>Ga0209656_10001103_pt1 | contig 17411 bp, 13 predicted proteins | sample BogFormECP12_OM2_FD_188239 | JGI IMG/M metagenome (GOLD analysis project Ga0209656, IMG submission 188239) | Bog forest soil microbial communities from Calvert Island, British Columbia, Canada - ECP12_OM2 (SPAdes) (version 2) | ecosystem: Environmental > Aquatic > Freshwater > Wetlands > Bog ... | reverse complement strand
CTCGACCAATGTCGCGAAGCCCGCCTTGATCAGCTCGGCGACGCCGCCGCACAGCACCGTCTGCTCGCCGAACAGGTCGGTCTCGGTCTCCTCGGTGAAGGTGCTCTTCAGCGCACCGGCGCGGGTGCCGCCGATCGCCTTGGCGTAGGCCAGGGTGAGCGGCCACGCGTTGCCCGTCGCGTCCCGCTCGACGCAGACGAGCACGGGCACGCCGCGCCCCTGCGCGAACTGGCGCCGCACCAGGTGGCCGGGCGCCTTGGGCGCGACCATGCAGACGTCCACGCCGTCCGGCGGGGTGATGAGGTCGTACCGGATGTTCAGGCCGTGGGCGAAGAACAGCGCGTCGCCCTCCACCAGCGAGGGCGCGATCGAGGAAGCGTAAAGCTCCCGCTGCAGGTGGTCCGGGACCAGGACCATGATCAGGTCCGACTCCTCGCACGCCTCGGCGGGCGTGGTGACCCGCAGGCCGTCGTTGGCGGCCTTCTCCCTGCTCTTGGAGCCCTCAGGCAGCCCGACGCGCACGTCCACGCCGGAATCGCGGAGCGAGAGCGCGTGGGCGTGTCCCTGGCTGCCGTACCCGAGGACGGCGACATGCCTGCGCTGGATGACGGAAAGGTCGGCGCTGTCGTCGTAGAAAATCTCTGCCACTGAATGGGCCTTTCTCTGTTGTGTAGTACCGAGAATTTAAGCGCTGCGCTCGACGGGCCGCAGCGCCCGGTCGGTGATGGAGCGGCCGCCGCGGCCGATGGCCACCATCCCCGACTGCACGAGCTCCTTGATCCCGAACGGCTCGAGCACCTTGATCAGCGCGTCGAGCTTCTCCCGGTTCCCGGTCGCCTCCACCGTGATCACGTCGAGCGCGACGTCGACCACCTTGGCCCGGAACAGGTTGACCGCCTCGAGCACCCGCGACCGGCTCTCCGCGTCGGCCCTGACCTTGATCAGGATCAGCTCGCGCTGCACCGTGGAGCCCGGCTCGAGCTCGACGATCTTCAGCACGTTGATCAGCTTGTTCAGCTGCTTGGTCACCTGCTCGAGCGGATGCTCCTCGCAGTTGACCACGATCGTGATCCGGGAGATCTCCTCGTGCTCGGTGGGCCCGACCGCGAGGGAATCGATGTTGAAGTTGCGGCGCGCGAACAGCCCCGCGATCCTGACCAGGACGCCCGGCTTGTTCTCCACAAGCACGGACAGCGTATGGCGGGTCATTCGGTCGAACCTCCCCAGTCGGGCGCCAGGCCGCGCGCGAACTTGATGTCGTTATTGCTGGTGCCGGCCGCGACCATGGGCCAGACCATGGCGTCCCTGTGCACGATGAAGTCCACCACCACCGGGCGGTCCTCGATGGCCATGGCCCGCTCGATGACCTTGTCCACGTCGGCGGTCTCCTCGCAGCGGATGCCCGCGCAATCGTAGGCCTCGGCGAGCTTTACGAAGTCGGGGATGCGGGTGCCGGTCAGCTTCCGCTCCGCCGTCCGGTGCAGGTCGGTGTTGGAGTAGCGCTCGTTGTAGAACAGCGTCTGCCACTGCCTGACCATGCCGAGGCTGCCGTTGTTAATGATCGCCACCTTGATCGGGATGCCCTCGATGGCGCAGGTGGCCAGCTCCTGGTTCGTCATCTGGAAGCAGCCGTCACCATCGATCGCCCAGACGGTGGCGTCCGGGCGGCCGGTCTTGGCGCCCATCGCGGCCGGCACGGCGAAGCCCATCGTGCCGAGCCCGCCCGAGTTGATCCAGGTGCCCGGGTTCTCGTAGTCGATGAACTGGGCCGCCCACATCTGGTGCTGGCCGACGCCGGCCACGTACACCGCTTCCGGGCCGGCGATCTTCCCGATCCGCTCGATCACGTGCTGCGGCGCGAGCGTGCCGTCGTCCGGCTGGTCGTAGCCCAGCGGGTAGGTGGACCGCCAGGAGTTGAGCTGGGCCTGCCACGCCTCCAGGTCGGGACGGCGGCCCTGCTCGCGCTCGGCCTTCACCGCGGCGAGCAGGTCGGCGATCACCTCGCGGCAATCACCGACGATCGGCACGTCGGCGCGGCGGTTCTTGGAGATCTCGGCCGGGTCGATGTCGGCGTGCACGATCAGCGCGCCGGGCGCGAACGTGTCCAGCTTGCCGGTCACCCGGTCGTCGAACCTGGTGCCCAGGGCGATGAGCAGGTCAGCCTGCTGCAGCGCGCCGACCGCCGTCACGCAGCCATGCATCCCCGGCATGCCCATGTGCAGCGGGTGCCGGTCGGGGAACGCGCCCCTGGCCATCAGCGTGGTGACCACGGGGATGCCGGTCAGCTCGGCCAGCTCGCGCAGCTGCCCGGCGGCGCGCGCCTTGATCACGCCGCCGCCGACGTAGAGCACCGGGCGCCTGGATTCGGTGATCAGCCGCGCAGCCTCGCGCACCTGCCGGGCGTGCGGCCTGGTCACCGGGTGATAGCCGGGCAGGTCATAGGGCACCGGCCAGCTGAATTCGGTGGTGGCCTGCAGCGCGTCCTTGGCGATGTCCACCAGCACCGGCCCCGGCCGCCCGGTCGAGGCCACGTGGAAGGCCTCGCCGATGGTGCGGGCGATGTCCTCGGGCTTGGTGACGAGGAAGTTGTGCTTGGTGATCGGGATCGTGATCCCGGATATGTCCGCTTCCTGGAAGCCGTCGGTGCCGATCAGGCTGCTCGGCACCTGCCCGGTGATGGCCACCATCGGGACCGAGTCCATGTAGGCGTCGGCGATCGGCGTCACCAGGTTGGTAGCGCCCGGCCCGCTGGTCGCCATGCAAACGCCGACACGGCCGGTGGCCTGCGCGTACCCGGTGGCCGCATGGCCGGCGCCCTGCTCGTGCCGGACCAGGATGTGCCTGATGATCTTGGAGTCGAGCAGCGGGTCGTAGGCCGGCAGCACGGCGCCGCCCGGAATGCCGAACACCACGTCCGCGCCGACCCGCTCGAGCGCGTACACCAGCGCCTGCGCCCCGGTGGCTTGCACCTTGCCCAGGCTGGTGACGTGCGCGCGCGGCTCGGACCCGACGCCCTGCGCCGGGACGGACCCTGCTCCGGGTTCGAGCGCGCCCTGCGCCGGGACCGCCGGCGCCGGGCTCGCTGGCGCTGGGCCCGCCGGCGCCGGGCTGGCCGGCGCCGGGGCGGCCAGCGTGGCTTCGGCCGGGCGCGGCTGGTCCGCGGCGCGTGCGGGTGGGTGGTGCGGCGAGCGGGCGGCCAGGTCCTTCGGGCTGGGACCCGAAGGTCCGGCAGTCCTCGGATCGGCCCCCGCGGGCCGCTCCGTGCCTGCGGGTCCGTTGCGGCCCGTCATCTGCTCGGTCATCGGTAAGTCTCCATTGGCTTGGCTCGGATCCGGCGGCATAAAAAATCCCCTCGTGCCAGACGGCAGTCGAGGGGAGCGCGCAGTGAGCTGCTTGGTCAGCCGCCTGCGCGCCGGCCAAGTACGAGAATCTGCGGACGGTTCACGGTTAACACCTTACTGCCATCCGGAATCGATGCGTCAACCGCTAGCGGGGGTTGTCTCACATTCCGAGACGGCCCGCTCGTGTGGTCGGTCTGGAGTATCGTCAGATGTCCTGATCAGGGCCTCCACTCCGGGGGCACCCATCGGGCTGGCCACCAGGAATCCCTGACCGTACTCGCAGCCCATCTCGCGCAGGGCGGCGAGCTGGCGCGGCTGCTCGATGCCCTCGGCGATGACCCGCAGGCCGAGATCGCGGCCGACCTGCACCACGGTCCTGGTCAGCAGGGTGAGCGTGTCGTCGTGGCCGAGGCCGGCCACGAACGACGGATCGATCTTGATGATGTCCAGCGGCAGCTGACGCAGGTAGGCCAGCGAGGCGTACCCGGTGCCGAAGTCGTCGATGGCCAGCTGGACGCCCAGCCGGTGCAGGTCCGCGAGCCGCTCGATGATCAGCCCGTCCTCCTCGACCAGGGTCCGCTCGTCCACCTCGACGGTGAGGGCTTCGGGCGGCAGCCCGGTTTCGGCGAGGATCGCGGCCACCCGCGTGCTGAAGCCGGTCGCGGTGATCTGCCGGGCGGACAGGTTCACCGAGACACCGACGTCCGCCGAAGAACGCCGCCAGGCGGCGCCTTGCGTGCACGCCTCGCGGATCACCCACTCGCCGAGCGGGACGATGAGGCCGGATTCCTCCGCGGCGCCGAGGAACTCCCGCGGCGGGACCAGCTGGCCGCCACGCCACCAGCGGACCAGCGCCTCGGCCCCGGTGACGCGCGAGGTCGCCAGGTCCACGATCGGCTGGTACTGCAGCGTGAGCTCGCCGTTGCTGACGGCCTGCTGCAGCTCGCTGACGATCTCCAGCCTGCGGACCACGTCCGCGTGCATGTGCGCGGCGTACACCTCGACCCGGTCGCCGCCGGTATCCTTGGCCCGCGACATGGCCACGTCCGCGTTGCGCAGCACGAGCCCGGGCGGGTCCACGTCGGCCAGCGCGACGCCCACGCTAGCGGTCAGCGCGATCTGCTGGCCGGCCACCCGGAACGGCTCCGCGGCGACCGCGCCGGCCAGCCGCTCGGCGATCTCGGTCACCTCCTGGACGTTCCCGGCGTTCTCGACCAAGACGGCGAACTCGTCGCTGCCCCAGCGGGCCACCGTGTCGTCGAGCGGGACTACGGCGCGCAGCCGCCGGGCTGCCTGCGCCAGCACGAGGTCGCCCGCGCCGTGGCCCACCGAGTCGTTGACCGCGGTGAAGCGGTCCAGGTCGAGGAAGATGACGCCGGTCCGCCGGGCCGCCGCGGCGTCGCGCAGCACATCCCTGGCGCGCTCCTCGATGTACGCGCGGTTCGGCAAGCCGGTTAGCCCGTCGTGGAAGGTCAGGTGCGTGACCTGCTGGCGCAGCGCGACCTGGTCGCTCACGTCGCGGGCGGTGACGAGCATCTGGATGGGCTCACCGGGTGCCTGGAAGCGCAGCACGGTGGACTCGATGTGCCGCCACGTCCCGTCGCCGGCCCGGACCCGGACACCGAACCGGCCCGATCCCTCGGCCCGTTCGGCCAACTCACCCGCCGAGGGCCCGGACAGACCCGCGGGGTCGTACCCGCCGAGCGCGAGCCGGACCGACGCCAGCGCGGCGGACCGGTCCTCCGGGTGGACGAAATCGAGCAGCCGCCGGCCAGCCAGCGCGCCGGCCGGGTAGCCGTAGTCCTGGACGGCCGGGCTCGCGTACCTGATCACGCCGTCCAGGTCGGCGACGAGCACGACGTCACTGGTCCGGTTGGCGAGATCCCGCAGGCTCCGGCTGGACTCCCGCCATACCCCGAGGACCGCCCCGTTCTCCCTGACGAGCATGAAGACCCGCGCGGCCAGCACCAGCACCCCGGCGCCGCCCGCCACGACCAGCGCGGCTCCGGAGGCCGGCGCCCCGGCCAGGCGGTTACTGATCACCGCCACGGTGGCCACGGACGCGGCCAGCGCGGCGATGACGGTCGCCGCCGCCGAGCCCGTGGTCCGGCGGGTCCAGCTGGCCGCGGTCACCCGCCACGGGGCCGCGGCCAGCAGCAGGGCCGCGACCACCGACATCAATTGCGCCGCGACGCCCAGGTGCCCGCCGGACACCCGCTGGCCCACGGCCAGGGCGTCGCCGATGGCGATGGCGAGCAGGGACAAGTAGGGCAGCGTCACCCGCCGCCACGCACTCGTGACCATGGGCAGCAGCGCGCCGAGCACGGCCAGGTCCGCGAGCGGGTGGATCAGCGCGAGCAGGAAGGTCCCCGGCCGCTCACCCGACCGGTGGAATTCGCCGCTGAACAGCGTGACCCAGCCGATCACCAGCAGGGCGACCGCCATGACGTAGCCGTCCGCGAGCCCCGGCAGGACCGAATCCCGTGAGCCAGCCGAGCCATCGGCTCCTTCTGAGCCGTCCGGCCTGGCCTGGCGGCCTGCCTGCGGCCTGCTGCCGCCTTCTCGTTCGGCCGTGGTGAGCATCGCGGTGCCGACCGCCAGGGCGGCCAGGGCCAGCAGCGGCGGCAGGTCGGTGAACGAAAGGTCGGGCGCGGGGTTCAGCGTCCCGCCGAGGATCCCCTGGATGACCAGCCCGGCGCAGTACAGCGCGGCGCCGCCGGCGAGCCACCGGTAGGCCCGCCCCACGGCGCTGTCGTACCGGCGCGCGCCGAGCCACAGGCTCACCGCCGCCGCGCACCACGCCAGCATGCCAAGCACGCTCATACTCGGCGTCCCGAGATGATCAGGCGCACTCGGACTCCTTCCGTTCCGCCCCCGCAGTTCTAAGTACTCAACGCACGTCGGGCAAAAGCGGATAGCTTAGTCACGCTTTCGTTACCGCGTCGTAACAAAAAGTCGCCGACGGCGCGCAGGCCCACACCGGACGGCCACCGAGAGTCCCAGCCCCAAGCGACGGTCTCGCAACCGGCCTGGCGCTTACTCTATGTACGCAAGGTCACACTTCGGTTGAGGAAGGGCGTACAGCGGGAGACAAACTCGCACCGCTCGCCGGACCCCTTGGGTTCTTACCGCTGTTCATCGCGATCGGCAGCAGTATGTGCCCGTTATCACACCCGCAGCGGGTTTTCGGGACCATCGGCCATGCTGACATCGGCGCCAGCGTGGCAGCATGAGCTACCTGATCTAGACTCTGCGCAGCCGAACCAGGGAGGCCGCAGTGCGCAAGGTGCTGATCGCGAACCGCGGCGAGATCGCCGTGCGGGTAGTGCGGGCTTGCCGTGACGCCGGGCTGGGCAGCGTGGCCGTCTACGCCGAACCCGACCTGGACGCGCTGTACGTAACGATGGCTGACGAGGCCTACGCGCTGGGCGGGGCGACCAGCCAGGAGACCTACCTGGACATCGACAAGATCATCAAGGTGGCGCTGGAGTCCGGCGCGGACGCGGTCCACCCCGGCTACGGCTTCCTGGCCGAGAACGCCGACTTCGCCCGGGCCGTGACGACGGCGGGCCTGACCTGGATCGGCCCCCCGCCGCAGGCCATCGAGGCGCTCGGCGACAAGGTCAAGGCCAGGCACATCGCCCTCGAGGCGGGGGCGCCGCTCACGCCGGGCACCCCGGAGCCGGTCAGCGGCGCCGCCGAGGTCCTGGCGTTCGCCCGCGAATACGGCTACCCGGTGGCGATCAAGGCCGCATTCGGCGGCGGCGGCCGCGGGCTGAAGGTGGCCTGGCGCGAGGAGGAGGTCACCGAGAAGTTCGAGTCGGCGGTCCGGGAGGCCACCGCGGCGTTCGGCCGGGGCGAGTGCTTCGTCGAGCGGTACCTGGACCGGCCGCGGCACGTGGAGACGCAGTGCCTGGCCGATGCCCACGGCCACGTGGTGGTCGTCTCGACCCGGGACTGCTCGCTGCAGCGCAGGCACCAGAAGCTGGTCGAGGAGGCGCCGGCGCCGTTCCTGTCCGCGGCGCAGACCGAGGCCCTGTACCGGTCCTCCAAGGACATCCTCCGGCTGGCCGGGTATGTGGGCGCCGGCACCTGCGAGTTCCTCGTCGGCCAGGACGGCACGATCAGCTTCCTGGAGGTCAACACCCGGCTGCAGGTCGAGCACCCGGTCAGCGAGGAGGTCACCGGCATCGACCTGGTGCGCGAGATGTTCCGCATCGTCGAGGGCGAGCCGCTCGGCTACGACGACCCGCCGGCCCGGGGGCACTCGATCGAGTTCCGGATCAACGCCGAGGATCCGGCCCGCAACTTCCTGCCCGCCCCGGGCACGATCACCACCTGGAACCTGCCGTCCGGGCCCGGTGTGCGGGTCGACGCCGGGTACCGGGGCGGGATGACGGTCCCGCAGGTGTTCGACTCGCTGCTCGCCAAGCTGATCGTGACCGGCGCCAGCCGGGCCGAGGCGCTGCAGCGTTCGGCCCGCGCGCTGGCCGAGTTCGAGGTCGGCGGGATGCCCACCGTGCTGCCCTTCCACCGGGCCGTGGTCGCGGACCCGGCGTTCGCCGGCGAGCCGCTGCGCGTGCACACCCGCTGGATCGAGACCGAATTCGCCGCTCCCATGCCGGCCCAGGAGGCCGCCGAGGTGGTGGCCGAGCCGGCCGAACGGGACAAGCTCACCGTCGAGGTGGGCGGCAAACGGCTCGAGGTGGTGGTGCCGGCCTGGATCGGCGTTTCGCGCCGCACCAATACCGCCTCTGCTGGGGCCGAACGGGCTCGGGGCGCCTCCCGCAGCCGGCGGGCGGTACCGGCGGGGAGCGGGGATACGCTGGTCAGCCCGATGCAGGGCACGATCATCAAGATCGCGGCCAGCGAAGGGCAACAGGTGTCGGCCGGCGACGTGGTGGTAGTCCTGGAGGCGATGAAGATGGAACAGCCGCTGACCGCGCACAAGGACGGCACGGTCACCGGCCTGTCCGTCGAAGTGGGCCAGACGGTCAGCGCGGGCGCGGCCATCTGCGAGCTTGCGGACTGATCCGGTGGGCAGGCTTCCAGGGGACCCGGGCCCGGGACGGCAGGTGCTGTTCGCGCTCGGCGCCCGGCTGCCGGAACGGAACCGGGAGTGGGTCCGGCACGAACTCACCGACGCGGACTGGCGCGGTCGGCTCATCATCCGCCACCTGATCGTGACGCTGCCGTTCATCGCCGCGCTCGCGTTGCTCCCCGGCGCGCTCTGGATGCGCATCGCGGTGCCCGCGCTGTTCCTCGTCTGCAGCGTGGGCGTCGTCGCGTTGTACGCCGACGACATCCGGGTATCCCGGCTGCGCCGACACGGGCTCGAGGCCCCGGACGATCCCGACCTGGGCCGGCCCTCGCACTGAGGTTACGGACGGGCCGGGCGAAGTCGCGGTGCTCTGCGGTGGCCGCTGACGCTAAACGGCAGCGACCCCGCCGTAGGCCCAGGCCCGGTCGGCGTTCGGTCCCGGATCACCGTCATCAGGCCGCCAGTAGGAGACCAGGACCAGCCCGGGATCGACCAGCTCGCGCCCGTTGAACATGCGCAAGATCGCATCCTTGCCGCGCGGGATGAGCACGGCACCGCTGCTCTCGGCCACCTCGGAGTTCGCCCGCATCTTCTCCGGCGAGGGCTCATCGGTGGCATGCGAGATGACCAGGTATCCGCCTGGCGCGAGCGCCGCCAGATACCGCGCCACGATGCCGGCCGGGTCGTCGGAATCCACGATGTGGTGCAGACACCCGACGAACAGCAGCCCCGTCGGCCGGCTGAAGTCGAGCAGCTCCCCGGCCTTGGACAAGACCTCATCCACGTCGCGCAGGTCGGCCCGGACGACGGCGGTCGCGTCGGTCGCGGCCACCATCGCCTCGGCGTGCAAGAACACCACCGGGTCGTTGTCCACGTACACCACGCGCGCACCCGTGTTGTCAGCCTGGGCGATCTCGTGCACGTTCGGGCTGCTCGGCAGCCCGCTGCCGAGGTCGATGAACTGACGGATCCCGGCATCGCGCAAGAAGCGAACCGCGCGCAGCAGGAACTGGCGATTACCGCGCACCGTGTCCAGGATCTCCGGCATCACCTGCAGCACCTGCTCGGCGGCTGCCCTGTCCGCGGCGAAGTTGTCCTTGCCTCCCAGCCAGTAGTCATATACCCGGGCCGGGTGCGCGACGTCCGCGCGGATGTCCGCCGGAACCCCGTTCTCCGGCCGACTCGATCCGGTCACTTCGTCCTCCTCGCCATGGTTTGCACGTCTAGATAATGTCATGCGGCGGAGGTGAGCAGAGCACGACCGGGAACAGAGCGGGCGTCCCGGGACGGGCGAACCATCCACTGGGAGATCGTGGCCGCCGCCGCTAGAGGCCGTCCGGCGTGAACTCCATCAGCTTGCGGGCCGCCTCGGTGATGCTGCCGGACAGGGATGGGTAGACGGCGAACGTGGTCGCCAGCTGCTCGGCGGTCAGACGCTGCGCCGTGGCGACCGAGACGGCGAGGATCAGCTCGCTGGCCCGCGGGGCCACGATCACGCCGCCGAGGACGACGCCGGTGCCCGGGCTGGTGAACAGCTTGACGAAACCATCCCGGAAGCCGGCCATCTTGGCCCGCGGGTTGGTGGCCAGCGGCAGCTTCAGCACCCGGGCGGAGACCTCGCCCGCGGTGACCGCACGCTGCGAGACGCCGACGGTGGCGATCTCCGGGTCGGTGAAGATGGTCGCCGCGACGTGGCCCAGCCGCAGCGGCCCCACCGCCTCGCCGAGCGCGTGCCACATGGCGATCCGGCCCTGCATGGCGGCGACCGAGGCCAGCATCAGCACGCCGGTGCAGTCCCCCGCCGCATATACGCCGGGCACCGATGTCCGGGACACCCGGTCCACCTCGATGAAACCGCGCGTGTCCACCTTCACCCCGGCCTCGTCCAGGCCGCAGCCCTCGGTCCTCGGGATCATGCCCACGGTCAGCAGGCAGTGGCTGCCGGTCACGGTCCGACCGTCGTCCAGGGTCACGGTGACGCCGTCGGTGTCGCGGCGGACGGCCAGGGCGCGCGACCGGCCGAGCACCGTCATGCCGCTGCGGCGGAACACGTTCTCGATCAGGTTGGCCGCGTCCTCGTCCTCCTGCGGCAGCACCCGGTCCCGGGAGGACACCAGGGTGACGCGCGAGCCGAGCGCCTGGTAGGCGCTGGCGAACTCGGCCCCGGTGACGCCGGAGCCGACCACGATCAGGTCCCGCGGAACCTCGGTCAGGTCATAGAGCTGCCGCCAGGTCAATATGGCTTCGCCGTCAGGCTCCGCGCCGGGCGGCACCCGGGGCAGCGCCCCGGTGGCGATCAGGACGGCGTCCGCCTTGATCTCCTCATCGCCTGCCCGCACCGTGCCCGGGGCGGTCAGCCTGCCCTTCGCGGCGATCACCCGGACGCCTTCCGCGGCCACCCGCGCAGTGATGTCGCGCGACTGGGCCCGGGCCAGGTCGGTGATCCGCTCGTACAGGCGCGCGGCGTTGACGGTGGCCAGGCCGCCGGTGGCGATGCCCAGCCCGGTGCTCCGGTTGAGCAGCGTCATCGCGTTGGAGGTCTCGATGAGCGACTTGGAGGGCACGCAGTCGGTGAGCACGCAGGCGCCGCCCAGCCCGTCGGAGTCGACGAGGGTCACATCGGCGCCGAGCTGGGCCGCGACGAGGGCGGCCTCGTAACCACCGGGGCCGCCCCCGAGGATCGCGATTCTCTGACGTGGCAAGGTCACGATTAATTATTCCCCGCGGGTGAGTTGGTCGCAGTCAGGTATCAGGCGCGGGGCAATGCACGGCGTCCAGGGGCGCGACACCGTACGCTTGCCCCCGTGGCACTGTACGCAGCCTACGGCAGCAACATGGACCCAGCGCAGATGCTGCTGCGCTGCCCGCACTCACCGCAGCGCGGAACCGGCTGGCTGGAGGGATGGCGGCTGACGTTCGGCGGCGAAGACATCGGCTGGGACGGTGCCCTCGCCACCGTGGTGGAGGAGCCGGGCTCCCGGGTATTCGTCGTGCTCTACGACGTGTTCGGCAGCGACGAGAAGGAACTCGACAACTGGGACGGTGTCACTCTCGGTTATTACCGCAAGGCCAAGGTCCGGGTGGAGACTCTCGACGGCGACGTACTGGCCTGGCTATACGTGCTCAACTTCTACGAAGGCGGGCTGCCGTCAGCCAGGAGTATCGGCATCCTCGCCGACTCCGCGGAACGGGCCGGCGCCCCGGAGGACTACGTCGCGGCGCTGCGCGCCCTGCCGTGTGCCAAGATGGGCGACTCCAATGCCGGAGCCGACAGGGTCGAAGGGTCTGAGCCGCCCTGGACCGTACCCGGACCTTAGCGGCCCGAACCTCACCCCTCACCCCAGCTCCTCCTCCCACCCCAGCCCCGCGGTCCCCAGCCCAGAATTCAATGAGCGTGGCGTACTAATGGTTCTTTCGGGTAGAACGCCACATTCATTGGTAATTGCGGTAAGGCGGCCCCGGCCGCCCGCCTTGCTGGGGTGGGGTCGTGGCCGGCCGACTACGTGTGCACGGCGTCGCGGGCATCATGGCGCGGCGCGTCCGCGTTTGGCGCCGCGGCCCGTCCCACCCCATCCGCCAGCAGGAGCAGGCGATACAGCTCGGCCAGCTCATCCTCGCGGAGCTGGCCCAGCGACTCAACCAGCACACCGTCAAGGATCCGCGCGCCCACGCTGCGCACTTCCTCACCCCGGTCGGTAAGCCGGTGGCGGACAGCGCGGCCCGGTCCGGGCACGCGCTCGATGAGCCCGCGCTGGACCATCCGGGTCGCGAGCGTGCCCATCGACTGATCGGTCTGGAAGGTCAGCTCGGCGAGCGCATGCAGGGACGCATCCGGCTGCTGCCCGAGGTGGCGCAGCACATCCCATTGCACGAGCGAGACACCAAGCTCGGCCAGACGCTCATTCGCGGTGCGGTGGTGGCGCCATTGCAGCCGCTTGACGGCCAGGCCGACATCCTGCAGGGAAAGAACCATGAGACCGATCTTATCAGGTTCCTTGTATAAGTTTGTTTATATCAAGTTGCTGATATAAGGTTCCTGATGTGAGAAGGTCAGCTATTGCCCCCATCCCAAGGAGATCAGGGTCATGACTACAAGCAACTACACGGTCACCGTTAAGACCGGCACGGTCGGCCTCGACGTCAGCGTCAGCGACCGCGGCGACGGACGTCCGTTCCTGCTGCTGCACGGCGGCGCGGGACCGCAGTCGGTCATCGGCTTCGCTGACCTGCTGGCCGGGGAACGTCCCGCGCGCGTGCTGGTCCCGACGCACCCGGGCTTCAGCGGCACCCCTCGCCCCGAGTCGCTGCACACCGTGCGCGGCCTCGCCGCCGTCTATGTCACCCTGCTCGACGAACTCGAGCTGAGCGATGTGACCGTGATCGGCAACTCGATCGGCGGCTGGATCGCCGCCGAGATGGCGCTGCTCGGATCCGAGCGGATCAGCCACACGATCATCGTCGATGGCGTCGGCATCGAGGTGCCCGGCCATCCGATCGCGGACTTCTTCAACCTGACCTTCCCGCAGATCGCGCAGCTGAGCTACCACGACCCGGAGCGCTTCCGGATCGACCCGGAGGCGCTGCCGCCGGCCGCCCGGGCGGAGATCGCCGGGAACCGGGCTGCCCTGGCCGTCTACGCCGGAGAACCAATGGTCGACTCCGGCCTGCGCGGCAGGCTAGCGGACGTATGCCTGCCCACGCTTGTGCTGTGGGGAGACAACGACGGCATCGCCGATGCCGACTACGGCCGTGCCTTCGCCGCCGCGATACCGGCCGCCCGTTTCCAGCTCCTGCCCGACACCGGTCACCTCCCGCAACTCGAGAGCCCTCAGTTGCTGCTCGACGCGGTCTCGGAGTTCACCGGGACGCACGCCACCGGCCAGCCGGGCTGACCCACCATCCCCGGCCCGCGACGCCCGTCCGGGGTGGAGCGGCCCGGCTAGAGAAGCCAGACCACCAGCAGGATCAGTGCGGGAATGACGAGGGCGGCGATGGCCCGGCCGCTCCAGGTGCTCTTCAGCGGCTCGGACCCGCCAGGCCAGCCGACGGCGTCCAGGGCCGTGGTGCCGCCTGCCGCGGTTCCCGAAGCGGCCTCGGTTCCTGTTCCCGCGGCCGTCCCGGTTCCCGCGGCCGTCCCGGTTCCCGCGGCCGTCCCGGTTCCCGCGGCGGCGGTCCCAGTTTGCGCGGCGGTCCCGGTTTGCGCGGCGGTCCCGGTTTGCGCGGCGGTCCCGGTTTGCGCGGCGGTCCCGGTTTGCGCGGCGGTCCCGGTTTGCGCGACGGTCCCGGTTTGCGCGACGGTCCCGGTTTGCGCGACGGTCCCGGCGGCCCCGCTTCTCCCGGCAGCTTCACTCTCCGCGGCCTGCGCCGTGCCGCTGGCCCAGACGGCCTCGGCTTTGGCCGCGGTCGCGCGCTCGCTGAGTACCCGGACGATCTTCTCCGCTTCGGCCCCGGCGGTGGAGGTTCCTGGGCCTGATACAGCGGCGCCGTAGGGCAGGCCACGGGCGCCGGACGGCAGGTCCAGGGACGAGCGCCGCGGCCCCGGGGACCGGACCGCGCGGCGGGCCCTGGCCTCGGCCACCAACTGGCGCCGCCGGGGATAGTACACGGCCCAGGCGCTGATGACCTTGTGGTGCTCCTTGCCGCCGGGCTTGCCGGGCGCCGCGTCCGCCGGGCCAGCCCAGCGGCAGTGCACGCGCAGCAGGTCAGCCAGATCCACCTCGGCCACACCCGTCCAGCCGATCCGGTGATCACGCAGCGGGTTCCTGACCGTCAGCCCGGTCTTACCGGCGATGATCCGGGGCCGCTGCGCGGTGACGTAGGCGGCACCGGTCGCCAGCAGCAAGATGGCCGCCGCGACCGCGGACGCGTGGTCCCGGCCCTGGACAGCTAGGTCGATCCAGTTGCCGACGGCGAAAAGCAGCCATACGACCCAGACGACGACCGCGGTCGGCGAGCGGAACACCTGCGGCTCGTCCGGCGACTGGTTGGCTGTCATGGTGCCGTACTCTCCGTGATGGATCCCCGTCCGGGTGAGGCGGGATCCATCCAGGCTAACCTCAGGCGCCGGTTACGCCGGGCAGCGGCTGAGCGACGATCGCGCCGTCATCCCAGAGCGCGGTGATCGCCGTGGCCGCCATCACGCGGACCCCGACGCCGATGGCGCGCTCGTCCACGTCGAACGTCGGCTGGTGAATGTCGTGTGACACGACCGTTCCCGGCACCCGGGTGCCGAGCCGGGCCAGGGCGCCGGGGATGGATTCCAGGTACCAGGCGAAGTCCTCGCCGCCGAGGCTCTGCGGCGTCTGCACGACCTGGCCCGCGCCCAGCACGCCGAGTGCCGCCGCGGAGATCATGGCCGTACTGGCCTGGTCGTTGACCGTGGGCGGCACGTACCGCTGGTAGTTGACCTCGGCCTGCACCCCGTAGGCCGAAGCCACCGAGTCGATAAGCCCCTTGAGCAGGTCGGGCGCGGTGTGCCAGGCCTCGTCGTCGAGGCAACGGACGGTGCCCTCGGCGACGCCGTCGTCGGGGATGGCGTTGGCCACGGTGCCCGCGCTGACCTTGCCCCAGACCAGGCTGAGGCTGGACCGCGGGTCGACTCGCCGGGACAGCGCCGCGGGGACCTCGGTGAGGATCTTCCCGAGCGCGTAGACCAGGTCCGCGGTCAGGTGCGGCCGGGCGGTGTGCCCGCCGGGCCCGGACACGTGTACCTCGATCCTGTCGCAGGCCGCGGTGATCGCACCGGAGCGCACGCCGAGCTGGCCCGCGTCGAGGCGGGGATCACAGTGCAGGGCGAAGATCCGGCCGACCGACGCGATCCCGCCCGCCGCAAGCACATCGAGCGCGCCGCCGGCCGCCTCCTCGGCGGGCTGGAAGATGAGCCTGACCCGGCCGGGCAGCAGGCCCGCGGCGGCCTGCTGGGCCAGGAACAGGCCGGCGCCGAGCAGCACGGTGGTGTGCACGTCGTGGCCGCAAGCATGGCAGACGTCCGGCACGGTGGAGCGGTAAGGCACATCCTTGTCGTCCGCCATCGGCAGCGCGTCGAGATCTGCCCGGAGCGCAACGACCGGTCGTTCGGTATAAGGAACTTGCTCCGAGCCGATGTCCACGAGCAAGCCGGTCCCCTTGGGCAAGATCACCGGGCGCAGGCCCGCCGCGGCCAGGCGCAGCGCCACCCGTCGGGTGGTGCGATGCTCGTTAAAGGCCAGCTCGGGATGAGCGTGCAGGTCGCGGCGGAAGTCGATCAGCTCGGCTTCGTGCTCCGCCAGGAACGCGCCCAGATCCGCGAGCAAATCATTGCCCTGCTCATTTCCGGCCATGCCCACCATCCCCGTGCGTGCAGAATCTGTCCTCGGCGAACTCGGTAACGAGTGCGTCTACCACGCTGATGAGGTCCCCGGTTCGCGCGTAGACGGCCCGCTGCCGTTCGTAGGAGGCGCCATGCTCGAGCACTTCCGAGGCCACGGAAAGCTCGTCCTGACACCCTAGCCTCGAGGCTACCGGCTCTAGCGCGGCGAGCAATTCGAATAGCTCATCGCGCAGCGGCGCCGTGGCGCCGGACTCGTCAGTGATCACGATCGCGTCCAGCCCGAATCGCGTGGCGCGCCACTTGTTGTCCCTGACCACCCAGGTCGACGGGCAGGGCAGCGTGTAGCCGCGGTCCAGCTGGGAGTCGAAAAGCTGGACCAGGCACTGCGAGAGCGCGGCCACCATGCCGACCTCGCGCAGTGTCGGCACACCGTCGGACATGCGGATCTCGATGGTGCCGAAGTCCGGGTGCGGCCGGATGTCCCACCAGACCTCCTTGATGCTGCGGATCGTCCCCGCCCGCAGCAGGGTGTCCATGTAGTCCTCGAACTGTTCCCAGTTCGCTAGCCGATGCGGCGGACCCGCCGTCGGCAATGCGCCGAAGGTCACCGACCTGCTGGAGGCAAGCCCGGTGTCATACCCGCACCAGAACGGGCTCGACGCAGTAATGGCGAGAAAATGCGGAAGGTAAGCGGCCAGGGCATTGACGATCGGAATCGCCTTGCTCCCGTCCCGAATCCCCACATGAACATGCACACCGAAGGTCTGAATCCGGCGGGCAAGCCACTGCATTTGCTCGACAAGCTCCGCATAGCGCTGGATTGGCGCCATCGTCGCGTCTCGCCAGTCACTCACCGGGTGAGTCCCGGCGCACGCTAGTAGGATACCGCGCTCGGCCGTCATCCGCTGGAGTTCGGTGATCGTTACGGCCAGGTCGTCTTTCGCCTCGGACACCGTGCTGCAAATGCCTGTGACCAGTTCAATGGTGGACTGCATCAGCTCATGGCGGATTCGCGGGTGCTCCCCCGTATCGCCGGGCACGGGCAGCTGGTCGATCAGCTTGCCCGCCTCCTGACGCAGTAGCTTGGTCTGGCTGTCGATTAGCTGGAGCTCCCATTCGACGCCGAGTGTCGCACCGCGGGAAGGGTTCCACTCGATAGCCATGCCCGGCCTCCGTGCCCGAAAATTGTTAAGCAATCAGATTTCCCCGGGCTGGTACTCGCCCCAGACATCCCGCAGCGCGTCGCAAACCTCACCCAGGGTGGCGTCGGCGCGCAGCGCGTCGCGGAGCGGGTAAAGGACGTTGCCGGTGCCTTCCGCGGCCGATTTGAGGGCCGAGATCGCACGGCGATGCGGCTCAGGGGCCCGCTCCTTCCGTATCCGGGCTATCCGGGCCGCCTGTTCGGCCTCGAGGGACGGGTTCCCCCGCAGCGGCTGGTACGGCTCCTCGCCGTCCACGGTGAACCTGTTCAGGCCGACGATGACCCGCTCGCCTTCGTCGATTTCCCGTGCCACCTGGTACGCCGCGCCCTCGATCTCGGACTTCTGGAACCCGCGCTCGATCGCCGCGGCGGCCCCGCCCATCTCCTCGATGCGGTCCATCAGGCTTTGCGCGGCCGCCTCGATCTCGTCGGTCATCGACTCGATCGCGTACGAGCCGGCGAACGGGTCCGCCGTGGCGGTCAGGTCGCTCTCATACGCGATCACCTGCTGGGTGCGCA
>Ga0209656_10001102_pt1 | contig 17420 bp, 16 predicted proteins | sample BogFormECP12_OM2_FD_188239 | JGI IMG/M metagenome (GOLD analysis project Ga0209656, IMG submission 188239) | Bog forest soil microbial communities from Calvert Island, British Columbia, Canada - ECP12_OM2 (SPAdes) (version 2) | ecosystem: Environmental > Aquatic > Freshwater > Wetlands > Bog ... | reverse complement strand
CCTATCCTTCCGACCATACTTGACGCATGTCAAGTTTGTCTCGGGCGTGGGTCGATGCGAAAGTCGAGCCATGACCGCCGAATCCGCTCCACCCGGCATCCGACGCACCAGGGGTGACCGGCAACGGGAGGCCATCGTCAGCGCGGTGCGGGAACTGCTCGAGCAGAAGTCGTTCGGCGATCTGTCAGTGAGCACGATCAGCGAACGGGCCGGCATCGCGAGATCGGGCTTCTACTTCTATTTCGACTCCAAGTACGCGGTGCTTGCCGTCATCCTGGCGGACTTTCTCGAGGAATTGGAGGAACTCACCCATGATTTCGCGGCGCGCAGCGCCGACGAGTCGCCGTCGGTCTTCGCCAAGCGGATGGTGGGCAGCGCGGCGGCGGTGTTCGCCAGCAACCACCCGGTGATGCGGGCGTGCACAGTCGCACAGAACACCGATGCGCAGATCCGGGAAATGATGAACGACGTCGAGGACGCGGTGATCGACAAGATCGTCGGGGTTGTCGAGCAGGACAGCGGCGCGCGGCCGATCTCGTCGGATTTGCGCGCGCTGGTGCGGACGCTGACGGCGACGACCGCGATGACGCTGGCCGGTGACAGCGAGTTCGTGGGCCGAGGTGAAGACCCGGCGCGCGCGCTTCGCATCGTCGAGCGGTTGTGGTTGTCGGCGTTGTGGGGCGGCTCAGACGTGGGCGTTTAGCGGCAGGCCCCGCGGGCAAGCCTCGTTGTGCAGCGCGAAGGAGGAAGCCATGGCCGTACCCCCGTTTCAAGACTTGCCGCTGGCCGATCGCGGCCACCACTGGGACGCCGACGAAGCCGAGAAGAGGGTTCGTCAATGGGCGGGCGCCGAGGACCAGCCGAACGACGAGTATCGGCAGGCGTTCGTCTGGTACAACGAGGACAAACCGGGAAACTTCACGTCCTACAAACTGCCGATCGCCGACGTCATCGACGGCAGGCTGACGGCCGTACCGCGCGCGATCATCGCTGCCGCCGCGGTGCTCGACGGCGCCCGCGGCGGCGTGAACATCCCAGCGGAGGAGGTCGAGGCGGCCAAGGCCCACACCGCGAAGTACTACGCGGAGATGGGCGAAAAGCCGCCGTGGGAGAAAGGCTGATCAGGCCGCCGGTATCGTCGCCGCCATGGCGGAGCGCGGGTCGAGGTTCGCAAACAAGAGATGCTTTCTGACCGGTGCCGCCAGCGGCATCGGCCGCGCGACCGCGTTGAAGCTGGCCGCCGAAGGCGCGCAACTGTATCTGACCGACCGCAACGCGGACGGATTGGAAGCAACGGTCGCCGACGCGCGCGCGCTGGGCGCGGAGGTGCCTGCACATCGCGCGCTCGACATCGCCGATTACGACCAGGTGGCGGGGTTCGCGGCCGACATCCATAGCCGGCACGGGAGCATGGATGTGGTGATGAACATCGCCGGCGTCTCGACGTGGGGCACCGTCGATCAGCTGACCCATCAGCACTGGAGTTCCATGGTCTCCGTCAATTTGATGGGTCCGATCCACGTCATCGAGTCATTCGTCCCGTCGATGGTCGCGGCGGGCCGCGGCGGCCACCTCGTCAACGTCTCATCAGCCGCGGGCGTGGTCGCGTTGCCCTGGCATTCTGCCTACAGCGCAAGTAAATTCGGGCTGCGGGGGTTGTCCGAGGTGCTGCGCTTCGATCTGGCGCGTCATCGCATCGGCGTGTCGGTGGTGGTGCCCGGGGCCGTCAACACGCCGCTTGTGCAAACTGTCGAAATCGCCGGCGTGGACCGTAACCACCCGCGGGTGGCGAAATGGGTGGATCGGTTCACCCTCCATGCGGTGTCACCGGAGAAGGTCGCCGACAGGCTGCTGAAGGGGGTGCGCAAGAACCGCTACCTGATTTACACCTCCAACGACATTCGCGCGCTCTACCTGTTGAAGCGGACGATGTGGTGGCCTTACAGCGTCGCGATGCGCTGGGCCAACGAGGTCTTCACCCGGGTCATGCGGGCGAGTCAACGGTGATCACCGGGGCATTGCGAGTTCGAGCCGCACACCCAGCAGCCGGATCGGCCGATCGATCTCGAACAGATCCAGCACCTGCAACGCGGCACGCACCACCGGGTCGGCCTCGGTGGTGGGTGCGGCCAGCTTGCGGATCTTCGTGCGGGTGAAGAACGCCGAATTACGTACGGTGACCGCGACGCGGGTGACGACGCGCGACTCGGCGACGACCTCGGCCAGTGTGCGCCGCGCGAGTTCTTCCACAGCGGAATCCATTTCGGCACGATCGGTGAGATCTGTCGGGAATGTGACGACGTGGCTGCGCGAGCGTGGCACCCACGGCTCGGCGCTGACGACCGTATCGCCGCCACCTTTGGCCAACAGCAGCAGCCAAAGCCCCGTCGTCGGGCCGAATGCTGCCGTGAGTGTGTCGGGATGGGTGGCCGTTAATTCCGCCACTGTCGAAATCCCCATACCAGCAAGCTTTTTCGATGTTTTAGGCCCGATCCCCCACAACGCGCCGGGCTCGCGCTCGCCCATCACGGGCATCCAGTTGACGTCAGTGAGCTGGTAGATCCCGTCCGGTTTGGCGAAGCCTGTGGCCACTTTGGCGCGCTGCTTGTTGTCGCTGATGCCCACGGAGCAGGACAGTCCCGCCCCGGCGGCGATCGTGGAACGAATTCGTTCGGCTAGTTCGACCGGGTCGTCGACGTCAGCGCCGACGTAGGCCTCGTCCCAGCCCCACACCTCAACCGGGAAGCCCAGCCCGCGCAGCAGGTCCATCACCTGCTCGGAGGCGGCGTCGTAGGCGGCCGGATCGGACGGCAGGAACGTCGCGTCGGGACACTTGCGCGCCGCGGTGCGCAGCGGCATGCCGGCATGCACGCCGAACTTTCGCGCCGGATACGACGCGCAGGTGACGACCTTGCGCGGCTCGGTGGGATCTCCGCTGCCGCCGACGATGACGGGCAGGCCGTCAAGTTCGGGATGGCGGCGCATCTCCACCGAGGCCAGGAACTGGTCCAGGTCGACGTGCAGGATCCAGGGGTGCGTTCGCATCGCAAGGCCGCTCACCTGCCGCACAGCTTGCGTGCCACGCTCTCCCATGCGTCGCCCAGGGCCTGCAGCGACAGCCCGCGGTCGCCCACCTGGTGCTCGACGTAGCCGGCCTCGAGCAGCGCAAGCAATGCGTCGGCCTGCGCATCGAGGTCGCCTGTGGTGCCTGCGGCGTCAAGCAGGACCCGCACGTGGGTGCGGTGCAGCTCCGCCACAGCGTTGTAGCGCGTCTGCGGATCGCGGGCGGCCTCGGTCATCACCGCGCTGTGGGTGTGCACGAACTTCAGCCGTTCCCGCCCGTAGGCCAGCAACCGTTCGAGCGGTGCAGCGCTCGGGCCGAGCGGCGCAGGACCGAACAAGAACTTGCGCTGCAGATCCTGCTCATCTTCGTCGAGCAGCACGACCATCAGGGCGGCCCGGCTACCGAACCGACGAAACAGGGTGCCCTTGCCCACCCCTGCCGCCGCCGCGATGTCGTCCATCGTGACCGCGTCCGGCCCGCGCTCCGCGATCAGCCGCCGGGCCGCCTCCAGCAACAATGCGCGGTTGCGGGCGGCGTCGCCGCGCTCCTGCGGCAGCTGGCCAGTGACGGGAAGTTCGCGCAGCTCATGCGACGCGGTCATGACTGCACTTTAACCCAGCGGGAATAAATCGGACCGCAGTCCGGTTCGGCTGTGCGAGGATCGGCTCCAGACGCGAAAGGAATCCCTCACATGTCGGACATCAACGTCCTGGTCCTGGTGGGCAGCCTCAGGGCGGCTTCGGTGAACCGTCAACTGGCCGAGCTGGCCGTCGACACCGCCCCCGACGGGGTGACGCTGACCCTGTTCGACGGGCTTGGCGAGCTGCCGTTCTACAACGAGGACATGGACAACGCTGACGTCGCTGCGCCGGTGACGAAGCTGCGCACCGCCGCCGCGGGCGCGGACGCCGCGCTGGTCGTCACGCCCGAGTACAACGGCAGCATCCCCGCCGTGATGAAGAACGCGATCGACTGGCTGTCGCGGCCGTTCGGCGACGGCGCGCTGAAGGACAAGCCGCTGGCAGTGATCGGTGCATCACTGGGCCAGTACGGCGGCGTGTGGGCGCACGACGAAACCCGCAAGTCCTTCGGTATCGCCGGCCCGCGCGTGGTTGACGCGATCAAGCTGTCGCTGCCGATCGCGTCCCTGGACGGCAAGCACCCGCAGGAAAGCGCCGAGGTCGCCGCAACCGTGCGCAACGTCGTCGAGAAGCTGGCCGCCGAAGTCGGCTGAGCCGCCCGAGGCCTCAAGCGAATTTGCTGCAGCGGGACAGCCCCGGGACGGTTGTCAGTGCCGGGTGGTAGGTATGAGGCCGTGTCCGTTGCGACTGCGGAATGTGATCTGCGACACGCCGCACGGCACACCGTCAGACCGGTTACCACCAGGGAATTTCATAAATGTTGTTCAGAACATCTTGTATGTCTTCTGATTGTCGGACACTAGGTGTAGTGTCTGGAGCACCGACAGACCACCACGGTTCGGGGTCGGCCGGAACCCGCAATCCGGCATCATCATGCCCGGTCACGCGGATCCGGGCGGCCGGAATTTTGGGGGCCTGCGGATCGCTGAAACGTAGCGATATGCACGATCCGAACAGTTGCCAGCCCGTGTCTAGAATCGCTGAGGAGGCGTACCGCAGATGACAGTCACCGTGTACACCAAGCCCGCATGCGTGCAGTGCAACGCCACCTACAAGGCGCTGGACAAGCAGGGCATCGCCTACGACGTCGTCGACATCACCGAGGAGCCCGGGGCGCGGGATTACGTCATGGCCCTCGGCTACCTGCAGGCGCCCGTCGTGGTGGCCGGCGCCGATCACTGGTCGGGCTTCCGGCCTGACCGGATCAAGGCGCTGGCCGGAGTCGTGCTGAGCGCCTGAGGAGTTTGTCGTGGATTCGGGCAGCGGCCACATGCTGGTCTACTTCTCCAGCGTGTCGGAGAACACGCACCGCTTCGTGCAGAAGCTGCGGCTGCCCGCTATCCGCATCCCGCTGCACGGCCGCATCGAAGTCGATCGGCCCTACGTGCTGGTGTTGCCGACATACGGCGGCGGCCGGCCGACACCCGACATCAGCGCGGGCGGTTACGTGCCCAAGCAGGTCATCGCGTTCCTGAACAACGACCGCAACCGGTCTCTGCTGCGCGGGGTCATCGCTGCAGGCAACACCAACTTCGGAGCGGAGTTCTGCTACGCCGGAGACGTGGTCTCCCGCAAGTGCGGGGTGCCGTATCTGTATCGGTTCGAACTGATGGGCACCGAGGACGACGTCCAAGCCGTCCGCGCGGGCCTCGCTGACTTCTGGAAGGACGAGACGTGCCAGCAACCGTCACAACTGCAGACCCTGTAACGGCGGCTGCCGGCCACGGCTCGACTCACGCGTCGGGCGCGGGGGAGACGGACTACCACGCGCTCAACGCGATGCTCAACCTGTACGGGCCGGACGGCAAGATCCAGTTCGACAAGGACGTGCAGGCGGCGCACCAGTACTTCCGCCAGCACGTGAACCAGAACACGGTGTTCTTCCACGACCTCGACGAGAAGCTCGACTACCTGATCGAGGAGGAGTACTACGAGCCCGAGGTGCTCGACCAGTACTCGCGGGCGTTCGTGAAGTCATTGTTCGGCCGGGCCTACGCCAAGAAGTTCCGCTTCCCGACGTTTCTGGGGGCGTTCAAGTACTACACCTCCTACACGCTGAAGACCTTCGACGGGAAGAGGTATCTCGAGCGGTTCGAGGACCGGGTGTGCATGGTCGCGCTGACGTTGGCGGCCGGCGATACCGCCCTGGCGGAGAAGCTCGTCGACGAGATCATCGACGGCCGGTTCCAGCCGGCCACCCCGACGTTCTTGAACTCCGGCAAGAAACAGCGCGGCGAGCCGGTCAGCTGCTTTCTGCTGCGCATCGAGGACAACATGGAGTCCATCGGTCGCTCGATCAACTCCGCGCTGCAGCTGTCCAAGCGTGGCGGCGGAGTTGCGTTGCTGCTGAGCAACATTCGCGAGCACGGCGCGCCGATCAAGAACATCGAGAACCAGAGTTCCGGCGTCATCCCGATCATGAAGCTGCTGGAGGATTCGTTCTCGTACGCGAACCAGCTCGGCGCGCGGCAGGGGGCGGGGGCGGTGTATTTGCATGCCCACCACCCCGACATCTACCGGTTCCTGGACACCAAGCGGGAGAACGCCGACGAGAAGATCCGGATCAAGACGCTGTCCCTGGGCGTGGTGATCCCGGACATCACGTTCGAACTGGCCAAGCGCAACGACGACATGTACCTGTTCTCGCCGTACGACGTCGAGCGTGTCTACGGGGTCCCGTTCGCCGACATCTCGGTGACCGAGAAGTACTACGAGATGCTGGACAACCCGCGGATCCGCAAGAGCAAGATCAAGGCCCGCGAGTTCTTCCAGACGTTGGCCGAACTGCAGTTCGAGTCGGGCTATCCGTACATCATGTTCGAGGACACGGTGAACCGGGCCAACCCGATCGAGGGAAAGATCACCCACTCGAACCTGTGCTCGGAGATCCTGCAGGTGTCCACGCCGTCGGAGTTCAACGAAGACCTCACTTACGCCAAAGTGGGCAAAGACATTTCGTGCAACCTCGGGTCGCTGAACATCGCCAAGACGATGGATTCGCCGGACTTCGCGCAGACCATCGAGGTGGCCATCCGGGCGCTGACCGCGGTCAGCGATCAGACGCACATCTGGTCAGTGCCGTCGATCGAGCAGGGCAACAACGACTCGCATGCGATCGGGCTGGGTCAGATGAACCTGCACGGGTACCTCGCCCGCGAGCGGATCTTCTACGGGTCCGAAGAGGGCGTCGACTTCACGAACATCTACTTCTACACCGTGCTCTACCATGCGCTGCGGGCGTCGAACCGCCTTGCGACCGAACGGGGTACGCACTTCAAGGGCTTCGAGCGATCGAAGTACGCGACGGGAGAATTCTTCGACAAGTACACCGATCAGGCCTGGGAGCCCAGGACGCACAAGGTCCGGCAGTTGTTCGCCGGTGCCGGCATCGCGATTCCAACGCAAGAGGATTGGCGCAGGCTGAAGGCGTCGGTCCAGCAGCGCGGGATCTACAACCAGAACCTGCAGGCGGTGCCGCCGACGGGGTCGATCTCCTACATCAACCACTCGACGTCGTCGATCCACCCGATCGTGTCGAAGATCGAGATCCGCAAGGAAGGCAAGATCGGCCGCGTCTACTACCCGGCGCCGTACATGACGAACGACAACCTCGAGTATTACGAGGACGCCTACGAGATCGGCTACGAGAAGATCATCGACACGTATGCGGCCGCCACCCAGCACGTCGACCAGGGGCTGAGCCTGACGCTGTTCTTCAAGGACACCGCGACCACGCGCGACGTGAACAAGTCGCAGATCTATGCCTGGCGCAAGGGAATCAAGACGCTGTACTACATCCGGCTGCGGCAGATGGCGCTAGAGGGGACCGAGGTCGAGGGCTGCGTCAGTTGCATGCTGTAGGCGGCCCACTGCCGCGAGTGTGCTCACCTGTAGCGGTGCTCGGGACCCTGCGCCTTCTTGTACATCCTGCGCAGCAACACATCCCGGACGCGACCGTTGTCGAGCACCTTGATGCCGGCATTGGCGACCCATGGGATACCCGCCACCTTGTGGAAGTAGCGGCCGCGGCGGTACTCGCGGCCCCAAGCCGCCTCCATCCGCTGCGCATAGTTGGTGAAGTCGTCCGGCCCGCTGTTCTGCAGCGCCGCAACGGCGCACTCGCCTGCGGCAAGGCCTGACTCCAGCGCCTTGGAGATGCCGGCGCCGCTGGCCGGCTTGCCCGCGCCGAGCGAGTCACCCGCGAACAGCACTCCCGGCCGCCACGGCGGCCAAGCGGTGAAGCCCATCGGCAATCGCCACGCCCGCACGCCCCTGGACTTCTTCAACTCCTCGACGGGCGGCAGGTTCCATTCGCGGGGGAGCGTCTGCAGGAACTCGCCGAGGAACTGCGTCGCGTTGATGGCCTGCCAGTTCTTGTAGCTGTTGACGTAGCCCAGCCCAATGTTGACCCGGCCTTCACCGAGCGGGAACACCCAGGCGTAGCCCGGCAACTGATCGCCCTGGAACGCCAGCTTCAGGTAGATGTCGAGGCTGTCGGTGTCGGGCCGGTTCGCCGGCATCTCGGCGCGGATGGCGATCGCAGAGTAGCCGTTGTACTCCGAATCGAGCTTCAGCGCCCGTTTGATCGGGGAGTATGCGCCGTCGGCTGCCACGACGGCGTCGGCCATGACCTTCTCTCCGCTCTTGAGCGTCACGCCGGTCACCCTGCCGTTGTCGTCGAGGAGGGGGCCGACCACCTCGGCAGACTGCCGGATCTCGGCTCCCGCCGACTCGGCGTGCTTGAGCAGCAGGGTGTCGAGTTCGGGACGACGGGCGACATGCCCGTGGTCAGGCATGCCGGGGCGACGCGGGAAGGACAGCTCCCACTCGCTGGGGCTGAACACCCTGACGCGGTTGACACGGTGGAATCTGGCGACCTCGTCCGCCAGCCCCATCTTCTGCAGATAGCTCACCGCCCGGGCCGTCAACCCGTCCCCGCACGGCTTGTCACGCGGGAACTCGGCTTTGTCCAACACGACCACTTTGGCGCCGGTCTGAGCCGCCTGCCATGCGGCCGCCGAACCCGCTGGTCCACCGCCAGCGATTGCCAGGTCGTAGCGCTGCGTCATCGGTCTCGTCTCGTTCTGCGGGCTTATCGCCCCGAATAGTACCGTCGGTCGTCGAAGACAGCCCGGCCGGGAAGTGACGTGCGGATACGGCACTGCGGCTTTTCGCCACGCGTCTGAGCAGGTCAGCGTGGGTCGGCCCGGTAGAGTGGTCCCGTGCGCAGATCGGGGAACCCGAGGCCCGTCGCCCAATCGGGCGTCAAGGTCGACGCGCGCAGCGAGCGCTGGCGTGAGCACCGCAAGAAGGTGCGTGCCGAGATCGTCGACGCCGCGTTCCGGGCCATCGACAAGCGCGGGCCCGAGCTTTCGCTGCGGGAAATCGCGGCCGAAGCCGGCACCGCCAAGCCCAAGATCTACCGGCACTTCACCGACAAGTCGGACCTGTTTCAGGCCATCGGCGAACGCCTGCGCGACATGCTCTGGGCGGCCATCTTCCCGTCGATCAACCTCGGTACCGACCCCGCGCGCGAGGTCATCCACGTCGCCGTGCGGGAGTACGCCCGGCTGGTCGACGAGCACCCCAACGTGGTGCGCTTCTTGATGCAGGGGCGCTTCGCCGAGCAGTCCGAGTCGGCGATGCGTGCACTCAACGAAGGCCGCGAGATCACATTGACGATGGCCGAGATGTTCAACAACGAGCTGCGCGAGATGGAACTCGACCAGTCCGCCATCGAACTGGCCGCGTTCGCGACGTTCGGCACGGCGGCGTCCGCCACCGACTGGTGGCTTGGCCCGAACGTCGACAGTCCGCGCCGGATGCCGCGAGAACAATTCGTCGAGCACCTGACCACGATCATGCTCGGCGCCATTTACGGCACCACCGAGCTGCTCGGCATCAAGGTCGACCCCGAGCGGCCAATCCACGAGGCGGTGCCGCGCGAACAACCGGTCGGCTGACACCCGAGTGCACAGGTACTACCCTTAGGTACCCGTTACCGGCGTTCCCAGGAAAGGATCCAACGGCTATGACGGTTGCCGAAACGACCACCGAAACCGCTGCCCACAGGGCGCCGGTCCACACCCGGGCCCTGATCATCGGGACGGGATTCTCGGGGCTGGGTATGGGCATCGCGCTGCAGGAGCAGGGCGTCGACTTTCTGATCCTCGAGAAGGCCGACGACATCGGCGGCACCTGGCGCGACAACAGCTATCCCGGCTGCGCCTGCGACGTCCCGTCACACCTGTACTCGTTCTCGTTCGAGCCCAAACCCGATTGGAAATACCTGTTCTCGTATCAGGACGAGATCTGGGATTACCTGCGGGGTGTCACCGAAAAGTACGGTCTGCGACGTTACATCATCTTTAATTCTCTTGTGGATCGCGCACATTGGGATGACAGCGAGTACCGCTGGCACGTCTTCACGGCGGACGGCCGGGAATATGTCGCCCAGTTCCTGATCTCGGGAGCCGGTGCGCTGCACGTCCCGTCGATCCCGGACATCGTGGGTCGCGACGAATTCCGCGGCCCCGCTTTCCATTCCGCGCAGTGGGATCATAGCGTGGACTTGACCGGCAAGCGGGTGGCGGTGATCGGCACCGGCGCGAGCGCGATCCAGATAGTGCCCGAGATCGTCTGCAAAGTCAGCGAACTGCAGTTGTACCAACGCACTCCGCCGTGGGTGGTGTCGCGGCCGAACGGAAAACTGCCGTCGGTGGTGCGGCGTGCGTTGGAGAATGTTCCCGGCCTACGAGTGGCCCTGCGCAACGGCATTTACTGGGGCTTGGAGGTCGGCCTGGCATACGGCATGACCAAGCAGCCCGGCGTGCTCAAGGCCGTCGAAGGCCTCGCCAAATGGAACATCCGCCGCCACGTCGCCGACCCCCAGCTCAGGCGCAAACTGACCCCGTCCTACCGCATCGGTTGCAAGCGCATCCTCTACTCGGACACCTACTATCGGGCCGTCGCTGATCCCAAAACCGAGTTGGTGACCGACCGCATCACCAGGATCACCCCCGGTGCGATCGTCACCGCCGACGGGACCGAGCGAGAGGTCGACGTCATCGTCTTCGCCACCGGCTTTCACGTCACCGACTCTTACACCTACGTCGACGTGAAGGGCCCGCACGGCGAAGACCTGGTGGACCGGTGGAACCGCGAAGGGGTGATGGCCCACCGGGGGATAGCGATCGCCGACGTGCCGAACGTGTTCTTCCTGCTAGGTCCCAACACCGGTCTGGGCCACACTTCGGTCGTGTTCATGATCGAGTCGCAGATCCGATACGTGACACAGGCGATCGCGGCCGTCGACAAGGCCCGCGCACAAGCGCTGGCACCGACGCGCGCCGCCCAGGACCGGTTCAATGCCGAACTGCAGGAGAAGCTGGGTGGCTCGGTCTGGAACACCGGCGGCTGCCGAAGCTGGTACCTCGACGAGCATGGCAACAATCGGGTGCTGTGGTCCGGATACACCTGGCAGTACTGGTTGGCGACGCGCCAGCTCAAGGGAAGCGAATACCGGTTCTCGGGCTTCGGCGCCGACACGAAAACACAAGGTGTTGCGGTACCCGCGACTGTCGGACCCCAGGGGTAGTGTCGAAAGTCTGAATAGCGACCATGAAGTGGGGTTCTGGTGAGCGATAACCTGAAGCTGGTCGACCGCGTCTCGGCGATCAACTGGAACCGTGTGCAAGACGAGAAGGACGCGGAGGTCTGGGACCGGCTGACCGGCAACTTCTGGCTGCCGGAGAAGGTGCCGGTGTCCAATGACATTCCGTCGTGGGGCACGCTGACCGACAGCGAGAAGCAGCTCACCATGCGGGTGTTCACCGGGCTGACGCTGCTGGACACCATCCAGGGCACGGTCGGCGCGGTGAGCCTGATCCCCGACGCGCTCACCCCGCACGAGGAGGCCGTCTACACCAACATCGCATTCATGGAGTCGGTGCACGCCAAGAGCTACAGCTCGATCTTCTCGACGTTGTGCTCCACAAGCGAGATCGACGAGGCGTTCCGTTGGTCGGAGGAGAACCCGAACCTGCAGCGCAAGGCCGAGATCGTGATGCAGTACTACCGCGGTGACGAGCCGCTGAAGCGCAAGGTGGCCTCCACGCTGCTGGAGAGCTTCCTGTTCTACTCGGGCTTCTACCTGCCGATGTACTGGTCGAGCCGGGCGAAGCTGACCAACACCGCGGACATGATCAGGCTGATCATCCGTGACGAAGCCGTGCACGGCTACTACATCGGCTACAAGTACCAGCGGGGGCTGGCGCTCGTCGACGACGTCAAGCAGCAAGAGCTCAAGGACTACACCTACGAGCTCCTGTTCGAGCTCTACGACAACGAGGTCGAGTACACCCAGGATCTCTATGACGAGGTCGGCCTCACCGAGGACGTCAAGAAGTTTCTCCGCTACAACGCCAACAAGGCGCTGATGAACCTCGGCTACGAGGCGCTGTTTCCGCGCGACGAGACCGATGTCAACCCGGCGATCCTGTCGGCGCTGTCGCCGAACGCAGACGAGAACCACGACTTCTTCTCCGGCTCCGGTTCGTCGTATGTGATCGGCAAGGCCGTCATCACCACCGACGAGGACTGGGACTTCTAGACTCGCAGGTCACCGGCTTATCAGCCGTCAGCTCGCTGGGGCCGACGATCCCGTCATCGGCCTGGTGGCCTTTGTGCCGGTCGGCATGTCGGAGGTCTCCTCCTGCATCATCCGCTCGAACGTGACGCCCGGCTACCACGTCGCCAAGGGTGAGGAACTCGGTTACTTCCAGTTCGGGGGCTCGACTCACACCCTCGTCTTTCGTCCCGGCGCGATCGCCGACTTCACCCTCGCGGCCACTCCCCGCCCGCACGACCCCCACGCGCCGCTGGTGCTGGTCGGCTCAAAGCTCGCCACCGCCAACACAACGGTTTGAGGCGCCGCCGGCGAGCAAAAGCAGGTCCACACAGCGAGCGGGCACCGTCCCGCCCGCTCGCCTAAGCCCGGGACACGGAATCCGACAGGGCGAACAGGCCGCCGCCTGCTGGGCGGCATTCCGACTACCGCCCCGTCCCTCGTCAGGAACTCATTCTTGAGTGGAGATCTGACTTCATGTCTGATCAACGAAGCCTGAGCCCGGCGTCCCGACCTATGTCTACGGACAGGAGCAGCGATCGATGATCAGCGAAAACAGCTGGGGCTGGATATGGTGGCTCTCCCACCGTTTGCAGACGTGGGTGTGGCGATGAGCCGCCGGGTGGTCTGCGACATGTGCAACCGGAACAAGGAGTCCGGCGCTATCGAATCCTACGGCTGGAGCCGGTTGACGATTTCGGTTTCAAACGGTTGGCTGGGCCAGGTAATCGGCCTGTCTACCAGCCCGCCACGCGCGCGTTAGCTACAGCAGCGCAATTGCCTACCCTCCGAAAGCCGCCACCCTCCAAAGTCCCAGTTACTGGGGGAAGGACCCAAGCCAGGACCCGACGCCGCACCCTCCGGAAAGGAACCGGCCAGGTCCAACGGAGTGCCTGACCAGCTACGCGCGCACGGGACCGGACTGCGGAATCCGTCTTGGCGGCGTGGCCCGCGCCTGCCACACGGCGTTGAGGCGCGTTCTGAGGTTCCAGCCATCCCGGGCTAATAGGGTTTGAACCCGCAAGATGGGTTGACGCGTCCACGTCTTTGAGGAACGGCTTGCCCGCGCTGACCGCATGGGGAGCGGGCGGTTCCAGATGCCGGGGTCGGACGTACGCTCGACGGCGTGGCCCAGACCGGTCGTCCAATCAAGCGCATCGCCGTGTCCACCGGGGGCGGTGACGCGCCTGGCCTCAACGCCGTCATCCGGGCGGTGACGCTCGCCGGGCACAACCAGGATTGGGAGGTCGTCGGCATCCGCGACGGCTTCAACGGGCTGATGTACCCCGAGCGCTACCCCGAGGGCGGCCTGGTCCCGCTGACCCGAGATTCCGTGCGCGGCATCCTTCACGAAGGCGGCACCATCATCGGCACGACCAACCGTGGCAACCCCACGGCCTGCCCCGTCCTGCAGCCGGACGGCACCTACGTCGAGGTCGACCGCACGGCGGAGCTGGTGCAGCTGTTCAGGGCTCGGAACATCGACGCGCTGGTGACCGTCGGAGGGGACGGCTCGCTGGCGATCGCCTACCGGCTGTTCCAAGCGGGGCTGCGCGTCATCGGGGTCCCCAAGACGATCGACAACGACCTCGACAAGACCCATCAGACGTTCGGCTTCGACACCGCAGTGAGCTTCGCGTCCGAGTGCATCGACCGGTTGTTCTCCACGGCCACGTCGCACGGCCGCGTCATTGTCGTCGAGGTCATGGGCCGCTACGCCGGGTGGATCGCCCTCGAGGCGGGGGTCGCGTCGGGCGCGCACGCCATCCTCATCCCGGAGATCCCCTTCGACCTCGAGCCGGTGGCCGACATGATCGCGGAGCGCGAGCATCGCGGCGCCAAGTTCTCCATCGTCGTCGTCGCCGAGGGCGCGGCGCCCCGGGGCGGGCAAACGTCGGTGCTGACCCGCAAGGTGGGCGAACCCGAGCGCCTCGGCGGCATCGGCGCGCGGGTCGCTGCCGGCCTCGAAGAGCTCACGGGCAAGGAGTCGCGCACCGTCGTCCTCGGCCACCTTCTGCGCGGCGGGTCACCAACGGCGTTCGATCGGGTGCTCGGCTTGCGCTTCGGGGCCGCCGCCGTGCGAGCCCTCGTTGAGGGCGCCGACGGCGTGATGGTGTCGCTCAACCCGCCGACCGTCGACTACGTCCCGCTCGCGGAGGCGACGCGACGCATGAAGAAGGTCCCTCTCGATTGTGACGCGATGCTCACCGCCCGCGAGATCGGCGTGAACTTCGGAGTCATAGGCCACGGGATGGCGCACCGCTGTTAGCGTTTCGCGAGGGTCATGCAGCGCACCTTGCCCTTGGGATCGCGGTGCGTTGGCGGGCATTTGGCCGCGTACATGCCACCATCAGCAGTGCGTTGTAGCGCAACAACTTTGGGCACAAGCCAAGGCCGTGCGACAGTTCGCTTGGCTCGTCGCGTACCCCGGCGTATGGGTTGAGCACACCGTGCGACCCAATACGACAACCTGCCCACTCAACACGGTCCACGGCCTCGCGACATCGTCACGGCTGCAAGAGATCTCGCGTCGCCAGCGGGCCTCGCCCGGCGCGCCGTAACCCCGGCCGACCCCGATCAGAGCCTCAGCTGGGCCTAGACCGCTGATGCCCTGTGAAATCACTGATGTATCAGGCATCCGCACGGGTCATGTTCTAGGTCGCAAAGATCACTAATCCCGTGGCGTGGTCTTCGCGTCGGCGCTTATCCGGTGGCCTCGCGGATGTACTCGCCGATCTGCCGCAGCGACCGGGTGGCTTCCGGCACCACCGGCGCACACAGCTGGAAGTCGTGCACCTGGCCGGGCCAGACGCGCACCTCGGCCGGCACCCCGGCGGCCGCCAGCCGGCGTGCCGCCAGCCGCGCGTCGTACAGCAGCACCTCTGAGCCGGACACGTGAATCAGCGTGCGCGGCAGCCCCGGCTCGACGCGGTCCAGCGGTTCGAAGACCTCCTCGGGCTCCCCGTCGACGACGCGGCGCGCGGCGGCGTTCGCGATCAGCTTCACCAGCGCGTCGAACGCCTTGGGCGGGAACATCGCATCGCTGCGGATGTTGGGGTGCGCCTGCTTGGGATCCATCTCCAGCTGCATCAGCGGCGACATCGACACCAGGGCGGCCGGCTCCTCGCCCTCCGCCAGGAGGCGTTCGGCCAGCGCCAGCGCCAGGTAGCCGCCCGCCGAGTCTCCGGCCAGCACGATCTGGTCGGGCTCGTAGCCCTGGTTGCGCAGCCAGCGCCAGCCGTCGTAACAGTCTTCAATGGCCTGTCCCACCGAGTGTTTCGGGATCATCCGGTAGTTCAGCACCAGCACCGGCGCGTCGGCGTAGTGCGAAATCATCGTCGTCAACCGGCCGTGCGAGTGGGCCCCGCAGGTCAGAAACGCGCCGCCGTGCATGTACAGCACGATGCGGCGGGTGCCATCAGCCGGCAGCACGCCCTTGGCCCGGACGAGCTGCGCGGTGCAGTTCGGCAAACCGATGGTGGCGCGGACGGTGCCCGGGATGGGCAGCAGCGCCCGCGAGGCAAAGTCGATGATGCCCCATGGCCAGGGCAGATGCGGCACGTGGCTGCCGATTGCCAGCGTCGGACGGATGGTGAGCCGGGCACCCAGCCAGGCCAGCCGACCCGCGATGCTGGGACCATCCTCAATCACCTCGACCGGAGCGCCGTCGCTGACCGGATATCTGCACGGTTTCAGCGCACCAGCTGCGCCGATGCGCGGCCGGGGCGAACCCGAGCCCGTAACGGATGCGGTCATCTCAACACTCCTACGTCGTTGTAGGCCGGGGTGGACTCACGATCTCGACGTCAACCCCCGTCATTAGCTTGACGTCGTAAGTACTTCAACGATCAACGACCGCGATTTGATCCCGAATGCCCTGACGAGCGAAAGAGATAGGGACACCCCTGGTACGCAGGCCGCGAGAGCCACGGCAAACGAACGGGAGATACCAGACGCCTACACGCAAGCGGAGTCGGTGCTGGCAAGGGGAGTGGTAGGACGTCGCATCGACACTGTAAGGAATCATGGCTCATACGGACATGTGTCCCGCGATGCTGCTCAACGAACTGGCCGCCCTGGACCCGTCAGAGATGACGGGCGGGTATTTAGCCGCCCGAGGTACCCACGGGGGTTGGGATGTCCTGGGCGAGTTCGCAGACAACGACCGCAAACGACCCCGGATCGTCACGAATACAAAAAGAAAACCAGCCAAACAGGCTGGCTTTCTTTTTCTATTCGTAACGATCAAGAGGAAGTCCGGATTACCGCTCCCTCCAACTTAAGTATCGGGGTGGAGGGTGTTCGAGTCACCATATCGCTGGCTAGGCTAACGATTCTGCATAAACCCGAGCGTCAATGGCTTCCAAGGTGGCGATCTCAGCATCGTCAATTGCCATCCTGGCAAAGTAAACCGAAGCCGTGGCATACTCCTCCGCGTCATCGGCTCGGTGTGCCGCGACCTTCCGGTTGACAGCGTCTTTCTTGGACGCAACATTGCTCTTGATTTTCGCCAGCCGCTGGTTATGGTCTGCCTGGAGGTTTTCCCAGTCGGAAGCCGCGGCTGCCTTCCTCGCTACGACCTTCGCCTTAAATTCATCCTGCCTGGCTTTTGCAGCCGCTTTCGAGGCTTCGAGAGTGGCATCCACTTTCTCCCTGGTTTCGTTCTCAGCCGCCTCTACCTTCTTCTCCGCGTTCTCTGCATGGTCTGCAAGTTCTCGCAGACTTTCTGAAAGCTTCTTCATAATTCTCTCTTTTCATTTCCGTAGTGCTATTTACAGTACACCGAACGCAATCTGCGGCTAGGGCCTTTCTGCCCCATCATCGGGTGTCAGGGGCCCATATTTAGATACAGTGTCAATCTGATCTTTGACATCGCGCTGGCGTCCGCCGTGCTCTCCGCCGACGGCGTGCTGCCGTCGCCGCGGGTGGACAAGGGGTGCCCAACGGTCGGCGCACCGCTCACGCACTCCGGATGCTTGCCCACATGCTCGACTCCGGCTGACGGGCGCTGACGCCGTAGTTGTCCTGTCGGCTAGTACTGCAGCCGTAGTTCGTGATCATTGGTGTTGGCGTCGTTTGTAGTGGGATA
>Ga0209656_10001101_pt1 | contig 17448 bp, 12 predicted proteins | sample BogFormECP12_OM2_FD_188239 | JGI IMG/M metagenome (GOLD analysis project Ga0209656, IMG submission 188239) | Bog forest soil microbial communities from Calvert Island, British Columbia, Canada - ECP12_OM2 (SPAdes) (version 2) | ecosystem: Environmental > Aquatic > Freshwater > Wetlands > Bog ... | reverse complement strand
GATTGGCTTTCCCGTTTTCGCCACCGGCGTGGTGCCCTCCACGTCAGTGCATCACTACCGCTTCGCCGGGGCACAGATTTCCCTGGTGTGCAACGGTGTTCCCGTCAGCCCAGGAGATATCGTGGTGGCGGATAGTGATGGCGTGGCGGTGGTGCCCAGAGCGCAGGCTCAGCCCGTACTGACGCTGGCCCAGCAGATGGATTTCAAAGAACACTCCATGTATGCGGTGATCGAGCAACTGAAGTCGATTGTGGAGGCGGTCAAGAAATTCGGAAGGCTCTAGTCAGGAATTCAGTTGCGGAGAACTGATTTTCATCAGATAATTTCAGCTTTCATTTTTGATTAGGACAAAATTTCCATGCCGGCTCGCCCCAAACGTACGTACGACATTACGGCGCTCCAGCGTGGTTTGCGGTTGCTGCATCTCTTCAGCGAATCTCCACAGGGGTTGACCGCAAAGCAAGTCGCCGGTCTGTCGCGCCTGCCGGTGAGTACGGTTCACCGCTTTCTGGCAAATCTGGTAACTGCAGGCTTTCTGAGCTGCGACGGAAACGGTAGCTATCACCTGGGAATCGCGTGTTTCATCATCGGGCAGGCGGCTGTGGGGCAGCTCGATATCCGCGGCTTGAGTCTTCGCTATTTGCGGGAATTGAACCAGCAAACACGGGAGACCATTCACTTGACTGTCCGGCACGGGCTGTCCGCCGTGTACGTGGAAAAACTCGACTCGCCGGAACCGCTGCGTATTCATTCGCGCATTGGTGCGTCTGTTCCCCTTTATTGCACCGCGGTCGGTAAAGTCATGTTGGCATATATGCCATCGGACGAGCAGGACCGGGTCTTTCCCGAGCTCGAACTGAAACGACATACGCCGAACACTGTGGGAAATCTCCAGGAACTCAGGACTGAGCTCTATCGGGTTCGCAAGAACGGATACGCATGTGATCTGGAAGAGCACGAGATGCACATTCGCTGCGTCGCCGCTCCCATATGGGACCACACGGGCTCCGTGCAATCCAGCCTGAGCATTACCGCTCCCATGGTGCGAATGCCGGTAGCCCGGTTGCGACAGCTCGCGCCCTTGATTCAGGCGGCCGGACTGGAAATTTCGCGTGAACTTGGCTATCAACCGGCGGGAATTGCTGCATCTGCTACTTCGGCCAATAAGAGCAATACGGTGGAGGCAAGACTTGAGAAAGTGGCTCTGTAAGGGCAGCCCAGAGCAAGACCATCGGGTCCGACTGCAATACCCGCGCATTCTCGCGATCATCCGTGCTTCCGTACAGTTTGCGATGCTTCTAATTTGCCTGGTCGCCGCCGGCGCGAGTGATTCCGATCCCGTGAAGGTCGATGTGCGCCCTGACGACCTGCTGGTTCAGCCGCCCGCCGCCAATTGGATCTCGTACAACGGCGACTACTCCGGCCGCAGGTACAGCAGCCTCTCCGAGATCACTGCCGACAAGCTTCCTCGATTGCGCGCCGAATGGGTGTTTCACGCGCGCGACAGCAACCGGCTCGAAAACACTCCGGTTGTAGTGAACGGAGTCATGTTCGTGACCGTTTCCAACGATGCCTTCGCGCTTGACGCTCGTACCGGCCGCGTGCTCTGGCATCATGCACGGCCGGTGTCGGAAGGGCTCATCGACGATGCGTCGGGGCACTTGAATCGAGGAGTCGCCGTTTGGCGCGACCGCGTGTACATGGAAACCGACAACGCCCACTTGCTGTGCCTCGATGCGCGCTCCGGGAACCAGATCTGGGACGTGGCCTACGCCGACTGGAACAAGAACTACGGCGCCACCAGTGCTCCGCTGGTGGTAAAGGACAAAATCCTGGTTGGCACTTCCGGCGGGGATGACGCGGTCCGAGGCTTTGTCGCCGCCTACGACGCCATGAGCGGAAAGCTGGCCTGGCGCTTTTGGACGATCCCTGGGCCAGGTGAGTTCGGCTCTGACAGTTGGCCGGGCACCGGGTACCTGCACGGTGGAGGCACCACCTGGATGCCAGGCACTTACGATCCCTCGCTGAATTTGATTTTTTGGGGCACCGGCAACCCAGCTCCGGACTTCAACGACGATGTGCGCCCGGGAGACGATCTCTACACCGATTGCTTACTCGCCCTGGATCCCGACACCGGCAAACTGAAGTGGTACTTCCAATTCACTCCCCACGATTTGTACGATTTCGATGCGGTGGAGACTCCGATTCTGATCGATGCGGTCTATCAGGGCCAACCCCGCAAGCTGCTGGTGCAGGCGAACCGCAACGGTTTTATTTATGTGCTGGATCGTACCAACGGCAAATTCCTCTCTGCCGCTCCTTTCGTTGAGAAACACAATTGGGCGACAGGAATCGATGCCCAGGGTCGTCCGATTCGGTCCGGCCTGAGGCCCTCACCCGGCGGGACCCGCCTCTGTCCCGGCTTTGCCGGGGCCACCAACTGGCACTCGCCTTCGTACAACGAATCCACGCATATGGTGTACTTCATGACTCTCGAGGCATGTGAGATCTTCTTATCGCAGCCCACACAAGCCCCCCGGGAAGGCAAGGAATACTATTCCACCGGGTCGAAGCGCATCCCGGGGGAGACGCCGCAGAAGACGCTGGTCGCCTACAGTCTGGACACTGGCTCGTTGGCCTGGAAGTATCCGCAGGTCGGTCGAGGCCACTCCTCGGGCGGGACATTAACTACCGCTGCAGGTCTGGTCTTCTTCGCCGATGATGCCGGATCGTTCGAAGCCGTTGAGGCGACGACGGGGAAACCGCTCTGGCACTTCAACACAGGGCAAGATATGAGCGCGTCCCCCATGACCTACGCAGTCGAAGGAAAACAGTATGTCGCCATCGCCGCCGGGAGCGACATTTTCACTTTTGCTCTGCCTTAATTACCAGATTGACGATTACCAGATTGACGATCGCCAGTTCAACGCCCGAATTGAAAAGGAGCAGGACATGAATCTCAACCTCACGCGCAGGATGTTCGCAATGCGGTTCGCTTCCGTACTTTCGGCTCTAGGGATTACTTCCGCTGTATGGCCCCCGTCTGGGATGGCCCAAACTTCCGCTGCGCCGGAAGCGAACGGAATCCGTAAGTTGAACAGCGAAGGCAAACCGGGCAGCGAGAAAGACGTCATCATGCCCGTCGTTATCAACAACGGGCTCATTTATGTCTCCGGCCAGGGCGCCCACGATTCGCGAGACTCGAAGGAATGGACCATCGAATCTCACACCACCATGGTGATGGACAAAATCAAGAAGCACGTCGAAATTGGCGGGGGCTCGATGGACACCGTTCTTCAGGCAAACGTCTTTCTGGTGAAGATCGAACACTGGGATGGGATGCACAAGGTATTTGGAACGTACTTCCCCCACGGTGGCCCCGCCCGCACCACAGTCGCGGTCGCTGCCCTGCCCGGAGATTCGCTGGTGGAAATCAACTGCATTGCAGCCGTCAGCCGTAAATAGATCGTAGGGGAGAAGGGAGAGTCCATGCGATTGAAATCAAGTTGGAACCGGCGGGGATTTCTTGGCACCATCGCTGCCCTCGCGGCCTCGGTGGTCGCGCCGCGCAAGCTTTTCTCGTCAACCGCAGGCGTTCGTGGTGGCGTCGCCGACGTCAGTGGCTTCGGGCAAACCGGCAACCCTTATGACGAACTCGGCCTGACCACGGTGATTAATTGCGAGGGAACCATGACCATGCTGGGCGGGTCCGTGCTTCGCCCGGAACTGGAAGCGGTCATGGCGATGGCTGGCCGCCATTTTGTCAATGTTCCGGACCTCGAGGTCGCCGCCGGGAAGCGCATTGCGGAAATGTTGAAGCTGCCGGACGGCTACACAGCGCTGGTCACTTCCGGCGCCGCGGCGGCTATTCAATCTGGATTGGCCGGGATTCTGACCGGAGACAACGAGGCCAAAATCCGCCAGCTTCCTGACCTGACCGGGATGAAGTCCGAAGTCATCATCCAGAAATCGCATCGGAACCCGTTTGACCACCAACTGCGGTCTACCGGCGTTAAGTTGGTTGAGATTGAGACCCCCGATCAGCTTCGCCAGGCGGTCAACGACCGCACGGCCATGATGCACTTCACAAATTTCGCCAACGCAGCCGGCCAGATCAAGGTCGACGAATGGCCCAAGCTGGCCAAGCAATACAACCTGCCCTGCATGAACGATGCCGCCGCCGACACGCCTCCGGTTTCGCATCTCTGGGACTACACCAACATGGGATACGATCTGGTCACTTTCAGCGGCGGCAAGGCGATGCGCGGACCCCAGTGCGCTGGTTTGCTGATTGGCCGTAAGGATCTCGTTGCTTGCGCCCTGCTTAACAACAGCCCCCACGAAGATACTCTGGGACGCAGCCAGAAAGTGGGCAAGGAAGAAATCATCGGCATGGTTAAGGCGGTTGAGCTGTATCTCAAAGAGGATCACGATGCGCTGGCGAAAGAGTGGCAGGAGCGCCTCGCTGGCATTTCAAGGGAGCTGACGAAGATTCCCGGCGTGAGTACGTCGTTCTTCACTCCTGACATCGCGAACCATGTGCCACATATGGCGATCACATGGGACTCTCGAATCACAGTCACCCCGCAGCAGGTCTCGAAATTACTTCGCAATTCCAAACCGGCAATCGTGATCGGCGGCGGAGAAGAGCGGCCCGGCCTGGCCATGTGCTCGTTCATGTTGCAGCCCGGCGAAGACAAAATTGTCGCCGAGCAACTCGCGCGCGTCCTGCGCGAACACTCAGCCTAACCAGGAGCCGGCACTGCCCCTTGCAACCACAACCCGCGTGCGCTGGTTTCTGGTGTTCTGGCTCTTCGTCCTGAGCGCCGTGTCTTACCTCGACCGGGTGAATATTTCCATTGCCGGCGGATCCATCGTCGATGCCTACCATCTCACTGATGTGCAGCTCGGGCAGGTGTTCAGCGCACTGGTGGCTGGTTACGCTCTTTTTCAGACGCTCGGTGGCCACCTCGCGGACCGCTACGGTCCACGACGCGTACTGACCGGGGGCGTTCTCTGGTGGGGCATCTTCACCGCCTTGACGGCGCTCGTTCCCGCCGGTGCAGGAAGCGCATTCCTGCTGTTTGTCGCCGTTCGTTTCTTTCTTGGCGCTGGCGAAGCAGTCATTTATCCGGCAGCGAATCAGTTCGTCGCACGATGGATTCCGGTACGCGAGCGTGGCATTGCCAATGGCTGGATTTTCGCCGGCGTTGGAGCTGGCGCCGGGCTCTCTCCGCCGCTCATCACCTACCTGATGGTTCATTACGGCTGGCGCTCGTCATTCTGGGTGTGCGCCATCGTTGGACTGCTCGCCGGGGCAGTCTGGTTTGTTGCCGCGCGCGACACTCCTGCCGAGCACACGCACGTCTCTGCCACTGAGCTGGCCACAATTCAGTCCGGTCTTACGGTAGCGGCCTCGGACACTGCAGGCAAGAAGACCGCTCTTGTGCCCTGGGGCCGGGTCCTGCGAAGCCGCGAAGTCTGGGCCGTCACGATCAGCTATTTTTGCTACGGCTACGTCGCCTGGATCTTTTTCAGCTGGTTCTATCGCTATCTCGCAAAAGTGCGTGGGCTCGATCTCAAGTCCAGCGCCTTCTACTCCATGCTGCCCTTCCTGGCAATGCTGGCGTGCTGCCTTCTGGGAGGGACCATCAACGACCGGCTTACCAAGTGGCAGGGAGCCCGGCTAGGGCGATGCGGTCTCGCTGCCTTCGCGATGGCGTTGGCTGCGGTCTTCATCGCCTGCGGATCGCAGGTTCGAGGGGCACGTCTGGCCAGCGTTGTGCTCGCCGGCGGCGCTGGAGCCTTGTACCTGGCCCAAAGCTCCTTCTGGTCCGTGACCGCGGATATTGCCGGCTCGTCCTGCGGGTCGGTCTCCGGTTTTATGAACATGGGAGGGCAAATTGGAGGAGCCGTGACTGGCTCACTCACGCCTTGGATCGCGACCCGCTACGGCTGGACCGCATCCTTCCTCGTGGCAGCTGCCTTGTGTATGCTGGGTGCCGCGAGTTGGCTGGTCGTGAATCCACTTAATTCGCTGGCGCCGAACATCCGCCCATCCCTGGGCAACGATGAGCTCGACTCGGCTGGCAGATCAATGGTAGGCACAGCGCGTTCGTAACCCTATGCCAGAGATAAAGATCAAATCGAAAGAGGAAATCGCTTGGGATCTGGTCAGCCTCGGCGAGGTCATGTTGCGTCTCGACCCCGGCGACCTGCGCATCTCGACCGCTCGCCAATTTCGTGCCTGGGAAGGCGGTGGAGAATACAACGTTGCCCGCGGCCTCAGACGTTGCTTCGGGATGAACACCGCTATCGTGACCGCCCTTGCCGATAACCCGATTGGACGCCTGATCGAGGACCTCATGCTGCAGGGTGGAGTCAGCCAGAAGTATGTCCGATGGGTGCCCTTTGACGGTGTTGGCCGTACGGTCCGAAATGGATTGAATTTCACGGAACGCGGTTTTGGTATCCGTGCGCCGCTGGGATGCTCCGACCGGGGGCGCACCGCCGTCTCTTTACTCAAACCCGGCGAGATCGACTGGGAGCAGATTTTTTTGAGGGAAGGAGCCCGCTGGTTTCATACCGGAGGAATTTTCTGCGCGCTCTCGGAATCCACGCCTCTCGTCGCCCTGGAGGCGATGGAGGCCGCCAAGCGCACCGGGACAATCGTTTCCTACGATTTGAATTATCGCTCCTCGCTGTGGAAGTCGGTTGGCGGAAAAGCTAAGGCCCAGGAAGTGAATCGCCGCCTGGCGCCGCTGGTTGACGTAATGCTGGGCAATGAGGAGGACTTCACCGCCGCGCTCGGTTTTCCGGTTTCCGGTCTGGACGAGCAACACTCGAAGTTGGATACCGCGGGCTTCAAGCGCATGATCGAAAAAGTTGTGACCGAATATCCCGCCCTGTCGGTGATTGCCACGACTCTTCGCAATGCGAAAACGGCCACCCGGAACGATTGGGGGGCGCTGTGCTACAGCGACGGCCACTTCTACGAAGCGCCAGTCCGCGAGAATCTGGAGATTTATGACCGCGTTGGGGGAGGCGACTCCTTCGCTTCAGGCTTGATCTATGGATTGCTGTCGGGAAAGGGCCTGCAATGGTCCGTCGAATGCGGAGCGGCTCATGGCGGTCTGGCGATGACGACTCCTGGTGACACCACGATGGTGACGCTGGCGGAAGTTCTGCAGGCAATGACGTCGCGCACTGCACGGATCGAGCGCTAAGACTATTCACTGTGAACATTGACGACGTAGTTCGCAAAATCGGAGAAGTGGGAATCGTCCCCGTCGTGCGGGCCGCAACCTTTGAACTGGCCACTCGCGCCGTGGAAGCGATCTGCGCCGGCGGCATCCCCGTGGTCGAAATTACCATGACCGTCCCCAACGCGGTGTCGGTCATTCGCGAAGTTGCGCAGCGGTACGGAGACAGGGTTCTGATCGGGGCCGGCACCGTCACCAATGCCGAACAAGCCGAGCAATGCATTCGGGCGGGGGCGGAGTTTCTGGTGAGCCCGGGACTATCAATACCCGCTCTCGCAGTCGCGCGTGCTTGCGCGAAGTTGGCAATTCCCGGAGCCTTGACCCCGACCGAGTTAATGACTGCTCAGGAACACGGCGCACATCTGGTCAAGATCTTTCCCTGCGGCAACGTGGGTGGACCGAAGTATCTGCGATCGTTGAAGGCTCCCTTCCCGCATGCTCGCCTGATCCCAACCGGAGGGGTAAACGCATCGAACGCCTCCGACTTCATTGCTGCCGGAGCCTTCGCTCTCGGCGTGGGTGCAGAACTGGTGGATGCGACGGCCCTGCGCGACGGCAATCTGGAGAAAATCACTGCGGCGGCACGGGACTTGGTTGCTGCGGTCACCTCCGCACGTACCCTCCTCGCGGAACGCTCGCTCTGACATCGGCGGACTTCGTCACGTCATTGGTTGACGCCGCTTGCCAGAAAGCCGCCATCCACGGCCAGCAGCGTGCCCGTAACAAAGCTCGCCGCATCGGAAGCCAGGAAGATCGCCGGCCCCACGAGCTCTTCGAGCTCACCAAAACGTTTCATGGGCGTACGCAGTAGAATCTCTTCCCCGCGTCCCGTGCCCATCACCAGCTTTTCCGTCAGGGGCGTACGGAAGTACCCCGGCGCAATCGCATTCACGCAAACCCCTTGGCGCGCCCATTCGATCGCCAGCGACTTCGTCAGGGACGCCACCCCGGCCTTACTGGCGCAGTATGCAGCCACTTCGTAAAGAGCGAGGAACGATCCCATCGACGCAATATTGATGATGCGGCCATAATGTCGGTCGATCATGTGCCGTCCGAATATCTGGCAGGCCCGCAATGTTCCCGTCAGGTTCGTGTCCATCAAGCGGTTCCAGTCTTCCTCGGACAGATCCAGCGTGGGGGTACGTTGATTGAACCCGGCCGCATTGACCAGAATGTCGACCTTACCGAAGGCAGCGAGCGCCGCCCTGAGCAAATCTTCCAGCGATCCGCGGTCTGAAACGTCGCAGGTTGCGCGCAATGACCTACGCCCGAGGGATTCGATCTCATCGGCGGTGGCTTTTACTAGATCCAGGCGCCGAGCGCTGGGGATCACATCGGCTCCAGCCTGAGCCAGGCCACGGGCCAGGGTCCTGCCAATTCCAGAACTGCCGCCGATGACGACTGCGACTTTACCCTCGAGTTCCAGAGGTTTGTAGCTCATATGCCCTCGGTGTGCCGCATTTCCTACTAACAAACTGCTACCAATTGAACATCGTTCCGTCGAGCTTTCGGTTTACCGGCAGGTAAGCTCGCTCGTAGGGAAACTTTTCAGCCAGCTTCTCGTCATAGTCAACGCCCAGGCCCACCTCGTCGCCGGGATGCAAATAGCCGTTCTTGAAGCTGTACGAATGCGGGAACACCTCATCGGTCTCCCGCGTGTGTCTCATGTACTCCTGGATTCCGAAATTGTTTACGGAAATATCGAAGTGCAGCGCCGCTGCCATCGCCACCGGAGACAAGTCCGTCGCGCCGTGGCAACCCGTGCGCACGTGATACATTTCCGCCAACGCGGCAATCTTCTTAAGGTGGGTCAGGCCTCCGCCGTGAACTACCGTCATCCGGATGAAGTCGATCAATTGCTCGGTGATGAGCAGGTGGGCATCCCATACCGAATTGAACACTTCGCCCACAGCCAGAGGCGTGGTCGTATGTTGCCGAACGATGCGGAACCCTTCCTGCAATTCCGCCGTCACCGCGTCTTCCAGCCAATAAAGGTGATACGGCTCCAGGCTCCTTCCCAGCCGAGCCGCCTCGATCGGCGTTAGCCGGTGGTGAACATCATGAAGGAGATGAAGGTCGTCTCCAAACTTCAGGCGCAGCGCCTCGAACAGTTTAGGGACGTGTAAGAGATATTTCTCGGTGGACCAGAGGTTCTCCGGAGGCAAGCCTTTTTCGGCCGGCTCATAGTAGAGTTTCTCGCTGGCAACCCCGTAGGTCGAGGGCAGGTCTGGAATTCCCGTCTGGGCGCGCACTGCCAGGTACCCCATCTGCTTGTACTTCGCAACTTCATCGGCCGTCTCCTCGATGTCGCGCCCGTTCGCGTGACCGTACACCATCACACCGGTACGGCTTACACCGCCAAGCAGGTTATAGACCGGCGTTCGGAGGGCCTTTCCCTTGACGTCCCACAGCGCCATGTCGACCGCTGCGATCGCCGTCATGGTCACCGGCCCGCGTCGCCAGTACGCACCGCGGTAAAGATATTGCCACATATCTTCCGTCTGGAAAGGATCCCGGCCGATCAGGCATGGAATGACGTGTTCGCTCAGGTACGCGGCCACGGCCAACTCGCGGCCATTCAGAGTCGCATCTCCCAAACCGTAAAGACCTTCGTCAGTCACAATTTTCAACGTGACGAAGTTTCGTCCGGGACTGCAGACCAACACCTTCGCGTCCGTGATCTTCACGCCAATCTCCTTAGCGCGACTCTCCCGCATAACACCGGGACACTTAAATTCGGTGCACCAGTCCCTGCTCTGTCGCATCCGTATTACGCACCAGCAGCAAGACAAGAATCATACCGACAAGCGGAACCAACCCGGCCAGAATTACGATCGGGTCGAAGGAATGGGTGCCTGTAGCCTGGCGTGCATCGGAAAAGTATCCAATGAGTTTAAAGGCGACGATCGTGCCGATCCCCGCGCCCGTTCCGCTCAAACCGCTCACGGAAGCTACCGATTGGCGCAGGAACAAATCCGAAGGCAGGACGTTGGCCATCGTGGTAAAGCCAGCGTAGGTGAAGGTTACGATTGCGAACAGACTGGCGATCACGTACAGGTTCGTGGTGAAAATCGTCGGGATCAGCAACGTCATGCCAATTCCACCGTAAATGATCGGAACTTTCCGAGCGGCGCCCAGTGACCATCCACGCTTCAGCAGATAGCCGGATAGAAAACCCGCAAAGAAACTTCCCACATCGGCGGCAATGAACGGAATCCACACCGCTATCAATCCGCTCTTGAGTTCAATCCCTTTCGCAACCAGGTATATAGGGAACCATTCTGTAATGAAAAAGAAGACCGGGTCCGTAAACGCCTTGGCTATGATCGTGCCCCACGCCTGAGGCAGCCGCAACAGATCACCCCAGCCACGTCGAATCTCGCCGCCTTGCGCTGTGCCCGATTCGCCTTTGTCCGCGACAATCATCCGCAACTCGGCTTCGCTGATGCGAATGTGCATCTCCGGCGGATAGTAAAGCCAGCGCCACACAATCAGCCACAGAAAGCCAAGTGCGCCGGGGACCATAAAGGCAGGACGCCATCCCCAGCGCAAGTAAATCCACACCACGATAAAGGGAGCTACGGCCCCGCCGAGGGATGACCCACTATCAAAAAATGCGGTGGCGAGTGCTCTTTCGCGCTTGGGAAACCACTCCGATACCGCCTTGGTTGCGGCTGGCCAGTTCGCCGACTCCCCAGCCCCCAGTAGAAAGCGAAATGCGGCGAAGCCGTAAAAACCGTTGGCCAGCGATGTCAGCATCGAGACCAGCGAGTACCCAAGCACGGTGAGTGTCAGGCCGCGACGGGTCCCGACTCGGTCCATCAATCTCCCAAAGACTGTCTGCCCGATGGAATATGCAACTCGAAATGCGATGGCGATATTCGCGTAGTCGGAATTCGTCCAGTGATATTCAAGTTTGAGATACGGCGCGAGAAGAGACAGCGTCTGGCGGTCGATATAGTTGATGACGGTGGAAGCGAACAGCAGGCCGCCAATCCACCAGCGCAAAGACGGGATAGGCTTCCGGTCGGTCGCCATCTGGAGGGTTCACTCAAATCCTGACGAACTTGCCACCTGCCGAAGAATCCCCAGTCATGGCACTGAGCAAAGCCGGACTCAACAGCGATGCCGAGTTCACATCCAGATACACGGTAGCATTGGAATGCCGCCGCAGAATCGAAGCTGGCGCCATGGGGCTGATCTCTCCCTCAAAGCAGGCCTTCACCGCCTCTGCCTTGCGCTTGTCGGGAACTACCGCGAGAATCTCGCGGGCCTTGAGAATCTGGCGCGCCGACATCGAGAGCGCGCGTTTCGGTACCTGCGAAATATCCGCAAACCACGCTTCCCCAACCTGCTGGCGGCGGCACGCCTCATCCAGGTTGACGATAATGTATGGGTCCTCGATAACAAAATCAGCGGGTGGATCGTTGAACGCGATGTGCCCATTTTCTCCAATACCCAGAAAAGCAATATCGATTGGCGCTGAAGAAATTTGCTTGCTTGCCTCGCGAACTACTTCCGACGGGTCGGCGGCGTCTCCGGCAAGCAAGTGATAGCGCGTTATCCCGGTCTTCCCGATCAACTGTTCCATCAGCATCTTGCGGAAGCTTCCCGGATGAGTGATCGGCAAACCGATGTACTCATCCAGGTGAAATGCTTCGACCTTGGACCACTCGATGTCCGGCGCCTCCGTCAGCGCGTCCAGGAACTCCTTTTGCGATGCCGCGGTGGCAGCGATGATCCTCGCGTGGCCGCGTTCGAGGATCGCGTTACGGATCGCCACGGCAGCCTGCTCGGCGGCCGCCCGGCCCAGAGAACCCTTGTCGCTGAACACTCGGAGAAGCATAGGCTCTATTCGGAAACGGCAAATTATACAAACATTGATCCGCCCTTGATGCAAATTTCGACTTCAGTTTTTATCCCGTGAAAGTGTGCCTTTCGGCATGGCAGGAACACCGCCCTCACTTGAGACGATGCCCGTCTCCTCTCATGGAAGGGGCTGGCTTCTCAACGCCGGCGCGAGGTGATAGGCCTTCTCGAATTCCTGCTGTGCGTCCATGTTCTTACCTTCCTGACGAAGCGCCAAAGCAAGATTGTAGTGCGCCTCGGCGTATTGTGGCTTCAGCCGCACTGCCTCTGCAAACGCCGCCGCCGCCCTATGTGCATCGCCGGCCTGCAGTAGTACGAGCCCGAGATTGTTGTGCCCCTCGGCGAAGTTGGGATCGCGTCGCACCAAATCGCGAAAGACATTGGCTGCGGCAGTCGTATCGTTGTTCTGGCTTAGGACCAGCCCCAGTTGCACCCGGGCATCGACATTGTGAGGATCGAGGCTGGCCGCATCGGTCAATTCCCGAATGGCTTCTGGCAGGCGTTGCAGCTGTGCCAGCGCGATTCCGAGATTGTAGTGTGCATCCGCCAGGTCCGGATCGGACATCACGGCGTGCTGGAATTCTTCCAGACCGCGCGTTTGATCGCCTGACTTCCAGAGAAGCAATCCGAAGCTGGCGTGCGCCTGCGCGTAGTCGGGCTTCAACGCAAGCGCCTTTTCGTATGCTTCTCTGGCGCGTACCAGATCGTTCTTACCCTCCCAAGTAAGCCCCAGATAGTAGTAGCTGGTTGGAAGTTCGGGAGTTTGCTCTGCCGACTTCTGGAATAGCGCCAGCGCGTCGTCGAATTTCTGTTTTTTCAGGGCATCGACGCCCTGCAGGATCAGCAACTTCGACTGCGCCAGCCGAGTTCGAAACTCACGCAGCCCCGAGAGTTCATCCAGTTCCTTCTTGGCATTGCCGGCGTCGCCCTGGCTGTGCAAGGCGAGGGCGAGATTGTAGTGCGCTTGCTCGAAGTCAGGTTTGAGTTCGATCGCGCGACGAAAGGCCGCGATGGCGCCCGCCAGATCGCCGTCAGCCTTTAATTCCCGGCCCAGGTTGTACTGGGCGTCGGCATTATCCGGAGCGAGTTTTACGGCAGTGCGAAACTGATCGAGCGCGCCCTTATGATCTGCCTGGCGCCGCAAAACCATGCCCCGCATGAGGTGCGCGGCCGCAATCCCTGAATCCAACTTGATCGCGTCACGAAACTGTACCGCAGCTTCATTCAGATTACCCAATTGTCCTTCGACTACCCCAAGTTCTACGTGAGTATCGGCCGAGGGCTTCAATCGCAGCGCCAGCTTCATTTCATGCTCGGCGTCGGCGAGATTGTTCTGCTGCGAAAGGATGCGGGCCAACAGGCGATGAGTAGCGGCATTGGCGGGATCGAGGGCCTCGGCGGTGCGGAGTTCCTTCGCGGCTGCGTCCTGATCCCCCAGGTCGTACCAGACCGCGCCCAATCCGTAATGCGCCTCCGCCCATTTCGGCCGAAGCTTCACCGCGGACTGAAACTCCTTCAGAGCCTCCCTGGTATCTCCCTTGTACTTGAGCGCCAGAGCGAGATTGTAGTGCGTGACGGAGTCGTTCGGCTCAATCTCGAGAGCCTTGCGGTAGTTTGTGATGGCATCGTCCCAGGACTTTGCGCGTGACAGTTCGGCAGCATGCTGGCGGTAGCTTTCTGCTGTTTGCGCACTGGCCCGCGACGCGGAAAGGCCCACTGCCAGCAAGCCTGCCAACACATAAATTCGGATCACGTAATTTTTCGCGCGGGTCGGCCCGTTGCGCCGCATACCTACACTTTATCCCAATGCTTGAAAGGGACGGCGAGTGAGCCCGCCGTCCCCATGCTCAAGCGGAACTGTATTACCAGAAAAACTTCGCACTGACTTGGCCGATGCGGGGCGCACGAGCGTTGGTGACGTTGCCGAAGGTAAGGCTGCTGATGTTCCCGCTGGGGTTCAGGAATTGTGCATGGTTGAAAATGTTAAAGAATTCGCCCCGGATTTCGAATGCTTTCTGTTCGGTCACGCGGATCCTCTTGGTTAGCCCCAAGTCGGTGTTGTTGATGCCGGGACCGTGGAAGAACCGGCGGTTAGCGGTGCCGAAAGTGCCGCATGTGCCGGTCAAAACGCCCGTGTTATCCAGATTACATTCGTTCGTCGCAAACGCGCTCTGATCGAAATAGGTGAACGCGCCGGTGCTGGCAGTATCGCGAGGGTTCCTGGTGTGAATCGGCCCTACCAGATTCGGCATGTCAGTGGCCGGACTACCCGAAAGCGAGGCATCCCCCGAACCCTGCGACATCTGAATGGGGAACCCAGTCGCGAAGCGGGTAATCCCCTGTAGCTGCCAGCCTTGGGTCAACCGCTTTGGCAAGCCGCCAAAAGCCCGATCAAAAGGAATCGCCCAAATGTAGCTGACTACGAAATTGTGATGCACATCGCTGGATGACAGACCTCGGCTGATCCTGGGGTTTGAGAAATTGACGAGATCGCCGAACCCCGAGGAATTGTCCAAGGCCTTGGCGAGCGTGTATGCCGCCAGGAAAGTGACGTCCCCGGCTTTACGCTCCACTGTAACTTGCCCGGCGTGGTAGATGGAGTTGGCGGTGAGCTTAGTGAATGTGTTTCCATACCCGAAGCACAGCCCCCCCGATTCGGGACAGTAGTTCGGGTTGAGAAGAGTATTCCTGGTCCCATAGAAGCAGGTACTGCTCGGCGTACAGCCGATCGTGTTGCCAGCGAGCGTGTAAAGATCCTGCTCGCCATTCGGCCCGCATCCAGGGGATTGCGTGCTCTGATCGAAAGCCCCTAGCGCGTTCAATTGCATGCAAAAAGCTGCAACGCCCGGATTGGCCTCCTCTTGGGTGACGAGCCTGTGGCCTTCGGTCCCTACGTAAGCCAATGTCAGCACCGTCGAACTGCTCAGTTCCCGCTGAAAAGACAAATTGAAGTGTTCGGCATACGGCAACTTATTATGGATGTCATAGCCCGGCGAATAGGAGATCGGTTCGTATACCGCGAAACTCAAGTCCTTGTTTGAAGCAGCACCCGGCGTGGGGATCGTGAACGGAAAGCGCTGCCCGATGGATGACCCGTCCTGGCGAGCGCGGAAGGGCTCCTCCAACAGCGGCGGGCGGGGACTCGTCCAGTACAGGCCGAAGGGTGCGTCGGCCACTTCGTAGAAAAGGTTCAGATCTTCCACGGACGTATAGTAGAGTCCGTAAGCTGCGCGGATGCTGCTCTTACCGGGCCCGCCGAAGACTTTGCCCAACACGCCATCGTGAAAACCGGGCGAATAGGCAATACCGAGCCGCGGACCAAAGTTGTTGTATCGGGTTGGGGCAAGCGTCTTGGGAATTCCAGGGTCGCCGGGAAATACCCATCCGGTAGGAGAACCGGGGAACAACGTGGAATGTTGTCCCGGGTTCCAGGTCTCAATCTTGCCCTGCGTGTCATACCACGGCATGCTCGCTTCCCAGCGCAGACCTAGATTGAGAGTGAGATTGGGTTTTACCTTCCAGGAATCCTGCGCATAGGCGCCGCCGTAGCGGGTGCGGGAGTCGAGGAGTTGCAGAGCGGCCTGTTGGTAGCCGCCTTGTGAGGTGGGGGCGCCAAGAAGATAGTCGGCGAAGTCCACGCCCGTTACGCTCCCATCGAAAATGAATGCCCCATTCGGGCTGGCCAGGTTGCGTTCGTTGACTTGCAGATATCTGAATTCGCCCCCGAACTTCAACGCATGCTTGCCCACCACTTTCGAAAGGCCGTCCGACACCATGTAGGTGTTGTCCGGCTGAAAGGTGTTCAGCCCGGGCACCCCGATATTGAAGCTGTTAAAGAACATTTGCGGCACGAATTGCGGATATCCGGGCGTCGCGTCAGGAATGATCCCGAGAGTACCGGTGCCATTGATGAAGCCAAGGGAGGTAAGCGAGGCGAAGCTGCCTTTCGGATTGTCCTTGTGGGTCGCGGTGCGGAAGAAGGTCACTCGAGCCTCGTTGACAGCGCTAGGCCCGAGGGTTTTGGTGTTACTCATGACGAATTCCTGCGCCCGAGTCGGTGTTTGCGAGGGGAAGCCTGGCACGCTGGCCGAGGGAAGCGCGCTGAACACCGTGGAATCGTCGTAGTGGTAATAGAAGGACCAGTTGCCAGTCAGTTGGTTGTTGAAATCGACGCGTTCTCCAATTTTGTCATCTTTAACCGTGCTCTTCTGGCTGTTGTTTGAGTACGTGCCTGCTACGGGATCAATATTCGGCGCGGGAATATACGAGATGGTACCAATCGCGGCGGGCGACCAAGCTGACTGCGGAATGACGCCACCCGGAAACACACAAGTCCCGGCCTGAGCGTCCGCCAGCGTTTCGCAACCGCTAACCCAGTACGGCTCGTTATTGGTGACCGTGTACCCCAACCGCTTGGACAGTACCTGAGCCCATCCGCAGGCGGGACAATCCGCAACGGTACCGGCGCTGCCGTCCACGCTGAGGGTTAAGGCTCCGTCGCCGAAGTTGCCCTGACGCTGTAGCGCCGTCGGCACGTTCACAATCCCGGTCTCGGCGCCCGCCACTTGCCGCGTGCCCTGATAATCGCTGAACCAGAACAGCCGGTCTTTCCAGAACGGCCCACCCACGGCGAAGCCGAACTGATTTTGCCGCAGTTCGGACTTCATTGGTGTAAAGAAATTGGCGGCATCCAGCTTGTCGTTCCGCAGGAACTCGAACACATCGCCGTGGAAACCGTTGGTGCCCGACTTGGTGATGGCATTCATCACGGCGCCGCTGAACTTTCCATATTCCGCGTCGAAGCTGTTGGTGATCAGGCGAAATTCCTCGACCGAATCCAGGTTGGGAATGAGGCCAGCACCCAGGTTGCGGCCTTCGCTGACATCGCCTCCGTTCACCAGAAAGGCATTGGCCGTTTCGCGTTGGCCGTTGACGGAGATATTGCCGGCGCCCAAGTTCCCGGATACCTGCCGGTCTCCGCCGATCGTGCCTGAGGTATCCGGCGCCACGCCGGCCTGCAATCCCAGCAAATCGATGTAGCTGCGGCCGTTCAGCGGCAGAGCCAACATTTTCTTCGAATCGATCACGTCGCCCAGTTGGGTGCTCTCGGTTTGGACCTGGACGGCGTCGGCGGCGATGGTCACCTCTTCCTTGATGTTACCGACGGTCAGGGGAATATCGATGCGCAATTGGGCATTCACCTCCAGCACGATGCTGGTAGCGTTGAATTGCTGGAAACCGGCCAACGTAGCGTTCAACTTGTAGGTCCCCGCTGGCAAGGCCAGAAAACGATAGGACCCGTCCTCGGCCGAAACCG
>Ga0209656_10001100_pt1 | contig 17454 bp, 19 predicted proteins | sample BogFormECP12_OM2_FD_188239 | JGI IMG/M metagenome (GOLD analysis project Ga0209656, IMG submission 188239) | Bog forest soil microbial communities from Calvert Island, British Columbia, Canada - ECP12_OM2 (SPAdes) (version 2) | ecosystem: Environmental > Aquatic > Freshwater > Wetlands > Bog ... | reverse complement strand
GGAGGGCGCCTCAGAGCGCCCTCTTTCGTTTCGTAGCGATCGCTCGCGGGCGGCGGAGAGCGCAAGTAGAGGTCAATGGCTGCGTTTTGGACTCGAGATTTCGGACCGCCGATCGGGGTCAGGAGCGGGTGATTTCTCGAGGCGTTTTTGGGGTGTAAAAGGATCTACATCAGCGCTGCTGTCGAGTGTTTGAGCCCGAGTACGGCGGCGGCCGAGAGGCAAGTTGGGGCCAATGGGAGCGTGGCATGTTAGGGGTTCGAATTTCTCAAAGATTTTAAGTAAATTTCTCCCGGATTTTAAGTAAAAGCATCTGAGCCGCGCCCTTGTTTGATGGCACGAGTGCGAACGTTCGGGTAGCGTCCAGCAGCGTCTCGAAGCAAAAAGCCACGAACTAAAGGAGCCGCCCGCATGCCGGCCGGCATTCTTGTCGTCGATGACAACGCGATGAACGTCAGCGTGCTGGCTGAGTGGCTCGCGTTTGAACATTACGTTGTGAGCACGGCCGCCGACGGGTTTGAGGCGCTGGCGAAAATCGCGACCGAACAGCCCGACATCGTCCTGCTCGACGTGGTGCTGCCGAGGATGGACGGCTTTGAGGTCTGCCGACGCATCAAATCCGATCCGGCCATGGAGCACATTCTATGGTGACGGCCCTTTCGGACGTCGACGACCTCGTGAGAGGCTTCGAGGCCGGCGCCGACGATTTCGTCACCAAGCCGATCATTGGGCTCACGCTCATGGCGCGTGTCGGCGCGCAGTTACGGCAGAAATGGCGCTACGAGAGCGTCCGCGAGCAGTTTCGGGTCGATCCGCTGACGGGCGCCTTCAACCGCGGCTATTTCGACGTGCACGCGCCGAGGCTGGCTGCGCGCTGCCGCGCTGCACGCGAACCGATTGCTATCCTCATCGTCGACGTCGGCCATTTAAAGCATATCAACGACACGTACCTCCACGCCGCGGGGGACCTCGTGCTGAAGGCAATCGTCAACCGCGTCACGTTCGCCCTGCGCCCGTCGGACCTGGTGGCGCGGAGGGGTGGCGACGAATTTGTGGTGGTGATGCCGGAGCCGGGCCTTGCCGCGGCGCTTCAGATCGCCGAGCGCCTGCGCCCTCGCGTCAGCGGCGCGGCGATCGATGGCGTCGATGCCACAGTCAGCGTCGGCGCCGCCGCGTCGAGCCCCGACGAGGAGGAGGAGCTGGAAGTCATGCTTGAGCGGGCCGAGACCGCGCTCTATCTGGCCAAGAGGGCCGGTGGCAACCGCGTGGTCGGACAGGGCGGCGAAGAACCGCCCCCTGGCTAGATTTCGCTTTCCTCGGCGAACGTGCCCGGCACGCCCGGTATCGAAATAGGCCGACGGCGGCGCGCGCCACGCGCTCGCTACGGCAGCAGTTCCCTGATCTGGCTGACAAATCGTTCGGCGGTATCGATCGCAGCGCCGGCGCGGTCGAGCGGTATGTCGGCGTTTGGCCCCAGTCCGTAATCGGCGATCGATTTCATGTCGTAGGCGTACGCCAGGAACTGGCGCAGCTCGCGCCCTAGGCGGGGCTCGTCTTTCGTCAGCCGGGCAAATTGGCTATCGACGCCCTTGTGGGTCTTGGCGTCTTTGCCGGTGCGCTCCACGATGAGGGCCTGCGCCGCGTGAAAGGCCGCGAGATAGGCATTGCGAGCGGCGTCTTCGCCCACGCCTGCAGCGAGAATGGCCCGCGCGCGGGCCAAACATTGGCCAGACTTGGCGAGATGTTCGGTGGCTTCAGGCGTCAAAGATCGACGCCTTCGCGGCGAATTTCCCGCATCAGCGAGGAGCGATCTTCATAGGAGTCCGCGCGGTGAGGCATCGCGTGAATAAACGCGCCGTCCTCGTAAAGGATATCGGTAACGAGCGGAACGATGCGATCGACCTCCTGCCAGCGGTCAGCAAGTCCCTTGAGAAACACGGCTACGTCGTAGTCGGAATCGTCCCGCGCATCACCGCGCGCCCGTGAGCCGAACAGCACCACCCGCTCGATGCGGTCGCCGTAAAGTGCGTCGAGCGCGGCGCGAAAGCGCTTGAGGATCGGATCGGCGGCAGCAGGGGCGGACATACAAACACGATATCATGGTTTGCCGGACGCGCCGCCAATTCGCCTCAGAAAAGTCAGCCAGGCGGTCGGTGCGGGAGGGAGTGCGGGCGCGCGACTCGCCCGACCAAGGCTTTCTCTTGGTACACGTAGCCTCTATCATCACACGTAGCGAAACGGAGGACCCGCGAATGCCTGCTCATGCCGCTGTCGCCGCCGGACCATCCAATCAATCGAAGTGGCCGAATTACCAGGAGGGCGACTTCGTCATCCGGAACTATGTGTTTCGTAGTGGCGAGACGCTACCCGAGCTGAAGCTCTACTACCGCACCCTAGGAACGGCGAAGCGCAACGCCGCAGGCAAGATCGTCAACGGCGTGTTGCTGTTGCAGGGCAACACCGGCACCGGTGCTAATTGGCTACGCCCGAGCCTCGCCGACGAGCTGTTCGGACCGGGTCAGCCGCTCGATGCGACGCAGTATTTCATGATCATGCAGGACGCGATCGGGCGTGGGGGATCGAGCAAACCCTCCGACGGGTTCAGGGGAAATTTTCCGCATTACCGCTATCATGACATGGTCGACTCCGGCTATCGACTGATCACCGAGGGTCTCGGTGTCGCCCACCTGCGGCTGGTCATCGGCAGCTCGATGGGCGGCATGCATGCCTGGATGTGGGCCGAGATGTACCCCGATTTGATGGACGGAGTGGTACCGATCTCCTGCCAGCCGGTCGAGATCAGCGGCCGCAACTGGCTCGGCCGCCGCGCCCAGGCTGAGGCGATCCGGCACGACCCGGACTGGAACAACGGCTTCTACGAAACGAACCCCCGGCACTACATCTACGCTGCCGCCGGGAATTTCGGCACCGAAAGCGCGACTCGTATCCAGGAAATGGCGCCGACACTCGCCGCCGCCAACGCGCTCTACGAGCGCCGGCTGGCCGAGGCGGCCGGGGGCGACGCCAATGACTCGCTGTGGGCGATCGAGGCGATCATGGACTACAACCCCGAGCCCGATCTCGACAAGATCAAGGCCAAGGTGCTGCTGATCAACGACGCCGAGGATCACGCGAACCCGCCCGAGCTCGGCACCGTCGAGCGCGCGATGAAGCGGGTCGAGCATGGCCGTTACGTGCTGATCCCGGCCGGACCCAACACGCACGGGCATTTCAGCCATTTCTATGCCGAGCTGTGGAAACCCTATCTGATCGAGTTCATGAAGACGCATGGGCCTCCTTTGGCGGCGGCGGCTGACTGAACCGGCACTGTCCGCAATGGGCGCGCTCGACGGTCGCGTAGCGCTGGTCACCGGCGGCAGCAAAGGCCTGGGTGCCTCGACCGCGCGCTTGTTCGCGGAGGCCGGCGCACGGGTCGTCGTCACCTTCGCCGATGACGCCGAAGCGGCCGACCGGCTGATCGCGAGCCTGCCCGGCACCGGCCACCGCGCCAGCCGGACGCCGGCGCAGGATACGGCTGCAATCGAAAGCCTCGCTGCCGCGATCGGCAAGACGGAAGGCCGGCTCGACATCCTCGTCAACAATGCCGGCAGCACCCGGGTGATCCCCCACGCGGATTTGCGCGACCTCGACGACGATTTCTTCGATTTTGTGCTGGCGGTCAATTTGCGCGGCCCCTTCGCCACCGTGCGCGCTTGCCAGTCGTTGCTAAAGGCGAGCGGGCAGGGCCTCGTCGTCAATGTCGGCTCGGTGTCGGGTGTGCGCGGCGGCGGCAGCAACATCGCCTATGCCGCGGCCAAGGCCGGGCTGCACGCGATGACGATGTCCCTGGCGCGGGCCTTGGCGCCTGAGATCCGTGTGCTTGCCGTGGCACCCAGCTTGATGGAGACGCCGATGACGGAGATGTGGACGCCGCAGCAGCGCGCCCATCGGATCGCCAGCAACCCGCTCAAACGAATCGGTCAGCCCGAGGAGGTGGCTGCGGTAATCCTCGGTCTGGCGACGACGATGACCTTTGTCAACGGCACGGTCATCCCCGTTGACGGCGGCAGCCTGTTGTAAAACGCACCCCACCTGGACGCTTGCAAAAACCGGCGTTATCCCGAGTTATTGCGGCTCCAATCCATCGAGGCGATGCAGCAGGTCGCGCACTTCGGCGGTCCGAGTGAACGCGAGCGCCGCGGAGCTCCAAGCGCGCGTTCCTGATATGATGGTGAACCACCGACCGCTGCCAGCCGAAAGGCCGGGCAATGGACCACGTATGATGAGTTCGAGCATACCGACGAGCGTAAATAACCCCGGACTTCGCGCCGCGGCGCTGGGGTTGGGTGAGTCGGTGGTCATGGGAGTGGCCGGGAGCGGCCCGGCCTATAGCGTAGCGGCGACCGCGGCGGTGCTGATCGGAGCCGTCGGCCTGCTGGCGCCGGCCAGTCTGCTCTATTGCGGTTTGATAATGTTCGGCATCGTTTTCGCGTTCCGCCATCTGAATCGCCTGGAGGCGAATGCCGGTGCTACCTATTCCTGGGTCACCTCGATTTTTTCGCCGGCAATCGGGTTCCTTGCCGGCTGGTCGGTGATCGTCGGCTCGGCCCTATTCATGGTCTCCGGCACCCTCCCCGCTGCTGCAGGGACGCTACAGCTGTTTGCGCCCGATCTGGTCGACAATCAAACCGCTGTTACCTTGATCGCGGCGGGGTGGATCGTGGTGATCGGCGTTATCGTCGCGAAAGGAATCAAGCTCAGCAGCTATACGCAGATCGCTTTCACCGTCTTCGAAGTCGGCGTATTGGCGCTGCTGGTCGCTCTTGCCGCCGTGGCTCTTCCCTCTGCGGCGCATGATTATTCTCCCGCCTGGTTCACCGGCGCCGGCTTCACGCCGGGCCTGTTCGCCGCAGGCGCCGGGATCGCATTGTTCGCGTTCAGCGGCTGGGACGTCACTGTGAACCTCAACGAAGAAACGCGCGACGGAGCACGCATCGCCGGGCGCGGCAGTTTAATAGCGGCTGCGATTACCGTTGTGCTGTTGGTTGCTTTCAATGCGGTTGCTCTTCGGGTGCTCACCGACGCCGAGATCGAGAATGCCGGCGTCAACATCGTCTTTGCGTTGGCAGGAAAGCTGATACCGCATCCTTGGGACTATGTCGCAGTGATCGCCGTCATGCTGAGCACCGTCGGCACATTGGAAACCTCGATCCTGCAATTTACCCGCACGGTTTTTGCGATGGGCCGGGACAACGTGCTGCACCCGCGTTATGCGCGGCTGCACCAAACCTACCGTACGCCGTGGCTCGCCACCTTGCTGATCACGGTGCTCGGCCTACTGCTGCTCCTGCTGTCCTCATATCTCTCGGGCATCAAGACGGTCATCGGCGATTCGGTCAATGCCCTTGGCTTTCAGATCGCCTTTTACTACGGCTTGGCCGGGCTGGCCTGCGCCTGGCATTTCCGCAAACAGGCGCTGACAGGCTTGGGTCAATTTATTTTCTTGCTCGCCTGGCCATTGCTCGGGGTGGGATTCTGTCTGTTGATCGCGGTTTACAACGTGCCAACCTTCGATTTGACGACCAACCTCGTCGGCATCGGCGGTATCGCAATAGGAATTGTGCCATATTTCTGGAACCGGTCGCGATCAACGGGCCGTTCCGATGCCATCCTGCTGAAGCCGGAAAGGCATCTCGCGCCCAGAACCAGCGGGGACCTTGGAACCCCGGTTTAGTGAAGAGGAGATATTTCGCGCCCGACGGACACGCGTTTCTCCTTCCTACTCAGCCGCGGCACTCTCGCGCGCGACCACGAGCCGTGCGACGGCGATGAGATCGGGCTTGCCGGAACCGAGGAGGGGTGAGGCGGCCGACCGGCTGATCGCGAGCCTGCCCGGCACCGGCCACCGAGCCAGCCGAACGCCGGCGCAGGATACGCGGGCAATCGAAGCTCTCGCCGACGCGATCGGCACGACCGAGGGCCGGCTCGACATTCTGGTCAATAATGCCAGCAGCACCAGGGTGATCCCGCATGCCGATCTGCGGGCGCTGGACGACGCGTTCTTCGACTTCGTATTGGCGGTCAATCTGCGCGGTCCCTTCGCCACGGTGCGCGCCTGCCAGGCGTTGCTGAAGGCGAGCCGGCATGGCCTCGTCGTCAATGTCGGCTCGGTGTCTGGTGTGCGCGGCGGCGGCAGCAACATCGCCTATGCCGCCGCCAAGGCCGGGGTTCACGCGATGACGATGTCGCTGGCACGCGCGCTGGCGCCCGAGATCCGGGTCGTTGCCGTCGCGCCCAGCTTGATGGAAACGCCGATGACACGGATGTGGACCCCGGAGCAGCGCGCCCAAAGGATCACCAGCAATCCGCTCAATCGGATCGGCCAGCCCGAAGAGGTGGCCGCGGTCATTCTCGGGCTGGCGACGACGATGACCTTTGTCAACGGCACGATCATCCCCGTCGACGGCGGCAGCCTGCTGTAAAGCACACCACGCCTGGACGCTTGCAAAAACCGCCATTGTCCCAAGTTGTTGCGCAAAAGTCGATGGCAAAGGCGCGATGCAGCGCGAGGAAGTTGTCGCCAAAATGAGAGAGCATGAAGCCGAGTTGCGGCAGCTTGGGGTTGAGCGCCTTTATCTGTTTGGCTCGACGGCACGCGGCGACGCGCGAGGATTCGGATGTCGATCTATTTTTCGACTACGAAAGAGGCAAGCTGGGTCTGTTCGAGCTGATGGATGTGAAAAAGCAGGCCGCTCGCATTCTCGGCCACAAGGCCGACATCATGACGCGCGACAGCCTGCATAAGGTTCTCCGCCTGCGGATCGAAGCGTCGGCATTACAAGTGTTCTGATGGCCCTGTCCTCGCTGGCGCCACGGCTCATCGACATCCTTGAGGCGATCGAGCACATTCACAGCGAGATGGCCGACGTTACGATCGATGTGTTCGAGGCCGATTGGCGCAAGCGCTGGCTGGTGGGACGTGGCGTGGAGATCATCTCGGAGGCGAGCCGTCACTTGACCGATCGGACAGATTGCGACGGTCAACCCTATACTTTCAGTCAAACGAAGCGTCAGAAATGAGCGGCGGAGAGAGAACTTTTCCAACTATGAGACGAATCTTGCTGCTGATTTTCTGCAAATGCAGCCGCCGAGGAAGCTCGAACAACTGATGATTGCAGAAAACCACAGCAAACGCTGACGCCGACGGTCACGCGGTAGGGCAGCCCTGCGAGGAAATCCTCGACCGCCCGGTTGAACAGCGCCGGCTGGTGCAAGTTGGAGGCATGCCCGGCATCGCGGATTGTCACCGGCGCGGCGCCCGGGATCTTGCGCGCCATGTAATCGGCCGCCGCGAGAAAATGCGTATCGTCGGCGCGGACCAGCACCAGGGTCGGTACGGCGATCGTGTCGAGCCCGGCGATGATGCGATCGTCGGCCTGGGCCAGCATGCCGCGTGCGGCGCCGGCCAAGCCCCGCGCCGAGCAATGCCTGCTCGCGCGAACCTCGGCGCTCTCGCCGAGTGCGGCAAACCCCTGCGCCTCAAGGTCCCGGGCGCGCTGCTGGGCTCGCTCGTTCCAGGCGTGGCGAGCCTCGCGATTGCGGAAATCCGGCCCGTGTCGAACAGCATCAACGCCGCGACCAGCTCGGGATGGACGAGGTGGAAGGCGAGCGACATGTAGCCGCCGAGCGAGAGACCGCCGATGATCGCATGGCGGAACCCGGAGCACCGCGAGCTGTTCCTGTCGGGGCTGCGGCTGGCGATGGGCGAAACCGGTTAGTCGCCTGGAGCGCAAAACGCGACCCGCTATCCTCCGGCCGCCGCTCGGGCTATTTTCGCGGCACTTGCCCAAGATGAAGCGCCCCGCTCCCGTGATCCGCGTCATCCGACATCCCGGCCCCGGATCGAACCACCCGCGTGGTTCGATCCTCGCGATGGGCAATTTCGACGGCTTGCATCGCGGGCATGCGGTGGTGATCGGCCAGGTCCGCGACCTGGCGCGAGGAGAGGGCCGGCCGGTCGCGGTGCTGACCTTCGAGCCGCATCCGCGCAGCGTGTTCCTTCCCGCGAGCGAGCCGTTCCGGCTGACGCCGTTCCGCGTCAAGGAGCGCGAATTGGCGCGACTCGGCGTCGATCTATTGTTCGTTCAGCATTTCGATCTCGGCTTTGCCGCCAAGAGTGCCGAGGACTTCATCGCCGGGGTCATCGTCGGGGCGATCGGCGCCAGCCACGTCGTCGTCGGCTGGGACTGCACCTTCGGCAATCGCCGCCGGGGGACCCCTGATATGCTGCGCGCGGCCGGTGCAGAGCAGGGCTTCGGCGTCACGGTGCTCGATCCGGTCCGCGGCGGGGACGCGACGGTCTATTCCTCGACCCATATCCGTGAGCTGTTGAAGGCCGGAAAGCCGCGCGAGGCTGCGATACTCCTCGGCCGGTTTTGGGAGATCGACGGCCGCGTCGCCACCGGCGACCGGCGCGGGCGGACGATCGGCTTTCCGACGGCCAATCTCGGTCTCGACGACTATCTGCAGCCGGCCTTCGGCGTTTACGCCGTGCGCGTCTGCGGCGACGGTCCCGACGACCCGCTCGGTGGCCATACCGTCGACGGCGTCGCCAATCTCGGTCTGCGCCCGACGGTCGGCGGCTTGGTGCCGCGGCTCGAGGCGCACCTCTTCGACACCGATGTCGATCTCTATGGGCGCCATCTACGGGTGGCACTCGTCGATTTCATCCGCCCCGAACGCAAATTCGCCGGGCTCGACGCGCTAAAGGCGCAGATCGCCGAGGACGCTGCTCAGGCGCGCACCATCCTCGCCGCCACAATACCCTCCCCATAGCCGCGCTGGCTCCGCCCCCTTGGACGGTGTCCGTTTTTGGTGAAGATCGTCAACCCGGGCCGCTGCCCTCGCGGCACTTGATCATCCGCAGCGGCGTGTAGGTCAGCGCGACCGTGCCGTCCTGTTTTAGGACGCGAACGCGGGTGCGCACCAGGCCGCGGTCGGGGCGACTGCGGCTGCGCCTGGCTTCGATGACCTGGCATTCGCCGTGGACCGTGTCGCCGGCGAAGACCGGGCTTTCGACGTTGAGTTCCATCTGGAGAAAGGCGAGACCGGTGTGCTGCATCGTCGACTGCACCAGGAGGCTGGTCGGCACATCGCGGAACAGCGACATGTGGGTATGGTCGGCGACCCAATCGTCACCGATTTTGTGCCGTGAAAATGCGACCGTCGCACGGCCGGGGCGGTCATAAGGGGTGCCGTCCTCGTGATAGCCGGTCGAGTCGAAGACGCCCATCCCCACCGCGCTGAGGCGATCGGCCGAGACGATCGCGCGGATATCGTCCATTCGCCAGCGGAAATCCGTGGTCACGGGCCAGACATTGCGCCATTGCGCCCGCTCGGCCGCGTCGCGGCCGGTGATGAAGTTCTCGAAAGTGCCGAAGGCGATCATATCCTCGGTAAAGAGCGGCCGTGCGCCGGCGAAATCGACGGCGCATACATGCTCGGACAGATGCCGGAACCAGTCGCGGATTCTGGCGAGGTCGTCGGGATGCGGGGTCTGGATCACGCGCTCTGTCCTCCGTTCATCCGATCGTGCCGGCAGCGCGCAATGCCACGATCTCGGCGGGCTCGAGCCAATCGGCCAGTGCCGCCTCGGCCTCTTCGAGGCCGCCCGGCGGTTGCGGCGGGATCGGCAGGTCCGGAACAGTTCGGCTGAAGCGCGGCGCCGGCGCCGGCTGGATGATGCCGGCGATCTCGACGTAGGTTTGGCGCACTTTATTGTGCGGGTGGTGCGGCGCCTCGTCGGTCGTCAGAACCGGCGCAAAGCAGGCGTCGGTCCCTTCGAGCAGCGCGCACCATTCGTCGCGCGACCGGGTCTTGAACAAAGCCGCCAACCGCGCCTTCGCCTCCGGCCAGTGTTCACGGTCCATCTGTGGCGGCAATGTCGCAGGGTCGATGTCGAGGCGCCGCAACAATTCCGCATAGAACTTGCCTTCGATCGCCGCGACCGAGATCCAGCAGCCGTCGGCGCATTCGTAGACCTCGTAGAAATGGGCGCCGGTATCTAGAGCATTGGTGCCGCGTTCGTGAGTCGCCAAACCGGCCGCAACCATGCCATGGAAAGCCGTCATCAGCGATGCCGTGCCGTCGACCATTGCCGCGTCGACGACCTGACCCCGGGCCGAGCGCTGCGCTTCGAGAATGCCGCAGACCACACCAAAGGCGAGATACAGGGCGCCGCCCCCGAAATCGCCGATCAAGTTCAAGGGCGGGGTCGGCGGCTGGCCGCGCCGCCCAAAAGCATGCACCGCGCCGGCGAGCGCGATGTAGTTCAGATCGTGCCCGGCAGCGTGCGCGAGCGGCCCCTCCTGACCCCAGCCGGTGACCCGGCCGTAGACGAGGCGGGGATTGCGGGCGAGGCACTCCTCGGGGCCGAGACCCAGCCGCTCGGTAACCCCCGGACGGAAGCCTTCGATCAGCGCGTCGGCGCGTTCGATCAGGCGCAACGCGAGCGCCTTTCCGTCCGGATGTTTGAGGTCGAGCGCCAGGCATCGCCTGCCGCGCAGTAGCAGGTCATAGCGCAGCGGGCGCGCCACGCCGAGATCGCTCGGCTCCGGCCGATCGATGCGCAACACTGTCGCGCCGAGGTCGGCGAGTAGCATCGCGCACATTGGCCCAGGGCCGATGCCCGTGAATTCCACTATTTTAATACCGGCCAGCGGTCCCATCAGGCGCCTCCCCGTTTCCCGGATTTGAACGTGCGTGGTATTGAACGACTGGTCAAGCCGGCACCGCCATTCAAAGGAGACGACACTGCATGTCCGGACCGCTCGCAGGCATTCGTGTGGTCGATTTGACGTCGGCGGTATTGGGGCCGGTGGCGACGCAGATCCTCGGTGACATGGGGGCGGACGTGATCAAGGTCGAGCCTCCCGAAGGCGACCCCATTCGTCCGCTCGGCCCGTCGCGCCACCCCGGCATGGGCGCCTATTTTCTCAACATTAACCGCAACAAGCGCAGCGTGGCACTCGATCTGAAGCGGCCGCCGGCGCGCGCGGCGCTCTTGAAGCTGGTCGAGACCGCCGATGTCTTTGTCCATAATATGCGGCTCGGGGCTGTCGAGCGGCTCGGCCTCGATTATTGGGCGGTCGCCCACCGCAACCCGCGCATCGTCTACGCTGCGGCGACCGGGTTTCGCAAGGACGGAGCCTACCGCGACCGTCCTTCGTTCGACGACGTAATCCAGGGGGAGAGCGGTCTCGCCTCCCTCAACGGCGGCGTCGGCGGCGAGCCGCGGTACGTGCCGATGGCGGTCTGCGACAAGATCTGCGGCTATGTGCTCGCCTCGGCAATCGGGATGGCGCTGTTCCATCGCGAGCGCACCGGCGAGGGCCAGGAGGTCCATGTTCCGATGCTGGAGACGATGGTCGCCTTCAACCTCGTCGATCATCTCTGGCACGGCGTCCTGGCCGAGCCGGAAAAGGGGCTCGGCTATCCGCGGATGCTGACCCCGCACCGCCGCCCGTTCCCGACCAAAGACGGTCACATATGCATCCTGGCGACGACCGATGCGCAGTCACGCCATCTGTTCGAGGCGATCGATTGCCCGGAACTCGCCGACGACGAACGTTTCTGCACGCTCGCCCGGCGTACCGAAAATATCGGGGAGCTGTATGAAATCGTCATCGAACGGATGCGCCGGCGCACGACCGCCGAATGGCGCGAGCGGCTCGACGCGTTCGATGTCCCGAACGGCGTCGTCACCGATCTCGAAGGCCTGCTCGCCGACCCTTATCTCAAGGTCACAGGGTTCTTCGAGCGGGTCGAACATCCTTCCGAGGGGAAGATGCTGACGACGGCCATCCCGGTGGCATTCTCGGGTTCGCCCGGTAATAGCTTCCGTCACCCTCCGCCCCGCCTCGGTGAGCATACGAGCGAGGTGCTTCGCGAACTCGACTATTCCGACACGCAGATCGAGGAAATCACAGCTCAGTCATCCGTAATCCGAGATTGACCTCGCCCGCTGAACGGTATCCCATTCTGGCGAACCGCATGCCCGACCCCGAGCGGAGGACGATAGCGCGATGAGCATCAAGGGTAAGGCTTATATCGTTGGAATCTACGAGCATCCCACTCGCAAGGCCGACGACAAATCGCTCGCTCAGCTTCACGCCGAGTCGGCCAAGGGCGCGCTCGAGGACGCCGGTCTGACGAGGGCCGATGTCGACGGCTATTTCTGCGCCGGCGACGCGCCCGGTCTCGGCCCCCTGTCGATGACCGATTATCTCGGGCTCAAGTTGCGTCACATGGATTCGACCGATAGCGGCGGCTCGTCCTACATCATCCATGTCGGCCACGCCGCCGAGGCGATTGCCGCGGGCAAATGCAGTGTCGCGCTGATCACGCTGGCCGGCCGGCCGCGCAGCGAAGGCCAGGCGACCGGGACGGCGCAACGCGCCACCGGCGGCAACGCCCCCGACGCCCAGTTCGAAAACCCCTATGGCCCGGCCACCGCGAACATGTATGCGATGTGCGCGATGCGCCACATGCACCAGTACGGGACGACGAGCGAGCAGCTTGCCTGGATCAAGGTCGCGGCCTCGCATCACGCTCAGCACAATCCGCACGCGATGCTGCGCGACGTCGTCACGGTCGAAGACGTCGTCAACTCGCCGATGATCGCCGACCCTTTGCATCGTCTCGATTGCTGCGTCATTAGCGACGGCGGCGGTGCCATCATTGTTGCAAGCCCGGAGGTGGCGAGGAGCCTGAAGCGGCCCAAGGTCAGGATCATCGGCGCCGGCGAGGCCCCGAAGCATCAGATGGGCGGGCATGTCGACCTGACCTATTCGGGTGCGGTGTGGTCGGGGCCGGCGGCCTTTGCCGAGGCCGGGGTCAAGCCCTCCGACATCAAATACGCCTCTATATACGACAGCTTTACGATCACCGTGCTGATGCAGATCGAGGATCTCGGCTTTTGCGAGAAGGGCCAGGGCGGCAAGTTCGTCGCCGACGGCAACCTGATTTCCGGCACCGGCAAATTGCCGTTTAATACCGATGGCGGCGGGCTGTGCAACAACCATCCGGCCAACCGCGGCGGCCTGACCAAGGTGGTCGAGGCGGTGCGCCAGCTACGCGGCGAGGCGCATCCCGCCGTGCAGGTCAGGAATTGCGATTTGGCGATTGCCCACGGCACCGGCGGCTCGCTCGGCACCAGGCATGGTGCTGCAACCGTGATTATGGAGAGGGAGTGAGGCAATGCCGAGCCAGGAACGCAAAATCCAAGCTCCGCAGCCCAATCCGGAGACCAAGGCGTTCTGGGACGCCGCCGCAGCGGGCCGACTGATGATCGGTAAATGCACTGGCTGCGGGCAGGTGCATTATTATCCGCGCGCGATCTGCCCTTATTGCCTCAGCGACAAGACCGAGTTGCAGCAGGCCTCGGGGAACGGGACGATCTACACCTACAGTGTCATGCGCCGCGCGCCGATCCCCTACGCGATCGCCTATGTGACATTGCAGGAAGGTGTGTCGATGATGACCAACATCGTGGATTGCGACCTCGACCAGATCCGAATCGGGCAGCCCGTCCGTCTCGTCTTCAAGCCGAGCGAAGGCGGCCAGCCGGTGCCGATGTTCACGCCCGTTTAGTCGTTCCTGACCGGGCTCGACCCGGTCATCCACGGACGCGGTTCGAGACGTGGATGGCCGGAACAAATCCGGCCATCCACGTAGGACTTAGATAGAAACTTACAGCTGGAGCAAATAATGGACACACTGGAAGCCAATCTTTCGAACCGACCGCAAAACGTCAGCCCGGAAGAATGGAATGTGCGGGTCGATCTCGCCGCCTGCTATCGGCTGATCGCCCATTTCGGCTGGGATGATCTGATCCTGACCCACAATTCGGCGCGTGTACCGGGCGAGCCGAACCATTTCCTGATAAACCCGATGGGGTTGATGTTCGACGAGATCACTGCGTCGAATCTGCTGAAGATGGATCTCGACGGCAATCTCGTCGAACCGTCCGAATACGAGGGCAACCGCGCTGGATACGTGATCCATAGCGCGATCTACGTAGGTCGACCGGATGTCGAATGCGTCATCCACACCCATACCGAGGCCGACATCGCGGTCGGTGCGTTGGAGGAGGGGTTGTTGCCGCTCAGCCAGTGGGCGATGAGGTTTTACAACCGGCTCGGCTATCACGATTACGAGGGCGTCTCGCTCGACCTCGACGAGCGCGAGCGGCTGCAGCAGAGCATCGGCAACCATCCGGTTCTGGTATTGCGCAACCACGGTCTGCTGGCGACCGGCCGCAATGTCGCCGAGGCGTTCTCGCTGACCTACCATTTCGAGCGGTCGGCGGATGCACAGCTGAAGATCATGGCTGCGGGCGCTGCCGGGGCAAAGATGGTGGCGCCGTCGCCCGAAACCTGCGAACGCCAGGCTGCCCTGTTCGCCGGCAACGAGCCGCGTCTACAGGGCCAGCGCGAATGGCCGGCGTTGCTGCGCCTCGCCGATAAGCTCGATCCCAGCTACCGGACCTGAGGCGATCGTCTCCTGTATGGCCGAGCCGCGGATCACCCCCTATGGGTCGTGGGCATCGCCGATTACTTCGGATCTGATCGTCGCCTCCTCGATTGGTCTCGGCGATATCCTGGTCGACGGCAGCGGCGTTTATTGGATCGAAAGTCGCCCGCAGGAGCAGGGGCGATCGGTCATCGTGCGCTGCTCACGGGATGGCCGCCCGGCCGATGTGACACCGCCGATGCCAGCAAGCGGACAAGGCGCCTTCAATGTCCGCACACGGGTCCATGAATATGGCGGCGGCGCGTATTTGGTCAGCGACGGCATCGTCTATTTTTCCAACGACGCCGACCAGCGCCTGTATCGGCAGGAGCGTGGAGCATCGCCGGTCGCGATCACCGAGGCCCCTCTCAAGCCGAGAGGCGTGCGCTATGCGGACGGCGTCATGGACGCGGTCCGCGGCCGCATGATCTGGGTCTGCGAGGACCACCAGACCGGCTCCGAGCAGCCGATCAATACACTCGTCGACATCCCGCTCGACGGATCGCGACCGCACCGCACGCTGGTCGCCGGCAAAGACTTCTACGCCGCACCTCGTCTCAGCCCCGACAGTACGCGGGTCGCATGGCTGGAATGGGGTCATCCGAACATGCCCTGGGACGGGACAGAGCTGTGGGTCGGGCGTTGCGCCGCCGATGGCACGATTGCCGAGAAGCGCCAAGTCGCGGGTGGCGATGCGGAATCGATCTTGCAGCCGGAATGGTCCCCCGAGGGCGTCCTTTATTTCGTCTCCGACCGCAGCGGCTGGTGGAACCTCTACCGTATTGCGGGCGATCCACTGATCGTGAGCAACGAGATCGAGACGATCTACCCGCTAGAAGCGGAGTTCGGCTCTGCGCAATGGGGTTTTCGCCCGTCGCGCTACGCCTTCGCATCGGCGCAGCGGCTAATCTGCAGCTATTCACGCGACGGCTCGGCGTCGCTGGCGGTCGTCGACCTGACCACGCTGGCGGTGACGCCCATCGCCACCGAGTTCACCGAGATCGGTTCGCTCCGCGCCGACGCCGACCATGCTTATTTCGTCGGTGCTTCGCCGACGCATTTCTCGGCGATCGTCAAATTGGCGCCCAGCTCAGGAGGAGTGTCTATCCTCAAACTTTCCAACACGGAAGATGTGCGAGCTTTTGAGGGCTACCTCTCGACACCACAATCGATCGAGTTCCCGACCGAGAACGAGCTGACCGCCTTCGGCCTCCTCTACCCGCCGGTCAATCGTGATTACAGCGCCCAGCCGGGCGAGCTGCCGCCATTGATCGTGCGCAGCCATGGCGGGCCGACCAGCGCGTTCTCGTCCGCGCTCGATTGGAGCGTCCAATACTGGACGAGCCGCGGATTTGCCGTTATGAACGTGAATTATGGCGGGAGCACCGGCTACGGGCGCGCCTACCGCGAACGGCTGCGCGGCCAATGGGGCATCGTCGACGTCGACGACTGCGTCAATGGCGCCAGACATCTGGCGGCCAGCGGAAAGGTGGACGGCAGGCGCATGGCGATCCGCGGCGGCAGCGCGGGTGGTTACACAACCTTGTGCGCATTGACCTTCCGCAATGTTTTTACGACTGGCGCCAGTTACTACGGCGTCAGCGACCTCGAGGCCCTGGCCAAGGACACGCACAAGTTCGAGTCGCGTTATCTCGACGGTCTGATCGGTCCTTACCCGGCCCGCCGCGACATATATATCGAGCGGTCACCGGTCCATTTCACCGAGCGCCTCTCAGTGCCGATCGCCTTTTTCCAAGGTGCGGAGGATCCGATCGTTCCGCCCAACCAGGCCGAAGCCATGGTCGAGGCGCTAAAAGCCAAAGGCGTGCCGTTCCAGTATCTGTTGTTCGATGGCGAGCAGCACGGCTTTCGCCGCGCCCAAACGATCAAGCGCACGCTTGACGCCGAATTGTATTTTTATTCGATTTTCTTAACTGCGACAAAGCTGGTTTTCGCGATCGAGTCGTAGCAGAACTGATAAGCTGCAAAGGCTCAAGCGAGCCAGCGCTTGCGCCGGCGATAGTGTTTGACGTCGCGGTAGCTCTTTCGTCCGCTCGACGAGAGCCCGAGATAGAATTCCTTGACGTCTTCGTTGGCGCGCAGTGCCGCGGCAGCGCCATCCAGGACCACCCGGCCGTTTTCGAGGATATAGCCGTAGTCGGCGTAGCGCAACGCGATGTTGGTGTTCTGCTCGGCGACGAGAAAAGCGACGTTCTCGGCTTTATTGAGGCGGTCGACGATGCCGAAGATCTCCTCGACGAGCTGCGGCGCCAAGCCCAGCGAGGGCTCGTCGAGCAGGATCATCTTCGGCCTCGACATCAGCGCGCGGCCGATCGCGGTCATCTGCTGCTCGCCGCCTGAAGTGTAGCCGGCGATCGCGCCGCGGCGCGTCTTGAGGCGCGGGAAATAGCCGTAGACCTTGTCGAGGTCATCGGCCACCCGGGCTCGCCCATCGGCCCTGGTGTAGGCGCCAGTCAGCAAATTTTCCTCGACCGTGAGGTGAGGGAAGCAGTGGCGCCCCTCCATGACCTGAATCAGCCCATGCTTGACTACAGATGCCGCGTCGAGCGCATCGATCCGCTCGCCGGCCAAGGTAATCGAGCCTTTAGTCACCTCGCCGCGCTCGGCGCGCAACAGGTTAGAGATCGCCTTCAACGTCGTCGTCTTGCCGGCGCCGTTGCCGCCGAGCAATGCCACGATGCCGCCCGCCGCCACCTCGAGCGACACACCCTTCAGCACCAGGATGACGTGGTTGTAGATCACCTCGATATTGTTGACCGCGAGCAGCGCCCCCGATTGGGCCATAGCGGGGCCGCCGCGCTGGGGCTCACATCACCTTTGCGCAATCGCGCGGAGTGATACCCTTCTCTTTCGCGTAGTTCAGCG
>Ga0209656_10001097_pt1 | contig 17490 bp, 19 predicted proteins | sample BogFormECP12_OM2_FD_188239 | JGI IMG/M metagenome (GOLD analysis project Ga0209656, IMG submission 188239) | Bog forest soil microbial communities from Calvert Island, British Columbia, Canada - ECP12_OM2 (SPAdes) (version 2) | ecosystem: Environmental > Aquatic > Freshwater > Wetlands > Bog ... | reverse complement strand
TGAGCGGATCGCTTACGCCGACGGCTGGTTCGGCGAGGCGCACGACGACACCGCGTCGATCACCATGGACGGCTGGGAGATTCAGCGACGGTGCCCGCATCTGAAGGCAGACCTGTCCAAGTTCGGGGCGGTCGAGGGCAGCACGCTGACCTGCAACCTGCACGGGTGGCAGTGGAACTTGGAGAACGGCCGCTGCCTCACCACGCGGGGCCACGAGCTTCGGAGCTCCCGGCTGTGAGCGCGGCTGGCTACGGCGCCTACGGCTCCTACGACGACGGCCTGGTCCAGCTGGACCGGGAGGCAATCACGTTGCGCCGCTATCACTTTCCGTCTGGCACATCGAAGATCGTCGCGCTGGGCCGAATCCGCGGGTACAAAGCGCAGCCGCTGGGGCTGTTCATGCACCGCTTCCGCATCTGGGGCAGCTCGGATCTGCGCCGCTGGCTGCCGTTGGACGTGCGGCGGCCGCTGCGGTCAACGCTGATCACTCTGGACGTGCCGGGGACCCGACCGAGTCCCGCCTTCACCCCGGCGGATCCGGACGAGTTCACCGCGCTGCTGGACCGGCTACTGGACGAGCTGGATTAGCCAGGGGCGGTCAGCGGCCGGCGTCGGCCAGCGCCTGGTGGGCCGCGTTATACCCGGGGATGAACGTGATCCCCGGCCCGCCGTGGCATCCGGTGCTGGCCAGATAAAGCCCGTGGAGCGGAATCGGTTGGCCGATATAGCCTTTCGGCCCGGGCCGGTTCGGTCCGACCTGCTGCGCGTGGAATAGGCCGTGGCAGTAGTCACCGCCGGGCGCGCCGAACATCACGCCCATGTGCTTGGGCGTGAAAGTGGTGTGCCGGCCGATGCTGCGCTCGAAGTTGGGCGCCAACCGGGTGATCTTGTCGATCACCCGCTGACCCATCTCGACCTTGGCCGCGCCGTAGTCGACTTCGCCCTCGATCGGGAACCACAGCGCGAACGCCGACGCGGCGTGCTTGCCCTCGGGCGCCAGGCCGGGATCGTTCTGCGAGGGAATCTGGAAGACGACCGTCGGGTCGGCGGGGACGATCCCGCGCCGGCAGTCCTCCCACTGCTGCTGGACCTCCTCCGGCGTGCTGAAGATGCCGATCGATGCCTGCATGCTCGGGTCGTTGAGGGCCTCGTAGGGCGCGGCGAACTCGGGGGCCTCGTCCAACGCGAAATGCATTTGGATATAACTGCCGCGGTGGTCGATGCGTGCATAGCGTTCGCGGATGTCGGCCGGCAGCACCGCGGCGTCGATCAGCTCGTTGACCGTCACGTCCGGCGCGATCGCGGAGATCACGATCGGGGCGGTCAGGGTCTCCCCCGCCTCGGTGCGCACCCCGCCCACCTTGCCGTCGTTGACGACGATCTCGGTCACCTTCGTGCGCAGCCGAACCTCACCGCCGCCGTCGACCAGCGACTCGGCCAGGTGTGCGGTGAGCGCGCCGATGCCGCCGCGCAGCTTCTTCATCTGCATGGTGTCGCCGTCGGGAACGCCGAGCCCGAAGGCAAGTGCCGCCGCGCTGCCGGGCGTGGCCGGCCCGCGGTAGAGGGTGTTGACCGCCAGCACGGTCATCGAGCCGCGGAGCGCACCGTGCTTCTCGCGGTCCGGTAGATAGCGGTCCAACACGTCGGTGACCGAGCCGAACAGCATGTCATCGATCGCCGAGCGTTCGAATTCGTTTGTCGCACAGGCATACATCTCGTCGATCGTCTTCGGCGGCGTGCCGGCCTCGAACCGGCCCAGCGCCCGGGTCGGCGCCTGCGCCCAGCCCATCAGCCCGGCCATTCCGTTGACGGCGTCCGCCCCGTGCACCTCGTTGAGGTGGGTGAACAGCTTGATCGGGTCGCTGTACTGGATCATCGGATCGTCGCCCACGCCGCGCAGCGCCACCGACATCACGTCGAGGTCGATGGTCGGCAGCGTATCCAGGCCGAGTTCGTGGCGGACCACCGGCGCGGTGGGGAACTGCACCGAGCCCGCGATCTCGAACTGGTAGCCGTCGAAAAGCTCTACGGTGGACGCCATCCCACCCGCGTAGAGCTTGGATTCCAGACACAGCGTGCGCAGCCCGGCACGCTGCAGCAGCACGGCGGCGGCCAATCCGTTGTGTCCGGCACCAATGACGATCGCGTCGTAATCGGTCATCTGCTCCCGCCTCTCAAGCCTGCCGCTCTGCTTGCGCAGGCTGGCACGGATGGGAAGTTTTGTCAATTATGACGAAACTGGGTCAGACGACCACGCATCGGTGATGCCGGCACGCAGCGATTCCAGCGCCACATGGCACACCCGCGCCAGCTCGCCCAGCGATCGGTTGTCACTCAGCATCCACACTTCCATCGCACCGAAAACCGCTGCCGCGATACACCGCGCGGTCACCGCCATGAGCAGCCGCTCATCGGGCGTCGGGTCCGCGACACAGCTACGGCGTTGCAGCTGCGCCTGGATGGCGTCGGCGAAGTCGGCCTGGACGTCCTGAATGTGGCGGACGATGCGGCCCGGGTCTAGCTCGTCGCCCCTCAACGTGGCGATTTTCGCCACTGCTTCAACGTCATAGGGAAACGAGAAGATCGCCGATTGGACCGAATCGATAATCGGTTCATCGGCCGGCCGGTCGTCCAGCGCTGCGCGAAACCAGTGCAGTCCGGTGTAGTCGGCAAACAGCAAATCGTGTTTGGACCGGAAGTGGCGATAGAACGTCCGCAGCGACACTCCGGCATCGGCGGCGATCTGCTCGGCCGAGGTCTCCTTGACACCCTGGGCCAGGAATCGCACCAGCGCAGCCTGACGCAGCGCCTCTCGCGTGCGCTCGCTGCGCGCTGTCTGCGCGGGCCGGACCATGGCAGTAAGGTACCTCAGTTTCTTGTTATGTCATTATTGACAAAACTTACCGACAAGGTGAGACTTCGCCCATGATCTGGCTTTACATTCACGCAATCCTCGGGCTTGCCGTTATCGGCTGGATTCTCGCGTCGAACCCGAAGATCTACGCCAAACCGGCCGACGGGCCGTGGCTTTCGCCGCTGGAATGTGTTTACTACGCGGCCGGCATCGCGTCGATCGTGCTGGGCTGGTATTTCAACATCCACTTCGTGCTGGCCGCGGGTGGACAAGGCAGCATCGTGCAAGGGCCGGCCAGCTACCCGCACTTCCTGGCCCAGCAGTTCGCCAATCCGGCTGCCGGATCGGGCGATCAGGACTACATCATCGCGAATGTCATTCTGCTACCGGTGTTTACCATCGTTGACGGCTACCGGCGTGGCATCCGGCGTCCCTGGCTGTTCTTCCTCGCCAGCTTCTTCACCAGCTTTTCCTTCCCGCTGGCCTGGTATTTCGCCACCGTCGAACGGCAGCGGCGGCATGAACACGCCCTCCAGAAGGTGCCCGCCTAGGCGGTGAGATCGTCGCTGCGGTAATCACTTTCGTATGTCGCAAAAGCGTCTCGCGGCGGCGGGATCGGCGAGCGATTGCGGCCGGTCTGGTTTCCGCCGCGCCGTTTGGCGGCATACATCGCGCCGTCGGCCGCCGCGATCAACTCCGCGAGTAAGTCGACACCGTCACCGGCCTGGTGCGCAGGGTGAATGCCGGCGGTTCCGATGCTGGCGGTGACGCCGAACGGCAGTGCGGCGATGACGTCACACAGTTGCTGCGCTCGCAGCTGCACCTCGTCCGGATGCCAGATGTCGGCGATCACGAATTCTTCGCCGCCCGAACGGCAGATGAGTGCGGTGTCGTCGGTGGTGTCGCGCAGCGCACGTGCCACCGAGACCAGCGCATCGTCGCCGGTGCGGTGTCCGTAGTTGTCGTTGAGCTGCTTGAACCGGTCCAAGTCGATCACGGCGATCACAAAGTGGGCAAGCCCGTCGCGACCCTGCTCGAGGCGGTCCTTCGCGCGCCGACGAAAGGCGCGCCGGGTCAGCAGGCCGGTGAGCTCGTCCCGCTCAGCCCGTTCGGCGTCGGAGCTGAGCATGTGCACCACCACCTGGATACCAGAGGGCACAGCCACGTTGAGTAACAGCAGCAGCAAGTAATCAACCAGGCCGGCGACGACGCCAAACGTCGCCGCCATTCGGACGGCAACGACGCCGCTGACCACGCCGGCGACCGCGAAGTTGTAGGCCATCAACGGCGCGCCGTGAAACAGCGCGATATAGCTGGCCGTAGCCACAAACGTCGCACACGTCAGCATGGAGATAAGAGGATTGTGCTGGGCCAGCGCGATCAGGGCGATGCTCGCGGTGGACAGCACGGCGAACCCCGTCGCCGCTGCGCGAGTTGGCCAGCGTAGGGCCCACAACAGCGCGCCAACCGCGGCGCTCACGGCCGCGGTCAGCGTGCAGGCCAGCGGGATAACGCCACGTGGACCGGTGGGGGTCCAGATCGTGCCCACCGCGTCAACCGATAAGCCCGCGGCGATCACCACGATGGCGGCGCGGGCGACGATGGCCATACCGCGGGCCTGTAGGTGAGCACTCAGCCGGTCGTAGTGGTCGGCTTGTCGCCACCACAGTTTGAGCCAGCCCATCGCGCTTACACCCTTCGCCGCGGTTGCCCCATCCACGCATGCAGGACGTTGGTCAGACGATGATAGTTGAGGAATGTGGCGCGATTTTCTCTTTGCTGTCTTCGTCGGCGCAAACGCCGGAGCTAGATCGGCTCGAGCAATTCGGTGCCGACGAACGGCGCCAGCGCGTCCGGGACCCGCACACTGCCGTCGGGCCGTTGGTGGTTTTCCAAGATGGCTACCAGCCAGCGGGTGGTGGCCAGCGTGCCGTTGAGCGTCGCGGCGATCTGCGGCTTGCCATTCTCGTCCCGGTAGCGCGTCGCCAGCCGGCGGGCCTGGAACGTGGTGCAGTTGGACGTCGAGGTCAGCTCGCGGTAGGCGCGCTGCGTCGGCACCCAGGCCTCGCAGTCGAACTTGCGGGCCGCCGACGAGCCGAGATCGCCTGCGGCCACGTCGATTACCCGATAGGGCACTTCGATGCGGGCCAGCATCTCACGCTGCCAGCCCAGCAGCCGCTGATGCTCGGCCTCAGCGTCGTCCGGCGTGCAGTAAACGAATCCTTCGACCTTGTCGAACTGATGCACCCGGATGATTCCGCGGGTGTCCTTGCCGTAACTGCCGGCCTCGCGACGGAAGCACGACGACCAGCCGGCGTAGCGCAGCGGCCCGCCGGACAGGTCGAGGATCTCGTCGGCGTGGTAGCCGGCCAGCGGCACCTCCGAGGTGCCGACGAGATAGAGGTCGTCGGCCTCCACCCGGTACACCTCGTCGGCGTGCGCACCGAGGAAGCCGGTGCCCGACATCACCTCCGGGCGTACCAGCACTGGTGGAATGACCGGGATGAAACCGTTGTCGGTCGCCAGCCGGATCGCCAGCTGCAGCAGCCCCAGTTGGAGTAACGCGCCCCGACCGGTCAGGAAGTAGAACCGCGATCCGGACACCTTGGCGCCGCGCTCCATGTCGATCAGACCCAGCGCCTCGCCGAGTGCCAGGTGGTCTTTCGGATTGTCGATCGCGGCCGGCTCACCGACGACGTCCAGGACGGCGAAGTCCTCCTCTCCGCCGGCTGGCACACCGTCGATGATCACGTTCGAGATAGCCATGTGGGCGGCGGTAAACGTCGCCTCGGCGTCGGCCTGCTGGGCCTCGGCGGCTTTTACCTCGTCGGCCAGGTCGCGGGCCTGCCGGAGCAACGCCGGACGCTGATCGGGCGACGCCTTGCCCACCTCCCTGCTGACGACCTTCTGGTCGGCGCGCAGCGAATCGGCGGTCGAGATCGCGGTCCGCCGGGCGCTATCGGCTGCCAGCAGCGTGTCCACCAGAGCCGGATCCTCGCCGCGGCTTCGCTGGGATTGGCGCACGGCGTCCGGGTTTTCGCGGAGCAACTTCAGGTCGATCACGGCCTAGAACCCTACGCGTGAGGCGCCCGCCGGCGACAACCACACGACCCTACTTCTGCAACAGCTGTCACGGGACCTGGTGAGCCTGTCAGAATGGAGCCAATGTCGAACTCATCCGAGCAGCACAAGTCCCTGGCCGGGCGGCTGGGACTTCGGCTACCGCGGGTCGAGTGGCTGACTGCTCTGCAGGCATCGGCCACCCGGCGCGCGCTGCTGCTGACCGCGCTGGGCGGTCTGCTCATTGCCGGGCTCGTCACGGCCCTGCCGATCGGGGGCGGTCCCGGTCGGCTGACCGGCTACATCGACCCGGTGCCCAGCACGGGTTCGAAGGGCAATGACGCGTTCAACCACGCCACCAGCGGCAACTGCCTGATGTGGCCGGATCGGATGCCCGAAGCCGCGACCATCGTCGACTGCAAAGACGAGCACCGGTTCGAGGTCGCCGAGTCGATCGACATGCGGACGTTCCCCGGTTCGGAGTACGGCCCCGACGCCCCGCCGCCGTCGGCCACCCGCATCGAGCAGATCAGCCAGGAGCAGTGCGAGTCGGCGGTACGCCGCTATCTGGGCGCTAAATTCGACCCCAACAGCAAGTTCATCATCAGCATGCTGTGGTCCGGCGACAAAGCGTGGCGGCAAAACGGCGAGCGGCGGATGCTGTGCGGCGTGCAGCTGCCCGGCGCGGGTAACGAACAGGTCGCCTTCAAGGGCAAGGTCGCCGACGTCGACCAGTCCAAGGTCTGGCCGGACGGCACCTGCTTGGGTATCGACCCGTCGACCAATCAACCCACTGACATTCCGGTCGACTGTGCAGCGCCGCACGCGATGGAGGTCACCGGCACGGTCAACTTGCTCGCCAAGTTTCCCGACGCGCTGCCTCCCGAGCCCGAACAGGACGGCTTCATCAAGGACTCCTGCACCCGGCTGACGGACGCCTACCTCGCACCGGTTCAGTTGCGCAGCACCACCCTGACGCTGATCTACAGCACCCTGTCGTTGCCCAGCTGGTCGGCCGGCAGCCGGCAGGTTGCCTGCAGCATCGGGGCGACGCTGGGTAACGGCGGCTGGGCGACGTTGCTCAACAGCGCCAAGGGACCGCTGCGGATCAACGGTCAGTCGCCCGTTCCGCCGCCGGACATCCCGGCGGAGCGGCTCAACCTGCCGCCGATCCCGGTCGGCCCGAGCACCGGCGGCGGATCATCCTCGTCGTCGGCCGGATCGTCCGCGTCGGCCGGATCGTCGTCGGCCGGATCGTCGTCGGGCGGATCGTCGTCGGGCGGATCGAGCAGCCAACGGCAGGGCAACCAACACCTTCCGGGTCAGCAACCCGCACCGGAGCAGCCCGCACCGGCCGCACCGCCGGCTCAGCCTGCCCCTGGCGCCCCCGAAGCACCGCCACCGCCGGCTCCCGAGGCACCAGCACTGCCACCCCCGCCGCCCGCGCCGGAAGCCCCACCCCCGCCACCGCCTCCTCCAGGGGGATAGCCGAGTGGCCGTGCGGATGGATCCGCAACGGTTCGACGAGCTGGTGTCCGATGCGCTCGACCTGATCCCGCCGCGGCTCGCCGCCGTGATGGACAACGTGGTGGTGCTGGTCGCCGACCGTCACCCCGACGAAGCCGATCTGCTCGGCCTGTATGAGGGTGTGGCGCTGACCGAACGTGATTCCAACTACGCCGGTTCGCTGCCGGACACGATCACGATCTACCGCGACGCGTTGCTGGACATCTGCGATGACGACGACGAGGTGGTCGAAGAGGTGAAAGTCACCGTGGTTCACGAGATCGCCCACCACTTCGGCATCGACGACGACCGATTGCACGAACTGGGCTGGGCCTGAGCAACTTAACCGCTAGCCGACGGGCGCGGCGTCGCCAAGTTGTCGGCGATCGGTGCTAAGAACGGCGCATGAGCCGCACAGACTGCCGCGACTGCAGGGCAGGGTTGGATCACTGCCATGGCACGGTCATTCGCCATTGGTTGCACCGGTCGGAGTGCACCGAGGAGGGGTGCACCAGCCCGGAGCTGATGCCGCACGCCTTCGTCATCGATTGCGACGCGGTCGGCTGCAGCTGCGCCGAGGTGGGCGCTGCGTCCGCGATCGCGATCTGAATCCGACCACCCCGTAGGCCGGTCAGCCCATCGGGTCGGCGCCCGGCTCCACCCCGTCGGTCTCTGGCTCGGGGTAGAACGGCGGCATCTGGGTCCCCCACTGCACGCAACTCCAGCGTCCGTCGGTGACCGGCGCCAGGACCACCGCCTCGGTGTTCTTGAGGTGATGATCGAGCACGAAGGTGCTTTCGACACCGGCCAACACGGCGGCGGTCAGCCGGATCGCCGCGCCGTGGCTGACGACGACGATGTCGCTGGTCCACTCGTGGTCGTCGAGATAACGCAGCCGCAGATCGGTGACTACCGGCAGGTAGCGGTCCAGCACCTGGTTGGCGTTTTCGCCGCCCGGCATCGGCACCTCCCGCTCCCCCTCATGCCAGCGCTTATAGATCGCGTCGAACTCGGCGACCGCCTCGTCGTCGCTGCGGTTCTCCAGCTCGCCGACCTGCACCTCGTGGATGCCGGTGACCTCGCTGGCCGGCACGTCGACCTCAGCGCTGATCTCCGCCGCGGTCTGCGCCGCGCGGGTGGCCACCGAATGCAGCAACAGCCCGGGCCGGCCCAACCCGTCGCGGGCAAAAGTCCGCGCCTGGTCGCGGCCCAACGGCGTCAATTCGCTACCCGGCGGGCGGGTGTCCAACCGGCGATCGACGTTGCCGAACGACTGACCGTGTCGCACCAACACCAGACGACCGCTCATCGCGCCGGCCCCTCGCCGGTCGAACCATCGCGCAGCCGCGACAGCCAGCCCGATGCCTCGTCCAGCTCTGGTGGCGGCGCGCCGGCCGGTACTCCGGTCGGCCACGAACCCAAGTAACGCACATCGGTACAACGCCGGTGCAGCGCCTTGAGTGCCTCGGCGACGGCGTCGTCGTTGATGTGTCCGACGCAGTCCAAAAAGAACACGTAGGTACCCAATTCGGTTCGGGTGGGGCGGGATTCAATACGGGTCAGGTCGATGCCGCGGATACCGAACTCGGCGAGTGCCGATACCAGCGCGCTCGGCGCGTTGTCGATTCGCAGCACCACCGACGTGCGATCGGCGCCGGTGCGGGCCGGCGGTGGCCCGGGCGGACCGACCAGAAGAAAGCGGGTGCGCGCGTTGGCTTCGTCGACCACACCGTCGGCCAGACTCGACAATCCGCGCTGGGTGCCGGCCAGCGGCGAGCTGACCGCGGCGTCGACCTGGCCGTCGGCGACTTGCTGCGCGGCGTCGGCATTGGAGTTGGCCGGGCGCAGTTCGGCCGCTGGCAGATGCGCGGCCAGCCACCGTCGCACCTGCGCCGCGGCGACCGGGAAGGCAGCCAGCGTCCGCACGTCGGCGGCCGTCATACCCGGTTTGACGACGATGCTGAACGCCACGTCCAGCGTCAGCTCGGCGAACACCTGCAGCGGCGTCCCGATCGCCAAACTGTCCAAGGTGGGCATGACCGAACCGTCGATCGAGTTCTCGATCGGCACACAGGCGTAAGCGGCCGTGCCGTCGCGGACCGCGTCGAGAGCAGCGGGCGTGCTGTCTACCGGCAGCCGCCGCGGCGCGGCCGAGCTGTATTGCGGAACCATGCCGGCGTCGATCATCTGCAGCAGCGCCGCCTCGGTGAAGGTCCCTTCAGGACCGAGATACGCGATGCCTGCCACGACCAAAACCCTATCGAACCATACGTCTTGTGCCGTCCGATCGCCCTAGTTAAGTTAGGCTTACCTCACTAGATTTCCGGACGAGCCAGGACGGTCAACGATGACACTTGCCAACTGCCCGGCCCCTACCACGGCCGAGCGGATCCGCAGCACCTGTGTGCGGGCGGGCGGAGCGCTGCTGGCCGTCGAAGGCGCCGAGCCGCTCACCACCCCGCTGCACCACCTGTTCGGCGACGGTTCGTTCGCGGTGACCGTTCCGGTCGGTGGGGCGGTGGCCGCGCATCTAGCCGACGGCGGGGCGCAGGCCGTGCTGGAGTTGGCCGACTACGCGCCGCTGCCGTTGCGTGAGCCGGTGCGCTCGCTGGTCTGGATCCGCGGCCGGCTCCACCAGGTGCCGCTGCCAACCGTGGGCGGGATGCTGGACAGGATTGCCGCCCAGGATGCCAACCCGGCACTGCTGCAAGTGCAGACGCCGGAATCGGGTCCCGTCGCCGAGCACGACACCCGCTACCTGCTGGCTCGACTGGAGATCGAGTCGGTAGTGGTCACCGACGCGACCGGGGCCGAGGCGGTCGACGTGCGGACCCTGCTGGCCGCGCGGCCCGACCCGTTCTGCGCGTTCGAGTCGTGCTGGATTCGGCACCTGGACACCGCCCACCAAGACGTGGTCGCCCGACTGGCCGCCCGGCTGCCCGCGCGGCTGCGGCGCGGCGACGTCCGCCCGCTCGGGGTGGACCGCTACGGCGTGCGGCTACGCGTCGAAAGCGCCGACGGTGACCGCGACGTCCGGCTGCCGTTCCGTCAGCCGGTCGACGACGTCACCGGCCTCGGCCAGGCCATCCGGGTGCTGATGGGCTGCCCGTTCGTCAACGGATTGCGGGCCCGCCGAGACTGAGTAACCGCGGGCCCCGGTTACCGTGTCGAGGTGGCAGTCCCGCCGAATAAGCCCCTAAGTTCCGCCGACTCGCAGCTGACGCAGCGCCGCGCGCTGCGTCTCGAGCTCGCGATCGTGTTGTGCGTGACGTTCGGTCTCAGCGGCGTCACCGCGATCCTGCAACTTGCCGACTCGGTGCTGCGCAACCTCAGCGCTCAGCGGATCCCGCTCAACCCGCGGCGGTCTTACTTCGACCTGATCGACCTCGGCCTGAATGCGACCTTCGTCGTGCAACTGATCGCCTGGGGCGGGCTTGGGCTATATCTGTTGTGGCGCAGCGGATTAAGCCCCGCCCGGATCGGGCTGGCGCGCTTCGATTGGCGCGTTGATCTTCCCGGCGGCGTCGGCCTGGCCGCGTTGATCGGCCTGCCGGGGCTGGCGCTCTACCTGGCCGCGCGGGCATTGCACATCAATGCGTCGGTCGTCCCGTCCAGCTTGGGTGACACCTGGTGGCGGGTCCCGATGCTGCTGCTGGTCGCCTTCGCCAATGGCTGGGCCGAAGAGATCATCGTCGTCGGTTACCTGCTCACCCGGTTGAAGCAGCTGGGCGTCGGCCCGCGCGCGGCACTGGCGTGGTCAAGCGTGCTGCGCGGCACCTATCACCTCTACCAAGGCTTCGGCGCGGGGCTGGGCAATGTCGCGATGGGCCTGGTGTTCGGCTATGCCTGGCAGCGCACCGGCCGGCTCTGGCCGTTGGTGATCGCACACGGGATCATCGACGCCGTGGCTTTTGTCGGATACGCGCTGCTGGCCGGCCATCTGCGCTGGCTGCACTGAGGCGGTCATGAACAACCCCCAACCCCCCGAGCCGCCGCCGGTGATCCGTCGCGGGCCTCGACGCCCACCGCCGGCCAAGCCGCCACCACCCAAGACGGCCGCGTCGGAAGCCCGAACCGTGCGCATACGTCGTGCCGGTCCGCCGCCGGCACCGCCACGCAAGCCCCGGCCGCGACGCAAAAGGGCGTGGGCCCAACTCATTTCGCTGAGCTTGGTGACCGTCGTTCTGCTGATCAGCGCCGGCATCCTGGGCGGCACGCTGCGGATGGAGACGGCGTTGCACCGCGAGCCGGTGCTGACGGACTACCCCGGCAGGCCGGCGTCCGGACGGGGCAGCACGTGGCTGCTGGTCGGCTCGGACAGCCGGCAAGGCCTCACCGTCGAGCAGCAGCAGGCGTTGGCGACCGGCGGCGACACCGGCAACGGCCGCACCGACACCATGCTGCTGGTCCACGTGCCGGCGTTGAGGTCACGCACTCCGACGACAATGGTGTCCATCCCGCGTGACTCCTATGTGCCGATTCCCGGCTACGGCCGCGACAAGCTCAACGCGGCATTCGCGATGGGCGGGGCGCCGCTACTGGCGCAGACGGTGGAACAAGCCACCGGACTGCGTCTGGACCATTACGCCGAGGTCGGATTCAACGGGTTCGCCGTCCTGGTCGACGCGCTCGGCGGGGTCACCGTCTGTCCTGCGGAGCCGATGAACGATTCCCTTGCCGGCATCGACCTGCCCGCCGGATGCCAGAAACTGGACGGCCGCGACGCGCTCGGCTACGTCCGCTCCCGGGACACTCCGCGGGCCGACCTCGACCGCATGGTCAATCAGCGACAGTTCATGTCGGCGGTGCTGCATCGCGCCGCAAGCCCGGCGGTATGGCTGAACCCATGGCGGTGGTATTCGGTGGCACACGCGGCGACCGGCGCCCTGACCATCGACAAGGGCGATCACGCGTGGGACATGGCCCGGCTGGGCTGGGCGCTGCACGGATCGACCACCGCGCTGACCGTCCCGATCGGCGAGTTCACCGGTAGCGACGTCGGCTCGGTCGTGGTGTGGGATCACGAGAAGGCCGCCCGGCTGTTCGACGCACTGGCTGCCGATCAGCCGGTACCGTCGACCGTTCTCGGCGACCGGCCTTAGCGCAGCGATTTGCGAACGATTACCTGCCATTCGGACTAAATGTCGGCCGCTTGGCAGAAATCGCTTCAATTAATGGACCCAACGTAGCCTTTCTTTACTTAGGCAAAGCTCGCCTGAGTAAGTATTACCTTGGGTGACAAGGCATCTGACCTGCAGTAGCGTTGGCAACATGAATGACCGGGATGCCCCCAAAACAAAATTCCATGCATTATTGCAGGAGCAGATCTACAGCGAATTCACCAACGCTCAACAGTATATTGCGATGGCCGTTTATTTCGACGGCGCCGACCTGCGTCAGCTGGCGAAGCACTTTTACGCTCAGGCCGTCGAGGAGCGTAATCACGCGATGATGCTGGTGCAGTATCTGCTCGACCGCGACGCGCGTGTCGAGATCCCCGGGGTGGACGGTGTGCGCAACCACTTCGACACCCCACGGGATGCATTGGCATTAGCGCTGGATCAGGAACGAGCGGTCACCGAACAGGTCAGCAGGCTGGCCGCCGTCGCCCGCGACGAAGGCGACTACCTCGGCGAACAATTCATGCAGTGGTTCCTCAAGGAGCAGGTCGAGGAGATGGCGCTGATGACGTCGCTGGTGCGGGTCGCCGATCGCGCCGGTGCGAACTTGTTCGACCTGGAGAACTTCGTCGCACGGGAAATCGACTCGGCGCGTAGCACATCCGACGCGCCGGCCGCCGCCGGGGGACGACTCTAGCGGCGGCTACTGAACGTCGGCGCCGGTCAGGCCTTGATCAGGTGAGTCGAGCCAGGCTTTGGCGCGGCCGGGATGGTTGGTGGCCAGCCACGCCACCCCCACGTCCCGGCAGAAGATGACGTCTTCGTAGTCGTCGGGGGTCCAGCAGTACAGCGCCCGGCCCTGCGCCGCCGCACGGTCAACGAGCTCGGGGTGTTCGCGAAGGGTGGCCAGTGACGGCCCGACCGCGGTGGCCCCGACAGTGCTGGCCGCACTGCTGGCCAGGTATCGATGACTGCGGCCGAGCAGCACCGTGGGCAGCAGTGGCGCCGCCCGCCGGACCCGCCACAGTGCGGACGCGGAGAACGACATCACCACCGCGCGAGACCGGTCCGCGGACGCCGGTGCGGCGATACCAAAGCGATGCAGCAGCGCCAGCAACTTGCTTTCCACCAGTGCGCCGTAGCGGACGGGATGCTTGGTCTCGATGAAGATCTTCACCGGCCGCTTCCAGTCCAGCACCAGCGCTACAAGGGCGTCCAACGTCAACAGGCCGGTATCGCCGTGGGCGCCGTCTGCGCGCCAACTGCCGTGCCAGGCGCCGTATTCCAGCTCGCGCAGCTCGGCGAGGGTCATCGTGCTCACCAAACCGGCACCGGTCGACGTCCGGTCAAGCCGGCGATCGTGGACACAGACCAGGTGACCGTCACGGGTGAGCCGGACATCGCATTCGACACCGTCGGCACCCTCCCGCAGCGCCAGATCGTATGCGGCCAAGGTGTGTTCCGGCAGGTCACCCGACGCGCCGCGGTGGGCCACGACGAACGGGTGCCGAGACACCACCTCGTCGGCCCGCGTCATGGCACTATGCTGCCGGTTCCTCACCCGACAACTCAACTGCTGGAGCCGATCCCGCTGATCCCACCGCGGCCGCACCATCGTCAGCGACCACCACCCAGCGATGGGCGGGCCGTTCGACCGGTTTGCGCTCAAATCCCTCGAACAGCTTCTCGGTCGCAATGACTGCGCCCAACGCCAGCAGGTAGGCAACGATGATGGCCGCCGTGTTGTTGGCGATTCCCTGGGCATCCTGCGCCCCGCTGGTAATCGACGCGAAGACCGACGTCACGCAGCTGAGCAGCCACAGCAGCCACCATCTCCAGATCGGCCCGCGCAGCCGGCTGTAGTTGTCCTCGGTTTTCGCCAGCTCGATGACATACACCAGCGCCCACACCGAGGCCAGCAGCGGCAGACACGAGAACACCACGCAGGCGGCCATCAACGCCCAGCTGGCGGTGTGACCACTCGCGACGCGTACCACGGCGAAGGTGATGGCCAAGACCATCGCCACCGACGGCGGAAGCAGGCAGCCGATCCGCAGTGCCCACGGCGTACGGGTCTCCGGCCTACCGCGATGGGAGAAAGCCGCGGCCCGGCGTGCGATCAACCATTGCGTCAGCACCACGGCGTAGGTGATCACCGCCGTGATCGCGGCCAGGCTGGCCAAAACGCTCAGCAGCGCCGCCGCGTCAGCCACCAGCCAATTCAGCAACACGGTCCTGTTGATGATCATCAACAGGTAGCGCAACAGATGAACCAGGGCCGCACTGCCCAGCGTCACCGCGGTCGCGAAGAACACCGCGTGCACCCGGCTCACCGGTGGCGCTTGCCGCCCCGCCGAACCCTGCCCGGCACGATCGAGCTCGACTTGATCCTGCAGACCCCAGCGCGGTATCACCGGGTATCGCGGCGTCGGCCCGAGTGGACGGCGCCGACGTCGTGGCGGTGGCGCCGGGCCGGGACGCACCGCGATCCACCGGTAGCCCGGTGGTAACCGCGGCGGTGTTCGTGGGCCGGCACTCCAGCGCGAATCGGCCTGGGGCGTCTCCGTCGACGGCGCCAGCAGCGTTGCGCGGCAGCGTGGACACCACTCACGCTGGCGGTCACGGACATTCCAGCGTGTGCCGCATTGGGAGCACACTTGGATCATTGGCGCCACTCCTCCACAGAGCTACGCTCTGCATCGTCGCCAGCGCGGATCACCGCATCAGCCTAACCGTCAAAACCGGCTGCTCGGCCACGGTGCTCGTGCACGCCCCGTCAGACGCTGCCAGGGCCGCCGTCATCGGTGACCACCGGACGGCCGGCGCTGGCCCATGCCAGCATCCCGCCACTGACGTTGACGGGTTCGTACCCATTGCCGGCCAGATACTCCGCCACTTTCTGGGAACGCCCTCCGGCCTTGCAGATCACGTACAACTTCGCCTGCGGGTCGATCTCGTTGACCCTGGCCGGCACCTCACCCATCGGGATGTGCCGGGCGTCGGCGGCATGACCGCGCTGCCACTCGTCATTCTCACGCACATCTAGCAACACCGTGCCCGGCCCGAATTCGGCGGGCAGCTCGCCGACAGCTGTCTGTGCGACCACCGGTTCACCGTCCATGGCCTTGATCTTGGCATGCGGAAACCGGCCGTGCAGGAGGCCTCATCCAGCTACCAACAGGTATCCACAGTTTCCACAGGTTTATCCACAGGGGGTGATCCGGCGCCCGTTGCATTGACGCGCGGTCAATACGTCGGTCGCGTCAACAGCTGTGGATAACAGCGGGCGGATCCCGCGTCGCGATCGACAGTTTTGCCGGACGCTGAGCGAATTCTCAGCACACCTCACGCGACACGCAGCATCCCCCGTATGGGGGATGTCACACCAAACACGCCGCGGCAAATCACCCGCCCGGCCGATCCGCACGGCGTCGATCGCCGCTTGGTGGCCGTCGTCGCCCAGCAAAAAGACGCTGGTCAACCACCCGCTTCCGGCTCAATTTTCCCCCGGTTCGCCAAGGGGCTATGATCGCGAGCACTGGAAGTAGTTGTGACTCATCTCACTGGGGGAGACTTGGACGTGCAGGTGGTCATCCGATGACAACGCAACCGATCGGACCGCAGTCGGCGGGATCCTCGTCGCACTGGTACACCACGTCGCCCACGTGCAATCGCTCCTATTTGCTTGCCGGTTTGCGCGCCGGCCTGATCGCCCTGGTTTTGCTGGCGGTCCTCGCGCTCATCGTTTGGTTCTGAACCCCCGCCGCCGGGTATCCACCCATGGCACTCGTTCTTGCGGTGCGCGCTGCGATGGAGCAGGGTTGATCATGGTTCACCAACCCAAGCCGCCGCGCCGCTGACAGCCTGCGAGTGGAGCGTCAGAACTAGATCGGCAACGATCATCGAAGGAAGGAATCTGAGTGACTGAATACACTTTGCCCGACCTGGACTGGGACTACGGAGCACTGGAGCCGCATATCTCGGGTCAAATCAACGAGCTTCACCACGACAAGCACCACGCCACCTACGTCAAGGGCGCCAACGACGCCCTCGCGAAACTCGAAGAGGCACGTTCCAAAGAAGATTTCTCGGCAATTCTGTTGTACGAGAAGAACTTAGCGTTCAACCTGGCTGGCCACGTCAACCACAGTCTGTGGTGGAAGAACTTGTCCCCCAACGGTGGTGACAAGCCGACCGGCGAGCTAGCGGCAGCCATCGATGAGGCCTTCGGATCATTCGACAAGTTCCGCGGTCAGTTCACCTCGGCTGCCACCACCGTGCAGGGGTCGGGCTGGGCGGCGCTCGGCTGGGACAGCCTCGGCCAGAAGCTGTTGGTATTCCAGGTCTACGACCACCAGACCAACTTCCCGCTCGGCCTGGTGCCGCTGCTGGTGCTCGACATGTGGGAGCACGCTTTCTATCTCCAGTACAAGAACGTCAAGGCGGACTTCGCCAAGGCGTTCTGGAACGTCGTGAACTGGGAAGATGTGCAATCGCGCTATGCGGCGGCCACTTCGAAGGCCAAGGGCCTGATCGCCGGCTGACTTCGGTTGAATTCGCCTGTTCGGGGCGTCGCGCCATTCGCGCGGCGCCCCGTTCACTATTTCGGCGGTGTTTCTTTTTCGCCTTTGTTGGAGTTTTGCTCGTGTCAGCTTGCGGGTATTCCCAGGCTGTCGCATGCTGATCTGACCGACCCACCGGCGCATCGCTGGGTACCCGAATCACGTATGGCGGGAGGGCGAAATGGAAACGGGATCAGGGCGGGCCATCGAGGTGGCCCCATTTCATTCTCGTGGTGCGTTGAAAGGGTTTGTGATTTCCGGGCGTTGGCCCGACTCGACGAAGGAGTGGGCGCAACTGTTGATGGTTGCGGTCAGAGTAGCGTCGCTACCTGGATTGCTCAACACCACAACGGTATTCGGTGCTCGTGAAGAGCTGCCAGACGCTCCT
>Ga0209656_10001096_pt1 | contig 17493 bp, 13 predicted proteins | sample BogFormECP12_OM2_FD_188239 | JGI IMG/M metagenome (GOLD analysis project Ga0209656, IMG submission 188239) | Bog forest soil microbial communities from Calvert Island, British Columbia, Canada - ECP12_OM2 (SPAdes) (version 2) | ecosystem: Environmental > Aquatic > Freshwater > Wetlands > Bog ... | reverse complement strand
TCCGCGTCACCATCGTGGCCGAGGCGTTCCGCGGCGTATCCCCGGTCGCGCGCCATCGCCTGGTATACGCCGCCGTCGGCGACCTGATGCAGACCGACATTCACGCCCTGGCAATCGAGGCCTCGCCCCCGCCCGCATGAGGGCTGGTAAGGCCGAATTGCATCGATTATTGGAGAGATCGCCTGGTACACGCTAAACTGCCGCCCCCGGGCGCGTCGGCCATGTCGGCCATAACCGCCCTTTTTCGTGCGTAGAGGAACCAAATGACCCAATTTTTCAGAGCGCAGTGGACCTCCGTGTCCGCCGTGGCAGCAATCACCCTACTGCTGGCAGCCTGCGGCAAAGGACAGCAGGCGGCGACCCCCCCGGCTGCCGACAAGACGGCCACACCGCCGGTCGCCGTCGTCGACGGCACGCCGATTTCGCGCGACGCCTACGACGACTACCTGAAGGGTCTGCTGCGCGGCAAGCCGGTCACCGACGTGACCGCCGAGGAAAAGAATCAAGTCCTGGATCAGATGATCAACATGCAGCTCATCGCGACTCAGGCCGAAAAGGACGGACTGGAGAAGGACCCGGAGGTCGCCACCCGTCTCGCCTTGCTGCGTACGCAGATCCTGGCGGACGCCGCGGCGCAGAAATACGTCAAGAACAACGAGCCCACCGATCAGGAGCTGCACACCGCGTATGACGCCGCCACGGACAAGAGCGAGTATCACGCCTCGCACATTCTGGTGCCGACGAAGGAAAAGGCTGAGCAGCTCATCAAGAAGATCAAGGGCGGAGCGAAGTTTGAAGACGTCGCGAAGGCCGAATCGACCGATAATTCGAAGGCGAATGGCGGCGACCTTGGTTGGTTCACGCTGGCCCGCATGGTCAAACCGTTCGGCGATGCGGTGAAGGGGCTGAAGAAGGGCGAAATCACCACCGAGCCCGTGCAGACTCAGTACGGCTGGCACATCATCAAGCTCGAGGACACGCGCGATGCGCCGTTCGACCAGTTCAAGGGTCAGCTGACCAACGGCATCATGCAAAAGAAATTCGCAGCCTATATCGATGGCCTGAAGAAGAACGCCAAGATCGAAAAGAAGCTGTAAGACTTTCGGCATCCTGCCTTCGCGTTGACGCGGGCCCATCCTGGGCCCGCGTTCGCTACGCCTTCAGCAAATTGAGAAACGCCGCTTCGTCGAGCACCTCGACGCCGAGTTGTTGAGCCTTCTGTAATTTGGAGCCAGCCTCCGCGCCGGCCACCACGTAGTGGGTCTTTTTCGACACGCTGCCGCTCACCTTGCCGCCGAGATTCACGATGGCTTGTGCCGCTGCCTCGCGCGTCAGTGTTTGCAGCGTACCGGTAAGCACGAACGTCTTTCCCGTCAGCGCCGTCGGCTCGGTTTGGGCGTCGGTCGGCGCCGGGGCGGGCCAGGCGATGCCCAGCCCAAGCAGCCGATCCACGATGACCGCATTCTCGGCATCCCGAAAATAGGCCGCGACGTGCTTTGCCACCACCGGCCCCACGTCCGGCACGCGCTGAATCTCGTCCTCCGAGGCGCGGCGCAGCGCCCCGATATCGGCGAAACGCCGCGCCAGCGCCAGCGCAGTCGCCTCTCCCACATCGCGTATGCCGAGCGCGTACAGAAAGCGCGGCAAGCTCGTGTGCTTCGCCGCATCGATGGCCGCTCGCAGTTTCTGCGCGGACTTCTCGCCCATGCGCTCGAGAGTCGCGAGTTGATCCGCCTGGAGCGCAAATAGATCCGCCGGCGAGCGCACCCAATCGCGGTCCACCAGCTGTTCCACCAGCTTGTCGCCCAGCCCCTGAATGTCCAGAGCGCGGCGCGAGGCAAAGTGCTTTATTTCCTCCTTGCGCTGCGCCGCGCATATGCGGCCGCCGGTACAGCGCGCGACCGCTTGGCCGGCCTCGCGCACCACCGGCGATCCGCACACCGGACACACGCTCGGCAGGGTCACCGGCATGGCGCCCGCGACTCTGCGCTCCAACAGCACTCTGGCGACCTCGGGTATCACATCGCCGGCGCGGCGGATGACCACGGTATCGCCCACTCGCACGTCCTTGCGGGTCAGTTCATCCATGTTGTGCAAGGTGGCATTGCTGACCGTAACGCCGCCCACGAAGGCGGGTTCGAGCCGCGCCACGGGGGTCAGCGCCCCGGTACGCCCCACTTGGAATTCGATGCCGCGCACCGTCGTCAACGCTTCTTCGGCGGGAAACTTGTGCGCAATCGCCCAACGCGGCGCGCGCGAAATGAATCCCAGCGTTTGCTGCAGCGTGAGCTCGTCGACTTTGTAAACCACACCGTCAATTTGATACTGCAGCGTGGGGCGCAGTGCCCCCATCTCGCGGTAGTACTGCAGACAGCCGTCGGCGCCCTCGACGACGCGCGACTGCGGATTGATCTTGAATCCCCAACGGCGTAATAACTGCAAGGTCTCGCTGTGAGTCTTGGGCAATTCGCCGCCCTCCACGATGCCGAGACCGTAGATCGACAGGTCGAGCGGACGCGCCGCGGTCATGCGGGGATCGAGTTGGCGCAGACTTCCCGCCGCCGCATTGCGCGGGTTCACGAAGCTCTTTTCACCGCGCGCGGCCGCCTCCCGGTTGAAGCGCTCGAAGCCGGCCAGCGGCATGAACACTTCGCCGCGGACCTCCAACACCCGCGGCAGCCGCTCGGCGCGCAGCTTCAATGGCAGCGCCGCGATGGTCTTGAGATTCTGCGTGATGTCCTCGCCGGTCTCGCCGTCGCCGCGCGTTGCTCCCTGCACGTAGACGCCGTTCTCATAACGCGCGCTGATGGCCAGGCCGTCCAGCTTCGGCTCGGCCGAATAGCGGATGGGACCCGGCATATCGAGCCGTTCGCGGATCCGGCGATCGAAGTCGCGCACGTCGTCGTCGCTGAACGCATTGTCCAGGGACAGCATGGCGAGGCGGTGCTGCACGGCGCCGAAAGCCGCGACCGGGGCGGCTCCCACGCGCTGCGTCGGGGAATCCGGCGTCAGTAGTTGTGGATACTGGGTCTCGAGGGCTCGCAGTTCGAGCATCAGCCGGTCGTATTCGGCGTCTGGAACCTCCGGATCATCGAGAGCGTGGTAGCGATAGTTGTAGCGCTCCAACGTTTCCCTGAGCTCCACCACGCGCGCTGCGGCCTTCCTCTCTGCGCTGACCTTCTGCGCGCCCATCCGCACTAGTTCCCGGACAGCTGAACCTGGAAGCGCGCAACGTCCTCGCGCAAGGCGGCAGCCCGCTGCGGCGACAAGGGCATCCCTTTCGCATCCTGCACCATGCCGGACAATTCCTCGGCCAATCCGCGCGCCGTGCCGAACAGTTCATCCATCGTTTCGAGGGGCGCAAGCGGGCCCGGCAGCACGGCGAACAGGGTCACGCCGCGGAACTCCTGGCTGGACATGCGGGCAACATCGAAGGTCCCCGGTTCGATGAGACTTGCCACACAAAACAGACTGCGGCCGTCGATGTGTTTGCGGTGAAACACCTGGTAGCGGCCAAACGCGAGCCCGTGCAATTCGAGCGCCGCCATCAGTTGCGCCCCGGACCAGCGCGTCTCGCCCACCGCGCACACACGGATGGTGACGATCCTTTGCAGTTCGGCGGCCGCGGCGGCGGCCGGCGCCATCGCGGCGGCCGGCGCCATCGCTGCGAACCGGCCGCTGTTATCCGCAGCCGATCCCGCGGGGGAGGTCTTCGCCGAGGGCGGCGGCGGCGCTGCCGGGATCGCCGCAACGGGCCGGGGCGCGGCCGCGGGCGGCGTTGCGGGCGCGGCGGCAACCGCAACCGCGGCAGTCGACCCGGTATCCACGCCGACCATCATCGGGCCATCCAAAACCGGCACCCCGTCGAAGTTGCCGGTACGGATGCTGAGCGGCTCGAAGGGCGGCACGCCCCAATCGCGCGATTCGGATGGCGGGCTCATGTCGTCGTCGTCGTACCGGGGATCGAGTGTGGGTACGGCCTCCGCCGGCTTGCCGGCCGGCTCGCGCAGTTCGGAATTGCCCGGTGCCTGCCGGGTTCGGCGCGCCGTCCACCACCAGATGCCGGCGAGCAGCGGCACGCTCAGTCCCAGCAATATCCAGCGAAGCTCGGCGGCCAAGGCCTACATCGCCGCCATACGCACAGCCTCGTCGACATCCACGGCTACCAAGCGCGACACGCCCGGCTCGTTCATGGTGACGCCGATCAATTGCGACGCCAGCTCCATGGTGCTCTTGTTGTGCGTGATGAATATGAACTGCACGTTGCGCGACATGTCGCGCACGATATCGCAGAAGCGGCCGACATTGTTCTCGTCGAGCGGCGCGTCCACCTCGTCCAGCAGACAGAAGGGCGCCGGGTTCAAGTCGAAAATCGCGAATACCAAGGCGACGGCGGTCAATGCCTTTTCGCCGCCCGACAGCTGGCTGATGGTGCTGTTGCGCTTCCCCGGCGGACGCGCCATGACGGACACTCCGGCTGCCGAACCGTCTTCGCCCGTGAGTTCCAGGTAGGCATGGCCGCCGCCGAACAGCCGCGGGAATTTTTCCTTGAGGCCGGTGTTTACGCGGTCGAAAGTATCCTGGAATCGCGTGCGGGTCTCGCGGTCGATTTTGCGCATCGCCGACTCGAGGGTTTCCAGCGCATCGGTCAGATCCTTGCACTGCCGATCCAGATATTCCTTGCGCTCGGATTGCTCCTTGAATTCGCCGATGGCGGCAAGGTTGACCTGTCCCAAGCGCTCGATCTTGCCCTTGGTCTCCTCCAGCTGCGACTCCCATCCCTCGACGCTGGCTCCCTCGGCGAGTTGCGCGGTCAGGGAGGCAAGCTCGAAATTCGTGGCGGCGAGCTGCTCGGCGATGCTTTCGCGGCGCACGCGCACCTGCTGCGCGGCCAGGCGCGCCTCGTCGAGGCTGTTTCGCGCCGTTTCCACCCGCTGTTCGACGGCGAGACGCTCGGCATCCCGCTGCCTCAGGTGGGCGTCCAATTCGTCGCTGGCCACCCGGGCGGCCTGCAGCTCCGCGTCGATTTCCGCGCTCGCGCGCAGCGCATCTTCCAGCTGGGTCTGCGCCGCGGCGAGCGGGGCTTCGCCCTCCGCCAGTTGGCTCGCGAGGCTGTTGCGCCGGGTCTCCAATGCTTCCAGCTGAGTCTCGACTCGCGTCAGCGTGGTGGTCAGGGAGGCGAGCGAGGAGCGCCGCGATTCGACTTGCAGCGCCAATTCCCGCGCGGCCTGCTGTGCCTCGGCGGCCGCCCCGCGTGCCGTGCCGATCTCCGCACGCATGCGGTCGCGCTCCTGTTCGAGGGCGACGCGCTGCGGTTCCAGGTCGGCCAATCGGTCGATGGCCCCTTCCATCCGGCCGCGCGCCGCGCGCAAATCCGCCTCCGTGCGCTCGAGTTCGGCGCGCACATCGGCGAGTCCCGTCTCCAGCTGCGTCATGCGCCGCGCCGCGTCGAGGTTGCGCGCCTGCGCCGAATCCAGCTCGGCGCGCCGATCGACGTGCTCGCGATGCAGACGATTGACGTCCGCCTGAAAGTGGTCGCGCCGATCCTCGTGCTCGCGCACCCGTTCGCGCGTGAGTTCCAGGCGGCGCTCGAGTTCCTTGACCTCATCGGCGAGTCCGGTCACCTGCGTGCGGATCTCGCGCAGGCTTTCCTCGCGCTCGATCACGCCGGTATGCGGATCGGCGTCGCGCGACACTCGCAGCCAGTCCGACCCCAACCAGACGCCGTCGCGCGTCACCACCGATTCGCCGGCTGCGAGGCGGCGCCTGCGCGCCAGCGCCTCGTTCAGCGTCTCGGCGGTGTACACCGACGACAGCACAGAACTCAGCAAGGTCGCGCCCTGCACTTTTGCCTGCAGCGAAGCGGATTCGCGCGGCACCGCGCCGGCATCGCTCGTGCTCACCACCGCCAGATGTCCGCCATCGAAACTCGCGAGCAAATCCGTGACGCTGTCCAGGCCGTCCACGCAGACCGCCTCCAGATACGATCCCAGCACCGTTTCGACGGCGCGCTCCCAGCCGCGGTCGACGCGCAGTTGCTGCGCGACGCGCGGCTGGCGGTCGAGCGACTTGGACTTCAACCACTCGGTGACTTTGCCGGACACTTTGCCGAGCGCCGCCTGCTGCAGCGCTTCGGTCGATACCTGCGAGCCCAGCGCCTGCTGCCAGCGCGTGCGCAAGGTGTTGAGCGCCTGGGTTTGCTCGCGCTCGCGATCGCGGCTCACCGAGATCTCCGCGAGCAGCTCCGCAAGCTCGGCCGCCGCTTTCTGGCCGGCTTCGCGGGCGTCGTTTGCGCGCTTCTCGAGAGACTCCAAGGCCTCCGCCGGCAGCAATTGGACGAGCGAGGAGCGCTCGCTCTCTTGGCGCTCTTGCTGCTGCAGCAGGCGCCGCTGTTGACTCTCCAGCTGCTCGATGCGGGCGCGCTCGACTCCCGTCTCGCGTTCGCTCACGCCCACGGCGTGGGCGTGCTCGTTCCACGCGAGCTGCCACTGCGCCAGCGCCGCTTCGCAGCCTTGCAACGCCTGCGAGGTGGCGAGTTCCAGGCCGTGCGCCCGGTCGAGAGCGGGCACCATGATCGCAAGTTCCTGCGACAGCCCTTCGATCTGGCCGCGATCGCGGTGCAAAGTCTCCGTGAGTTCGGTAACCTGCGCCTCGGCTTGCTGCAAGTCCGCGCGCTGGCGCTGCCGCAGCTCGCGCGCGAATTGAATGTTCTGTTCGATGCGCGTGACTTCGCCGCCGGCCTCGTAGAATCGGGTCTGGATGGCGCTCAAGGTCTCGGACTTCGCGGTCTGATCGGCGCGAATCCGCTCGATCTGCGCCTCGATCAGCCGCAGGTCCGCGATCACGGCATGCATTGCGGTATCGCAGCTCGATGTCTCGGCGTCGCGTGCGCCTGCCTCCGCGTCCAGGCTCTGCATGCGCAAGGCCAGCAATTCCGCCTGCAGTTTGCGCTCCTCTTCCTTCAGCGCCTGATAGCGCCGCGCGGTGGCGGCCTGGCGCTGCAAGTGGCGGATCTGCTTTTCCACCTCTTCGCGCAGGTCGTTCAGCCGATCCAAATTCTCGCGCGTGTGGCCGATGCGGCTTTCCGTCTCCCGGCGCCGCTCCTTGTAGCGCGAAATGCCCGCGGCTTCCTCCAGGAAGGCGCGCAGATCGTCGGGGCGCGCTTCGATGACGCGCGAGATCATGCCTTGCTCGATGATGGCGTAACTGCGCGTGCCCAAACCGGTTCCGAGGAACAGCTGAGTGATGTCCTTGCGCCGCACCTTGATGCCATTGATGAAGTAGTCGGAAGTTCCGTCCCGGCTCACCGAACGCCGCAGGGCGACCTCGTTGTAGCTCGCATACTCGCCGCCGATCTTGCCGTCGGAATTGTCGAACACGAGTTCGACCGATGCGGCCCCCAAGGGCTTGCGGGCGGCGGAGCCGTTGAAGATGACGTCCGCCATCGATTCGCCGCGCAGATGCTTGGCGGAGATTTCGCCCATCACCCAGCGCACCGCGTCGATGATGTTGGACTTGCCGCAGCCATTCGGGCCCACGACGCCCGTCAGGCTGCTCGGAAAGGTGACGGTCGTGGGGTCGACGAAGGACTTGAAGCCGGCGATCTTGAGTTTCGTTAAGCGCATTATTGTGGTGAACCTAGACGCGTGGCCGTCGATGAGGCGCGTAGTGTAAAGTAAACGTCACTTTCGTAAACCCCCGACGTTGCCGCCTGGCTCAAGTCCATGACTGTGCCCACTAATTGCTTGGAAACATTTATCAACCCGGCGCCCGAACGGGACTACACCATCCGAATGACCATGCCGGAGTTTAGCTGCCTCTGCCCGAAAACGGGACAGCCGGATTTCGCCACGCTCAAGCTCGAATACGTGCCGCATCGGCTCTGTGTCGAACTCAAATCCCTGAAACTCTACATTTGGTCGTTCCGCGACCGGGGCGCATTTCACGAGGCGGTGACCAACGAAATGCTGGCCGCGCTGGTGGCGGCGACGGAGCCGCGATTCATGCGTCTTTTGGCGGAATTCAACGTGCGCGGCGGCATTTATACAACCGTCACGGCCGAACACCGGCAGCCTGGCTGGGCCTCTGCCACGCCCATTACCCTCCCCTAGGACCCTCCCTGGCGCGCAGCCGCGCCCTGCGCGGCCGACGGCCCGCCGTTTTGCTTTTCAATCATAGGCTTAAGCCAAGAAAATATGTTGCTCCGGCGCGCTGTACACGACTGATTGCGTCGGTATAATCGCGCGCTCTTTCGTTAGGAGGCGGAGACTGCAAATGCCCTCGAAAAAACCCAATAAAGCGGCTAAACGGCCAGGTAAGGCTACACCCAAGAAAGCGGCTCACAAGGCAGCCGCTCCCAAGAAGGCGGTACGGCCGCCCGCGAAAGCCAAGCCATTGCATGCCACATCGAAGGTAACAGTGAAACCCAATAAGCCAGCCCCTAAACCCGTAACGCCCCCGCCCATGGCGGTTAAACCCGCGTCGGTCAAACCCGTGCCGGTCAAAGCCGCGCCGGCCAAAGTGCCGCGCGAAAAACCGGAACCCGTCAAGGCGAACCACGAAAAGGTTGCGCCGATCAAATTCGATACTCGCCCGCTCGTGATGACCCGGGTGCCGCAAAGCGACGAGGAAGGCGACGGCGAGTCGGCAACCTCCGCCAGTTTGTTGGCGGGTCCGCGCAATGTGAAACCGTACATCGCCCGCCGCGGCGAGCAGTACATGAACAAGGAGCAGTTGGAGCATTTCGCCCGGATTTTGCAGAACTGGAAACGCGACCTGATGGTTGAAGTCGATCGTACCGTGCTGCACATGAAGGACGAGGCGGCCAACTTCCCCGACCCGAATGACCGGGCCACTCAGGAAGAAGAATTCAGCCTCGAGTTGCGCACGCGGGATCGCGAGCGCAAGTTGATTCGCAAGATTGACGAGGCGCTGAAGCGGATCGAGGACGGCTCGTACGGCTATTGCCTCGAGACTGGCGAGGAGATCGGCATCAAGCGGCTGGAAGCCCGCCCGGTCGCCACCTTGTCGGTGGAAGCGCAGGAGCGGCGCGAGCGCCGCGAAAAGCAGTACGGCGACCGCGACGACCGCTACCGCTGATACACGCCCCTATGTGGGCCGATTCGCCCCGACGCCCTCGGGCGATTTGCATTTGGGTTCTCTGTATGCGGCGGCGGCGAGCTACCTCGATGCGCGGGCGCGAGGCGGACGCTGGCTGCTGCGAATCGAGGATCTCGACCGGCCCCGTGAGGTGTTGGGTTCGGCGCAGCGCATCCTCGCCACCCTGCAGGCATTCGGCTTCGATTGGGATGGCGTGGTCGTTCGCCAGCGGGATCGCATTGACATTTATGCCGATGCATTGAGGAATCTGCAGAACCGCGCTCTGACTTTCGAGTGCTCCTGCAGCCGCCTGCAATTGGAGGACGAGAGCCGCTATCCCGGCACCTGCCGGCTGCGCCCGGCGGTCTCCGGTGTGCCGACGGCGACTCGGCTGCGCATCGAACCGGGACACATCAAGTTCTGCGATCGCATCCAGGGAACCTACCGCCAGGACGTGGCCGCCGCCGTGGGCGACATCATTCTCAAACGGCGCGATCAGGTGTTTGCCTACCTGCTGGCGGTGGTGGTCGACGACGCCGCGCAGGGCGTGACTCATGTGGTGCGCGGCGCCGATCTATTGGATAACACGCCGCGCCAGATTCACTTGCAGCAGCTCTTGGGGTTGCCTACGCCCGCCTATGCGCACGTCCCGGTGCTTACCGAGCCCGACGACACCAAGCTCGCCAAATCGCGGCGCAGCGTGAGCTTGGATGCGGTTGACGCTTTGCCGCAGCTATTGGGGGTCTTCTCCCTGCTGGGGTTGGCGCCGCCCGCCTCGCTCGCGGCGGCCACGCTGGCCGATGCCTGGGAATGGGCCACCGGGCACTGGGACATCAAACGGGTCCCAAAACGCTTGAATGTGCGCGTAACTGGCTGAAAAATAAAGAAACAAATGCCGATTTGCCTTGGCGCTGCATTGCGCTATCCTTGATTGGCCCATCCTTGATCGAGTGGGCACGCGTGGCCAGGCACGAACCGGCATCTTCCGGCGTCGCGTCGGCCAACACGAGCGAGGAGCCCTATGAGCGAACCGCGAGTGATAAAGAAATATCCGAATCGTCGCCTATACGACACGGTCGAGAGCCGCTACATCACCCTGGCAGATGTCCGGCGTTTGGTGGTCGAGAGAATCGAGTTCATCGTAGTCGACAAGAAGAACAATGCCGACATCACGCGCAGTATTTTATTGCAGGTGATTGCCGAGCAGGAACATCTTGTCGAGCCCATTCTGAGTCAGGACTTCATGGTCAACGTGATCCGGGCCTATGGCACCAGCGTGCAGGGCATGGTGAGCAGTCACTTGGAGCAGAACCTGAAGCAGATCATGAGTCAGCAGCCGCAGGTTCGGCCGCCGCGCATCCGCGCGCCGGATGAGTCCTTCAAGGCGCTGTCCACGATTCGAACCCGTGATGGCGATAAGGATCGCGACGAGCACGTCGATACGAAGTGAGTCGACGAACCGGATGACTTGAGAGCGCGGCGACCGCGCAAATGTGCGTGGCCGCAGCTCGGAGCTGCGGCCCTCGAATCACCCGATTGTGCGGCGCCTAGGCGGCGTCGACATTGCGCATCGACAGGCGCACCCGCCCCTGACGATCCACCTCGAGCACTTTGACGCGAACCACATCGCCTTCCTTCAATTTGTCGCCCACCCGCTCGACCCGCTCTTCGGAGATCTGCGAGATGTGCACCAGGCCGTCGCGGCCCGGAAGAATGGTCACGAACGCGCCGAAGTCCATCAACCGCGCGACCTTGCCCTCGTACACTCTGCCCACCTCGACGTCGGCGGTGATCAGCTCGATGCGCCGTTGCGCTTCACGGCCCGCGGCTCCCTGCACGGAAGCGATTTTCACCGTGCCATCGTTCTCAATGTCGATCGACGTGCCGGTTTCCTCGGTAATCTGCCGGATCACTGCGCCGCCCTTGCCGATGACATCGCGGATCTTTTCCGGATCGATCTTCAAGGTGATGATGGTGGGCGCCCACTCCGACATGTTCTCGCGCGGCTTGGAAAGCACTTTGTTCATCTCGGCCAGGATGTGCAGGCGGCCGTCGCGGGCCTGATCCAGCGCCACCTTCATGATCTCGCGCGTGATGCTCGTGATCTTGATGTCCATCTGCAGCGCCGTGATGCCGTCCTTCGTGCCGGCCACCTTGAAATCCATGTCGCCCAGATGATCTTCGTCGCCCAGGATGTCCGTCAGCACTTGAAAGCGTGCGCCTTCCTTGACGAGGCCCATGGCCACGCCGGCCACCGGCGCCGTGATCGGCACTCCCGCATCCATCAGCGCGAGGCTGGTGCCGCACACCGAGGCCATCGAGCTCGAGCCGTTCGATTCGAGAATCTCCGACACGACGCGGATCACGTACGGGAATCTATCCACGCCCGGCATCACCGCTTTCACGCCGCGCTTGGCCAGATTGCCGTGGCCGATTTCGCGCCGCTTCGGCGAGCCCATCATGCCGGTTTCACCGACGCTGAAGGGAGGGAAATTGTAGTGCAGCATGAACGGCTCTTTGCGCTCGCCCGTGAGGCCGTCGATGATCTGCGCATCGCGTCCGGTGCCCAAGGTGGTGACCACCAGCGCCTGGGTTTCTCCGCGGGTGAACAGCGCCGAGCCGTGAGTTCGCGCCAGCACGCCGGTGCGGATATTGATGCCGCGCACCGTCTTGGTGTCGCGGCCGTCGATGCGCGGCTCGCCCGCGAGGATCTTCGCGCGCACCAGCTTGTATTCCAGATTCGAGAATTCCGCGCCGACCTGGTCTGCCGTGAATTTCGGCGCATCGCCCTTTGTCAGAGCCTCGACCGCCGCGGCTTTGATTTCCTTGATCTTGGAGTAGCGCTGCTGTTTCTCGGTGATGGCGTAGGCGGCGCTCACGGCCGCTTCCGCAAAGGAACTGACGGCAGTCAGCAATTCCTTGTTCGCTTCCGGGGCGACCCACGCCCACTTCGGCTTGCCGGCTTGCGCGGCGAGTTCGTTGATCGCCCTGATCGCAGTCTGCATTTGTTCGTGACCGAACGTCACGGCGCCGAGCATGACTTCTTCGTTGAGGCCGTCGGCCTCCGATTCGACCATCAACACGCCTTCTTGCGTGCCGGCCACGACGAGATCGAGCTTGGAGGTCGCAAGCTGCGTCGCCGTCGGATTCAATACATACTTGCCGTCGATGTAACCGACGCGCGCCGCGCCGATGGGGCCCATGAACGGCATGCCGGAAATGGCCAGTGCCGCCGACGCGCCCAGCAGCGATGCGATGTCCGGATCCACTTCGGAATTGACCGAGAGGACGGAGGCGACCACCTGCACGTCATTGATGAAGCCCTCCGGGAACAGCGGCCGTATCGGCCGATCGATGAGCCGCGAGGTGAGCGTTTCCTTTTCCGTCGGACGGCCTTCGCGCTTGAAGAAGCCGCCGGGAATGCGGCCCGCGGCGTAGGTCTTCTCTTGATAGTTCACCGTCAGCGGAAAGAAGTCCCGGCCGGGCGTCGATTTTTTCAGGCCCACGGCCGTCACGAGCACCACCGTGTCGCTCATGGTGACGAGCACCGCGCCGTCGGCTTGACGCGCGAGTTCGCCCGTCTCTATGGTTACGGTGTGATCACCATACTTAAAACTTTTTTTGATAGCGCTCACCTGGAGCCCCTTTGCGTATTCGGAAATGTATAGACGCAGACCCGCGCAACGAGCACGCGATCTGCAGCGGCGCCCTTAGCGGCGTAACCCCAAGCGTTCGACCAATTGCGTGTACTTGTCCGGCGTCTTGCTCTTCAAATAGTCGAGCAGCTTGCGGCGCTGATTGACCATCTTGAGCAGCCCGCGACGCGACGCATGATCGGCTTTGTGCGTGGTGAAATGCTGGCTCAAGCCGTTAATGCGCTCGGACAACAAGGCAATTTGAACTTCGGGGGAACCGGTGTCCTGCGCGCTGCGCTGGAATTTACCGACGACGCCCGTCTTTTCTTCACGAGTAAGTGGCATTGAAATCAAACCTCAATCAATAACTTAGACCTTTTAAGAAGGCGCGCATTGTACGCGTCGCAGCACCTGCCCTCAAGCGCGATTCGTTGCCGCCGAAATAAGTCGCAGCGGAACCAGGCGGCCCGTGGCCTCAATCTGCCCCAAACCGAGAAATCCCAGGCCGGCTGCATAGATACGCACGGTTCCGGGCGGCTCCACGGCAACCGAAACGCTCTGCCCCTGCCGAAACGCACTGACCCCGCCCTCGGACAGATCGTACCGCCGCCAGGCCGTCAGCGCGGCATCCACCGGCAGCAGCACATCCAGCCGCTGCCCGGGGGTCAGGGAATCCAAGGCCTCGAGCGACCATTGCGGTTCTGCACCAAATGGCGCCACGTCGAGCCTGCGCAGCGCCGCCAAATGGGCAATGGTCTTGAGGTGCGCCGCCAATTCCTCGGCGAGGACGCGGATGTAGGTGCCCTTCGTGCAGCGCACATCGAATGTCAAATCCGGCGGCTGCCAATCGAGCAGGCGCAGGTCGTGGATGACGATGGCGCGCGCCGCCCGCTCCCGCGTGATGCCGGCCCTCGCGTATTCGTACAGGGGCTTGCCGTCCTGCTTGATCGCCGAATGCATGGGCGGCACCTGGTCATATTCGCGCGGAAACGACTCGAGCGCCTGGGTAAGCTGCGGCAGGGAATATGCCGGCAGCTCCCGCCGTTCGATCACTTCGGACTCGCGATCGGCGCTCGGCGTGCGCTCCCCGAGGCGCACCGTCACGCGGTATGTTTTGTCCGCGTCCAGCAGCTGTGCACCGAACTTGGTCGCCTCGCCGAAACAGATGGGCAGCATCCCGGTCGCCAGCGGATCGAGAGCTCCGGTATGTCCCGCCTTGCGGGCATTGAACAGGTGTTTTACACGCGCGACCGCTCCGGCAGAACTCAACCCCAAGGGCTTGTCGAACAGCAAGATGCCGTGGATGTCGGCCGGCATCAACGCCCTTCCGGCGAGGGGTCGCCTTCATCTATGACGTGGCCGCCTTCCGGATCGTCCGCCGGGCCGGAGTCGACCGCCGCATGCGCGGCCGGCCTGTTGACCGAGTCGATCAACTGGGTCAGGCGAACGCCGTGTTCGATCGAGGTGTCGAGCTCGAAGCTCAAGGTGGGCGTATAGCGGATCATCAACGAGCGCGACAACGCGTTGCGCAGGAATCCGGCGGCGCTTTCCAACCCTCGCTGCACCTTCGGGTCAGGGCCGTCCTTGCCGAACACCAGGTAGAACACCCGCGCCGTGCGCAAATCGCCCGTGACGTTGACCGCCGTGATCGTCACGTTGCCGATGCGCTCGTCCTTGACGTTGCGCCGCAGCAACTCGCCCAACTCGCGCTGGATCTGCTCGCCCAGCCGCCGCGCCCGCGGATTTTCCTTAGCCATAAGTCCTTCCGCTCGCGCAGCGAGCGCTATCGAACGGGGTCGCCCCGACCCCGTTGAACCCGGCGCGTAGCGCCTTTAAAGAGTCCGCGCAACTTCGACCCTTGAATAGCACTCGATCTGGTCGCCTTCCTGCACGTCGTTGTAGTTCTTCACGCCGATGCCGCACTCGGTTCCGGCGCGCACTTCGTTGACATCGTCCTTGAAGCGCTTCAAGGATTCCAAAGCACCCTCGAAGATGACCACGTTGTTGCGCAGCACGCGAATCGGAAAATTGCGGCGCACGTAGCCGTCGATGACCATGCAGCCCGCGACCGTGCCGAATTTGCTCGAGCGGAATACGCTGCGCACCGCCGCGAGTCCCACGATCTGCTCCTTGACCTCGGGCGCCAGCATGCCGGTGAGCACTGCCTTGATGTCGTCGATGGCTTCGTAAATGATGCTGTAGTAGCGGACGTCGACGCCATGTTCCTTGATGGCGGCGCGCGCCGCGGCGTCGCCGCGCACATTGAACGCAATGATGCGCGCCTTGGAGGCGGCGGCCAGCGTGACGTCGGACTCGGTCAAACCGCCGACCCCGGAAGCCACGATGTTCACCGCGACTTCGCCCGTGGAGAGCGCATTCAGCGCGTCGCGCAGCGCCTCGGCGCTGCCCTGCACGTCCGCCTTGACCAACAGCTGTACCAAATCCGCCTTGTTCTCGCCCATGGTGGAGAACACGTCCTGCATGTTCGCGCTCTTCTGTGCGAGCTTGACGTCGCGGGACTTGGACTGGCGATGCATGGCGACTTCCCGCGCCTTGCGTTCGCTCTCGACCACCAGCAACTCGTCGCCCGCATTCGGGGCGCCCGACAGACCCAATACCACCACCGGAATCGAAGGCCCCGCCGCATCGACGGCGTGTCCCGCCTCGTCGAACAAGGCCCGCACCCGGCCGAACTCCTGGCCGATGAGCAACGGGTCGCCCAACTTCAAGGTGCCCCGCAGCACCAGCACCGTCGCCACCGCGCCGCGGCCCTTTTCGAGGCTGGACTCGATCACGTATCCCGCCGCGAGCCCCGTGGTCGGCGCCTTCAGCTCGAGCACTTCGGCCTGCAGCAGGATGCTGTCGATCAACTGGTCCACGCCCTGTCCGGTTTTCGCCGATACGGGCACGAAGATATTCTCCCCGCCCCACTCCTCGGGTATCACGCCGTACTTGGTCAGATCCTGTTTGACCTTTTCCGGATCCGCTTCCGGCTTGTCGATTTTGTTGAGCGCCACGACGATGGGCACCTTGGCGGCTTGCGCGTGCTGGATCGCTTCGATGGTCTGGGGCATGACGCCGTCGTCGGCGCCCACCACCAAGATCACGATATCGGTGACCTGCGCGCCGCGTGCGCGCATGGAGGTAAAGGCTGCGTGACCCGGCGTGTCGAGAAACGTCACCATGCCTTTGGCCGTCTCCACGTGGTACGCGCCGATGTGCTGCGTGATGCCGCCCGCCTCGCCCGCCGCCACCTTGGTGCGGCGGATGTAATCGAGCAGCGACGTCTTGCCGTGGTCGACATGTCCCATCACCGTCACCACCGGCGGCCGCGGCAGCACCTCGAGCGAGGAGTCGGCTTCTCCCTGCAGATCATCCTCGATGATGTTTTCCTTGCGCAGGACCGCCGTGTGGCCCATTTCCTCGACCACCAGCACCGCGGTATCCTGCTCGATCATCTGATTGATCGTCGCCATCACGCCCATGTTCATCATGACCTTGATGACTTCGGTCGCCTTGACCGCCATTTTCTGCGCGAGCTCCCCGACCGTCATGGCCTCGCCGATCGCCACTTCGCGCACCACGCGCGCCGTCGGCATTTCGAATCCATGCTTGGTGTCGGACTCTCCGCCGACCGAGCGGCGCCGCCCGTCGCGCGACTTCTTCTTCTTGTGGCGCGAGCTCACGTCGCCGACGATGTGCAGTTCCTGGCGTCCGTAGCGGGTCGCCTTGTCATCCACCACTTCGCGCGCCGCCTTGCCGGGCTTTGCGGCGGCCGCCTTGCGTTCGCGCTCGGCCGTTTCGCGCGCCAGAGCTTCGGCCTGCCGGCGGGCTTCTTCCTCGGCCGTTCGCTTGCGGTTTTCCTCGTCGCTGCGGCGGCGGCTCTCTTCCTCGAGACGCTCGCGATCCAGGCGCTCCTTCTCGAGCCGGTCGCGTTCCGCGCGTTCGAGCGCGGCTTTGGCCTGCTCCTCGGTCTCGCGCAGCCGGTCGATCTCTTCCTGCTGATGTCGGGCCTGGTCCTCGAGCACCTCGCGCTTGACGTAGGTGCGTTTGCTGCGCACTTCGACGTTGACGGTGCGCGCGCGGCCCTGGGGACTCGCGAGTTTCAGCTCCGATTGCGACTTACGCCGCAGGGTGATCTTGCGTGGAGCGGCATCGGCCTGTACGTCGCCATGACCGTGGCTGCGGCGCAGATGCGTGAGCAGCTCGTGTTTCGCGTCCTCGCTGATCATGTCCTCGGCGCTGTCGACTTTGATTCCTGCCTGATCGAGCTGCTGCAGCAGCCGATCGACCGGGACCTTCAGGACCTCGGCGAATTGCGCGACGGTAACATCTGCCATAGCTGCTCCTAAACCTTAGCTTCTTCCGCGAACCAGTGCTTGCGCGCGTCCATGATCATTTCCGCCGCCTTCTTCTCGTCGATGCTGCCCATTTCGACCAGTTCGTCGACCGCCAGGTCCGCCAAGTCATCGCGCGTACGCACGCCTTTGCGCGCCAGCGTCTTGGCCAGGGTTTCGCCCGCGATTTCGACCAGATCGGCCGCCGGCTCCGCGCCGTCCACCGACTCCTCGGTGGCGATCGCTTGCGTCAACAGCACATCGCGCGCCCGCGTGCGCAATTCCTTGACGATCTCCTCGTCGAACTCTTCGATGCCGTTCAACTCGCTGGCGGGCACATAGGCGATCTCTTCGATGGTGGAGAAGCCTTCCTGCACCAGGATGCTGGCGACGTCGGCGTCGACATCGAGCTGCTTCATGAA
>Ga0209656_10001095_pt1 | contig 17514 bp, 11 predicted proteins | sample BogFormECP12_OM2_FD_188239 | JGI IMG/M metagenome (GOLD analysis project Ga0209656, IMG submission 188239) | Bog forest soil microbial communities from Calvert Island, British Columbia, Canada - ECP12_OM2 (SPAdes) (version 2) | ecosystem: Environmental > Aquatic > Freshwater > Wetlands > Bog ... | reverse complement strand
TGTCCTCCGCGTTCGGAAAGCGCGGGTCGACGCGGACGCCTGTCAAACGGTAGCCGTCTTGCGTGGGGGCCGCAATGCCCAGGCGCACCAGCCCGCGCAGCGCAGCGCGCGTCATGCGCTCGGGCGATGCGCGCAGCTCGGGATCGACCCACGCGATCGGCGGCAGCGCCGCGAGCCGCTCACGCACGGCGTCGAGCGCCTGCGCCTGCGTGAACGTCGCCTCGGCGCGCTGTTCGAGCTCGGCGCCGCACAGATAGTCCGCCAGCAGTTGGCTCACGGTCACAGGCCGGGGCGCCTTCATCGAGTTGCCGATGTCGTTGCGGTCGAGCGCCGGCAGCACGCGGAAGAGCATCGAGAGACGGCGGCCGACGAAGGGGTCATAGCTGATGGCGATCGTGTAAATCTCCTGCGCGAGTGGCGCGAGACGCCATAGCGCCTCGCGCAGTTTGTTCATGCGTCCGGTCTTCGAGAAGCGTCCCTCCGGCGTCAGCCAAAACGTCTCGCCGCTCGCGAGCAGCGTTTCAAGCCCGCGCATATCTTCGTCCATCTGGACGCGCATCTCGTCGAGCAGCTCGCGGCGGTACGGCTCGCGGATCGATTTGATCGGAACCTCCAAGCCGCGCGACCGGCGGAAGTTCGTCGAGGCGAACAGGTACGAGAGCGTCTTGCCCTCGGCATCCGTGCCCAGCATGTCGAGAATGGCGGGCGCGAAGACATCGGCCAGCGGCAGATCGCCGTGGCGGTCGTACACGGCCTGTGCGAAGCCGGCGACTGGTCTCGTGCGAGGCTGGTTCTCGATCGGGACCATGCCGATCGCATGGAACAGCTTGGACGGGTCAACGCCGCGCATCAGCGACTCGGTCCACGGAACGTGATAGCCGAATGCACCGGGTTCGAACAGCCGCCGGCCGCTGACCGTGTAGATCGTCTTGTTCCAGGGACCGCCGCGCTGGAGGTACGAGATCGTGACCTTGTCATCGAGATCGTGCTGATGGTTGGCGATGCACAGCGTCGGACCGCGCGGGTTCGGGAGCCGGCCCCACCCGCGGACGCGGTAGGCATTCCAATACCACGGCCATATGCCGAAACAGGCGACCGTCTGAAAGCTGATCACGAAGGCGGCCTGATGAGGTCCACGGCTCTGTCTGCGACCGCGGGGACGGGCCGGGGCTTGACCCACAAGACGACGACCGAACCCAGCACGAAGGTGAGGCCCGCGAGCAAGAACAGCATCTTGTAGCCGGCCAGAGGGCTCAGATAGTGGGCGATGAGCCAGCCGCCCGCGATCGGCGCGACGACGCTCGGCAGGCCCGACGCGATGCCCCAGATGCCGAGGTCGCGTGCCACATCGCGCATCTGCGGCACCGAGTCGATCGCCAGCGCCCAGCCGACGGCCAAGAACGCGCCGTAGCCCAGGCCGAAGCACAGCGCATACACGATGAGATATCGCTGCTGCGGTGCGATGGCAAAGCCCAAGCCGGCCAGCGCCATCGGGATGCCGGCGGCAGCGAGGACGTACTTACGCGGCACGCGGTCGGAAAGCGTGCCCGTCCAAAACGCGGTGACGATCGCGCCGGCGAGCGCGAGAACTCCGAACAAACCCGTGCTCACCGACGGGTTCTCGACCTTTTCGACGTCGCGGAAGAAATACAGCACGAACGTGCTCAGCAGCGTCAGCCCCGTGTTGGTCAAAAAACGCGACGCGAACACGACGCTGAAGTTGTGCCAATCGCTGACATGGACGTGGTCGGGCTCGACGTAGCGGCCCTCCGGCGTCAGCGCGACGGTCACGCCGCCCAGCGCGACGACGAGCGCGGTCCACAGGAACGTCTGCTCCGGCGTGGTCAGGCTGGCGACGGCCAGGCCGCCGACCGCGCCGACCAGAGATGCCACGCCCTGGTAACCGGCCGACGTGCCCCAGTCCTCGCGCGGCACGACCTCGGGGATGAGCGCTTGATAGGCTGCGGTGCTGATGCTCTGCCCGACCACCGCGACGAACAGCGCGGCGGTGAACGACCACAGCGTTCCGCTGTATGCGAGCCAGACGAGCGCAACGGCGTTGAGAACGGTCCCGGCCAGGATGAAGGGCCGGCGATGCCCTCCACGGCGGCGCAGATAGTCTGAGAGCGCGCCGACCGGCGGCGGCACGAAGATCGAGATCGCTGCCACGATGCTGGCCAGGATGGCGAGCTGCTGCGTGTGGCCCGAAGCGGTCTGGAACTTCAACAGCGCGGCGGGCACGGCGATCGCCAGCAGGGCCGCGCCCTGGAAGTTCAACGGGATCCAATAGGCGTTTAGAAGCGACTGGTCGCGTACGCCGCGCGAAAGCATGCCGTGGGGTTGGACGGTTTAGCGGGCCGCGCCTGTGCCCGAGCTGTCGAGCTCGTCCGGGTCGTTGACGGCGCGCAATGCCGCGGCGACCCGCTCGCCCTTGACCTTGATCTCCTTGGGACTGAGCCACATATAGACCACGGGGATGAGCACGAGTGTGAGCAGCAGCGAGCTGATGAGTCCGCCGATGACGACGACGCCGAGCGAGCTGCGCGATGCCACGGCCGGATCCAGTCCGAGCGCGAGCGGCAGCATGCCGAAGATCATGGCCACGGTCGTCATCACGATCGGTCTGAAGCGCGTGCGCGCGCTTTCGCGGATCGCCGCGAGCCGGTCCATGCCGCGCTCGCGCAGTTGATTGGCGAAATCGACGAGCAGGATTCCGTTCTTGCTCACCAAGCCGATCAGCAACACCGTGCCGATCATCGAGAACGCGTTGAGCGTCTCGCGCGTGAGCGCCAAAGCGCCGATCGCACCGACGACCGCAAGGGGCACCGACGTGATGATGATGAACGGCGTCACATAGCTGTTGTACAGCGCCACCATCAAGAGGAAGACGAGCACCACGCCCAACACGATCGCCAGCGCCATGCCGTTGACCGTGTCGCTGAGGTTCTGCTGATTGCCGGCGCTGTTCGGCACGACCTTCACCGACACCGGGAGGCTCAAGTCTGCCACGCGCCGCTGGAACGCGCTGTCGACGTTGGACAGCGCGACGCCGGGTTCGACGTTCGCGCTCACGTGCACGACGGTCTGCCGATCCACGCGGTCGATGCTGCGCGGGCCCTCGCTGTTGTCGAGCCGCGCGAAGTCGCCGATCTTGACGATCTCTCCGGTCAGCGTGCGCAGCGGCACGTCGAGGAGCTGGCGCTTGTCGCGCTGGTACTGCGGCGGGTAGATGACCTGCACGCCCTTGAGCCCGTCGGGTCCCTCGAATTGCGTGGCGCGGACGCCGTCGAACGCGGCGCGGATCGCCGTCGCGGCGGCGGGCAGACTGATGTTGTGGCCGCGTGCCAGGTCGCGGTCGAAGGTCACGTTCAGCTGCGGAGCGAGCGTCGCCGCCGAGCTATAGACGTTGACGGCCCCAGGCGTGTCGCGCAGCAGCTCATAGACGCGCTGCGCATACTTGGATGGATCGCCGCTCGTGTCGGTCACAAGGTAGTCGAGCGGCTGCGAGTTGCCGCTGTGGCGATCCGTCACGGGGATGACGACAGGCGCGGCGCCGGCCGCGAGGCGCTGGGCGATGTCGCGCAGCTTCGCGACCCAATAGTCGGTCGAGTGCTTGCGCCGATCTTTGAGGTGGATATCGATCTGCGCGATCGCTCCATCCACCAGGTAGCCGCCGACCGGCGACATCGCCGCGCCGACCATGGTCGCCTCCGAACGGACGTCGTCAATGGCGTCGACCTCGTGCTCGATCGCCAGCGCGGTGTCGCGCGTCTTGAGGAGCGGCGTGCCGCTGGGATACCCGATCTGGACGAAGATCTCGCCGTTGTCCTGTGCCGGATCGAATTCGAAGCCGACGACGCCCAGCGGGATGAGCGCCAGCGCCGCGACGAGCGAGACAACGGCGATGGTCGCGACCGTGCCGCCATGGCTGAGCCCCCAAGGCAGCGCCACGTCCGCGTACCAAGCGCGCAGGCGTTCGAAGAAACGGGCGAATCGCGCCGTGAAGCTGATGAATCGTCCCTTGGAGAGCAGCGCCCAATTGCCCGCTAACGCGGGCGTGACCGTGAACGAGACGACAAGCGATGCCAGCGTCGCGGTGACCACGACGAGCGCGAATTCGGAAAGGAAGCGGCCGACGATGCCGGGCAGGAACGCGATCGGCAAGAACACGACGACGTCCACGAGCGTGATGACGATCGCCGCCAGGCTGATCTCGAGACGCCCGTTGATCGCGGCGAGGAATGGCGACTCGCCCATCTCGTAATGGCGCTGGATGTTCTCGAGCACGACGATCGAGTCGTCGACAAGGATTCCGGTGATCAGCGTCATCGCCAGCAGCGAGACGGTGTCGAGGGTGAAGTGGCCCAGCTGCATCACCATGAGCGTCGCGAACAGCGACGTCGGAATGGCGATGAGCACCGCCGTGGCGTTGCGCCACGAGCGCAAGAAGAAGACCATGACGATCGCCACGAGGATGATGCCCTCGATGAGGGTGCGCATCACGCCGTACACCTGCTGGCGCGTGCTGCTCGATTGGTCGTTGATGACCGTGATGATGACGTCGGGGAACTGGCGCTGCAGCTCCGGCAGCATCTTGAGGACGCCGCGCGCGGTGTCGATCTCGCTCGCGCTCGTCTCTTTCTTGATGTTGAGCAGCAGCGTCGGCTTGCCGTTGACGTAGGCGTAGATGCGCTGCGGCTCGTTGCCGTCGGAGACCTTGGCGACGTCGGCGACCTTGTAGAGGCGCGGCGAGGGCACGCTCGGATTGAGCAGCGCCCGGAACTGGCTATCGGTGAGCGGCGCGGAGCCGATCGGCAGGTCGGCCACGGACGCTGCGCCCGTGATGTCGCCGCGAATGTTGATGCCGGTCTCGCGCTGGCCGCCGAAGAGGATGCCGCCGGGTGCGCGCACATTGCTGCCCGCGATGGCCCCGACCACGTCGTTGATGGCGAGCCCTGCCGACTGGAGCTTGCGCGGGTCCACTTCGACTTCGATGGACGGCGTGACGATGCCGTACGACTCGACGTTGCCGACGCCGTTGACCTGTTCGATGGCGGGGACGATCTTGTTGCTGATCAGCGATGAGAGAGCGCCGGGAGAGAGCGTGTCCGATGCGACCGAAAGCGAGACGATGTCCGACTCACCCGGATCGAAGGTCTCGATGACCGGAGCGGGCAGATCGGCGGGCAATTGCGCCTGGACCGCTTGCATGCGGCGCTGCACCTCGACCAACGCGTCGGTCTTCTTGGAGTGCAGGCTGAACTCGGTGAGCACCGTCGCGAAGCCCTGCTGGACGCGGGTCTGGATGTGCTCGAGGCCGGGCGCGCCGGCGAGCTGGTCTTCGATGGGGCGCACGACGCCGTCGCTCATCTCGGCAGGCGATGCGCCTGGGTAGAAGAGGATGACGACGATGTGCGGCACGTCGACGTTGGGCAGATCCTGCATGCGCAGGCTCGAGGCCGCGAGCAGGCCGCCGATCGTGATGAGCGCGACCAGGACGGCCGCCAGGGTCGGGCGCGTGACGAAGAGCTTGGTGAGCATGTACTATACTATATTTCGGCAAGCACGCGCCGGGGACCCTCGGAGCGGCGCTAGCGCTTGGCCCCCGCCTGTGCGTCTTGCGTCGCCCACGGATCGCGCAGCGCAGTGCGCCGGATGCCGTCGGGGAACGTACCGCGCGGGTGGCGGGCGAGCCACTCCCGCGCGCGGATGGCGAGGTATTCGAAATCGTGGTACTGCGAATCGCCGCGCCGCCGGCGCATGATCGCGATCGCAGGCTCAAGCTTTTCCCAGTATGAGACCACGAGCCGGCTGAACATGTCCATGAACGCGCTCTCGGTCACAAGATCGTTCTTGACGAGCGTGCCAAGCTCGTTGAACCAGTTGATCGCTCTGATCTCGAGGTGCGTGCGGTCGTCGATGAAACCGATCTCCTCGAGCTCTGCGCGATAGGCGGGATCTTGCAGTTTGTAATGCAGCTCGCGCTGGACGTAGCGGAACGATTCCTGCAGCTCATGGGTGCGGAAGTCGCGTTCGAGCGCCAGCACCGCGCCGAGCTGGTTCGCGGCGCGCATGTGGCGCAGCTGGACGATCGCCGCGATCGCGGTCGCACCGATGACGACCAGCGTGCCGATCGACGCGACGGTATTGAGCATCTCTAACGGCATGCATGCATCCTCGAATGCGTGTTCTACGCGTCGACGGAGAGCGCCTATGGCGGAGGCGGCGCCGGTGCGAGCGAATCCGAGCCGTTGATGCATGCGATGCTGCTCGACGCGCCGCGACGGCCGCTGCGCGCCGCTGAAGTCGCCGATACCGCGCCGCCGCCCGGCCACGTCCGTATCCGCGTGCTGGCGTGCGGGGTCTGTCGCACCGATCTGCATATCTACGACGGCGAGCTCACGCATCCGAAGCTGCCGCTCGTGCTCGGACACGAGATCATCGGCACAGTCGAGGTCGGTGGCCCGGGTGCGCAGCGTTTTCGGGCCGGCGATCGGGTCGGCGTGCCCTGGCTGGCCGGAACGGACGGCACGTGCCGCTACTGCCGGGACGGTCGCGAAAATCTTTGCGAGCACGCACGCTTCACGGGCTACGACGTCGACGGCGGATACGCGCAAGCCACCATCGCCGATGAGGCGTTCTGCTTCGCGATTCCAGCTGCGTATGGAGACGATGAAGCTGCGCCGCTCATGTGCGCCGGTCTCATCGGCTACCGGTCGTTGCGCATGGCTGGCGACGCGGAGCGCGTCGGCATCTACGGGTTCGGCGCCGCCGCGCACATCATCGCGCAGATCGCGCGCCATGAAGGACGGCGTGTCTTCGCGTTCACCCGGCCGGGCGACGCCGCCGCACAATCATTCGCACGCGAACTCGGCGCGGTGTGGGCAGGTGGATCGGATGCCGTGCCGCCCGAACAGCTCGATGCGGCGATCATCTTCGCCCCTGCAGGCGAGCTGGTGCCGACCGCCCTGCGCGCGCTGGGCCGTGGCGGCATCGTCGTGTGCGGCGGCATCCACATGAGCGCGATCCCGTCGTTCGACTACGCGTTATTGTGGGAAGAGCGCCAGATCCGCTCGGTCGCCAATCTCACGCGCCGCGACGCCCAAGAGTTTCTCGCGCTGGCACCGCAGGTGCCGGTGCGCACGTGGGTGACGCGCTATCCGCTCGAACGGGCCAATGACGCGTTGGCCGATCTGCGCGGCGGGAAACTGCGGGGTGCGGCGGTTCTTATTCCGTCCCTAGACCGTTCGGGAACATCAGACCCGAGCCGCTGACCGTATACGCAGGCGCGACGTTGCCGTTCGCGCTGAACGGGAAAGCCAGCAGATCATTCGCGCCCGTGTTCGCGACGACGAGATCGCTTCCGACGATATCGATGTCGCCCGCCCCGTTCAGGGTGGTGGCCGGACCGGCGATGGTCGCGGTGGGCGCTTGATCTCCGGTGGGATTGGGCGCGTACACCGTGATCGAGTCGGGGAAGTCGTTCGTGACGTAGACGTTGCCGGCGCTGTCGAGCACGATGCCGCTCGGGTTGACAAGGCCCGTCATCGCGCCTGAAAGCGTGGCGAATGGGATGACGTCGCCGGACACCGACGAGAAGATGTCGGCGCTATGATAGATCGTCACGCTGCTGTTCGCGGTATTGACGACGTAGACGTTGCCGGCGCCGTCGTGGTGCAGCGCGACGGGATGGTCGAGCGCGGTGTCGGGCCCGACGATCGATGCGAGCGGAACGGCGTTGCCGGTCTCATTCGGCGCGAACACGCGCACGCTGTTGCCGGCGCTATTGCCGACGTAGACCCGGCCCGTGCTGTCGACGTCGATGTCAGTGGGGTGGTCAAGCCCCGGGTTGACTCCGGAGATCGTCGTGACCGGCGCGGCGTCGCCGTTCGCATTCTTGGCGTAGACCGTCACCGTGTCGCCGTGGTTGTTCGCGACGAAGATAAGCCCGGCGCTAAAGCCCACGCCGGTCGGAAAATTCAAGCCGGTATCGGGGCCGACGATCGTCTGCACGGCGGTCGCGGTGCCTCCGACGACGTTGAAGACGATCACCGAATTGGCCGTGCTGTTCGCGACCAGCAATACCCGGCCGGCGGGAACGGGTGCGGTCGTGCTGTATTGCGAGCAGCCGAACAGCACGCTCGCAGCAACGGCGATGGCAGCTAGGCGCTTCACCTTGCGGACGTTATCAGCGGTGAGCGGCAATTCCTCGCCCGTCACCTGCGCAGCAGCTTGAACGCGTGGTCGCGGCTCTTGGTGCGCATCGCGTAGACCACCCATAAGATGCACATGGGCTCGAGCAGCCTCGCGCCCTCGATCCCGCCGATGTCGATCACGTTCCATCCGAACGCGCGCAAGATCGTGCTGACGTCTTCCTTGGCTTTGTCGTCGTTGCCCGCGATGAACATATCGGGCGGTCCGCACGGGAAGTCCGGGTTGACCATATCGCCGTTGCCGACGATGTTGAACGCTTTCACGACCCGCGCGTCGGGCAGCCAACGCTGCACTTGTTCGCCGCCAGAATCGTTCCAGCCCAACGCGAGCCCCGGCGGTCCGTGCTCCGAGAATACAAGCGGGTTGGTGACGTCTATGACCGTCTTGGCTTTGAAGTTCTCCGTGCCGGCCAGTCGGAGAGCATTGTGCGTGCCGCTCCACAGCGTCGCGAGGACGATCAGCTCGCCGAACGCGGCCGCATCAGCGAATGAACCGGTCGAGGCGCGGGGGCCGTTGGCCGCTTTCCACTCTTTGAGCTTATCGCTGTCGGGTTCGCGCGAGCCGATCTTGACTTCATGGCCGATCCCGATGAGACCGGCGGCCAGGACTCGCCCGACATCGCCGCTTCCGATGACGCCTATCTTCATTAGATACCCTCCGAATTGGACCGCCAAGGTTAGCGCGCGGGCCGGCAGAACCCTAGCGCCGGCCATGACAACCAGCCAACGCCCCGCGTTCGTCAGCGAGCGCATCTCGCCCGAAGCCGGCTCCGCGGATCTGAGCGCCATGGCTCGTGGAGAACCGGGAGTTCCCCGAGCGTTCACATGGCGCGAGGGCCGCTTCGAGGTCGCCCGCGTGCTCGCCACGCAGCGCGGTATGGGAGAAGATCGCGGCGACGTGTACGTGCGGCGCCACTACTTCGACGTCGAGACCACCGACCTGCTGCGTATGCGGCTGTACTTCGAGCGCAACCCGAAAGATCGCAGCAAGCGCAAAGCTTGGTGGCTGTACACCGTCACGTTTCCGGAGCCGGTGATCGTCACGCCGCGCCTCGCGTTGCGACGCTGGACGTACGCCGACCGTGCGGACTTCCGCGCCATGCTCGCCGACGCGGACATGATGCGCCACCTGCACGAAGGCGTGCCGCTGAGTCCGCGGGAAGCCGACGCCGCGCTCGAGACGACGATCGAGCATTATCGCGCGGGGTTCGGCGACTGGGCGATCGTCTCGCGCGCGCACGGGGAGATCCTCGGTGAGTCCGGGCTTACGACGCTTCCGGAGACCGGCGAGGTGGAGCTAGGCTATATGCTGCGCCGTCCGTTCTGGGGACAGGGCTTCGCGACCGAAGCCGCGCGCGCGGTCATGACGCACGCGTTCGCGGCGCTGGGCCTGAGCCGTCTGGTCTCGGTGGCGCGCCCGGATAATCGCGCGTCCATCCACGTGCTCGAGAAACTCGGCATGCGCCCGATCGGCCGCGCCGTCCACCGCGGACACGAGATGGCGAAGTTCGAGACGCAATAGTGGGCCTGCTGCTCGTCGCCGTCGCGGTCATCGGCGTGCTTCACACGCTCGTGCCCGATCATTGGGCGCCGATCGCGCTGCTCGCGCGCCAACAGGGCTGGTCGCGGCGCCATACCGCGTGGACGGCCGCCGGCGCAGGACTCGGCCACACGCTCTCCACGTTGGCCATCGGCGCGGTCGCGTGGCTGGTCGGCGTCGCTGCCGCGCAGCGCTATGGGCACTACGTCAATATCGCATCCGGCCTCGCGCTCATCGCGTTCGGACTATGGATCGCGATCAGCTCGCTGCGCGAGGCTCGCGAGCCCGAAGCGGAGCTCGAGTCCGAAGTGGCGGCGGAAGCCAAGAAGATCGCCACCTCGACCTCGATCATGCTCGTCATCGGCTCGTCGCCGAGCGTCGAGGCGCTGCCGACGTTCTTCGCCGCGGCGAAATACGGCATCTACGCCGAGCTGGCGCTCGCGGTCGTGTTCACGGCGACGACCATCGGCACGTACGTCGTGACGTGCGTGCTGTCAGCGGCTGGCCTGGAGCGCCTGCGAATCGGCCCGCTGGAGCGCTACGGCGAGGTCATCAGCGGCGCGTTCGTGGCGCTCGTCGGCGCCGTGTTCCTGTTCCTCTAGCTCTTGGTGCAGACCGAATCGACTGCGATCGTGCGGCCTGATTTCTCCTTGAACGTGCTGTGCGAGGTCATCTTCGTGTCGCTCACCTTCGTCATCGTCGTTGGCGACGTCGCGATGATGTCCGGACCCGGCGTGAACAAAGCATCGGTCCAGACCATCGTGCTGCCGCTCCAGCCTGGCGAATATGAGACGTCGTAGCCGCCGACGTCGTCGGTGTAGACGTCAACCCAGCGATGCTGGTCCGAATCATACGTGATCTTGTCGACGCTGTTGGTCGCCGGCGCCCACGACGTCTTCGCCGTCGCGGTATCGGTCACGATCCAATACCCTGATGGATCGATTGAGCTGGTGCCCGTCGAGGTGTACGGAGCGGGCCGGCGTGCGCTCCGGCTCGAGCACGACCACGTGCCCAGCGAGAACTTCAGCGACGAGAAATCCGGTTTCTTCGCGGCCGGAATCGGCGTTGATTCGATGCCTGGAGTGGTGTCCGCCAGACCGATCGCGCTGAGCGCGAGGAGCGCCACGACCAGTCCGAGAGAAAAACGAAAAACTCGAGATCGCATTACATCGTCCTTCCTGTGACGCGATGACGGTAGAGTCGTAAGCGTGCGGTTCCCGCGCGGGCTTCGGTATCCTGCGGGACGGGGAAACGCGGCCCGGAGGCGAACACGCGTACCGGATGAAGAGCGCCGTTATCATCGTCCATGGCATCGGTCCGCTCGATCGTTACCAGATACAGGATCAGTTCGCGGCCGAACTGCGCGACGCGTTGAACACCGAGACCGACGACGAGCGCCGCCAACGTTTCGGCGGCGAGGCGCCGCCGCGTCAAGGCCAATGGCATGCCGATGCCATCTGGCCGCCGGTGCAGCGCAATGAGGTGCTCGAGGGTGTGCGGCCGAGCGCGGTGCGCGTGCATTGCGACAATCATGGCGTCGACGTGCTGCAAGAGCCCTCGGTCGATGTGTTCGAAGGCTATTGGAGTCCGGCCGACAAGGGCCAGACGAATGCGCCGAGCGTGCTCTCGTGGCTCATGCGCTCGATCTTCTCGCCGGTGGCCGACACGCGCATCGCTGCGCCGGGCGCCAAGACGACGTACGATGTCGCGTACGTCGTCGCAATCGCGCTGCTCGCGCCGCTGCTAGCGATTTTGTCGATCGGCAGCGCGTATCGCGCGTATTTGGGCTTCACGTCCGGCCCGCTGCCGGCATGGATAGCGCTGCTCGTCGGGCTAGCCGGCGGCTATCTCGTCGCGCAAGGGTTATCGCGCCTGGTCCCATTGCTCTTCGTCTCGCGCGCCGGCCGCAGCACGAGGCGGCCGATCCTGCTGGTGATCCTCGGCCTTGCCATCGTCGCAGTCACGAGCTGGGGCGCCGGGGGCGAATATTTCGACGTGTTCGGCCGTCTCGGGTGGCTGCTGGTGACGACGACCTCCGCTCGCCTCTTGCTCAGCCTCATGATCGACTTCTTGAACGATCGCGTCGGCGATATCCAGATCTACGCGACGCACAACGAGAACCAGCGCTATTACTTACTGCGCGAGAAGATCTTGCAGATCGTCGGCGATACCGTGCTCTCGGTGCTGCGCACCAAGGATGGACTGATCGCCAAGCCGCTTTACGATCGCGTATTCCTGGTCGGGCACAGCCTCGGTTCGAGCATCTTGATGGACGTCATCGTCGAACTCCATCGCCTGTTGATGGAGGGCGGGCTGGACGAGTCCTCGTGGAATCGGCTGCGCTGCTTCGTCAGCTACGGCAGCGCCCTGGAGAAGACCCATTATCTGCTTGGTTGCGCGCGGCCGGTCGCGCCGCAGCAAGTCGGCGAGTTCAAGGCAGACCTGTACTCGCGGCTGTTCAGCGCGGATGAGAGCGCGTTACGGCCGGCGGGCGCCGCGTCGCGGCCGCCGATGTTCTGGACGAACTATTGGTATTTCAGCGACGTCGTGGCCAACGCGATCGCCTCGTACGGCCGGGCGCGCAGCACGGCGGACCCTGCGCCTGAGCCCGGCCTCCACTACACGTGTCTCAATGCGCAGCTGCCGTCCCCGCCCGCGGTCGTATGGTCGCATGGCCACTATCTGGGCGATCGAGCGCTCTGGCACTCGCTTGGGCAGCGGCGCGGGCTCGCGACGATCGTCGCATCGGCGTGAGTTCGACGGTCGAGTAAACTCGACCGCTCCATATTTCCGGGGCGGTCGCATGAATTCGACCGCTCCATTGCCAACAATCGCATTGCCATGTGGCTGACCCGCTTCACGCTCCGCCAACCGATCATCGCCACCCTGTTCTTCCTGGCCGTCGCGGTGTTCGGGCTGATCGGCTACGCTTCGATGGGCGAGAACATCATCCCCAACGTCTCGTTCCCGATCGTCTCGGTGACGGCCACCTATCCTGGCGCGAGCCCTGAAGAGATGGAGCGCCTCATCGTCAAGCCGATCGAGGACCAGATCCAGGGGCTGCCGCATCTGGACAAGGTCAGCGCGACCGCGCAAGAGGGCACGGCCAGCATCAACGTCCAGTTCAAGCTGGGCACGGACGTGAACTTCGCGGGCACGGACGTGCAGCACGCGGTCGACGCGGCGCGGCTGTACCTGCCGAACGACCTCGATCCTCCGCTCGTCGAGAAATTCGATCCTGGGGCGCAGCCGGTCCTCACCGAGGCGATCACGTCGACGGTGCTCTCGCCCGTCGAGCTTTCGAACGTCATCACGAACGAGATCGTGCCGGTGCTGCGCGGCGTCAAGGGCGTCGGCGCGGTCGAGGTCGGCGGCAAGTACACCCGTCAGATCACCGTTCAACCCGATCTCGCGCGCCTGCGAAGCGTCGGCCTCACGCTTTCGGACGTCAATAACTCGCTCGCCGCGGGCAACGTCAGCATGCCGGGCGGCAGATTGGACGAACCTTTCGCGGAGTCGACCGTCGGCGTGCGGGCGGACCTGACCAACGCATCGCAGATCGCACATCTACCGCTCATCAACCCGTTCGCGCTGACCAGCGGCGTTCCGGCGGGAGTCACCGGCCAGCCGCTGCGCATCGGCGACGTCGCCACCGTGGTCGACGGCTATGCCGATCATCGCGTCATCTCGACCGTGAACGGCACGACCGCGAACATCGTCAGCATATCGCGCGACGCCACCTCCGACACGGTGAAGACGACCGAGGCCGTGCGCAAGGCCTTCGCCGACCTGCAGACGCGCTATCCGCAGATCAAGTTCGCCGAGATCGACGCGGATCTGTACTTCACGCGCGATTCGATCAACGGCGTGCTGGAGAATCTGCTCGAAGGCGTTCTGCTGACCGCGCTCGTGCTGCTGCTGTTCTTGCACGTGTGGCGCAGCGCGCTGGTCGTGATGATCGCCATTCCCGCATCGCTGTTCGCGACGTTCTTCGTGATGTGGGTGCTCGGCTTCACCGTCGACGTGCTGTCGTTGATGGGCCTGTCGCTGACGATCGGCATTTTGGTCGACGACTCGATCGTGGTCATCGAGAACATCACGCGCCATCGCGAGATGGGCCAGCCGCCCGACGAGGCGGCCATCACCGGCCGCTCGGAGATCGGCGGGGCGGCGATCGCCATCACGCTGGTCGACGTCGTCGTCTTCGCCCCGATCGCGTTCATGTCGGGCATCATCGGGCAGTACATGCATGAGTTCGGTTTGGTCGTCGTGTGCGCGACGCTGTTCTCGCTGCTGGTGTCGTTCACGCTCACGCCGTTGCTGGCGGCCCACTGGGCCCTGGTGCGCAAACCGCGCCCGCCGTCCGGGTTCTTCAAGGGTTTCGCCGATTGGTTCGAACGCATGCGCGTGGCGTACCACGATCGCTGGCTGCCCATGGCGATGTCGCATCCGTACCTGACGTTCTTCGGCTCCTTCGGCTTGGTGCTCGGGTCGATCGTGCTCGCAGGCGTGCTGCTGTCGACCGGGATCTTGCCGGGCGAGTTCCAGCCATACACGGAGTGGGGCTACGCCAGCATCGACCTGAACTATCCGCCGGGGACGCCGATCGAGGTGACCACCGCGGGCGCGACGCGCATCGGCGCCGCGCTGGAGCAGATGAAGGGCGTCAAGAACGTCTCCGTGACGGTGGGCCGTGCGGCGAACGGCGTGACCGAGATCGTCGGCGGCAACGTCGCGCATATCTGGGCGTTCCTGTATCAAGATCAGCGCCATGAGGAGCGCGGCATCGTCGCCCGCGTGGCATCGCTCGGTTACCTCGTGCCCGGCGCGCGCCTTTCCGCCGCCGGCGCGGCGAACGCCGGCCAACCGCCGATCTTCTTCACGTTGACCGGTCCGGCCGAAGAGCTCGACGCCGCCAGCAAGAAGCTTGTCGCATTCATCACCAAGCAGCCGAACACCACCGATGTCACCGCGAGCAACGCCATCGTCGGGCCGCGCCTGGAGATCAACATCGACCGCGATCGCGCGGCGGTGCTGGGCGTGAGCCCGCAGGACGCGGCGCTGACGGCGCGTGCCGCGATCGGCGGCGTCATCTCCACGCGCGTGCGGCAACGCGAGGGGCTCATCGACGCCATCGTGCAGCTTCCGCCGCAGACGCGCAACGATCCGGCGCAGCTGCGCACGGTCGACGTGCGCTCGTCGGCCACTGGCCAGCTCGTGCCTCTCGGCGACGTCGCCGATTTCACGAAGACGACCGAGCCTCCGTACATCGAGCGCCAGGATCGGCAGCGCGTCGTCCACGTGACTGCGAACACCGCCAACGGGGTGCCGATCGGGCCGATCGTCGACAAGGTGAATGACGCGCTCAAGACCCCCGGCTTCCTGCCGGCCGGCGTGCACGTCTCGACCGAGGGCGATACGCAGCTCTTCGGCGATGCCATCGCCAAGATCGGGCTCGCATTGCTGACGTCATTCATCCTCATCTATATGCTGCTGGTCGTGCTGTACCGCAGCTACCTCACGCCGTTCGTCATCATGATGAGCGTCCCGGCTGCGATCGTCGGCGTCATCGGCATCCTGGTCGTGCTCAATCTGTTCAATCTGGCGTTTCCGGACTTCCACATCCAGCTGGGCCGCTTCTATCTGCGGCCGTTCGCCGGCCAGACGCTCAACCTGTTCTCGATGCTCGGCGTCGTGATGCTCACCGGCCTGGTCGCCAAGAACGGGATCCTGCTGGTGGATTATGCGAACACGATGCGCGCCCGCGGCCTAGCGCTGCGCGACGCGATGCGCGAATCGGCGGCGATCCGCTTCCGGCCTATCGTCATGACGACGGCGGCGATGATCGCGGGCATGACGCCCTTGGCATTGGGCCTGACCGAAGGCGCGGAGTTCCGCAAGTCTATCGGCACGGTCATCATCGGCGGCCTGACCAGTTCGCTGTTCCTCACGCTGTTCGTCGTGCCCGTCGTCTATGTGGCGATCGTCGGCTTTTTCGACCGGTTGGCGGCGCGCAGGCTGGCCCGGCAACTGAAAGTCGCCAAAGAAGAGCCGGAAGACGGCGCGGGCGCAGCGCTCGACGCCGGTTGACCTGTAACTTCCAGACTGTCCCGAGGGTAGACCAGGCATGTGGCTGACGCGTTTTGCCATCCGGCAACCGACCATTATCACGTTGTTCTTCCTAGCCGTCGCGCTGTTCGGCGTCATCGGCTTCTTCCAGATGGGCGTCAACATCAACCCGAACGTCCAGTTCCCGGTCGTTTCGGTATATGCCGGCTACCCCGGCGCAAGCCCGCAGGAGATCGAGCGCCTCGTCATCCGGCCGATCGAGGACCAGCTCCAAAACGTCCGCCACGTCGACAAGATCTTCGCGCGCGCTCAAGAGGGCGCCGGGACGATAATCATCCAGCTCAAGCTGGGCTCCAACGTCGATTTCGCCGCCACCGACGTGCAGCAGGCGGTGGACGCGGCGCGCGTCAACCTGCCGGCCGATCTCGACCCGCCGATCGTCGCCAAGGAAGACCCCAACGCGCAGCCGATCCTCACCGAGTACATGACCTCGACCAAGCTCTCGCCGGTCGAGCTCTCGAACCTGGTCGAAAACGAGATCGTGCCCGCGCTCAAGGGCGTCCACGGCGTCGGCTTCGTCAACGTCAGCGGCGAATTCATACGCGAGGTCCACGTCAACCCGGACCCGGCGCGCCTGATGATGCTCGGCGCGACCCCGCTCGACGTCTACAACTCGGTCAATCAGGGCAACGTCAGCTTCCCGGGCGGCCGCCTCGACGAGGCGTTCCGCGAGGCCACTGTCGGCGTGCGCGCGGACATCACCGACCCGGCGCAGATCGCGCAGCTGCCGCTTGTCGTGCCCAACGCATCGCCCAACCAGATCAAGATCGGCGATGTCGCCAAGGTCGTCGACACCTATCAGGACCACCGGCTCGCCTCAGATGTCAACGGCCAGCCGGCGATCGTGCTCAACGTGGCGCACGACTCGGATGCGGACACGCAGCGCACCACCACCGCTATCCGTGACGAATTCAAGAAGCTGCAGATCAAGTATCCGGAGGCCCGCTTCTCCGAGCTAGAGGCCGACGAGGATTTCTTGCATGAAGCGGTGGGCGGCGTCATGCAAAACCTGTTCGAAGGTATCTTGCTGACCGCGCTGGTGTTGCTGCTGTTCCTGCACGTGATGCGCAGCGCGCTCGTGGTGATGATCGCGATTCCGACGTCGATCCTCGCGACCTTCCTCGTCATGTGGATGCTCGGATTCTCGATCGACCTTCTGTCGCTGATGGGGCTGTCATTGACGATCGGCATCTTGGTGGACGACTCCATCGTCGTGATCGAGAACATCACGCGCCATAGGGAGATGGGCAAGCCGCCTGAAGAGGCGGCGATCGTCGGGCGCACCGAGATCGGCGGTGCGGCGATCGCGATCACGCTCGTGGACGTCGTCGTGTTCACGCCGATCGCGTTCATGTCGGGTATCGTGGGCGAGTTCTTGCGCGAGTACGGCCTGGTGATCGTGACCGCGACGCTGTTCTCGCTGCTCGTCTCGTTCACGCTGACGCCGCTGCTGGCCGCTCATTGGGCGCTGGTGCGCAAGCCGAAGATGACGCTGCTCTCCCAGCACACGATCGCGCTCACGCTCGCGGTCGTGGGCGGTCTTTCGGTGCTGGCCATCGGCCTGAACCTGATCAAGGTGGTCAGCGGACCGATGCTCATCGCGCTGCTCATGCTGACCGCCAGCATCGCCGT
>Ga0209656_10001094_pt1 | contig 17522 bp, 17 predicted proteins | sample BogFormECP12_OM2_FD_188239 | JGI IMG/M metagenome (GOLD analysis project Ga0209656, IMG submission 188239) | Bog forest soil microbial communities from Calvert Island, British Columbia, Canada - ECP12_OM2 (SPAdes) (version 2) | ecosystem: Environmental > Aquatic > Freshwater > Wetlands > Bog ... | reverse complement strand
GTGATTCCGCGCCGGCCCGCTGGCGCCTGGCCACCCAGGCGGCCAGCCGCGGCTGGAGGACCACCATCACCAGCGCCACGCAGATCAGCACGGGCACGATGGCCTTGAACGCCTCGGCGGGGAGCACCAGCAGCAAGATCGCCCCGACCAGGCCGCCGCACAGCGACGCCGTGCCGAGCCTGCGCACCCGGTCCCGCTGGCCTTGCAGCTCGGCCCGGTAGCCGTGGACGCCGCTGAGCACGCCGGGCACCAGGCCGACGTTGTTGGTCACGTTGGCGAGCACCGGCGGATACCCGAAAGCGAGCAGTGTCGGGAAGGTGATCAGCGTGCCCGAGCCGACGACCGCGTTGATCGTGCCTGCCGCGACGCCCACCCCGAACAGGACCAGAGTTTCCACGACAGCGTGCGACACTCACCTGACGCTAGTCCGCGTGCCCCGCAACTCACCAGCGCCGGAGTGTGAGAACGGTCTCAGCGAACCGCGGCGCCCAAACCATACGGCAACGGCGCCGCCGGCCCCGTGGTGACATCCGCCACAAACCGCCGGATCAGCTCGTGCGCGCGCACCGCAGAGACGCCTTCAAGCGAACGCGTCCGCTCCAGAAGTGCCCCAGCGTCCATCCCGGCGGCGGCCAGCTGCCCGGTCCCGCCGTTGTCGAGCCAGCATTCCAGCACCGAGGAGGTCAGCTCCGGGTGGAACTGCAGCCCGAGCGTCCGCCCGACCTGGAACGCCTGGTCCGCCGCCGCCGTCCGCGCCAGCACCGGGATCCCCGAAGGCACCGTGAACCGGTCGAAGTGCCACTGGAACCACGGTCCCGCGTCGATCAGCCCGGGGGCAGCCGTCTCCACGGGAAGCCAGCCGATCTCCGGCACGGGCGCCCGCGACACCGAGCCGCCCACCGCGGCGGCGAGCAGCTGCCCGCCGAAGCAGATCCCGAGCAGCGGCACGCCAAGGCCATGCGCCGAACGCGCGAACGCGATCTCGTCGCCGATCCACGTCCCGATCGTGGCCTCGTCGTACACCGACCACACCGCGCCGAAGAACACGATCGCGTCATACGCGGCCGGATCGGGGAACACCGCCGTCACATCAGGGTGGTCAAACCGCGATGAAGGCACCACCGTGACCTCGGATACGTCGTACCCGAGGGAAGCGAACGCGTCACCGACGAGCCCCGCGGGCGACGCATGGTCCTGCTCGACGAAGAGAACGCGCACCCGTCAATCATCGATCGCCGCGTAGGCGCTGGTCCAGACTTCGAGAAAGCTACGGACCTAATCCAAGTGCGGCGGGAGGCCGAACAGCGGGTACAGCTTTCCCGTGTCGAGGAACCAGGTGAGCCGGCTCAGCTTGCCGCCGCTGACCTCGTGCACCTGCAGCCCCTGCGGCTCATAGCCGCCGGCCGGGTCCGGCTTGTACTGGCCCCAGGCCTGCACGCCGTTGGCCCGCACCGGCACCAGGATCGAGCCCGCGCACAGGCTCGGCGTCGGCTGCGTCATCCAGGCGGTGATGTCGGCGTTGCCGCGCACCCAGAACTCGAACGGCGGCATCGTCATGACCGCGTCGTCGTGGATGAGGGCCAGCAGCGCTTTCATGTCGTAGCGCTGGAACGCGTCCACGTAGCGCGCGAGCAGCTCGGCGTTCTCCGGGTCCACCTCGGCCGGGCGCTGGTCGCCGGGCAGCTCGGCGAGCGTGGCGCGGGCCCGCTGCAGCGCGCTGTTCACCGACGCGACCGAGCTGTCGAGCACCTCGGCGGCCTCGGCCGCGGGCAGCCTGAGCACCTCGCAGAGGATCAGCGAGGCGCGCTGGCGCGCGGGCAGGTGCTGCAGCGCGGTCACGAACGCGAGCCGCACCGAGTCCCGCACCTCCGCGATCTGCGCCGGGTCGCCGCTCTCGGGCATGACATTGGCGTCCGGGACGGGAGTGACCCAGATGTCCTCGGACGGCCAGGGACGCAGCAGCGACTCCAGCGGCGGCGACGACGGCCCGAGGTCCATCGGCAGCGCGCGCCGCTTCTCGCCGCGCAGGGCGTCCAGGCACACGTTCGTCGCGATCTTGTACAGCCAGGAACGCACGCTGGCGCGGCCCTCGAAGCCGTCGGCGTTCTTCCAGGCGCGCAGCATCGTCTCCTGTACGGCGTCGTCGGCTTCGAACGCCGACCCCAGCATCCGGTAGCAGTACCCGGTCAGCTCGCGCCGGTAAGTTTCGAGGTCCTGCCCTGCTACTGTCACGGACATAGCTTCACCATACGCCGGGGCTCTGACATTTTAGTCTGAACGGAATCGGCTGACTCCCCGTCGTTCACGCGCTCTCGCGCCGGATGAACTCCGTCGGCAGGATCACCGCGGCCGGCGGCTCGCCGCCGATGGCGGCGAGCAGGAGCCGCACCATCTCGGCGCTGATCCGCATGTACGGCTGCCGCATGGTCGTCAGGGCGGGCCGGGCGGCGACGGCGGCGGACGAGTCGTCGAACCCGCCGACGGCGACGTCTTCCGGCACCCGGCGGCCCGCCCGGCTCAGCGCCACCAGGGACCCGAGCCCGCCGCGAAGATCGTGCTGCACCTGGCCGCCGCGTGGCCGGAGTCCGGGCTCGCCTGGTGGTACTCGCAGGCGGAGTCGCACGGTGTGCCCGTGGCGGAGACCGCCTACCCGTTCACCCTCGCGACCAATGACCCGTCCACGTCCCTGTCGTTCTCCGATCCGTCCGAGCTGGACCCCGGCTACCCGGCGACCCCGGCGGGGCAGGCGGCGAACTTCCGCGACGTGCTGTCGGTCGTGCAGGCCGTGCCGAACGGGCTCGGGCTCGGTGCCTTCTACTGGGAGCCGACCTGGACGGTCGTGCCGGGCAACGGGTGGGACCCGGCCAACCCGGCGTCGGGCGACGGCTGGGAGAACCAGGCGATGTGGAACTACTCGAACGTGGCGCTGCCGGTGATCAAGGATTTCGCCCCGCGCTAGCGGGCGTTAACGATCATCGGCGACGCTAAGGACTATGCCCTCCATCACCAAGCGCGCCACTCGTGTGAGTGACGGGCGTGAGCTGATCTACTTCGATGACGCGGACACGGTCCTTGGCCCGGAGCGGGCGGCCGATACCCGGCCGCCCGCGCCGCGGCCGCCGGTGCCGGAACTGCGGCAGGACCCGCTGACCGGGGAGTGGATCTCCATCGCCGCCGCCCGCCAGGACCGGGCGTTCCTGCCCCGCGACGAGGACGACCCGCTGGCCCCGCCTTCTTGGGGGAACTGGCCGCGGTGGGGCTGGGCCGGTCCCGGCCGGGAGTTGGCCGCTGCGAGGTGGTCTGCTTCGGCCCCCGGCATTCGGGATCATGGGCCGATTTCACCGTGTCGCGGGCGCGGACGGTGGTGGCGGCCTGGGCCGACCGCACCGCCGCGTTGTCCGCGCTGCCCGGGGTCCAGCAGGTGTACGTGTTCGAGAACCGCGGCGCGGAGATCGGCGTCACCCTGCACCACCCGCACGGGCAGGTCTACGCCTACCCCTACATCACTCCCCGGACGTCTAACCTGCTGGCCTCGGTCCGGTCCTACGGGACCGGGCTGATGGGCGACATCCTGACGTTCGAGCAGAAAGACGGGCGGGTGCTGATCGCCGGGGAGCAGTTCACCGTGTTCGTGCCGTTCGCGGCCCGCTGGCCGGTGGAAGTGCACCTGCTGCCGCACCGGCACGTCCCGGACCTGGCCGCCACCACCGAGGCCGAGCGGGACGAGATCGCGGTGCTGTACCGGCGGATCCTGCGCGCGGTCGACCGGCTGTATGACACCCCCACCCCGTACATCGCCGCCTGGCACCAGGCGCCGGTGCACGCCGGGCGGGACGAGGTGCGGCTGATGCTGCAGGTCACTTCCCCCCGCCGCGCCGCTAACAAGCTCAAGTACCGGGCCGGGTCCGAAACCGGGATGGGCGCCTTCATCGGCGACATCACCCCCGAAGCCACCGCCGCGCGAATGCGAGAAGCCCTCGACGGACTCGACTGACAATCGCTCGCGGCACCCCCGGCGTACACGTGCGCTACGTCAGTTCCAGTAGCAACTCCACGAGTTCGGCCGGCCTGTTCACGAGGATCATGTGGTCGGTGTCGATCTCCCGGTAGCGCCACGCCGGGTCACTCTTCGTTCTCTCGGCCGCCCGCCAGAACGGGCCCGGCCTGCTCCCCTCCGCCGGCCGCGGCTCCTCGATGGCCTTGATATACGTACGGCTGAACGGATAGTCCGCGAGCGGCTTGCGCAACCGGACCGGTTCGGTGAAGCACCCCACCGGGTGCGGGGAACGGCGGGCGGTGTACCACTCGGCCTCCACGGGGTTGTGGAAGGCGCGGGTCAGCGGCGGCACCAGCCACGTTGAATCGGGCCCGATCGCGCCCGTTCCGTATCCGGCGCCGGCGAGGTCGTCAAGGGACTCTCCGTCCGAAGGCAGGAAGGCGTCCAGGTAGACGAGGTGCGCGACCCGGTCCGCGACATGCTCCAGGGCGCCGGTGACCACCATGCCGCCGTAGGAGTAGCCGAGCAGGACGATGTCCGTGAGATCCTCGAACAGGATCGTGTTCACCACGTCGGTGACGTGCGTGGTCAGGTTGACCTGCGGGCTCGTCAGGTGGACCCGCTCGCCGATCCCGGTCAGGCTCGGGGTGAACACTTCGTGCCCCGCCGACCGCAGTGGCCCGCGCACGGTGCGGAACCCGTATGAGCCGCCCCATGCCCCGTGCACCAGAACAAACGTCGTCATGCCGCGGACGTTAACCGGCCCCCGCGCCCCCCGCAATGTGGGCGCGGCCCAAATCTGGTGGTGCATACCGTGATGTCCCGCAGGGCCGGCCCAGTCGATGCTAACCCAAGACGGCAAACACCCACGGGGACGCGGAGCGGGTTCCGTGGCCGGCACCAAGGAGGGGTATGTATGCGTACGGGGTTCACGGGACGTAAGCGCACAGCTGTAATCGCCATGACAGGGGCGGCCGCGGCCGCGCTCGCGGGCATCGGACTGGCCGGCCCGGCCGGGGCCTCGCCGGCAAGCCCGGCAAGCCCGGCCGCGGTCACGACTACCGGTCACATCCAGATCATGACCCTGTCGGCCACCTCGCCGATAGCCAGCGCCATCGCCTGGACCGCCGGCACCGCGACGGCGGGCGTCGACCATCAGGGCAACACGGTCGACACGATCGTCTTCCCTGGCGGATCATGGCGGGTCAAGCACTCACCGGGCACCGGGCCGCAGTCCTTCAACCCGAAGACCTGCCTGCTCCTGGTCAACCAGCACGGCACCTACACGATCCTCGGCGGCACCGGCAAGTACAAGGGGATCAGCGGCCACGGCACGTACCAGGTGTCCATCGTCGGGATCTTCGCCAAGACCAAGAAGGGCGCGTGCTCGCAGACCGCGGCGCCGGTTGCCTGGCACCAGGTGATCAACGGGTCCGGCCCGGTCAAGCTCCCTTAACCGACACCGGACCCGCTAAAGCGGCCGGGGATCAGCCTTGGTGGCGCCATCCATCACCCCAGGGCTGATCCCCGGCTTTTACATGCGGGCTAAACCCGCCCCTTGCCGTCACCAGCACCGGTACTTAGACTGAACATTCAGTCAAACATGGGAAGAGGGGAAACCCGGTGCTCACCCAGGCCGACACCAGGCTCGCCGCAGTCATCGCCGAACAAGAGGCCATCTTCATCCGCCGTCAGCCCGCCTCCGCGCGGCTGGCCGTGAGCGCCCGCCAGTACCTCGCGGGCGGCGTCACGTCCAGCTGGCAGATCACCGAGCCGCAGCCGGTCTGGCTGAGCCACGGCAAGGGCTCCCGGGTCTACGACGCGGACGGCAACGAGTACGTCGACCTGCACGGCGGGTACGGCGCGGCGCTGGCCGGGCACGCCCACCCCGCGATCGTCGAAGCCGTCCGTGGCCAGGTGGGGTACGGCACGCACTTCGCCCAGCCGACCGAGAACGCGATCGTCGTCGCCGCCCAGCTTGCCGGGCGGTTCGGCCTGCCGCGGTGGCGGTTCGCCAACTCCGGCACCGAGGCCACCATGGACGCCGTCCACCTCATGCGTTCCATTACCCGGCGGGACCTGATCATCAAGGTCGAGGGCGGCTACCACGGGCACCACGACTCGGTTCAGGTGTCGGTGATGCCCGCCGAAGACGAGGCGGGGCCGAAAAACCGCCCCGCCCAGGTCCCGTCCAGCAGCGGCATCCCCGCGGCGATCACCGGCCTGACCCTGGTCGCCACGTTCAACGACCTCGCGAGCGTCGCGAGGCTGCTCGACGAGCACCCGGGCCAGGTCGCCGGCATGATCGTCGAGCCGGTCATGATGAACGCCGGGATCATCACGCCGCTGCCCGGATACCTGGCCGGCCTGCGCGACCTGCTGCACGCCCACGGCGCGCTGCTCACGTTCGACGAAGTCAAGACCGGGCTGACCGTCGGGCCCGGCGGGGTCACCGCGCTGAGCGGCGTGACGCCGGACATCGTGTGCCTGGCCAAGTCGCTCGGCGGGGGAGTGGCCGTCGCCGCGATCGGCGGCACCGCCGAGGTGATGGAGCACGTCGCCAGCGGCGGCTACGAGATGGTCGGCACGTTCAACGGGAACCCGCTGGCCATGGCGGCGGCGCGGGCGATGCTGAGCGAGGTCGCGACGGAGGCGGCCTACCAGCGGATCGAGGCGCTGCGCTCGCGCGCCACGACCGGCCTCGAAGCGGTGATCGAGGAATTTACACTGAACGCCCGCGTGGTGACTGCCGGGGCCAAAGGCTGCGTCGTCTTCGCGGCTGACTCCATCGTCGACTACCGGGGGTTCCTCGCCGCCGATGACTCCCTGAGCCACGCGCACTGGCTCTTCCAGCACAACGGCGGGGTGTTCCTGCCGCCCTGGGGCAAGATCGAGCAGTGGCTGATCTCCGTGCAGCACGACGAGCCTGACATCGGCCGGCTCGTCGAGAACTTCCGCTCGTTCGCCGTCGCAATCCATTCTTAACCGGCAGAATCTTGCCACGACGCGCCGCGAAGAGTTCAATTGACCGAACATTCAGTCAACCTCCGCTTTACCGGGGGTGCGGGAGGTGACCGGCGGTGCACCCGAGAGAAGGCTGGCAAGGCCACGGCATGCCGCGCCGCTCGTTCCTGAAGGGCAGCGTGACCGCCGCCGCCCTCGCCGCGCTGGCGGGCTGCGCGTCCGACCTCACCGGGTCGGGGAGCGTCCCGCTGCCGCGGCCGGACAACCCGGTGACCTGGCCGGTCTTCACCGGGAACGGCCCGGTCAAGTCCGGGCTTGCCCCCGAGCGCGACGCCACGCTGCAGATCTACACGTGGGTGGCCTACATCAACCAGGCCTGCGTCAACGCGTTCGCCAAGAAGTACAAGTGCAAGGTGCAGGTCACCACGTTCAACACGATGGACGAGGCGATGTCCAAGCTGCGCAGCGGCCTGTCCTACGACCTGCTGATCGGCGCCACCGTGGACGTGCTCGGCCAGCTCATCGAGGGCCAGCTGATCCAGCCGCTCAACCACTCCTACCTGCCGAACATCGACCAGGCCTGGTCCGACTTCACCAACCCGTTCTACGACCAGCAGTGGCAGTACACGGTCCCGTACACCATCTACACGACCGGGATCTCCTGGCGGAAGGACCTGGTGCACGAGAACCCCTACACGATGGCCAACCCGTGGGCGATGCCCTGGCAGCCCAAGTACAAGGGCCGGGTGGCGATCCTCGACGACTACCGCGAGGGCATCAGCCTCGGGCTGATGAAGAACGGCCTCTACGACCTGAACACCACCGACTACCGGCAGATCGGACTCGCCAGGCAGTCGCTGCAGGAGCTGGTCGGCCTGGTGAACCTGCGCATCGATAACAACGACTACACCGAGGTCCCCACCGGTGACACCTGGATCCACACCGCCTGGTCTGGCGACATGGCCGCCGCGGCGTCCTACATGCCCAAGGGCGTTCCCGTCGACGTGGTCGGCTACTGGTTCCCGGCCGACGGCCGGGGGCCGGTGGCCAACGACACGAACGTCATCCTGAAATCAGCGACGAACCCGGTGCTCGCGCACCAGTTCCTCAACTACATGCTCGACCTGCCCAACGTGCTGGAGAACATCAGCTTCAACGGTTACATGCAGCCGATGACAGGGGTTACCCCGCAGGTTCTCATCAAGGAGCAGATCCTGCCGCCGTCGCTGATTTCCACGGTCGTGACGCCGGCGTACTTCCGCCGCGGCATCGGCGAGCTGCAGCTGCCGGTGGACGCGGACGCGCTGTGGCAGCAGGCCTGGCTCGTGGTGAGCAACGGGATCTGAGGCCGGCTGGTTTGTGCCAACAGGAAAGAAGAGCTGACGATGCGGAACAGGAAGAACGCCTTCTGGGTCGCCCTCGCCGCGCCGGGGATCATCTGGCTGGCCGTGCTGTTCGTGGTGCCGGTCTACGCGGTGCTCTCGATCGCGCTGGGCAAGCTCAACCAGCTCTACGAGGCCCCGGTCGCGGTGTGGAACCCGCTGTCCTGGAGCTCGTCGAACGTCATCAACGTCTGGCGCGACCTTTTCGGCAGCGCGTCGTTCGCCGGCCCGGTCGTCGTCCGCACGATCGTCTACGTGGCCGTCGCGTCGCTGCTCAGCCTGGTCATCGGCTACCCGGTGGCGTACTTCGTCGCGCGGTTCGCCGGGCGCAGGAAGGGCCTGCTCCTGGTGCTGCTGATCGCGCCGTTCTGGATCAGCTACATGATGCGCATGCTCGCCTGGATCGACCTGCTGTCTACCGGCGGCTACGTGAACAAGGCGCTTGGCTGGCTGGGGATCTCCCCGGTCAACTGGCTGGGCGGCAGCTCGGTCACGGTCGTCCTCGGATTGGTGTACGGGTACATCCCGTACCTGATCCTGGTGCTCTACGCGGGCCTTGACCGGATCGACCCGGCGCTGATCGAGGCCGGCCGGGACCTAGGGCTCGGCCGGGCCCGCACCTTCATCCACGTGACGCTGCCGCTGAGCAGGCAGGCCATCCTCACAGGCCTGCTGATCACCGTGCTGCCGATGCTCGGCGACTATTTCACCAACCAGATGCTGTCCGGCGCGGCGTCCACCTCGATGATCGGCAACCTGATCCAGGGCCAGCTGGGCACGCCCGGCCTGGAAGCCCAGGGCGCGGTGCTGTCGCTGCTGCTGCTGCTCGTCCTGCTGGTCCCCATGGTCTACTACGTGATCGCGACGAACAGGGAGGCGACCCGATGACCGCGACGAACGCCCCGGCCCCGGCCGCGGACGCGGACGCCTCCGGCGCGCCCACCGCGGCCGCCACGCCGGCCCGGCGCCGCACGCCCTGGCGCAACCCGTGGGGACACCCGTGGTTCCTCGAGGGGTTCACCTGGCTGTACCTGGTCTGGTCGCTGGTGCCGATCGTGATCGCCGTCTTGTTCTCGTTCAACAACGGCCGGTCGCAGTCCACCTGGCAGGGGTTCTCCTGGCGCTGGTACTTCAGCGACCCGGTCAACTCGGTGCTGCACAACCCGCAGCTGCACGCCGCGGTCATCCAGACCGTCCGGCTGTCGGTGCTCACCACGGTGATCGCGGTGCCGCTCGGCGTCGCGTTCGCGCTGGGCATCAACCGCTGGCACGGCCCCGTCCCGGGGACGTTCAACTACCTGATGATCCTGTCGTACGTGATCCCGGAGCTGATCTTCGGCGTCTCGATGTTCTTCGTGTTCACGACGTTGTTCAGCACCGTGCACCTGGGCACGACCGCCGAGGTCCTGGGGCTGGTCACCTGGAACGTGAGCTGGCCCGCCATCGTGGTGCAGGCCAGGCTGGTCACGCTCGGCCGGCAGTACGAGGAGGCGGCCGCGGACCTGGGCGCCAACCAGTTCCAGGTGATGCGCCGGGTCCTGCTGCCGCTGCTCGCGCCGGCCATCTTCGCCAGCGCCGTGCTGGTGTTCTCCGGCGTGATCGACGACTTCGTGATCGTGGACCTGCTCTCGTCCAGCGCCGGGAACACCCCGATGTCGGTGATCATCTACTCCACCCAGCACGGCGGCAACGGCGGCCCCGCGCTCAACGCCCTCGGCTCGATCATGCTCGCGATGTCGCTGATCGTCGTGATCATCGGCTACGTCGCCTACCGCCTCCTCACCCGCGGCGAACGCGGCAGCGGCCTAGCCGCCCTCACCACAATCGCCGGCGAAGGCTAACCACCTCCCCGCACCTTGACCCGGCCGCGAGCGCGTCGCCGCGGCCAGGGCCGCGCGGATGACGTGCTCGCCCGCGGGCGTGCCATTCTCGTCGTCGAAGGAGCCGTAAGGCGTCCCGTACACCGGCGTCCCCGGCTCCTGCCGCCAGCCGTCGGCCAGGGAGCCGACGTCGACGGCCCCGTAGCCAATGGAGTCGAGGAACCCGGTGACCGCCGCCTTCGCCGCCGCGTCGCCGCCGGCGATCGGCAGGTAGGAGCGGTCGGCCGCGCCGGCCGGGCGCGCGAGGTTCTGCAGGTGCCTGAAGAAGATGTTGTTGAACACCTTCACGACCTCGGCGCCCGGAAGCTGCCGCAGCAGGTACTCGCTGTCAATGAGCGCCCCGGCGTCCAGTTCGGGGATCTGCCCGTCGCGCGCCGGGTAGTAGTTGCCGGTGTCCATCACGGCCTTCCCGGCCAGCGGCGCGCCGGACAGCTTCTGGTAGGCCTTCACCGGGACCGACACCAGCACGATGTCGCCGGCCTCGGCGGCCTCCACGCACGTCGCCGCGCGGGCCCGCGGCCCCAGTTCGGCCACCAGCTCCCGCAGCGTCTGCGGCCCGCGCGAGTTGCTCAGCACCACGTCATGCCCGGCGGCGACCGCCAGCCTGCCCACGGTGCTCCCGATACGTCCGCTTCCGATAAGCCCCACAGTCGTCACGCTCACGCCCAACCTCACGAGACCCCCCGACATTCCGCCGGGCACGGGCAGCCCGGAAGTGCGTACCACATAGTGGACGGTCCCGGCGACTTGTGGCGCAAGTCCCAGGGACAAAACGGGTAAAACGGGCGCGGAAACGAGGGTCTTGCGCCATAAGTGGGCCCCGGCCCGCGGCAGGCGCCGATATGGGCGGTCTGTCCGCCGCCGCAAGGGTGCCGCTAGCTTGCCAGCGGGGCCTCCTCCGCGGCCGCCGCCGACGCCGAGATGGCGGCGGGCGCCGCGGACGGCGAGTCGGGCAGGACTCGCAGGGCGTCCTGCGGCAGGTAGAGGTTCACGGGAGTGCCCTGGGCCAGGGCGCCGACGGCGGCGTCCCCGTCGTTCTGCAGCAGCGCCTGGAGCGAGGCGCCGGTGGGAAGGCGGAGTATCAGCTGGGTGGCGGAGCCGAGGAAGACGACCCGCTCCACCATGGCCGGCACGCGGTTATCACCAGAAGATCCGTGCGGCTCCACGCGCACCCGCTCCGGGCGGATCACGGCGCGGGCCTTCTCGCCCGCCGCCGCCGGGCAGCCGTGCGACGTGGACAGCGCTACCTCGCCCAGCTTCAACGTAGCGGCGGAGCCGCCGGCCCGTTCGGAGACGAGGACCTCCATCAGGTTCGCCGCGCCCAGGAAGTCCGCCACGTAGGAGTCGGCCGGCTCCTCGTACACCTGCCGCGGGGTGCCGATCTGCGCGATCCGGCCGGAGTCCATCACGGCCAGCCGGTCGGACATCGTCAGCGCTTCCTCCTGGTCGTGGGTCACGTAGAGGAAGGTGATCCCGACGCGTTCCTGGAGCGCCTTGAGCTCGACCTTGAGCGAGCGGCGCAGCTTGGCGTCGAGCGCGCCGAGCGGCTCGTCGAGCAACAGCACCGCGGGGTTCAGCACCAGGGCTCGCGCCAGGGCCACCCGCTGCTGCTGGCCGCCCGACAGCTGGGACGGCCGCCGCGACGCGAACTCGGTCATCGACACGAGCGACAGCGCGTCCCCGACCCGCGTGCGCAGTTCGGCCTTGGTCACTCGTGCGTACCGCAGCCCGAACGCCACGTTGTCGAATACCGACAGGAACGGGAACAGCGCATAGCTCTGGAACACCGTGTTCACGTTGCGCTTGTGCGCCGGAATCCCGGACACATCCAAGCCGTCCAGCAGGATCCGGCCGGAGGTCGGCTGCTCGAAGCCCGCGATCAGCCGCAGCGTCGTCGTCTTGCCGCAGCCCGAGGGGCCGAGCAGCGAGAAGAACTCGCCGCTCGCCACGGACAGGTCGATGCAGTCGACCGCGGTGTGCTCGCCGAACCGCTTGCACAGGCTCGTGAGCTCGATGCTTCCTCCGGCCATGGCCTCTCCGTCTCTGAGATCACCTTTGTCGCTGCGACCGCTTACCTGGCGCGGAAGCGGGCTTGCGGTCGAACCCAAGCTGCCCTGCCGCGTACCGCATGGCGAGATCATAGGCACGCGCAGGCGTCACGTCAGCATCTTCCAGCGCTATTTGCACGGCCATACCGTCGAGCAGCGCGGACAGGGTGACCGCGAACTCTTCGGCGTCGAGCGGCGTGAACTCCCCGGCCTCCTGGCCGGCCAGCACGATCGTCCGGATCGTTTCCCGCCACCGCTCGTCGAACTTGCGGCGGACCGCGGCGACGCCGGGGCTGCGCGGCGACAGCGCCCACAGGTCCAGCCACAGCAGCCACTCGCCGCGCGGCGCCGGATCGGTGTCCGGCAGGCAGGTCATCGCGATCAGCTCGGTGAGCTGCCCGGCCGCCGTCTTGATCGTCGCGAGCCGGGTAACCCCGGTCGCGTACCACGCGTCCTCCGAGTACTGCAGCGCCTCGGTAAGCAGCTGGTCCCGGGTCTTGAAGTAGTAGATGACCAGCGCCGGGCTGGTGCCCGCGCGCTCCGCGACGTCGGCGATCCGCGTGTCCGCGTAGCCGCGCTCTATGATGACGTCGAGCGCCGCGCGCAGCATCTGCTCGCGCCGCTGCTCGGCGGCCCCGGCCTCGCCGTCCGCCGTCCGCCGCTCCCGGCCGTTCCGTGTCGCCGACACCTGTGCCATCGACCCTCGTCCCCAGCCCATGTCCCCGTGGCGCCCGCACCCGGTGACCTTGTGGCTATCGTAGCAGCCTTCTAGACTGAATGTTCAGTCAAACAATGGGCGCCAGCCGCGAAACGGCGCGCACCCGGGGAAGGGCGAACACCATGGCAACCGAGAGCTACGACGCGATCGTCGTCGGCGGCGGGCACAACGGGCTGGTCGCGGCCGCTTACCTGGCGAAATCCGGCGCGAAGACGCTCGTCCTCGAGGCCCGCGGGCAGGCCGGCGGCGCGGCGACCACCGAGGCGCCGTGGCCGGACGCCCCGGAATTCAAGGTCACCCGGCTGTCGTACGTGATGTCGCTGCTGCCGCCGACGATCATGAACGACCTTCAGCTCGAGAAGCACGGCTACAAGGTCTTCCCGATGGGCCCGTACTACCAGGCGTTTCCCGAGGGCGGCTCGCTCACCCTCTACGAGGAGGACTCCCAGCGCTGCTACGACGAGATCGCCCGCTGGTCCAAGAAGGACGCGGACGCCTACCCGAAGTGGGAGGCCTGGCTCGGCGGCCTGGCCGACGTGCTCGGCCCGCTGCTGCTCACCGTGCCGCCCAACATCGGCTCACGCAAGCCGAAAGACCTGACCCAAACGCTGAGACTCGCCTGGCGCCACCGCGGTCTCGACACGAGGACCATCGCGGACGTGACCCGCCTGATGACGATGTCGATCGCCGACCTGCTGGCCGACTGGTTCGAATCGCCGCAGATCAAGGGCGCCCTGGCGGTCAACGGCGTGATCGGCACCTGGGCCGGGCCGTATGAGCCGGGCACCGCGTACGTGATGGCCCACCACTCGATCGGCGACGTGGGGGACGGGCGCTTGGGCAGCTGGGGATTCCCCGAGGGCGGCATGGGCGCGGTCGCCGCCGCGATCGCCAGCGCCGCGCGCGAGAACGGCGCGACGATCAAGACCGGCGCGAAGGTCGCCAGGATCATCATCGACCCGGCAACCGGCAGGGCAAGAGGCGTCGCCCTCGACACCGGCGAAGAGATAACAGCAAGAGTCGTCGTCACCTCCCTGCACCCGAAGACGGCGTTCCTCGACCACGTCGGGGAAAAGCACCTGCCCGACGACTTCGTCACCGACATCGAGCACTGGAAGACCCGCTCCGGCGTCGTGAAGGTCAACCTCGCGCTCGCCGAGCTTCCCGACTTCACCGCCAACCCCGGCACTCACCTGCAGGAGCACCACACCGGCTCGGTGGAGATGGCGCCGAGCATGGAGTACATCGAGCGCGCGTTCATCGACGCCCGGGAGGGCCGCCCGGCCCTGCGTCCCTTCTCCGACGGCGTGATTCCCACCGCGTTCGACAAGACGCTGTGCCCCGACGGCACCCACATCATGTCGCTGTTCACCCAGTGGGTCCCGGCCGACTGGAGTAACGAGCCGCACAAAGACGACCTCGAAAAGTACGCCGACCGGGTGATCGACGCCTACAACGAGGTCGCGCCCAACTTCAAGGACGCCATCCTGCACAGGGACGTCGTCGGCCCCTACGAGATGGAGCACGACTACGGACTGATCGGCGGCAACATCTTCCACGGCGAGCTGTCTCTCGAGCAGCTCTTCCACATGCGCCCGGCGCCCGGCTTCGCCGACTACCGGACGCCGGTCCAGGGGCTGTACTACGCGAGTTCGGCCACCCACGCGGGCGGCGGCGTGTGCGGCATCCCGGGTATGCAGGCCGCGAAGGCCGCGATCGCGGACCGAAAGGAGCAGCGCAAGGCCGAGCGCAGGGCGCAGCGTAAGCGGCCGTGACGCGCGACCCGCTCCACGTCATGCTCGAGGCGCGCAGCGTGGCGCTCGTCGGCGCCTCGCCGCGCCCGGGCAGCCTCGGCAACCGGATGATCGCCGAGGTCGCCAGGTCGCCGAGCCGCCCGGTGACGTACCTGGTCAACCCGCGGTACGCCGCGATAGGCCCGGACAAGTCCTACCCGGGCCTGGCCGCGCTGCCAGGCCCGGTGGACCTGGCGCTGCTCGCGGTGCCCGACACCGCGCTCGAGGAGCAGGTGAAGGTCTGCGCAGACGCCACCGCCCGTTCCGTAGTGATTTTCGGCTCTGCCTTTGACTCGGGAGACTCGCCCGGGCGCAGAGGAAGGATCGCGGCCATCGCGGAGCGGGCCAGGCTCCCGCTGTGCGGCGCGGGCTGCATGGGGTTCGTGAACGTCGCGCGGGGCCTGCGGGCGATCGGCTACGCCGAGCCCGACCCGCTGCCCGCGGGGCCGGTCGCGCTGGTCACCCACTCCGGGTCGGTGTTCTCGGCGCTGCTGCGGTCCCGGCGGGCGTTCGGGTTCTCGCTCGCGGTCTCCTCCGGGCAGGAACTCGTCACGACGGCCGCCGCGTACGCCAGGTACGCGCTCACCCTGCCGGAAACCAAGGTCCTCGCCCTCGTCCTCGAAACAATCCGCGACGCCCCCGAGCTGCGCACCGTCCTCGCCACCGCCGCCGAACGCGACGTCCCTGTCGTCCTGCTGCCCGCCGGGACCTCGAACGGCGGCCGGTCGATGGTGGCGGCGCACTCCGGCGCCCTCGCCGCGGGCGACGGCGCGTGGCAGGCCCTGGCCGCCGCCTACGGGGTGCACCTCGCCGGCGATCTCGCCGAACTGGCCGACACCCTCGAGCTGTTCTGCGCCGGCCGCCGCGCGACCGCCGCGAGCCTGGCCACCGTGCACGACTCAGGGTTCGAGCGGGCGCACGCGGCCGACGTGGCCGCGTCCGCCGGCGTCGAGTTCGCCGCGCTCGGGGAGGCGACGCGACGACGGCTCGCGGACGCGCTCGACCCGGGCCTCGAGGTGGCGAACCCGCTGGATCTGTGGGGGACCGGCCGGGACACCGAGCAGCTCTTCGCGAGCGCGCTGACCGCGCTGGCCGCCGACCCGGCCGTCGGCGCGGTGGCCCTGGCCGTGGACCTGGTGCCCGAGTTCGACGGCGACGACTCCTACCCGAACGCGGCGCTCGCGGCGGCCGCCGCGACCAGGAAGCCGGTTGCGGTGCTCGCCTCGGTGCCCGCCGCGATCGACGCGGCCGCGGCCGCGCGGCTGCGTGCCGCCGGCGTGCCCGTGCTCGAGTCCACCCGGAGCGGGCTGCTCGCGCTGCGCCACCTGCTGTCCCCGCGCCCCGGGCCGCCGCCCGCGCCGCCGCCGGTTTCCGTCGCGCGCCGCGACCGGTGGGCGGCCCGGCTGGCGGCCGGCCCGACAGGGGCTGACCAGCTAGAACTGCTCCGCGACTACGGCATCCCCGCGGTGCGCGCACGCTCGGCCCGCACGCTCGAGCAGGCGCTGGCGGCCGCCGCGGCGATCGGCTATCCGCTCGCGGTCAAGACGGATGAACCGGGTATTCCGCACAAGTCCGACGCCGACGGCATCCGGCTGGGCGTCACCTCGCCAGCCGGCCTGACCGCCGCCTACACCGACCTGGCCGCCCGCCTCGGCCCGCGCGCCACGATCTGCGAGATGGCCGCGCCCGGCCCCGAGCTGATCATGGGAATGGCCCGTGACCAGGCGCTGGGCCCGCTCATCGTGACCGGTCCCGGAGGGGTTCTCGCCAATTATTTTTCAGAACGAACGCTTGCGCTCCCCCTGCTCGCCCCGCCTGCCGCGGCCGCGATGATCAGCCGGCTCCGCTTCGCGGAGGTGCTCGCCGGGGTCCGCGGCAGCCCCCCGTGCGACCTCAGCGCGATCGCGTCGGCCCTGGTCAGCTTCTGCGCCCTGGTGGCCGAGCTGGGCGACCTCCTCGAGGCCTTCGACGTGAACCCGCTGATCTGCGGGCCGTCCGGTGTCGTGGCGGTGGACGCGCTGGCCGTCACCCGGTCTTAGCAGGGACGGACAGCGCGCCGAGTTCAGCCAGCCGGCGCACCGCCTCCGCCCGGGTGCGGCAGCCGAGCTTGAGCAGGCAGCTCTGCACGTGCATCTCCACGGTCCGCGGGCTGATGAACAGCGCCGCGCCGGCCTGCCTGGCCGTGTTGCCGTCCGCGACCAGCCGCATCACGTCGAGCTCGCGGGCCGTCAGCCCGGCGATGGCGCGGGCCGTCTTGCCCGCCGCCTTAGCCGTCCTGGCCGGCCCCGGGGCCGGTTGCCCGTCCAGGCCGGAAAGCGCGGCGGCGCAGTCCTCGAGCAGCTGGCGGGCGCCCAGGCGCTCCGCCGTGTGGCACGCCGCCTGGAGCAGTTGCCGGGCGGCGGCCGCCTCGCGCGCCGCCGTGGCCGCGACGGCGGCCCGGTGCGACGCGTGTGCGGCGGCCAGGGGGAGACCGAGCTCGTCGAGCATCCCGGCGGCCCGCCGCAGCTCGCGCGCGGCCGCCGCGGGGTCGTCCGGCAGCAGGGTCTCGCCGAGGGCGTGGGCGAGGGCCGCGATGGCTTCGGGCTGCGCGGTGGCCTCGCTGATCGCCGACAGGGCGGCCGCGCAGGGCATACACGAGTCGGGCCGACGGGCGACCCGCGAGTTTCAGAACTTCTGTATGGTGTGGCGGTGACTTCGTTTCCAGAGGCCTGGATTACCACGGATCGCCTGGACATCCGGG
>Ga0209656_10001093_pt1 | contig 17530 bp, 22 predicted proteins | sample BogFormECP12_OM2_FD_188239 | JGI IMG/M metagenome (GOLD analysis project Ga0209656, IMG submission 188239) | Bog forest soil microbial communities from Calvert Island, British Columbia, Canada - ECP12_OM2 (SPAdes) (version 2) | ecosystem: Environmental > Aquatic > Freshwater > Wetlands > Bog ... | reverse complement strand
GGCTTGGTCACCATGACGGACTTCGTCAAAGCCTAATCCGCCGAACCGCCGCGGTACGGACCCGTATGCCCGGTGGTGTGGGAGGGGTGGCGTCGCGAGATGCCCCCCTATCCCGATTGACACGAGCATACGGCGGCCGTAGCTCATCGTTGCGGATCAGGAAGGAATGTGACGATGGCGGGCCCGACAGCCGAGGAAGTGCCCACTACCCCGACACGCGAGACAATGATGCAGTACCTGCTGCAGGCGCTCCAGAACGCCGTCGCCTACCAGCAGCAGGTCAATGTCCTCACGCTGGCCATCGCCGCGAAGCTGGCGGACGGCGGGATCGATCCGGCTGCGGCGGGCCTGCAGGCTGCGCTGGGCCTGCTGGAAAAGCAGGCGCCGGAACGACAATTGGCGGACCTGGCCCGGCTGCTGCGTGACCTCGATGGGGCCGCGTAGCCGCCGCACGTGGCCGCGTGTGAGTCGAGCTTCCCACGGCAAGGGCTCCTTGGCCGCCGCCTGCCGGACCCGACACTGGCGCTTGGGCGTCCGCCTTACTCGCCGATGATCTTCACCAGCACGCGTTTGGCGCGACGGCCGTCGAACTCGCCGTAGAAGACCTGCTCCCACGGGCCGAAATCGAGTTTCCCGCGGGTGATCGCGATGACGACCTCGCGGCCCATGATCTGACGCTTCATGTGGGCGTCGGCGTTGTCCTCGCCGGTGCGGTTGTGCGCGTAGGTCTGCGGCGAGGCGTCGAACGGCGCCAGCCGCTCCAGCCATCGCTTGTAGTCCTCGTGCAGACCCGGCTCGTCGTCGTTGATGAACACCGACGCGGTGATGTGCATGGCGTTGCACAACAGCAGCCCTTCCTGCACGCCGCTGCGCGCGACGAGCTCCACTAGCTTCGGCGTGATGTTCACGAAGCCCATCCGCGCCGGCAGGTTGAACGTCAGGTATTCCGTGAGCGCCTTCATGCGTCGCCCTCGTTATGCCGGCAGTGCGCCGACGCGTTGCAGGATGCGGCGGACCTCCGCGCGGCCGTCGGCACTCAGCGGCGCCTGCGGCGGCAGCGGTGCGCCGACCGCGAAGCCCTGCATCTCCAGCGCGCCCTTGATGCAGGCGGCGAGCGCGTATTTGGCGAAAGCCTGGTTCACGGCCCAGAGCTCGCGCTGCAACGCCATCGCCGCATCCCACTCGCGGCGCTGGGCGAGGTCGTAGAGCCGCACGCTCTGCCGCGAGATGACGCAGGCCGGACCCGCCATCCAGCCGACGCCGCCGATCAGCATCACGCAGGCCGGGATATGCGCGGAGGCGGCGAACACGCGCAGGCGCGGGTTTTCGAGCAGAATGGAGAGCAGCCGGCCGGTGTTGGTGGAGGCGTCCTTGATGTAGCCGATGTTGGGCACCTCCGAGAGGCGCCGGATGACCGGCAGCGACAGGTCGGCGCGCTGGAACTGCGGGTTGGTGTAGAGCACCACGGGGGCCGGCGCGGCCGCCTCCGCCACGGCGCGGAAATAGTCCTCGATGCCTTGGTCGGCGATGGGGAAGTAGGCTTCCAGGATCGCCAGCACGCCGTCGGCGCCGCGATCCATCACCGCACGCGCCAGCGCGGCGCCGTCCCGCGTCGTGGTGGCGGCGACGCCCGCGATCACCGGCACCCGGCCACGCGCCGCCTGCACGACGACGTCGACGATCTCCAGCCGCTGCTCGGTGCCGAGATAGGCGAACTCGCCGGTGCTGCCGAGCGGCGTGAGACCGTGCACGCCGGCCTCGATCAGGTGGTCGACGAGACGGGCGAGGACAGTGCGGTTGACGCGCCCGGCCTCGTCCAGCGGCGACACCAGGTAGGGATAGACGCCGCGCAACCCTGCGGCGTCATGCGGCGGCGATGACATGGCGATTCTCCGGCGAGACGGCTGCGGCCCGACGAAGGTCTCCGGCCGCGGCGATACCGAGTCAATCGAAAGAAGGGTTCCGCTTCAGTCCTGCGGGCAGTGCCACTCGCCCTCGACCGTAATCGTGCCGGTGGCGTCAAACGAGGTCAGGCCGGCGATCCGGAACGTGCCGCGTCGGCCGGCGTCGGACATGTCGATCGTGCCGGGGAGCGGCGGACTTTGGCCCTGCCACAGATGGCCGGCCGCCGTCATCTCGACCTTGAACGGCACGCCGGTCAGGTGGGCCGCGTCGGCGGGCGCTCGGTCGGGCGTCAACACGAAGCGGGCATGCGGCGGCATCGCCAGCTGGTCGAAGTCGACGCTGAAGCTACGCAGCATGGTGAAGGTGGAGCCCGGGACCGGAGCGGGCATGACTTCGATCTGCCGCTCGCACGTGTGCTTGGGATCGCCGGCGTGGTGATAGGCGCCTGTCTTGTTCACCGCGCCGCTGACGGTGACCGTGATCAGCATCTCGTGCGGATCGGCCAACGCGGGCGCCGGGCCTGCAAGCAGCGCGCCCGCTAGCAGCGGGATCGCTCCCGCAGCCGGGATACGCATGGTCAGCCTCCTCTGGACACGTTCGGCCGTCGCCCACACGATCGGTCGCGTGAACGGGGAGGATAGCAGATGCGGCGATGGCTGCTGGGCGCGGCGTTACTGACGTCGCGGAGACACTGACATGCGCTTTCCTGCGCTGGAGCTCGATCGGATGAACCCGGCGCAGCGCAAGATCGCCGACGCGATCCTTGCCGGCCCGCGCGGTTCATTGCGGGGCCCGTTCAACACCTGGCTGCGCAGCCCCGACCTTGCGGACCGGCTGCAGAAAGTCGGCGAGTACATCCGCTTCAACAGCTCGCTGCCGCAGCAGCTCAACGAGTTCGCGATCCTGATCGTCGCGCGCGAATGGAGCGCGAGCTTCGAGTGGTATGCGCACGAGCCCATGGCGATCAAAGCCGGCCTCGCACAGTCGATTGCCGACCAGTTGCGCGAAGGAAAACGGCCGGAGGGGATGAGCGCCGAAGAGACTCTCGTCCACGACTTCTGCATCCAGCTCCTGCGCCAGCGCCAAGTCAGCGAGGCGGTGTATCAGGGCGTCGTCGGCCGGTTCGGCGAACAGGGCACCGTCGATCTCATCGGGGCCATCGGATACTACGCGACCGTCGCGATGACGCTGAACGTGGCCCAGGTGCAGCTCCCCGGCGGCGCGACTCCGGCCGTGCCGCCGCCGCCGGTCCCATTCTGACCCCTACTGCTGCTGGGCCGGCGGCGCGCCGGGTGCGGGCGGCACTGGCGCGGGCGTGACGGGAGCGGGCGCCAAGGGCGCCGGTGCGGCCGGCGGTGGCGGCAGCGCCGGGGCGGGCGCGGGTGCGGCTGGGATCACATCGCGCGCGACCGGCGCGATCGCCTCCGCGAGCACCACGATCAGCAGCAGGAACAGCAGCACGCGCAGGATGCCGCGGAACGCGGCGAGCACGATCAGGATGATCAGCAGCAGGATCAGCAGCAGGATCAGCGACTGGGTATGGGGACCCAGGCCAAGCGGCGCCAGCAGCCCGCGGATGAAGTTCTCCAGCCACACGACGCCCTGCAGGATCACGTGGATGATGCTGTTGAGGACGTCGAGGATGGCTGCGGAGATGCGGTCGAGGTCGTTCATGGATGCTCTAGGTCTCTGCTGCGTGCCGGCCAGGGGACCGTGTAGAAACGGCCAAGTCCGGCGGAGTGATAGGCGGTTATTTCGGCCGCGTCAGCCCCGGCGAGACGCGCCGGCATGGGGGGCCCTCGGGGCGGCCCTTGCACTTGCCGCCCGCCATGCCTTTGTCGGCGGCTCGATCCGACCGGAGACGCGATGCGCCATTTCCCGATCTTCCTCGACCTGAACGGCCGGCGCGCACTGGTCGTCGGCAGCGGCGAGGCGGCCGAGCGCAAGGCAGCCGGGCTGCGCGAGGCCGGAGCCCTGGTCCGCACGGAGCCGCGCTACGCGCCGGACCTGCTCGACAGCGTCGCCATCGCGATCGGCGCCGAAGCGCCCGAGGAGGACCTTGCGGCGCTGTTCCGGGACGCCTCGGGACTGGGCATTCCGGTCAACGTCGTCGATCGGCCGGAGCTGTGCAGCTACATCACCCCGGCGGTGGTGGACCGCGAGCCGATCACGGTGGCCGTCTCGTCCGGCGGCGACGCGCCGGTGCTTGCCCGCCTGATCCGCGCCCGGATCGAAGCCGCCGTGCCGCCCGCCTTCGCACGGCTCGGCGCCATCGCGGCCGAGTTCAAGGACCGGCTCCGCCGCCGCTTCCCCGACACCGCCGCCCGCCGCCGCGTGCTCGACGCGGTGCTGAGCGGTCCGGTCGCCGATCTGGTGTTCGCCGGCGAGGAGACGGCCGCCCGCGTTGCCTTCGCCGACGCGATCGAAGGCGCAACGTCGCCGCCCGGCATCGTCCACCTGGTCGGCGCGGGCCCGGGTGCGCCGGACCTGCTGACGCTGCGGGCGCACCGGCTGCTCGGCGAGGCCGACGTGATCGTGCATGACCGGCTGGTGACCGACGCGGTGCTGGAGATGGCCCGCCGCGATGCGACCCGCATCTATGTCGGCAAGGCGCGCGACAACCACTGCCTCAAGCAGCACGAAATCAACGCGCTGCTGGTCCGGCTTGCGAGCGAGGGCAAGAAGGTGGTCCGCCTCAAAGGCGGCGATCCGCTGGTGTTCGGCCGTGGCGGCGAGGAGGCTGAGGCGCTGGCGGAAGCAGGGGTGGCGTTCGAGATCGTGCCGGGGGTGACGGCCGCGCTGGCCTGCGCGGCCGGCGCCGGCATCCCGCTGACGCATCGCGACGCCTCGCGGACGGTGACGTTCGTCACCGGCCACACGAAGGACGGCGTTCTCGACCTTGATTGGGCAGCACTCGCGAAGTCCGGCACGCTGGCCGTCTACATGGGCGTGGCATCGCTTCCCCGGCTGTTCGATGGCCTGGTCGGGGCCGGGTTCGCGCCGGACACCCCGGCCGCCCTGATCGAGCGCGGCGGCACCGACCGCCAGCGCGTCCTGGTCCATCCGTTCGACCGCATGACCGCCGAGGCGCCCGGCTGGACCACGGACGGTCCGGCGCTTCTGCTGCTGGGCGAGGTCGTGGCACATCGGGTCGGCGATCTGACCGAGAGCGCCGGGATCGCGGACGTCGCATGAAGGTCTTCTGGGATCCCGCGGGCTTGCGTCATGATCCTCGCTTCTTCCTGCAACGCGGCGTGGTGCGGCGAAACTTCGAAGTGCCGGCGCGAGCCGGGGCGCTGCTGGAGGCCTGCCACGCGATGGGCCTGCCGGTCGAGGCTCCGCCGGAGTGCAGTGACGATGCCATTTTCGCCGTCCATCAGACTGATTATGTGAGTTTCTTGCACGATGGATGGCGGGCCTGGGACGCGCTGCCCGAGCGTGGCGACGAAATGGTGCCGAACATCCATCCCACGCCGGAAATGCTCGCCAACGGTGCCAAGCCGTCCGCGACGATCGTCGGGCAGGTCGGCTGGTACACCGCCGATACGTCCTGCCCGATCGGTCCCGAGACCCACGCGGCGGCACGCGCCGCTGCGTGTTGCGCCATCGCGGCGGCGGACGAAGCGGCACGGGGCTGGACTGCCTATGCCCTGGCGCGCCCTCCCGGCCATCACGCCTATCCGGCGCGGGCCGGCGGCCACTGCTACCTGAACAACGCCGCGATCGCCGCCGAGCGGTTGCGTGCGCGCGGCGCGGCCCGGGTCGCGGTGCTCGACATCGACAGCCACCACGGCAACGGCACGCAGGGCACCTTCTGGCGCCGCGGCGACGTGCTGTTCGTCAGCGTCCACGGCGATCCCAGCCGCTATTACCCCTGGTACGTCGGCCATGCCGATGAACGCGGCGGGGGGGCGGGCGAAGGCTGCAACCTCAACCTGCCGCTGCCGCTCGGCAGCGGCGACGCGGGCTGGCTCGACGCGATCGCCGCCGGGTGCGCCGCCATCCGACAGTTCGCGCCCGACGCGCTGGTGGTCAGCCTCGGCTTCGATGCCTCGAAGGACGAGCCGCTCAACGCACTCGCCGTCACCGAGGATGGCTTTGCCCGCGCGGGGGAAGCCGTCGCCGCCCTGCGCCTGCCCGCCGCCCTCGTGCAGGAAGGCGGCTACAACGTGCAGGTCATCGGGGACCTGCTGACCCACTTCCTCGCCCCCTGGCGTTAGGCCTTTACGAAAGGGCGAACGGGTCGCTAGTATTTCGACCTGTGGTTGCATTCGCGGACGCCGAGTTCGACACGCCGGTCAAGGAATCCGGCAGCTTCGCCCGCGTGCGGACGTTCGCGTTCGCCGGGATCGAGGCGGTCCCGGTCGAAGTGCAGGTGCAGATCTCCTCCGGCCAGATGTGCCTGATCGTGGTCGGCCTGCCCGACAAGGCGGTCGGCGAGGCGCGCGAGCGCGTCCGCGCCGTGTTCACCGCCATGGGCCTGTCGCTCCCGCCGCGCCGGGTGCTGATCAATCTCGCGCCCGCGGACCTGCTGAAGGAAGGCTCGCATTTCGACCTGCCCATCGCGCTGGCGGTGCTGGTGGCGATGAACGTGCTGCCGCGCGAGGACCTGACCGAATATGCCGCGCTCGGCGAGCTGTCGCTCGACGGCGGCCTCAACCCGGTCGCCGGCGTGCTGCCGGCGGCCATTGCCGCGGGCGAATCCGGGCTCGGCCTGATCTGCCCGGCGGCGCAGGGCGGCGAGGCGGCCTGGGCCAGCACCGTCGACGTGCTCGCGCCGCCCGATCTGCTGTCGCTGATCAACCATTTCCGCGGCCTGCAGGTGCTCGACCGGCCGCCTCCGGCGGGACTGCGAGCCGCGCTGCCTGGCCCCGACCTGGCCGACGTCAAGGGCATGGAGACCGCCAAGCGGGCGCTGGAGATCGCCGCTTCGGGCTGACACAACCTGCTGCTGATCGGCGCGCCGGGCGCGGGCAAGTCGATGCTGGCCGCGCGCATGGCTGGCCTGCTGCCCGACCTGACGCCGGCCGAGGCGCTCGAGGTCAGCATGATCCACAGCGTGGCCGGCACGCTGGATGGCGGGCAGCTGGCCAAGCGGCCGCCCTATCGCGAGCCGCATCACGGCGCCTCGCCGGCGGCGATCATCGGCGGCGGCGCGCGCGCCAAGCCGGGCGAGATCAGCCTGGCGCATCGCGGCGTGCTGTTCCTCGACGAGCTGCCGGAGTTCGCCCGTCAGGTGCTGGAGAGCCTGCGCCAGCCGCTCGAGACCGGGCGGACGACGATCGCGCGGGCGACGGCGCACGTGACCTATCCGTCGCGGTTCCAGCTCGTCGCCGCGATGAACCCGTGCCGATGCGGTTACATGGGCGACGCGTCGCGCGAGTGCGGGCGGGCGGGCGCCGCGCTGCGGCGACGACTATCGCAACCGGATCAGCGGGCCGGTGCTGGACCGCATCGACCTGACCCTGGACGTGCAGCCCGCGACTGCGGCGGAGCTGGCTCTGGCACCTCGCGGAGAGTCGAGCGCGGTCGTTGCCCAGCGCGTTGCCCGCGCCCGCGAGCGCCAGCGCGCACGCTACGGGGATGACGGGCCGACAACCAACGCCGAGGCGGACGCCGGCCTGATCGCCCTGTCGCCGGAAGCCGACGCATTGACCCAGCAGGCGATGGATCGCCTGCGGCTGTCGCCGCGCGGCTACACGCGCACGCTGCGGGTCGCCCGCACGATCGCGGACCTTGCCGGAAGCGAGAGGGTGGAACGGCCGCACGTGGCCGAAGCGCTGGCGTATCGTCACCGGCCCGCGATGCGGGGCGGTTAAGCCGGCGCTATTCGGGCCGGAAGGCGTCCTGCACGCGGCGGACGCGCATCGCGGCATCGACCAGCAGCAGGTCGTGCCGAGCGCCGTTGCGGCCCCAGTGCGGGTTTTCGGCCAGCAGGATTTCGCCGGCGGCGAGCAGCCGCCGCTGCTGGCGTTCGGTGAGGGCGAACGCGGCTTCGTAAAGCGTCGGGCGTGCCTTCATTTCGACGAAGGTCAGAATTCCGTCGCGTTCGGCGACGACGTCGATTTCGCCGGCCGGTGTGCGCACGCGTTCGCCGAGGATTTGCCATCCGTAGCGTTCGAGTGCCGCTTTCGCGGCACGTTCGGCGCCGAGGCCGCGTGCCTGTGCCGCCTGCCCGCGCGACCGACGCCTGAGCGGTCCTGGACGCGATGGTCCTGTGTTTTGCATGACCGAAGCCCTTTCGCCCGGTCGCAAGCTTGGCACGGATGGGAGCGTTGAGTCGTTAACGCGGGCGGTCCCTGCCCTCCTCCACGGCGTGGCAGGCCACCAGGACATCGCCGGCCGCGGTGTGGCCCGGCTTTTCGACCCGGCAGCGGTCGTTCGCCAGGGGACAACGCGGGTGGAACGTGCAGCCGGGCGGCGGGTTGATCGGACTCGGCACCTCGCCGCCGACCGGTGTGCGGGCCCGGCCGACCGCCTCGAGGTCCGGCACCGCGTCCATCAGCATGCGCGTGTAGGGGTGGCGGGGATCGGCGAAGATCGCCTCCGACGGGCCGCTCTCGACGATGCGGCCGAGGTACATGACCCCGAGCAGGTCGGCCATGTGGCGCACGACCGCGAGGTTGTGACTGATGAAAAGATAGGTCAGCCCAAGCCGGTCCTGCAGCCCGCGCATCAGGTTCAGGATCTGCGCCTGGACCGACACGTCCAGCGCGCTCGTAGGCTCGTCGCACACCAGGAAGTCGGGGCCGCTCGCTAGCGCCCGCGCGATCGACACCCGCTGGCGCTGGCCGCCGCTGAAGGCATGCGGGTATTTCTCGCCGTCCTTGGGCGACAGGCCGACCTGCAGCAGCAGCGCATCGACCCGGGCGCGCCGCTCCGCGGCCGTGCTGGCGATACCGAAGGCGCGCATCGGCTCGGCGATGATGTCGCGCACCCGCCAGCGCGGATTCAGCGATGCGTACGGATCCTGGAAGATCATGTTCATCCGCTGCCGCAGCCCGGGCCTGGCGCGCGCGACGGCAATCGGCTCGCCTTCAAAATGGATCTCGCCCGCGCTCGGCGGCAGCAGGCCGACGCTCATGCGCGCCACCGTCGTCTTGCCGCAGCCGCTCTCGCCGACCAGTGCCAGCGTCTTGCCTTTCGGCAGCGCGAACGACACCCCGTCCACGGCGCGCAGCGTGCGACGCTGGCCGCCCGACAACACCCGCTGCAGCCAGGGCCGCGAGACGTCGTACGTGCGGCCGAGGTCCCGCGCCTCCAGGACTGGCACCTCGGCCACGCCAGGCTGGACCGCCACGTCAGGCATGCAAGGCCTGGGTCTGCGCCACCGAGCGCGGGTCGTGCAGCCAGCACGCGGCCTGCGTGGCGCCTGCCGGAAGCAGGTCGGGCTGCTCCGTCAGACAACGTGCGAACACTTTCGGACAGCGAGGATTGAACGGACAGCCGGGCGGCAGCGCGCCGGGACGCGGCATCGAGCCGTCGATCTGGCGCAGCCGCACCGAGCGGTGCTCGAGACTCGGGATGCTCGCCATCAGGCCGTCGGTGTACGGATGCGCGGGATGGTGCACGACCTCGCGCACCGGACCGACCTCGGCCACGCGTCCCGCATACATCACCGCGACACGATCGGCCGTCTCGGCGATCACGCCCATGTCGTGCGTGATCAGCATCACTGCCGTGCCGTGGCCGCTCGCGAGCCGCCGCAGCAAGGCGATGATCTGCGCCTGGATCGAGACGTCGAGCGCCGTCGTCGGCTCGTCGGCGATCACCAGCTGCGGCTCGGCGCAGAGCGCCAGCGCGATCACCACGCGCTGGCGCATGCCGCCGGAGAATTCGTGCGGATAGGCGTCCAGCCGATCGGCCGCGGCCGGGATGCCGACCTCCTGCAGCCAGCCGATCGCACGGGCGCGCGCCTCGGAGTCGGTCAGGCGCAAGTGCGCCTGCATGGTCTCGGTCAGTTGGCGGCCGACCGTATACAACGGGTCGAGCGTGGTCAGCGGGTCCTGGAAGATCGCGCCGATCCGGCGCCCGCGGATGGCCCGCATCTTCGCCGGCCGCAGCCGGTCGATGCGCTCGCCCGCCAGCCGGATCTCGCCCGCCGCGATCCGGCCCGGCGGCTCGAGCAAGCCGATGACGGCAGCCCCGGTCAGCGACTTGCCCGCGCCGCTCTCGCCCACCACGCCGAGCACCTCGCCCGGCGCGATCGACAGCGACACGCCGTCCAGAGCCCGCAGCACGCCGCGCCGGGTCGGGAACTCGACGACAAGCCCGGACACCTCGAGCAGGCTCATCGGCGGCTTCAGCGCAGCCGGGGATTGAGCGCGTCGCGCAGCCAGTCGCCGAGCAGGTTGACCGACAGCACCATCATCACCAGCGCGAACCCCGGGAAGATCACCACCCACCACTCGCCGGAGAGGATGTAGTCGTTTCCCACGCGGATCAGCGTGCCGAGGGACGGCTCGGTGGACGGCAGGCCGACGCCGAGGAACGACAGCGTCGCTTCGTCCAGGATCGCAAGTCCGAGATTGAGCGTGGCGAGCACCAGCACCGGGCCGAGCACGTTCGGCAGCACGTGCGTCACCATGATGCGCGGCGTGGAGAGACCGATCACCTGCGCCGCCAGCACGTAGTCGCGTCCGCGCTCGACCAGCGTGGAGCCGCGCACGGTGCGCGCGAACTGCGGCCATCGCGCGATGCCGATGGCGAAGATCAGGACGTAGATCTGCACCGCGTCGGCGAGGTTGCGCGGCAGCGCGGTCTTGATGATGCCGTCGATCAGCAGCGCGACCAGGATCGACGGGAACGTTAGCTGCACGTCCGCCAGACGCATCAGCGCCGCGTCGACCCAGCCGCCGAGATAACCGGCGACCAGCCCGACGACGATGCCGACGGTCAATGCGAAGACGATCGCGGTCACGCCGACCAGGATGCTGATGCGGGCGCCGTACAGGATGGCCGACAGCACGTCGCGGGCCTGGTTGTCGGTGCCGAGCGGGTAGGTCCAGGTGCCGCCCGACAGGAAGGCGGGCGGCTGGTCGCCTGCCATCAAGTCGAGGCTCGCCAGGTCGAACGGGTTGTGCGGCGCGATCCAGGGGGCGCCCCAGGCCGAGGCGACGCACACGAACGCGATGATCGCCGAGACGACCGCCACCGGCGAATGCCGGAAGCTGTAGGCAAGGTCGCTGTCCCAGGCACGTTGCAGGCGCCCGAGCGTGCCGGTCGCGGCACTTGCGGCCTGGACTTCGAGCGCGCTCGCGTCGCTCATCGCGCCGCCGCCATGCGGGTCATGCGCAGCCGCGGGTCGACCGCGAAATACAGCAGGTCGACGATCAGGTTGATCGTCACGAACACCACCGCGATCAGCATCAGGTAAGCCGACATCACCGGTATGTCGCCGACGTTGATCGACTGCACCAGCAGCAGGCCCATGCCCGGCCACTGGAACACCGTTTCGGTCACCAGCGAGAATGCGATAATCGCGCCAAGCTGCAGGCCGACGATGGTGATCACCGGCACCAGCGTGTTCTTCAGCGCGTGGCCGAAATGGATTCCCCGCTCGCTGATGCCGCGCGCGCGGGCGAACTTGATGTAGTCGGTGCGCAGCACCTCCAGCATCTCCGACCGCACCAGGCGCATGATCAGCGTCATCTGGAAGAGGCCCAAGGTGATCGCCGGCAGCACCAGCGCCTTCAGCCCCGACAGAGTCAGGAAGCCGGTGGTCCAGAACCCGATGTGCACGACGTCGCCGCGGCCGAAGCTCGGCAGCCATTCCAGCTTCACCGCGAAGATAAGGATCAGCAGGATGCCGATCAGGAACGTCGGCAGGCTCACGCCGATCAGGCTGACCGTCATCGCCACGCGCGACAGCCAGGAGTCGCGCCAGATGCCGGTATAGACGCCGAGCGGCAGGCCGACGACCAGCGCGAACACCGAGGCGGTGAACGCCAGCTCGAGCGTCGCCGGCAGGCGCTCGACAAACAGCGCGCCCACGGGACGCGCCAGCCGGTAGCTGATGCCGAAGTCGCCGTGCAGGATCGCCCAGAGATACTGGGCGTACTGCACGAGGAAGGGCTGATCGAGACCGAGCTTATGCTCGAGCGCGACACGCTGCGCGGCGGTGTAGTCCTGCCCGAGCATGATCAGCACCGGATCGCCGACATAGGCGAACAGCGCGAACGAGATCAGCCCGACGATCAGCAGCACCGGGATGGCCTGCAGGACGCGAGCGGCGATGAATGCCAACATCGCCGCCGATGTCGCCTCAGGCGGAAGGCGGCGTCAATCGCTTCCTAGTCGTGGCGGGCGGACATCGCGAGAGTCCTCCGCGGCGGGTTGCCCCTCGGCGAACTCGATCAGCAGCGTGTAGCCGACGCCGAGCAGCACCGGGCCGAGGAAGATGCCGAGCAGGCCGAAGGCCAGCGCGCCGCCGAGCACGCCGAGCAAGGTCAGCAGGAACGGCAGTCTTGCCCCGCGCGCGATGAACCACGGCCTGATGATGCTGTCCGCGCCGCTCACCGCGACCACGCCATAGATCAGCAGGAAGATGCCGGCCGTGATGTGTCCGTTGCCGAGCAGCCAAAGTGCGGCCGGGATCCACACCAGCGGCGCGCCGATGGGGAAGACGGCGAAGAAGCTCGCCAGCGCGCCCAGCAGAACCGGCCGCGGCACGCCCGCGAGCCACAGCCCGAAGGCGGTCAGGATGCCCTGGACGACGGCGGTGCCGAGGATGCCGTAGACCGTGCCGCGCACCGTGGCACCCGTCACCGTGATCAGCCGGTCGGCCTGCGGGCCGGCGATCCGCCGCAGCACGGCCTGCAGCCGCAGCGAGATCGGCTCGCCATAGGTGTAGAAGAAGAAGGCGATGAACAACGCGAGGACGAAGCCGACGACGCCGTTGGCGATGCCGAGCACGAGGCTGAAGCCCGCCTCGGCCATCATGCCGAAATAGGGGCGGAAGCTCTCGGCCATGACGGACAGGTCGGCGGCCCACGTGTTCCAAAGATTGCCGAGCGGATCCCCCAGCAGCGGGATGCCGAACACCCAGGCGGGCGCCGTGGGCAGGCCGCTTTTCACCGCGTCCTGTACCGCCATCCGGAGATGGTCGACGTCGGTCGCACCGCCGGGTGCTGCAAGTGCGAGCGGGAGCACGACGACGACGGCCGTCAGAGCCACCATGAACCCGGCGGCGGCAGCTGGCCGCAGCCGCAGGCGCAGCTGCAGCTGCTCGAACAACGGCCAGGTGGTGAAGACCAGGATCGCGGCCCAGAGAATCGCCGAGAAGAAAGGCCACAGCACCAGCGTGCAGCCGATGCCGATGCCGCCGAGCAGCATGCCGAGCAGCAGGCGCTCGATCGTCAGTTCGGCCCGAAGCCCTGCGCGTCGGCCGTCCGGCTCACTCGCTTCGCCCGCGTCCTTCGCGTCACTTGCGGACGGCGGGTGGCGGGTGCGCACGCCGAGGTCTACGTTCGTCCGCCTCACATCAGGCTCCATGGGAGACGACGTTGCCGCGATTCGCCGCCAACCTCTCGATGATGTTCAACGAGGTGCCCTTTCTCGACCGGTTCGCGCGCGCCCGCGCTGCCGGGTTCGAGGCGGTCGAGTATCTCTTTCCCTACGAGCATCCGGCCGCCGAACTCAAGCGGCGGCTCGACGACCACGGCTTGAAGCAGGTTTTGTTCAACATGCCGCCGGGCGACTGGGCCGCGGGCGAGCGCGGCCTCGCCTCGCTTCCCGGGCGGCAGGCGGAGTTCCGCGACGGGGTGGCCCGCGCGCTCGACTACGCCGCCGTTCTCGGCTGCCCTCTGGTGCACGCGATGGCCGGCATCCCTCCGGCCGGCGTGTCGCAAGACACGGCCGCCGCGATCTTCGCCATCAACATCGCCTACGCCGCCGAGCAGGCGCACGAGGCGGGGGTGAAGGTGGTCCTGGAGCCGATCAACCACCGCGACATGCCCGGTTTCTTCCTGCGAAACCAGGCTCATGGGGCGGCTATCGTCGCGGCGATCGGGCCAGATCGCGTCGGCCTGCAATTCGACGTGTACCATTGCCAGGTCACCGAGGGCGACCTGAGTAAGCGGCTGGAAGCCCATATGCCGGTGATCGCCCACATCCAGATCGCCGACGTGCCCCACCGGCATGAGCCCGGGACCGGCGAAATCAATTGGGATCACGTGTTCAGCGAAATCGACGCGCTCGGCTACGCGGGCTGGGTCGGCTGCGAGTACCGCCCCGCCGCCGAGACCGAGGCCGGCCTCGGCTGGCTCGCCCGCGCCCGCCGTTAAGCCCGCCCACCACGCCGCCGCGGGTGGCCTTTTGGCCATCCGCACGTCATCCGCCGTTGAGTTTGCAGGAAATCATGTCGTAGTCTGTCTCACTTCTCTTGATTTGTGAGACACACGGCCCTGGCGGCCCAGCAGGCGGGCCGGCTTGGCCCGGGAGCGACGACGTGATGCGGTTCACCGAGATCGGGCAGCAGCTTCGCGCCTACCGGCTCGAAAGCGGCTTGCGGGCGGAGGAAATCGCGGCGCGCCTGGGAGTCTCGCGGGCGGCGCTCTACCGCTACGAGAAGGGCGAGGTCATCAAGCTCGACACCATCAAGCGCCTCGCCGAACTGCTGAAAATTTCGCCGCTATCTCTGCTTGGGATCGGTGTCGAATATTATAATCGCGCGGTCGGGTTCTTCGAGCGGCTTCGGCAGCTCGAGGAGGGAGCTGACCAGGTCCTCGAGTTCGAGGGCCCGTTCTGTTACCTCACCACGTCCGACCAGTACGACGCGGCCGTGGTCGAAGCCTGGGGGGAGATCGGCGAGGCGAGCGGCGATCGCGCGGCGATGCGCTCGGCCGCCGAGCAGGTCGCGGGCATCCAGGCCGCCCGCAAGCGGATGTACGCGCAGCGCCGTCCGACCATCATCGCGATGCTTCCCGCGCAGGCAATCGAGCGCTTCCTGGCGTACGGCGTGGCGGCGGGCATGCCGTTGTCCGAGCGGCTGCGCCGCGTCTGCCGGCAGGTGGCGGCAAGCGAGGTCGAAAACATCGCCGGCATCATGGAGGCCGAGCCGATGGGCCTGCAGTTCGGCCTGCTCGCCGGCGCGGAACCGAGCACCAGCTTCCAGATCCTGCGCGCGCGCGACCGCGCAAATCTTGCGGTCAATCCGTTCCGCGCCGACGCCCATCCCGCCAACGCCACAGGGGTTGCGATGGTCACCGGTGCCGACGAGGCCGTGGCGGCGCATCAGCGCGTCGCCGAGGCGAATTGGCGGGAAGCCCTGAAGGGCCCTGCGGCGGCAGCGCGGCTTCGGCAGATGCTGGGCAGCAACGCAACCTAGGCGGTAGGCGGCCGCCGGCGAACACGGTTGCAGTCGGTCCTATCGTGCCAAACCGCGGACCGCAGCAACAGCTTACCACTCAAGCTTAAGCATATGCCGTAGCGCGCTGTTCATGCAGCGCACACGCGTTCGTGTCTGCCTTGACAGTGCATGTCAACATCCTGCTAAGCCTGTCACGCGACCGTGAGCAGACGGCTGCGTGGTGGGGGAAAGTCAGTGACGCATCAGACTGATGGCGCAACCTGGCCGAGCAGCTCGACAGGCGGCGGGGAGGCGCGGCTCGCGGGCATCCAGTCACGGCCAAGACGCCGCTCACCGGCGTGCTTTACCTGCAGGAGCCGGGCGACCCCGCGCCGATCAGCGTCAACGAACTGGTCCAAGGCAATCTTGGCGACTACTTTCTGATCGCCTCGATCGGCGGGCTGGCGCTGAACGACCCGTCCGCGATCACGAGCATGATCCAGTCAAACGGCGACGGCACCGAGACCGTGACGCTGTACGAGGCGGCCAACGGCAACCTGCCCAGGTTCAGCACACGCCGTTCGAGCCGGTGCAGGTGACGGTGGCGAACCAGTTCCCGAACTACTCGGCCGACAGCGGCGCCGGGCAGGACGTGGTGGGCGACCAGAAGGAGATCTGGCCGCAGGTCCTGGAGAAGGCGTACGCAACGCTCAATGGCGGATACGCGGCGATCAACGAGGGAGGCTACGCTGTCGTCGCCATGGAGGAGCTGACCGGCCAGCACGCAAGGTCGATTTCCCCCGCCAGGCTCACGCTGTCGCGGCTGGAGAGGTACGTGTCCGCCGGCGACCTCGTCGTGATGGATACCCGCAACAGAAACCACCTGCCCGACAATCTGGTCGGCGACCACGCCTACATGTTCGAGGGCGTGACGATGAACGGCAACACGCCGATGGTGCACCTCGGCAACCCGTAGGGCACCGACCAGCCGCGCGCCATTCCGCTCGCGCAGCTGTCGAAGTGGATCTCCGAGGTCGATATCGGCAAGGCCTGACGGCCACCGCCTGGGGAGAGGAGCTGGGCTGTCGAGGGGCCGCCGGAGGCTCCTTGTCGGAACACCACGCACATAGCCCCGGGCTCTTAAGGTCTCGTTTACGGTTGTTGCGCCAGAAGACATGAGTCTCAATTTTGGCGAGCAGCCCCCGTGACACACCGATCCGATCGCGCCACGTCGACGACCGCCGACACTACCATGGCGGCAGCCCTTCTCGCGCCGATGGAAACGGCACGAACCGGCATGGACGCCGCCGCGGGCGCACATCCGGGCGCACCGGCACCGCTCACCGACGTGCTCTACCTGCAAGAGCCCGGAGATACCTCGCCGATCAGCGTCGACGACCTCCACCAAGGCAATATCGGCGACTGCTTCCTGATCTCCTCGATCGGCGAGCTGGCGCTGAACGACCCCAGCGCGATCAGCAACATGATCCACGTCAACAGCAACGGCACCGAGACCGTGACGCTGTACGAGGCCAGCAACGGCAGGCTGCCCAATTTGGGCACCACCCAGTTCAAGCCGGTGCAGGTGACCGTGACGAACACGTTCCCGAGCTACTCGGTGAACAGCGGCGCGGGACAAGACGTCGTTGGCAACGAAAAGGAGATCTGGCCGCAGGTGCTGGAAAAGGCTTACGCGACGCTCAACGGCGGGTACGGCGCAATCGCCAATGGCGGCTATTCGGTGATCGCGCTGGAGGAGCTGACCGGCCAGCCCGCGACCTCCGTATCGGCCGCCAGCCTGAGTCTGTCGCAGCTGCAAGCGTATGTGTCGGCCGGCGACCTGATCGTGATGGGCACATTCAACAGGTCCAACCTGCCCGACAACCTAGTGGGCGATCACGCCCACATGTTCGAGGGCATCACGATGAGCGGCAGTACGCCGATGGTCCGCCTCGGCAACCCGTGGGGTTATGACCAGCCGGCTGCGATTCCGCTGTCGCAGCTCGCCCAGGGCATTCAGGAAGTGGATATCGCCAGGGCGTAAGCGTGCAAGAGCGGGGCTCCGCCCCGCCCCAAGCTGGGGCCTGAGGCCCCAGACCCCCGAGGGATTGCAAAGGCGAGCCTTTGCCGGGGTCAAGGGGCAGCAATTCTCATTTTGATTTTCGGCGGTTTGAGGGCTTGGGCGTCAAGGTACATCAGGAAGCGAGTTCGACGATCACGGCGGGAGTGGTGGTGGCTTGGCGAAGGCGAGCGTGAGAAGCAAATCGTCCCAGGAGGGGAAGATCAGGAATGCGGTGATCGCCGCCAGCTTGTTGAAGAAGTTGTAGCGTGGTCCAA
>Ga0209656_10001092_pt1 | contig 17532 bp, 15 predicted proteins | sample BogFormECP12_OM2_FD_188239 | JGI IMG/M metagenome (GOLD analysis project Ga0209656, IMG submission 188239) | Bog forest soil microbial communities from Calvert Island, British Columbia, Canada - ECP12_OM2 (SPAdes) (version 2) | ecosystem: Environmental > Aquatic > Freshwater > Wetlands > Bog ... | reverse complement strand
CGGCGCCAGCCGCCTGACCCAGGTTTCCGGGCAAGCACCCTCGTCGAACTGCCGGGAACCGTTCTCGCCAGAGGCTGGCGCCCGGCCTGACTTAACTCGCAGCCTCTGCCTGCAGCGGATCGAGCCATTTCACCTAGAGTTCGCGGCCAACACCCCTCGGGAGATTCGATCCGTCGCAGACCTCGAATTGCCCAAGTCTCTCGAGGGCTTTCGTAGTGTCGGTCACCAAGCCCCTGTCTAGAATGGTTTTTAGTTCGGTATGCCTCTTGGTTTCGTTGGGCAGCGCTGGATGCGAACTAATGTCTGCCTTTCCAGAATGAAAGGCCATTTCCCAGCGCCTCCAAATATTCCAATCTTCCATCGCCAACCGAACAATTTCGGTGTCGAGGGGTGTCAATCGGAATAATTCGGAGTAATCGTCTTTGGCCTCATCGAAAATACACTCATCCAAGTGAGGCAGCCCATGGTAGTTCGCAATGCCCTTGCGTGGTCCGTCGTAGTAGTCGGTCACGGTGAAAACGCGCTCGTAACCGGGCTTTAATTCTTCGGAATTCATAGTCGAGAGTTTCCTTCTTGGTTCGAAAGTGAAGATTTTAAGAAATGGCTAAGGGAGAGTAAAGTAAGAAGACCGTTTCCCGCAGGAGCGTGGGAGCAAGCATGAACGTGGCACTAATCATCGTAGCGATTTTCGTGGCCGGCGTGGTCGTCTGGCTGGCGCTGCAAACCTCGCAAAGTCAAAAACACAGCGCGCAACTCGAATCGCAGCTGGAATCGAAGCTAACCGAATTGCGCCGCGAACTCCAGTCCGTGGCCACCAATCAGGCGCAAAGTTCCGGCCAGGTAAAAGCCATTGCCGACAGCGTTTCGCTCCGCCTCGAGAGCGTCAACGCCGCCGTGCAGGAAGGCATGAAGGGCGCCGCTCAAGTAACCGGCCAAATCACTTCGCAAGCGCAATCCGTAATGGCCGAGGAACTGAAAAACACCCGCGCGCAAATTGGCGAAATTCAAAAACAGCTCGGCGAGGTACAACAAGCCGGCAAGCAGATGTCGCAAACCGCGCAAACGCTCGAAGGCATCCTCGGCGGCGCGAAATCGCGCGGCTCCTTCGGCGAAGTGACGCTGGAACGCCTGCTTGAGGATTCCCTTCCTCTGTCGCAGTACAAGATGCAATTCCGCTTTTCGAGTGGCGAGGCGGCCGACGCGGTCATTCTCCTGCGCGACCAGAAACTCATGGCCATCGACTCGAAGTTTCCTCTAGACGCCTTCCGCCGCATCGCCACCGAGGGTGAAGACGCACGCCGCGCCTTCGCCGTGGCGGTAAAGGGCCACGCGGATTCCATCGCGAAGAAATACATCGTCCCGCAGGAACACACCCTCGACGTGGCGCTGATGTTTGTCCCTTCGGAAATCGTTTACAACGAATTGCTGCTCACCGCGGACAACAAGGGCCAGCAGCTGGATGCCTATTGCCGCGACCGGAACATCATCGCCGTCTCTCCCAACACGCTGTACGCCCACCTCTGCGTCGTGGCCATGGGTCTGCGTGGCATGCAGATCGAGGAAAACGCCAAACATCTGGCCGCGGGCCTGGCCGGCGTCAAAAAACAGATGGAGACCTTCTACAACGTCTTTGACAAAATCGGGACGCATCTGGGCAACGCGCAGAAAAGTTATCAGGACGCCGACAAGCGCTTCGAAAAAACCCAGCTCACCCTCGAAAACCTGCTCAACGTGACCAATCCGGAATCTCTGCTCGAAGCGCTGCCCGAACCGACGCAGTCCACCCTGCCGCTGGTCACCGAATCCGCCGCAAGGAAATCCGCATAACGCCGATGGGCTGCGAATGTACAGAATCGCCAGGTTAGCGCCCGCTATTGCCCGCTGCTGACCGGCTTCGACCCGCTCGAAGCCAGGCGAATCGAAATCAAAAAGTTCCCTTTCTTCTTACCCACTACTTCAAATTTCGCAGCGTTATCCTCGCCGCCGCTGGTGAGTTGTTTCGCGGGATTCCCGCCAGCCAGGTCCGCGATATCTGGCGCGAGATTGCGTGCTTCCAGCGGCAATTTCGCCGTGCTGCCCTTTACCGCCACCCGCAGCGCACGATGCTCGCCATGCGCCAACGGCGAAGAGTCCGCCTCCAGCGCCAGCTCCACAAAGGTCATCGTAAATGGCGTGGCGGAATGCTTGGCACAGGAAATGGCCACGTTGGCCGGCCCTGGATCGGCTTCCGACGGAGGCAACACCACCAACGCCATCGGCGAAGAGGCCAGTACCAGGGCCCGCTGCCCGCCAATATTCACCTGATTGGCGTCGGCATCCCCGCAAAATCCGTGGCCCACAACGTCAAAGCGATCCGTGATCGACGCCACCCGCGGCACGCTGCTCACTTCCATCTTCTCAGCGCTAGCTTCCGCGGCGGTTAGCACCACGGAAGTCACACGGCCCGCTCGCCCTTCAATCGAGCCAAAAAGCACTCCCGGCTTCAGCGGCGCAACGAACAGCGCTCGCCCCGTGGTGTCGGTCTTCAAGCGGTCGCCGTTGGAAAAGGTTACGGAAACGCCGGGTGTCAGCCGCCCGTTTACATCCAGCACCGCCAGCGTGGCGCGCTCGCCAGCCACCAACTGGCGCGGCAGCAGCAGGATGCGTGCGCCGCTCGCGGGAGGCGCCGCTGGCGCAGCGCTCAGTTGCGGATTGGAAGCAGCCGCAGGCGGAGTTTGCGCGGAAGACGCTGCCGGTTGTTGGGAGGCCGGCTTGGGAATCCCGCCCGGCCACGCAGGAAGCGTCGCCAGCGCACCACAAACCAGCATTGCTCCTGCCAAAAATCGGTGTGCCCACATGAACACGATTGTAGATGAGACCGTCACGCCACACGCATAAAAAGCAGTTCACCTGTCCCGAACCTGCCCCGGCCAGTTCGCTTTACCATCAACTAGCCACCGGTCCTGTTGCTAAAACGCCCTTATTACATAGGGTTCACCGTCTTTCGGAGCCGCTCCGGCTCTGCTAGCGTAAATTGAGGCAGTACCGCGTGGGCAGGGGTGTCCTCCCACCATCCAGGAGTTCGTGTGCGAGTTACAAGTGGCGGCGTGACCGATGTCGGTCGCGTGCGCTCCAACAACGAAGACTGCTATCGCATCGTCTCCGAGCTGGGGCTGTTCGTGCTGTCCGACGGCATGGGCGGCGAAGCCCACGGCGAAGTGGCCAGCGCCCTGGCAGTGGAAACCGTCGTCAAGCATTGCCTGGAAGGCGAAAACAATCCCGCACTGCCGGTTTTTGGCGAGACCCAGCCGGGCTGGTCCGCGCGTACCAAGCGCCTCTCTAGCGCCGTGCATCTGGCCAATAAAAAAATCTTTGAATCCGCCGCGCGGCATCCCGAACAAAGCGGCATGGGCGCCACCCTCACCGCTATATGGATCTCGGAGAATAGCTTGAGCCTCGCGCACGTGGGCGACAGCCGGGCCTACATTTTGCGCACCGGTTCCCTGCAACAGCTCACCAGCGATCACTCGCTCGTCGCCGAACAGGTACGCCGCGGCATTCTCACCTCCACGCAAGCCGAAGAGAGCGAACTGCAAAGCGTGCTGCTGCGCGCCTTGGGTGCCAATCCAGACGTCGAAGTGGACGCCGAAGAGCAGCCGTTGTTTCCCCGCGACGTGCTGCTGCTCTGCTCCGACGGCTTGACCCGCATGGTAATGGAACCCGAAACTGCCGGCGCCTTGCAGTCCGAGCCCGATCCCCAAACAGCCGCCGAACACCTGGTGGCGATGGCCAACGAACGCGGCGGCGCCGATAACATTACGGTCATCGTAATTCGCACCAGTACAGAGTCCAAGAGTTGGTTCTCTTGGTTCCGCCGGGGTGCGCGCAAGTCCAGCAACGGCAACGGTCACGCTGGGGGCCAAGGTCAAGCAGGAGGAAAGTGAAATGGCGAAGCTGAGCCTGATGTTCGAAGAGAAATTGGTAAAGGAAGTTCCCGTCGGGAGCCGCGCCGTCAGCATCGGGCGCTCCCCGGACAACGATCTCCCGGTGGACAATCTCGCCGTCTCCAATTACCATGCGCGCGTGTACTTCGAAGCCGGCCGCCTGGTGGTGGAAGATCTCGATAGCCTCAACGGGACGTTTGTGAACGATATGCGCGTGGAACGCGCCACCCTGCACGATGGCGATTCCATCTGGGTCGGCAAGCATCACATCAAAGTCGACGCCACGCACGACACCGCACTGCCCATGGATTACGGCCGCAAAGCCAACGCCCCGCGCATCAACGAAACCATGGTGCTGGACACCAAGGTGCGCCGCGACATGCTGCAGCAAGCCGCGGCCATGGGCGAACGCACGCAATTCGCCGCCGGGCGCCTGAAGGTTCCCACCATCGTCGTGCTTAGCGGCAGGACGGACCAGAAGGAATACGCCCTCACCAACAAGCTAACGGTCATCGGCAAATCCAGCCTGGCCACCGTGCGCCTCAAGGGCTGGTTCAAGCCCGCCATGGCCGCGCAGATCAATCAGCGCGATGACGGCTACTACCTGGTGGCCGGCGACAAAATCCCCAGCGTCAATGCAGCGCCCATCAGCGGCCCCGTCCGCCTCAACGACGGCGACTTGATCGAAATCTGCGGTGTGCGCGTGAATTTCATCTTCCGCGAGTAGCGCGCCGTCGCAATGCCCGCCCCCTCCGAAAAAAACCGCCTCGCGCGCGCGGCATTGCGCTTCATCGAACTGCTGGAATCCTGGTGGCAGCACCGCGTCTCGTTCCTGATCAGCCTGGTTATCACTCTCGCCGCACTCACCCTGTACTACTTTACGTTCTTTGGCGAGCACCCCACGCCCATCCTCGACTTCCTGAAGCGCTTTGAGTACGACTCGCTGGACACCCGTTACCGTTATCGCCCGCCCACTGCCACGCCCATCGATCCTGCGATCGTGATCGTCGACATCGATCAGCACTCCCAGGAAGTCCTCGGCCGCTGGCCCTTTCCGCGCAGCAATTTCGCCAAGCTACTGGATGTCCTTCATGCCGATGGCGCCGCGGTCGCCGCTTTCGACATCACTTTCAGCAAGTCCGAAGTCAGCGCTGCCCCCATTCAAGCTTTCGAGAAAGGCCTGCAGGCGCGAAAAAAACGCCTGGAACGTGTCGATCCGCAGTTCGCCAAGGAGCTGGAGGCGCTGGCCGCCGAATCTAACGCGGATCAGCAGTTCGCCGCCTCCATCAAAAGGTTCGGGCGCGTGGTTTTGGGCAACTACTTTCTGTACACCGAAGCCGACCTCCGCGACATCGATAACTCTGTCCTGGAAGCCTACGCACAGCAGCTAAGTTTCTTCGCTTTTCCGCAATCCGAGGTCATCAAAAGCCGCGCGGCCTTCGGTAAACAAGACCGGGCCAGCCTGATTGCCAAGTTCCGAGCCAACGGTCTTGTCCCCAAGGGCTCGGAAGCCAATCTGGACATCTTTACCAACGCTCTTTATGGCTCGCCCGGGGCGGGTGTCGGCTTCTTCAACGTCCCCCCCGACATCGATGACGTCGTTCGCACCACCACTATGGTCTTGCCCTACGGCTTTCCCCCGGACACTGGCGATATGGACTTCTATGGCTCGCTCGATGTCATGGCCGTCCGCGCCTACCTCGGGGTACGCGATGATCTCTTGCTCACCTATGGGCAAAACGGCGTCAAGGACGTCCAGTTCGGCAACCGCCTCACCGTCGTTTCGAACGATGTCGGCCAGGCCCTCATCAACTATCACGGTCCGGCCTACACCTACCCGCACTATTCCATGGCCGACGTCGTTCAGGGAAAACTCCCTGCCGAAAAATTCCACGGCAAAATTGTCCTGGTCGGCGCCACCGCCACCGGCATCGGCGACGTGAGATCCACGCCTTACAGCGATACCGCCTACCCGGGCGTCGAAATCCACGCCAACGTGATCGACAACCTGCTGCACGGTAATTTTCTCAAGCGCGGCGCCAAGCAGCAGTTGCTCGACGCCATCATGATCCTGTGCCTCGGTCTGCCTCTCGGGATTTTTTTGGCTTTGGCCCCGCCCCGCTTCATGTGGCTGGGTCTGGGAGTTCTGGCCCCCCTTCTGTGGATTGATTACCGCGCCTTCCTTTTTGGCTGGTGGCTGAATTTCTCGATTCCCGCCATGACCATCACCTCCAACGTGCTGCTCGTCTCCCTATATCGCGCCCTCGTGGAAGAAAAAGAAAAGCGCAAGGTGCGCAGCGCCTTCGGGCAATACCTCAGCCCCGAAGTCATCCGCCGCCTGCTGCTCAATCCGCAACTCGTCGAACCCCGCAAGACCGAAATCAGCGTTATGTTCAGCGACATCCGCGGCTTCACCACCATCTCCGAACAACTCGATGCCCAGGAACTGGCCCTTTTCCTCAACGAATATCTTTCCGACATGACCGGCATCGTCTTCAAATATGCCGGCACTCTCGACAAATACATCGGCGACGCGGTGATGGCCTTCTGGGGCGCGCCCTTTGAAGTCGAAGCCCACGCCGTCAAAGCCTGCGAAAGCGCTCTGGAAATGATGACCCGCGTTCGCGAAATGCAGCAAAAATGGGAAGCCCAGGGCCGCCCGCACCTGGACATCGGCATTGGCATCAACACCGGCAACGCCAGCGTGGGCAACATGGGCTCCGTGCTGCGCTATGGCTACACCGCTCTGGGCGACACCGTAAATCTCTCTTCCCGCCTCGAGGGCTTGAATAAAGACTACGGCACGCACATCATCATCAACGAGACCACTTACGCCGCCATCGCCCATGCCAATTACCTGATTCGCGAACTAGACCTGATCCGCGTCAAAGGCAAAAAATTGCCGGTCACCATCTACGAACTCATTGGCCGTCAGGGCGAGGTCTCCGACTACGGCTCTCCCGAAGACACGCAAAAGCGTCTCGAGCAATTCCGCCAAGCCCGCGAACTCTACACCCAGCGCCAATGGGAGCAAGCACAAAGATCCTTCGAAACCATCCTCGCCACCTGGGACACCGACGGCCCCTCGCGCACTTACTGGAAACGCTGCCAGGAATACCTCTTCGACGAGCCACCCTCCGGCTGGGACGGGGTCTTCACCATGACCCACAAGTAGCCCGTCTGCTTACCCTGATGACGTAAGGAGCGACGCCGCAGTGCCTCTGCGTACCAACTGCCAAAATGTCGGCATCGAATGCCCGTATGCCACCACGACGTGCGCGAGCAGTCCAAATTGGTAACATTGAAAAAATTGGACTTAGCGTCCAGACTTGTGCCCGTCTATTGGCATAACTCTTGCCCCTGAAGAACATGGCTTGCACCGTGCAATTTTCCCGCGTCGCAGTACCGAAACTATGCGCGTACCCGGAGCTTGGCTTGCACGTATCTAAAGATAAGAACCTGCCATCCTGCGGCGGAGCCTTCCTAGATGGCCAGCGAAACAGGGAAACTTTTCCGGCGCGATTGGCGCCAAGCCTAAGGAAGCACACTCTTTAAATGTGGATCGTACGACTAGCGCTTTCCCGGCCATACACCTTCATCGTTATGGCCCTGGTGATCATCCTTCTCACACCGGTGGTCTTGCTGCGCACCCCCACGGACATCTTCCCGGATATCAACATCCCCGTGATCAGCTTGGTCTGGAACTACACCGGCCTTGAGCCTCAGGAGATGGAACAGCGCATCACCTCCAATTCCGAGCGCGCTGTAACCACCCTGGTCAACGACGTCGAACACATTGAGTCGCAATCGCTCAACGGCATCGCGGTGGTCAAAATCTTTTTCCAGCCCAAAGCCAACGTGCAAACCGCCCTAGCGCAGACCACCGCCATCGTGCAAACCATTTTGCGCCAGCTTCCTCCCGGGACCACGCCGCCCCTGGTGGCCATCTATTCCGCCTCCACCGTTCCGGTCATTCAAATCGGCCTGACCAGCGACAATCTCAGCGAGCAGCAACTCTTCGACTTCGGCAACAATTTCATCCGCACACAGCTAGCGACCGTCCAAGGGGCGGCTCTGCCCTTTCCCTACGGCGGGAAGCAGCGCCTCATCTCCGTGGATCTCGATTCGCAAGCCTTGCAAGCCAAAGGGCTTTCCGCGGTGGACATCGTCAACGCCGTCAACGCGCAGAACCTGCTCCTGCCCACCGGCACGGTCAAGATGGGCAACATCGAATACGTCGTGGAGCTCAACGGCGCGCCGCAAACCATCCAGGAGCTGAACGACCTGCCGGTGAAAACCGTAAATGGCGCCACCATTTACATGCGCGAAGTGGCACACATCCGCGACGGCTTCTCTCCGCAAACCAACGTGGTGCGCGCCAACGGGCAGCGCGGCGTGCTCATGGCCACCTACAAAACCGGCTCCGCCTCGACGCTGGATATCGTCAGCCGCGTCCGGCAAGTGCTTGCCAATTACGCTTCCTCGCTTCCCGAAGGACTGCACATCACCCTGTTTTTTGACCAATCCCTGTTCGTGCGCGCCTCTATCAAAGGCGTGCTCCGCGAAGCGCTGATCGCTGCGGTCCTTACCGCGTTGATGATTCTGGTCTTCCTCGGCAATTGGAAGAGCACCATCATCATCGCGGTCTCCATTCCGCTCTCTATTCTTGTGAGCATCCTGCTTCTCAGCGCCCTCGGCGAAACCATCAACATCATGACCCTCGGCGGCCTGGCTCTGGCCGTCGGCATTCTCGTCGACGACGCCACCGTCGAAATCGAAAACATCAACCGCAACCTGGCCATGGGCAAGGAAACCGTGCAGGCCATTCTGGACGGCGCGCAGCAGATCGCCACCCCGGCCTTCGTCTCGACGCTATGCATATGCATCGTTTTCATCCCCATGTTTTTCCTTTCCGGCGTGGCCAAGTTCCTGTTCGTGCCGCTAGCCGAAGCGGTGATCTTCGCCATGCTGGCCTCCTACATGTGGTCGCGCACTATCGTGCCCACCATGGCCATGTACCTGCTCAGCGCGGCCGACGAATATCATGCTGAAGAGCACGTCGGCGAGAAGCAGGGCATTTTCCGCAAACTGCAGCAAACTTTTGAACGCGGTTTTGAAAGGTTCCGAGAGGGCTACCGCAGCGCGCTGAACACCGCGCTCGAGAGTTCCCTGCTCTTCGCGGCTTGCTTCCTGGCGTTCTGTGTTCTGAGTGCCGGCCTGATTTTTGTCCTGGGCCGCGACTTTTTCCCCAAGGTGGACGCCGGGCAGATTCGCCTGCACTTCCGCGCACGCACCGGGCTGCGCATCGAAGAAACCGCGCGCCTGGCCGACCAGGTCGATAGCGTCATCCGCGAAACCATTCCCCCGGGCGAACTGGAGACCGTTCTCGACAATATCGGCCTGCCCTATAGCGGCATCAATCTCAGCTACAGCAATGCGGGAACCTTCGGCACCTCCGACTGCGAAATCCTGGTGCAGTTAAACGATGAGCGCGGCAAGCCTACCAGCGCATACATCAAGGACCTGCGCGAGAAACTTCCCCAGCGCTTCCCCGGCGTGCAATTTTTCTTTCAGCCCGCGGATATCGTCACGCAAATTTTGAATTTCGGCGTCCCCGCGCCCATCGACGTGGAGGTCACCGGGCTGAATCAGCAAGCCAACTACGCCGTAGCGCAAAAACTCTCCGGCGAGATCCGCCACATTCCCGGAGCCGTAGACGTGCACATCCAGCAGGCGTTCGACTCCCCGACTTTGCGCTTGGACGTGGACCGCACACGCGCGCAATCGGTGGGCCTACAGGCGCGCGATGTGGCGCAGAACGTGCTCGTCTCCTTGAGTTCCAGCTTCCAGACCTCTCCGGCCTTCTGGCTGGATCCCAAGAACGGCGTAAGCTACAGCGTTGCGGTGCAGTCCCCGCAATACCGCGTGGACAATCTGCAAAATCTGCAAAATATTCCCATTGGCAATACCGTGCCCGGCACGCCCGCACAGATTCTGGGCAACATGGTGGAGACCAGTTCCGTCGCCCGCGCCGCGGAAATTTCCCATTACAACGTGCAGCCCATGATCAATATCTATGCCTCCGTGGATGGCCGCGATCTCGGCGCGGTTTCCGATGAAGTGGCCCAGCGCGTCAAAGACATCGAGCCGCAGCTCCCCAGAGGCAGCCACATCGTCATCCGCGGGCAGGTGCAGACCATGAAGAGCTCGTTTACCGGCCTGGCTGTCGGATTGATCGGCGCCATCGTACTGGTGTACTTGCTGATCGTCGTGAACTTCCAGTCTTGGCTTGATCCTTTCATCATTATCACTGCGCTGCCCGGCGCGTTGGCGGGCATTTGCTGGATCCTGCTGCTGACGCACACCACGTTGAGTGTGCCCTCCCTGACCGGCGCCATTATGGCCGTTGGCGTGGCCACCTCGAACAGTATTCTGATGGTCTCCTTCGCCCGCGAACAGCTCGACGAAGGCAAAAACGCCCACGACGCCGCGCTGGAAGCCGGTTTCGTTCGCGTGCGCCCAGTCATCATGACCGCCCTGGCTATGATTATCGGCATGGTGCCCATGGCTATCGGGCTCGGCGAAGGCGGCGAGCAAAACGCCCCGCTGGGCCGCGCGGTCATCGGCGGGCTGCTGTTTGCGACGTTCGCCACCCTGTTTTTCGTACCCGTGGTGTTTGCCATGATTCACGGCCGCCGCCAGCGCTCCGCGGATGCCGATGGCGGCAGCCAGCGCACGCTGTCGCACGCGTGAGTTGTGGGAAGGCCCGACTTTAAGTCGGGCCGTAAGCGAAACGGCAGATAAGGGGCTTTAGCCCCTGAGGGATCAGCTTTATTTTCGCCGCCAGCGCGGCTCGCTAAAATGCTGAGTACAATGAGAAACGGAGTGCAGTCCGATGAGTGAGGAATTTCATAACGCATCCCCGGAACGGGCTCAGGGCCAACAAGCGCGCTCGAAGAGCCGCCTCTTCCTCACGCTGTTGCTTGTCGCGCTGGTCCTGGTGGTCCTTGGTGGCATCACGCTGCTTCAGCGCCGCTCGCAATTCAACGCCCTGGCCAAGGAAACGGAAACGTTGTCCATCCCGACGGTTTCCGTCACCCATCCCACCGTCGAGCAATCGCAAGAAGATTTGACGCTGCCCGGCACCATGCAAGCCTACGTCGAAACTCCCATCTACGCGCGCACCAACGGCTATCTCAAAAAGTGGTACTTCGACATTGGCAGCCGCGTCGCCAAAGGCGCTCTGCTAGCGGAAATCGATACCCCGGAAGTCGATCAGCAGCTTTCGCAGGCTCGCGCCGATCTGAATACCGCCAAGGCCAACACTGCGCTCTCGGAAACCACCGCCGCGCGTTACACCGGCTTGCTGGCCAGCGATTCCGTGTCCAAACAAGAAGTCGACAACACCACCGGCGATCTGGCCGCCAAACGCGCCACGCAAAATTCCGCGGAGGCCAATGTTCGCCGGTTGGAAGACCTGGAGTCCTTCAAAAATATTTATGCCCCTTTCAGCGGCGTGATCACCCGCCGCAACGTGGACATCGGCAACCTGATCAACGCCGGCAACGGCGGCACTTCGCAGCAACTTTTCTATCTCTCGCAGATCGATCCCATTCGCGTCTATGTCAGCGTTCCTGAGCTGTACGCTCCGAGCATTCATACCGGTCTCGGCGCGTATCTCGTACTCGCGCAATTTCCCGGCCGCCGTTTTGAAGGCAGAGTCGTGCGCACCGCCAACGCCATCGACCAGGCTTCCCGCACCTTGCTCACAGAAGTGGACGTACCGAACAAGACCGGCGAGTTGTTGCCCGGCGGCTATTCCGAAGTGCACCTCGAAGTAAAAATTAGCGGCGCGCGCCTGCAGGTTCCCGTCAACGCTTTACTCTTTCGCGCCGAGGGTCTCCGCGCCGTCTCCATCGATGCGGATCACAAGACGCATCTGAAGCCGCTGCAAATCGGCCGCGACTACGGAACCTATCTCGAAGTCCTTCAGGGTCTCGATCCCAATGATTGGATCGTCGTCAATCCCGCTGATTCCCTCGACGAAGGCCAGCAGGTCAACGTCAAGGAACTGCCGCAAGCCAGCAAAGGCCCTGTGCCCGCGGGCGCGGCGCCACCGCCTGCTCCGCCAGCGCCAGCCGGAAACGCTGGAGCCCCCGGCGGCAACAAATCGCAGAACGGAAGCACGCCGAAAAAGTAATGGACTCCCTGAACGCAACACGCTTTGCGCGTCTCACGACTTTTTTTTCCGCTGCGCTTGTCTTCGCCGGCTGCACGGTGGGCCCGAATTACCATCGACCGAACGCAGAGGTTCCCGCGAAATGGGACACCACCCCACCGTGGCGCGAAGGCACTCCTATGGACGCTTTGCCTAAGGGCCAATGGTGGACCGTCTATCACGACGATGAGCTGAACGCTCTCGAACAGCAGGCCCTGGACGCCAACCAAACCCTGAAGGTTTCCGTCGCGCACCTTGAGCAGGCCCGCGCCACCGCCGCCGTGCAGGTGGCTGCCAATTTTCCGACGCTGGGGCTGCAGCCCAGCTCCACGCAACCCAGCGCCCAGCGCAGCCGCTTGAGCGGCGGGCGTCCGGTGAACTCCTCGAGCATCAGCAGCAAGCCCCTCACGCAAAACTCTTACGCCATACCTTTCGCCGTAAATTATGAAGTGGATCTCTTTGGTCAGCGCCGCCGCACCATCGAATCCGCCGAGGCCTCCTACCAGGCCAGCGCCGCCGATCTCGAAAACGTGCGTCTGGTCATCACCGCGGAACTGGCCGGGGATTTTTTTACCCTGCGCCAGCAGGACACCGAGATCGGCATCCTCAACCGCACCGTCGACGCACTCACCAAAGGTCTGCAGTTGGTGCAGTCCCGTCACGAAGGCGGTATCGCTTCGGGCCTGGACGTCGCGCAGGAAGAAACCTTTCTGGACACCGCGCGTACCCAGGCCATCTTGCTGGAACAGCAGCGCAAACAATCCGAGGACGCCATCGCCGTGCTCATCGGCAAGCCCGCGCCCGATTTTCACCTGGCGCCGAAAGAAATCGCTGCCGCGCCGCCGGACCTCGCACTCGGCCTGCCCTCCGATTTGCTGGAGCGCCGTCCGGATGTCGCCGAAGCCGAGCGCCAAATGGCCGCCACCAACGCACAGATCGGGGTCGCCAAAGCTGCCTACTATCCTTCCCTGAATCTTTTCGGCGGCACGGGACTCCAAAGTTCCAATATCGCCAATCTACTTACCAGCCCGAGCATTTTCTGGGCTTTGGGCGCGAACCTCGCCGAACCTATCTTCACGGGTGGTGCACGCCGCGCTCAGGTGCAATACGCGCGCGCCGGATACGACGCTGGCGTCGCCAACTATCGCGCCACGGTGTTGAACGCCTTTCGCGAGGTGCAGGACAGCGTCACCGGCTTGATCGTGCTGGAGCAGGCACAGGTGACCCAGCAGGCCGCGGTGGATTCCGCGCGCCACACCCTCGATATTTCCGTGGATCGCTACAAAGGCGGCTTGGTCAGTTATCTCGACGTGGTTACCGCGCAGCAAAATCTGCTCAACGACGAACAGCAGCTCGCCACCATTCGCGGGCAGCGCCTGGTTACCAGCGTTCTGCTGGTGAAGGCTCTCGGCGGCGGCTGGGATTCCTCCAGCCTCTCCGCGGTGGCCGTAAAGGCCAAGCTCAAGGACATCGTCGCGCCGTAGCAAATCAAAAAAAAAAACGGCGCACGCTTCACGCGGACGCCGTTACGACTTCTCAAAAAAATGCGATTTGGTGGTTACCGGCGGCGCTTGGCCTTTTTCACCGTCTTCTTCGCCACTTTCTTGGCCTTTTTTGCGGCTTTGCCGGCCTTCTTGGTCGTCTTGCTCACGGCCTTCTTGGCTTTTTTCGCGCGAGCGGAAACTTTCTTGGCCGTCGCGGAAACCTTCTTGGCCACTTTGCGCGTAATCGCCTTGGCGTTCTTCTCCACCTCTTTGGCTCGCTTCACCACCTTGGCCTGCGTCGCGGGACTGGGCGTCAGGGCCTCTTTCGCAGCGTTGGCTTTCGCCGCAAGGCTGCCCAGCGTCGAGCCAATCGATTCCGCCACGTTGGTCAACACTTCTTCAAATTGTTGGGTCTTGTCTGCTTCGGAAGGCATTCTTCTGGGCTCCTTGTCTGGCGTATGGTGTTACATTTCGGTTATGAGTCATCTTACAGTTATTACGCATACATCGCCAGCCGCATCCGTCCTCACGGCCCGCGGGCGTGGCTACTCAAAGTACTCCCACGCGCGCCCCTTGCGCAAGTTGCCGCGCTATCCCTGGCGCCGCTCGCCGCTAATTGCGCGAGCCGACCGCGATTAAGACAATTCCGCCCACCAGCGCCAGTCCACCCACGATCGGCGGGAGCGGCACGGTGTGTTGCCTATCCTCAGTCGCGTGAATCGGTCCGATGTCCACGATCTTGTCGCGCTTGGTGTAGGTAAAGCCCTGATAGGCCAAAGCGAGAATCCCCAGAATCACCAGGACAATTCCAATCAACGTTGCTGATTTCATGATAGCGGCTCCTTTTCGCCGCGATGACGCTAACTTTATTTTGCCCCGGCGTTCAAATTGCGCGCCGCCCCTGAATCACGCGGATGAGAATGACGATGATGGCTACGACTAGCAAAATATGGATGAAGCCGCCGACGGTGAACGAGGTCACCAGGCCGAGCAGCCACAAAATGAGCAGAATCACGGCCAGCGTCCAAAGCAAATCCATAAAAGCTCCTTAGTTTTAGAGGTCGGCAGAAGGAATGGCCCGGTTGCGCTGCGACCTGTTTGCGAACGTAAGGAGACTATCGTTGCGCAGCAAAAGTGCCCATCGGGAGAAAAGTGTAGTTTGCCGCGCACTTCGCCGTAGGCGTTTTGTACCGGATTATTCTGAGCCATCGATTATTCCCGATCGCCGGTCATTACGAAGAGGGGCTTGCCCTCGAAATTCTCAAACTTTGGGGCCAAGCGTGCGGTGTTGTAGTACTGCGCGATATCCACGACTTTTTTGGTGGCGGTGATGGTCTCGATGGGGACGTTTCCGTAGCGGCCATTTTTTAGCACCACCAGGCGGCCGGAGATATTTTTCAGCAGCAGGTCCAGCGCCATGTTGCCATAAATCATGGGAGCGATGGCGTCGATGGCGTCGGGAGCGCCGCAGCGCACGAAGTAGCCGAGCTTCTGGTTGACCACGTCGATCTTTTTGCCTTTGTTGAATTTGGCGGAGAGTTCTTTCACTTTTTCCGAAACCAAATCGCCAATGCCGCCCAGTTTTTTGTGGCCGAAAGCGTCGGCAGCTTCGCCTTGAAAGACCATGTCGCCACCCTCGAACATGGCGCCTTCTGAAACCAGCACCGTCGAATAATGGCTGGGATTGTTGCGGCGGTCTTCGACGAGAAGTTCCGTGAGGTTCTCGATATTGAATTTGTATTCGGGAATGACGCAACGTTCCGCGGCTCCGGCCATGGTGGGAACCATAGCGGTGAAGCCGGCGTAACGGCCAAAAACTTCGAGGACCATGAAGCGTTCGTGCGAACCGGCGGAAGTGCGCAAATTATTGACGAGTTCGATGGTGCGATTTACGCAGGTGCTGAAGCCGATGCAGTAGTCGGTGCCGGGGACGTCATTGTCCATGGTCTTGGGGATGCAGACGACCTTGAAGCCTTCTTTGTGCAGGCGGACGCCGTAACTGAGGGTGTCGTCGCCGCCGATGGGCACGAGATAGTCGATGCCGAGCCAGGCCAGATTTTTCAAAACTTCGGGCGTTAGATCGTTTTTCTCGGCGTTGTAGGTGGATTGAAGATGCGGCGGCACGTTGGCTTTGGCCACTCGGCTGGGATTGGTGCGCGAAGAATGCAGGAAGGTGCCACCGGTGCGCCCGGCGCGGTCCACAATTTCCTTGGTTAGCATCTGAAAATTGTCGGAGTTGTCGTAGTCCTTCTCGCGGACCATTTCCACGATGCCGGCCCAGCCGCGGCGCAATCCGATCACCTGGTAGCCCTGTGACAGCGCCCGCCGGGTGACGCCGCGAATCGCGGGATTCAGTCCGGGCACGTCGCCGCCGCCAGTCAGAATTCCGATCACGCCCTTTTTGGTATTTACATTCGCCATGCTAGTTCGCCTCGCTGAGTGAAGTGCAGCCCGCAATTATCCACCGGCAGCGAACAATTACAAAGCGCCGCAGCGCAGACAGCAGAGAAGATGAGAGGAAAATCAGGGTACCCCACCCCCGGGGGTCGTGAATCGTATTGATTCTGAATGGGTTAGATGCGAATCTTGCATATCGTTTTGATTCTGTTGAAGTTAGTGAAACTGCAAAATATTTGGTTAGAGAGACCGATACTACCCCCGGGTGTTTTTGGCAAAGAGTGCGCAAGGCACAGAAAATAGTTGGGTTATGGCGTTTTGTAAATTGAGAAGAGTGCGCAAATGCTTGAAAAGAAAGGAGGGCGTTTTTAAGCAGATTGCGAGAATGTGCGGGCGGGCTGGGGCCATCGATGGACGGGACTGCTTGCGTTGCGATGGCAGATCGACTTGACACGCTATATTATACAAAGATAACGTTATCGTGTCAATAGTCTTGCTATACGTACCGGGACCGAGCCGCTGCATGTTTTCTGATGGTTATTGGCAGCCGCCGCGACCCTACAAATACTCTCAACAGTATATACTTTTAAAGGTATAATCGAAATGAAGTGGAAGGTACTGCTGGGCGACGAGTTTGCGGGAGAATTCCTCGCCCTCCCAGAGCAGGTGCAGACGGAGATTCTGGCGCTGTCGCGGCTGCTGCAGACATTCGGACCACAACTTGGGCGTCCGCGGGCGGACACCCTGAAAGGTTCGCGCCACGCAAACATGAAGGAACTGCGCTTCGAGGCGGCTGGTGGGGTGTGGCGCGTGGCATTTGCTTTCGATCCCAAGCGAGCTGCGATTCTGCTCGCGGCTGGCGACAAGTCTGGGGGCAGCGAAAAGCGGTTTTACCGGGAGCTGATACGAAAGGCGGATATGCGCTTCAACGCACATCTGGCGCGCTTGCGAAAGGAGAAAAAATAGCCATGGCTAAGAATGTGGACGAAATTATCAGGAAGCTCAGCCCCGCGCGGCGCAAACAGGTGGAGGCTCGCGCGGCGACGCTGATTGCCGAGGAAATGACCCTGCGGGAACTGCGGAAGGCGCGGAGGATGACGCAGGACCGCATGGCCAAGGACCTGGGAATTGCGCAAAAACAAATATCGGCCATCGAGAAACGCACGGACATGCACATCTCGACGCTGCGCCGGGCAATTGAAGCGATGGGCGGAAGCCTGGCGTTGGTGGCACAGTTTCCCGACCGGGAGCCGGTCACGCTGGCGGGCATTTCCGCCATCGGTGTATGGAGAGCGAGACGCTCTGGCAATCGGCGGCGGACGCGGGCAACGACTTCTTAGGGAGGGTCCATCATGGCGATGAAGAATCCACCGCACCCGGGCGGGCTGGTATTGCGGCAGTGTATTGCGCCTTGGGTTTGACGATTACGGATGCGGCGGCGGCGCTGGGAGTGACGCGTACTACTTTGTCAGAATTGGTGAATGGGAAGCGCGGGATTTCGCCGGAGATG
>Ga0209656_10001089_pt1 | contig 17572 bp, 19 predicted proteins | sample BogFormECP12_OM2_FD_188239 | JGI IMG/M metagenome (GOLD analysis project Ga0209656, IMG submission 188239) | Bog forest soil microbial communities from Calvert Island, British Columbia, Canada - ECP12_OM2 (SPAdes) (version 2) | ecosystem: Environmental > Aquatic > Freshwater > Wetlands > Bog ... | reverse complement strand
CTTTCTCCAGATACTCGCGGCAGTTCGCCATCTCTTCCTGCATCGGCGCCCGATTAGCGATGCGACCGCCTTCATCGGTGGTCGCGCGGCACTTGATCGTATTGGTGATGAACACGTCCTCGCGACCCAGATCAATCGCTGCGAGCATCTTGGTGAGCAGTTCGCCCGCGCGGCCGACGAACGGCGCGCCTTGCTTGTCTTCCTGTTCCCCCGGTCCTTCGCCCACGATCACCAGCGCTGAAGCCGGATCGCCGACGCCGCAGACCACCTTCGTCCGCGTGTAGCCGATCGGGCAGCGCCGGCACGCTTCGACCACGTCATGCAATCGAGCCAGCTCGGCCGCTCGCGCCGCATGATCCGTCATCCGTGCACCAATGCGTGCACCCCGGCGCGCACTGCAAGCACGAGCGCGACGAAGATCGCGGCGTAGAGGACGTAGCGCGCGACCAGCGCGGCGGAGAGCGACCAATACCACGCGAGACCATGGTGTTTGATCCAATAGAGCCGCCGGCTGCGCTGGCGCCAGTTGAGCACGCCGAGACGCCCCCACCGCTTGCGGCTGCCGCCTTGCTCGGACTTGTGCATCGCGACGCATTGCGGCAAGAAGACGACGCGTCCCCCTTGGTCCCGCAGGCGATGCGCGAAGTCGATCTCCTCGTGATAAAGGAAGAAGCGCTCGTCGAAACCGCCGAGGCGCGCGAACGCGTCGGCCCGGATGAACATGGCGGCTCCAACGACCAAATCGACGTCGCGCTCGGTCGAATAGTCGAAATTGCGTAGCGCGTAGCCGTTTGACTGCGCGCGGAACCAGGGAAGCTCGCCCCAGGCGGAGCTGCGCAGAAATGCTTGCCACCAGGTGTCGAACTCACCGCACGACGGCGCGACGCTGCCGTCTTCATTGAGCAGTTTGGCGCCGGCCATCGAGACGTCGGGATGCGCGTCGAAATAGGTGACGGCGTTGGCGAGCAAGCCTGGCTGGGCACGCGCATCCGGATTGAGGAAGAGCAGCACAGGAGCACTCGCCGCGCGCGCGCCGATATTGCACGCCTTGGCGAAACCAAAATTCTGCCCGTTCTCGATGACGGTCACACCAGGGTACGCGGCTTTGGCGCGTGCCACGCTGTCGTCGCTCGAACCGTTGTCCGAGACGATCACTTGCGCGAAGGCGGGGTCTGCTTTGACCTCCGGCAGCCCGGCGATGGAGCGCAGGCACTCTTCAAGCTCGTCGGCGGCATCGTAGCTCACCACGATGACCGATATCGCGGACATGCAGCCTGCTTCTCTAAAAAAAACGAGCGTCTTGCAGACGCTCGTCGGGTGGTTCCGCATGGAGCGGTCGAATTTATTCGACCGTTTCGGGCTACGAGGCTTTCTGGACCGTCGCAGGCTCCATGGGCGGCAGCGCGTTGAGCGCGTCCAAGATCATGGAGAGCGGGATGCCGTAACCCTCGCTCACTTGCTCGATCGTCTCGAATTCCGAGATCGCGCAGTGGGCGCATCCCCCGAGGTGAAAGTTGGCGAAGACTGCTCTCGCACCAGGGTGGAGAGCAAATGCTTCGCCGACGGTCAGGCTTTGATGAAACGTTGGACTGTCTGTACTGACGGCGACCACCCCCTTCTCCCGTCGTGCGCCGCCCGTTTCTCTCTTGGTCTGGCGGCAGCCGCGGGTTGATACGCGAGCAGTATTCTTGCCGGTACCTCGCCGAACCTCCGCACCCGATGGCAACCGCAACGGCCCTGGTACCAGAACGGACTTCGAGCCGCGACCTCGACCGTTCGAGTTTGACGTTCGATTGGGTGATGGTAGGCTTGAGCGGGCTGTTCGTCGGCGGGTTGTACGTCGACGGCTGGGCGCACAACCATCTCGACCGCATCGAGACCTTCTTCACGCCCTGGCACGCGATGTTCTACGGCGCGTTCCTTCTACTCGCGCTGGTGTTCGGCGCCTACTCGCTTGCCGGTTTGCGCGAGCGTCCGAAACAGATGGAGCGGTCGAGTTTACTCGACCGTTTAGGGCGCGCGATCCCGACCGGCTACGTGTGGTCGGCGCTCGGCATCGTGCTATTCACGCTCAGCGGACTCGGCGACATGCTTTGGCACATGCGCTTCGGTATCGAGAAGGATACGGAGGCGCTGCTCAGCCCGACGCATCTCGGACTGGCGACCGGCATGGCGCTCGTGCTGACTGGGCCGCTGCGCGCCGCCATCGCTCGAGGCGACGAAGCACGGGGTTCCGCGCTCTGGCCGGCCGTCCTTTCGCTGACCTGGCTGTATTGCGGCCTCACGTTCATGACGCAGTTCGCGCCAGCGCTCGCCGCATGGGGCATCGGTCCCAGGCCTTCGTCCGATCTGCTCGAGCTCAAGATCGATCGCTCGGTGACGGTGCAGCTGCTCGATGCCGCGCTGCTCAGCGGCGTCGTGCTGTACGCCGTACGCCAATGGGGCGCGCGGCTGCCGTTCGGCGCGATCACTGCGATCCTGCTCATCAACTCGCTGTTGATGGAGACGCAGCAGGGCGGCAACGAGCAGATCCTCGGCGTCGCGATCGCCGGGCTATGCAGCGACGCGCTTGTCGCGTGGCTGCGGCCGTCGGCGCAGCGCATCGCGCAGTTCCGCCTGGTGGCGTTCGCGGTACCGTTCTTATACTTCGCAGCGCACTACGCGACGTATCTCGCGCGCGGTTATCCCATCTATTATAAGGTGCATATCTGGGCGGGTCTGCCCTTTATCGCCGGGCTCATCGGCCTGTTGATGAGCTTCCTGGCGATGAGCGCTCCGGCTACGCCGCGCGGCGCGCCTGCAGATATGCAAGCATGAACTGATCCAGGTCCCCGTCGAGCACGCGCTGCGCGTCTGAGATCTTCACTTCGGTGCGATGGTCGTTGACCATGGTGTACGGCTGCAGCGTGTACGAGCGGATCTGACTGCCCCATTCGATCGCGCTCTTCTTGCCGGTGAGCTGCGCGAGTTTGGCGGCCTGCTCTTCGCGCCGGCGCTGCGCGAGCTTGGCAGCCAGCATCTTCATCGCGCGATTGCGATTGGCCAGCTGCGAGCGTTCGTTCTGCACCGCGACGATGATGCCGGTCGGCTTGTGGGTGATGCGGATGGCGCTCTCGGTCTTGTTCACGTACTGGCCGCCGGCGCCCCCGCTCTTGTAGGTCTCCACTTCGAGCTCGTCCGGTTTGATCTCGACCGCTTCGTCGCTTTCTTCGAGCTCCGGAGTGACATCCACGGAGGCGAACGAAGTGTGACGGCGCTTGGCCGCATCGTACGGCGAGATGCGCACCAGTCGGTGCACGCCGCGTTCGCTCTCCAGATAGCCGTATGCGTTGCGCCCTTCGATGACGAGCGTGGCGCTCTTGATCCCCGCCTCTTCGCCCTCGAGGCTGTCGACGATCTCGGCGCGATAGCCGTGGCGTTCGGCCCAGCGCATGTACATGCGCAGCAGCATCGAGGCCCAATCGCAGGCTTCGGTGCCGCCCGCTCCCGCGTGAATCGTCAGAATAGCGCCGTGGCTGTCGAACTCGCCGTCCAAGATCGCCGTGGTCTCTGCGGAGTCAAGGTCAGTGCGCAGGCGTTCCAGCTCGACGCGGATCTCCGCTTCGAGCGCAGCGTCGCCTTCTTCGAGCGCGACGTACTCAGCCAGCTCGCGCGCTTTCCCCTCAAGGCGTGCCAACGGTTCGACCTCGGCCTTGAGGTCGGCCAGGTGTTTCATATGCTTTTGGGCGCTGTGGGGATCGTTCCAGAAGTCGTTCGCGTGCGACTGCGCTTCGAGCGCCGCTATCTCGCGCTGTTTGCCGGCATAGTCAAAGCCGCACCTGAAGGGTCTTCAGGCGATCGTTGATGCGGTCAAGGTCGGTGCGCAATTGATCGTTCACGCTGTTTCACGTTCGACATCGAAGGGCCGCAGCACATTCTTTCAGAGGTCAAACCGGGGACGTCGCGAACCCGCGCGAAATGTCGATGGAGCTGCTCAGTACCATCGCTGCCGTCGGCACGTTTGTGGTCATCGGCGCGACGGCGATCGTCGCGGTCGTCCAGCTGCGCCACGCCCGCGCCAGCAACCAGATCGCCGCGGTTCTGCACATCGGCGAGATGCTGGAAAGCGAGCGCTGCCAGGAAGCGCGCCGTTTCATCCGCGATGAACTCGAGCCCCGCATGCACGATGCCGAGTTCCGCAAGGCGTTGAGCTCGATTCCAACAGGGCCGGCCGCGCGCCCGATCGTCTTCCTCGGAAACCACTACGAACGGCTCGGGTTGTTCGTCAAGCGTGGGATTATCGATGAAGACCTCGCCTGCGATCTCTGGTCCGCTCAAGCGTCTGGCGATTGGGACACCATGGCGCCGGCCATCGCCATCTTGCGGCGCGCGCAAGGCGATTCCGTCTTTGAGAATTTCGAGTACTTGGTCGACGCGAGCTTCCGCTGGTTCGTGCGCTACCCGGATGGGGCGTACCCGCGCAGCCGCGCGCGCCGGCCGGTTTCCGACGTATGGCTCGAGGAAGATCGCGCGCTGGAGCGCTGAGCGGAGCTCACGGCTAGGCTTCGATAAGGAGCGACGGTGGCCGGAAGTTTGGAGACCTGTGTAGTACTGGGAAGCCCATGAAGAAAAAGAACGGCAGCTCGAAGAGAGTCAAATCACCATCTCGGTTGATAGACGCGAGGATCAAGGAGCTGGACGACTGGCGTGGCAAGACGCTCGCCCGCATGCGCTTCCTGATCAAACAAGCCGATCCCGAGGCCATCGAAGAGTGGAAGTGGAGAGGCGTTCCGGTGTGGTCTCACGACGGGATCATCTGCACGGGCGAGACATACAAGGCCGTGGTCAAGCTGACATTCGCCAAGGGTGCTCAGCTGAAAGACCCTGCGAAGCTCTTCAACTCCAGCCTTGACGGCAACGTGCGGCGTGCCATCGACTTGCACGAACGCGGGAAAGTTGACGAGTCCGCCTTCAAGGCTCTCGTCCGCGACGCAGTGGCGCTGAACACCTCGGCTCCCCCAGCTCGCCCGAAGAGGAAAACGAAATGAAAATCAAACTGGCCAGCGTCTACGTGGACGACCAGGACAAGGCCCTGCGCTTCTACACGGAGGTATTCGGCTTTGCGAAGAAGGCCGATTTCAGTCAGGGCCCGTATCGCTGGCTGACCGTGGTCTCACCCGAAGAGCCGGACGGCACTGAGCTGCAGCTGGCGCTGAACGACGACCCCGCCGCCAAAGCGTACCAGCAGGCGATGTTCCAACAAAACCGGCCCGCGGCAATCTTCTTCACCGAAGATGTCAAAGGCCATCACGAGCGGATCAAGGCCCGCGGCGCCGAGTTCACGATGCCGCCGACCGACGTGACCTTCGCGACCATCGCGATGGCGAACGACACCTGCGGCAACCTCATTCAGATCACCCAGCTGGCGCGCCACTAAGGGCGTGATTTCGGCAATTGAAGCCATCCGCGCGATGTAGCGTGATCCTTCATAAGCCACTTCATACCGCCAAAACAACATACTCGTCGCTTTCCGGATGCAAGCATGTCGCAAGCTTTTTCGATCCGGCGCGCGCGCGTCTCCGGTTGCTTGGCTGAGCTTATCCAGAGGATCCAGTCCCGGCGCGCGATTGGCGTGATATCCGCCCACGATCTCCGCGCCAGCGGGGCAGCTGCGAGGGCATCGCGTAAGTCCATTGGCACCCTGGTCTCCGGTTCTTCTCCGGCCCGCGTGATCTCCACAGCTACCGTGCCTGCAGCGTCCGCGCCTGCAGCATCGCGCAGGGCTTTTGTAACCTTGAGCCAGCGACTGCCGTTGCCGTTTGATTCGAGAGCTGCCCGGAAAGGGAAGCCATTGATAGTTCCCTCGACCATCGCCGTGCCTCGCGATGGAAGCTTTGCGCTCGCGCTCTCGGGGAGAGCAAGAATGGTCCACGATGCAATTTTTTCGTTTGCCGTAGGCCGAAGCAACTTGCCGCTGAAGCGAATCGTCGACGTGGGCCGCGCTAGGCGGTTATTGACTCTTTGCATTCCCCGCCGTGTGTGTCTCGACGAGAATGGTGGCCTTGCCGATGTTCACGCTCGCGCGGACCTGCGGTCGCACCTGCACGCCGTTGAGCATGACGCCTTGGGTCACGAACGTGATCTCAAGCGTCGAGGCGTTACGCGACGCAAGCAGCGCCTTGTTGAGCGGCAACGCCACCTGCGCGCGCATGTCCATCTCGTCTTGCACTCCGTTCACGAAGAGGGAGACAGCGCCGACGAAGTACGGATCTTGCGCATCGGCCGGCTGGGCGCCGGACAGCACCGCTGCGCTCGGTGCGGAGGGCGGTCCGACGAACGCTGCCCAGACCGCGCCGGGTTGCGTCGGGGCGGTCACGTCCTCGAGGTGCAAGTACACCGTCTTCGATGGGTCGGCCGCGATGTTCATCAGTTTCTGACGCGCGTCCGCCGGGATCTGCAGCGGAACGCGTACCGGTTGTGCGCCAAGCGGCGGAATCGAGATCGAAAGCGGAAAGACGGCGAAGTGTGGCAACATGCGCGCCACAAGGTTCGGGCACATTTCCACCGCTAGCGTGGGTCCGCCTTGATAGCGGTACTTCAATTGTTGGGCCGCATTGACCACGTCGCAATCCGACATGGTGACGGCTTTGCCGTTCTCGTCGAAAAACGTCCACGTCTTGCCCGTCCAGCCCAAATCGCTCGTCGGATCGCTACCTCCGCTGCTGCCGCGCCACGCTTCCCAGAGCCGGTCGCAGTTGGAGTGATGCAGCCAGAAGAGCGGGTCGAGGGCTGTCACCGTGGGGTCGGCAAAACCCGCCCCGACCGCGACGTGCACATGGTTGTGCGGATATGAAAACTGCTCGACTGCGCCGCTGCCCGTTCCCGTCCAGAACGACGTCGCCATGAACGCACTCGTGGTGCTGGTCTCGACTGCCGTCAGCATTGCACCCGCGTTCATCGCCGGCAGGCGGTTGACCGAGTAGAGCGTGGGCAGTTTCTTCTTTTCCCGGAACAGTGCCGGTATCTGCAGCTCGCTTGGCGAGTCCCATGCCCAAAACGGTATCGTCCAGCTCGAATCGCCGGATTTCTTGCGGACGATCCGCTCGAACCAATACAGATACATGCGATGCCACGACCAGAAGAACTCGTTGCCGTGTTGGCAGGTGCCCCACGCCGTGGGTGGCGATGATGTGATGGGTGCATACCCGTGGATCGCGGCTTGATACTGCCAACTCGTCGGATCGGTTTTTGGGAGCATCCTCATCGCTTTGATGCCCGCGATAAATGACTTGATGGTCGGGCTCGTCGCGGTAAGCCCGCCGACGTCAAAGCGCGTGAGCGGGGCGGCGAGAGCCTGCGAGCTGAAAAGCGGTTGGGTGACCGCAACCGCAACGGCGGACGTCCCAGCGATCGTCAGAAAACGGCGCCGGGTCACGCGCCGGCCCAAAATCGTGCGATCAGTGTCTTGCATCGGTTCGCTCCTTCGGGTGGTCGAGGAAATGGAGCACCCCACGAGCTTCATGCGAAATCAAGAATGCGCTAAGGATGGCTGGAACCGTTTGGTGCGACGGTTCTACCTCCGTGTGGCGCTTGCCCGCTCAGCGGTTGGCCGCCGCTTGGCGGCAAGGCTGCCCCGCTGGCAGCTCAAGAGGCGAAGACCGTCTTACGCTGAAGTCAACTTCCCTTGTCGCTTCGCGGCGGCTCCCAAAGCTCGATGCGGTTGCCGTCGGGGTCGACGATCCAAGCGAATTTCCCGTACTCGTATTCCTCGCGGTGGGGAACGATCTCTACGCCTTCGCGCTGCAGCTCCTCGAGAAGCGCGTCGAGGTCTTCAACGCAGTAGTTGATCATCCACTGCTGATTGGGCTTGCCGAAGTAGTCGGTATCCGCCTCAAATGCAGCCCAAACCGTCATGCCCCGGCGTTGCGGCTGCTCGTCGTCGCGCCACCGGAATGACGCATGCCCGTCGTCGCCGACCGGTACGCCAAGATGCTCCTTGTACCACGCGTTGGTTGCCGTTGGATCCTTTGAGCGAAAAAAGACTCCGCCGATTCCGGTGACACGTTTCATTCTTCTTACCCGATCAAAAGCGAATGCGCCGTGCTAACGAGCGCCGCGCAAGCAGGTGTCGACGGAGGTGATCGTTTTACCACCCGACCGCACCGTCGCGTGCTGCGTGTACTCCGTCGCCGAGATGCGATCGAACGTTGTGACGATGCTTGCGTCGGGGTAAACGCTGTGGTAGGCGATGTGGTTCGGATCGCTGCCGGTCGCGCGCAGGATCGTGGCGGTTCCATGGTCGTCGAGAACGACCGCCGTCCAGCCGCCGCGCTGTGCGTCATACGCGAGCAGCTCTTCGTCGCCGCCGCCTGCCCAGGAAGCGATCTGCCGCAAGGTGTGGCCGTCGCGATCGTACGCGTACGTGGCATCGTAGGCCAAGCGTACCGCTCCCGCGCGGTACGTGCAGTTCCACGTACCGACGAGATAGTGCAGCCCGGCGAGCGGCGCCGCCGTTGCCGACAACGCCGCAGCGAGCACGAGGGACGCGAACATCACGACAATACCCATATCCCTTCCTCGCTACAATGTGCTGTTTGGTCCACACTTTGCTTTCATCGCCGCGCTGGCTCGCTGCTTTGCTGCCGAGTCGCCTCCTATCAACTCTTGCATCGTTTGCCGTTCGCTTGATGAGAGCGGGGGATCGTAGGTCGCAAGGTTGAGTAAAACTGGGCCAGCCGCGCTCTTGGCGATGGACCCCGAGATCGCGATGACGGCCGCTCCACTGGGTGCGAATACCAGGGTTCCGCCTCCGCTGCTACTGTAATCGACGTGGGCGCTGCCGGGGACGTGAGCGACGTACCAATCGGAAACGGTTTTGACACCGGCATCTACCGTGTACACGGTATTGGACACACTATGGCCGCAGCGGTTTGCTGTGACACTCAGTGCGGGGTTTTTCGATTTGGCTGCGCCCGGATAAACGGGTAAACCGACGTTCGCTGCCTGAGCTGCAGCGGTTGACTGCGCTACGCCAAGTGCGATGCTGAGGATCAGAACCCCCAAACGCTTCATGTTACTCCTTACGCTAAAGTACGTCTACCATACAGCCATTCATAGGCTCTAAGCGATACCCCCATATGACCGTCCTTTTCGAGCCACTGCCGGGCGATTCCGTCGTTTTGCGGGCGCTCGGCAAGCGGTTAGCGCTCGCGGGCACCGTTCTGAACCGAGAGCTCCCAGCGATACCCGTCCGGATCTTGAAACCACAGGCCCATATGCGGCGAGCCCGGCGATGTAGGGCCGATCTCGTTGCCGGGATCTTCCAGTTCTACGCCGTTTTTTTTCAGCATCTCGAGCGCTTCGTGTAGCGCGCGCATACTGTCGAGGTAAAACGACATGTGGTCAATCGTGTCCGGATGTGGTGTGCCTTTGAAGAACCCGATGATAATTGCGTCGTTCGTCAGCGCGATGGCCTCATCGGACCGGAACATTTCGTGCAGATCGAAGTTGTTGGTCCAAAACTGCGCGCTCTTCTCCGGGTCTATGACGGCAAGGCTGAAATGCCAGACCGCGCCAAGTTGTACTTTCACGTCCATACCTCTTCGTAACGCATCAAGTCGCGGCCGGTACGCGCGGATGATGCGAGCTTTCTGCACATTCGTCAGGCCCCGTCATTCCACCATCGACACGGTAGTTCGCCCCGGTTATGAACTTCGCGCGATCCGACACGAGCAGCGCGAGGGCCTCAGCGATGGAATGTACGATTCGATTTTGCAATGACGTAGGGCTTGTGTCCCAAAACAGCCGGGCACGACTCTTTTTTTACGCGGCGTTAACGCCGTGGCACTTCTTATACTTCTTGCCTGAGCCGCACGGACACGGGTCGTTGCGTCCAACCTTGGCTTCAGCCTTGCGCACCGGAGCCGGGCCTCCCGCATCATCCCGGTTGGTGTGCAGCTGATCGAAGCGGCGCGCGGCGCGCGCGTCGAGCGGCACTGAGGGCCGGTTTTGCTGCGCGTGGCCGTTTGGCGCGGGCGCCTCGAACGGCGCGCCATCGGGGTGTGATTCCGTCAGCTGTTGCGTCGGCGGCGCTTGCGGCGGCTGCTGCACGACCAGGTGGAAGTCTTCGCCTTGGCACATCGCGCCGAGGAACTCTTCTTGGATGCTCGCCTTGAGGTCCTCGAACAGGTCAAACGCCTCGCGCTCGTACTCGACCCGTGGATCTTTTTGCCCCCAGCCGCGCAGTCCGATGCCCTGCTTGAGGCTGTCCATCGTGTACAGGTGGTCGATCCACAGACGGTCGATGATCTGCAGCATCGTGCCGCGCTCGAGCGTGCGCAAACCGTCGCGCAGGCCCTTCTCGTCCAATTGCCCCTTGTAGCGCTCGACGAAGCGCTCTTCTTTTTCGGTGTACATCTGGTCGGCCTGAGCCGCCAAGAACTCGACCATCTCATCCTTGGAGAACTTGTCGATCTGCGCGACGTCCACGCGCTTGGCGAAACCCCGCAGCACGGCGTCGAGTTCCTTGATGATCGCTTCGCGATCCCACTCGTGCGGGTGCACGCTGTCCGGGCAGTTGGCCTCGACGATCTGGCGCGCCTTGGCTTCGAACATCGAGGCGAGCGACGGCCGCAGGTCTTGGCCTTCGAGCACCGAGCGGCGCTCCGCGTAGATCACCGTGCGCTGCTTGTTCATGACGTCGTCATATTCAAGCACGTGCTTGCGCGCTTCGTAGTGGTGCGCTTCGACCTTCTTCTGCGCGCGCTCGATGCTCGCGGTGAGGATGCCGGCCTCGATCGGCGTATCGTCGTCGATCTTGAAACGCTCCATGATGCCCCGGATGCGCTCGCCCCCGAAGATTCGCATCAGCTCGTCGTCGAGCGCGCTGTAGAAGCGCGACGAGCCCATGTCGCCCTGGCGGCCGGAGCGGCCGCGCAGCTGGTTGTCGATGCGCCGCGACTCGTGGCGCTCGGTGCCGATGATGTGCAGCCCGCCAAGGTCGGGCACGCCTTCGCCGAGCTTGATGTCGACGCCGCGCCCGGCCATGTTGGTCGCGATCGTCACCTTACCGTACAAGCCGGCGTCCTTGATGATCTCGGCTTCTTTTTCGTGGTACTTCGCGTTGAGCACATTGTGCTCGATGCCGCGCTTGGAGAGCATGCCCGACAGTCGCTCAGACTTCTCGATCGAGCGCGTGCCGACGAGCACCGGCCGCCCTGCCTCGTGCATCTCGATGATCTCGTTGATCACTGCGCGGTACTTGCCGTCTTCGTGGTTGTAGACGACGTCGTCGAAGTCTTTACGGCGCACGCCGACGTTGGTCGGGATCGAGATGACGTCCAGCCCGTAGATCTCGCGAAACTCGCGCTCCTCGGTCTTGGCAGTGCCAGTCATGCCCGCCAACTTCTTATAGAGGCGGAAATAGTTCTGGAAGGTGATCGTGGCGAGCGTCTGGTCTTCGCTCTTGACCTTGATGCCTTCTTTGGCCTCGATCGCCTGATGGATGCCGTCGGAGTAGCGGCGCCCGTACATCAACCGGCCGGTGAACTCGTCGACGATGATGATCTCGCCATCTTTGACGACGTACTGCTCGTCCTTGCGGAACAGCTCTTTGGCCTTGAGCGCGGCTTGCAGCTGATGGGCCGACTCCAAGTTCGCCGGATCGTAGAGGTTCTGAAGTGCGAGCAGCCGCTCGACTTTGGCCACGCCTTTTTCGGTGATGGGCACGGCGTGCATCTTCTCGTCGACGGTATAGTCTTCGTCCTTCACCAGCTGCGGCATGATCTGGCGCGCGAAACGCTCATACAGATGCGACGGATCGTGATAGCCGGGCCCGAGCACGGCTTCGGGCGATCCGCTGATGATCAAGGGCGTGCGCGCTTCGTCGATGAGGATCGAGTCGACTTCGTCCACGATAGCGTACCACAGCTCGCGCTGGACGCAGTAGTCGATGTGCGGCGCCATGTTGTCGCGCAGATAGTCGAAGCCGGCCTCGTTGTTGGTCACGTAGGTGACGTCACACGCGTACGCTTCGCGGCGTTCGGGCGGCGGCATGAAGTGCTGGATCACGCCGACGGTCAGTCCGAGCGCGCGATAGATCGGTCCCATCCATTCGGCGTCGCGCTTGGCGAGGTAATCGTTGACGGTGACGACGTGGACGCCTTTGCCCATCAGCGCGTTGAGATAGACGGCCAGCGTGGCGACCAGCGTCTTGCCCTCACCGGTGCGCATCTCGGCGACCTTGCCTTCGTGCAGCACCATGCCGCCGATCAGCTGGACGTCGAAGTGGCGCATGTTCAACGTGCGCCGGCCGGCCTCGCGCGCGAGCGCGAACGCCTCGGGCAGCAATTCGTCGAGCGTGGCGCCATTTGCCAAGCGCTCGCGCAGCTCGGGCGTCTTGGCCGCCAGCTGCTCGTCGCTGAGCACGACCAGGTCAGGTTCGAACGCGTTGATGCGGCCCACGTTGCGGCGCAACCGGGCGACTTCGCGGTCGTTTCCGTCGACCCACGACTTTACCGTTGAGAACAGTGACAATGGAGTGCGCTACCTTCGGGACTAGACGGCAGGCGCGGCGTGGCGTTTGTCGAGCTTGCGCGTCTTGACTTTTTGGATCTGATGCTCGAGCCGGTCGCGCACCAGGTCGATCGCTGCGTCGATGCCCTTGCTGCGCTCTTCGGCTTTGACCAGCCGATGCGGCAGATGGAGCGTCACGCCGACGATCCGCAGCTCGCGCTCCGCGCGCAGCGTCACGTGGGCCTCGAGGATGCGGTCGTAGTGGCGTGACAGGCGTTCGAGCTGCCGCTGGACATGCTCTCGAAGCTCACCTGTGACCCGTACGTTCCTGCCTCTGATGTAGATCTTCATCGCCGCCGGCTTCGAGGGTATGGTGTGTCATTTCGCATTTCGGTCAGTGAAAATGAAGTCCTGCCCGCAGCGCGAGCTCGTACAGCGCAAAGCCCGCAGCCGCGAGGGCCGCCACGATGAACGCGATCCGGGCGACGACGTACGGCCGCTGCGGACGCGTCTTGATGATCTGACGCTTCACAAGGACACCGCGACCGGGTCGTTGATCTGGTCGAGCGGCATGCGCTGCTGCAGCTGCGAGAGGGTGACGAACTCGAATCCCGCGCGCCGGTAGGCGGCGACGATCTGCGGCAGGGCGTCGATCGTCGCGGTCGAGCCGTTGTGCAGGAGAAAGACGGCGGGCGAGCGCGCGTGCGTGGTCACATTGTCGACGACGAACTGTGCCGTCACGTGTCTCCAATCGCCCGGATCGACATCCCAGAGCGCGACGGTCTCGCCCTGGCCGCGCGCTGCGCCGACCGTGGCGGCGTTGAAGTTGCCGTGCGGCGGGCGGAAGTACACGATATGGCCGCCGGTCACCCGCTCGATCTGAGCTGCGCCGTCCGCCACTTCGCGCGACTGCGCATCAAACGCGAGCGTCGCCATTTCAGGGTGGGTCGAGGTGTGGTTGCCGATCTCGGTCCATCCTGCGGCGATGCGCTCCGCAAGCGCAGGCTGCTCGATCGTGTCACGGCCGATCAGGAAGAAGACTGCGGGCACATCCAACCTGTGCAACTGCGCGAGCAATGCCGGGGTCGCCACGGGATAGGGGCCGTCGTCAAACGTCAGCACCGCATACCGCGGCCGCCGCGGTGGCGAGAGCGATTCGCGCACGTCCAGCATCATGCGCTGCGCAATCGCGACGAGCGGCGGGTCGAGCACGGTCGCGCTCGGCATCGCGGGCGGCACGATGACAGGGATCAGTTCGAGTTGGGCGTGATGCGCCCAGCGGCGTAGGCCGATGACCGCGAGCAACACGAGGATGAGGCCCGCGATCGCGAACGCGATGCGGCGTCCTTGAGATTCTCCGGTGGTCACGCTATTGCGCGCGGAAGTCCCGCCCGATGACGATCTCGATGTCGCCGCCGTCGACCGTGCCGGTCGTGACGTCGGCGTCTTTGACCGGGAGGCGTTTCGCGACTTCCCCAGCGACGTTCTTGTCGACGCCGGTGACCCTGGTCTTCGGGTTGTCGAAGCTCGACGCGTTGCCGGTCGAGACGACGTTGAAGCCGCGTTGGCGCAGGTAATCGGCGAGCGCTGATGCTGCCCCGGGTTGGCCCGAGCCGTTGTGCACGATCACGTGCACCGTGGACGGATCGAATTCGTTGCCGAAGCCCGCGACGATATACTTCTGCACGACCGGGCGGCCGTTCGCGGCGTCGTAGAACAGCACGGACTCGCCGTCGGTGAAGCCCTCGAGCACCGGCAGTTGCGCGGTGTGCACCATCGCCGGCGTCTCATCGCGCAGCGCCAACGCGAGGTAGAACAGCTTGTCGTAGCTCAGATCGGTACGCACGTTCGCCTGCACCAGGCCGATGAGCGAGGGAAGCTTGGCGAAGATCGCCGGATCCTTCATGCGCTTGACGAGATCCCCGATGACCTGGCGCTGCCGCCGCATGCGGCCGAAATCGCCTTCGGGGTCGTGGCGGAAGCGGATGTAGCCGACGGTCTGCTCGCCGTTGAGATGCTGCGGGCCCTTCTTCAGATGGATGTGCAGGTGGCCCCAGCTGTCGTCGTAGTCCATGTCTTTCTCGACGTCGACGTCGAGACCGCCGATCGCGTCTACCAAATTCTTGGTCGCGTCGATCTTCAAGACCACGTAGTTGTCGAAGGGTGGGAAATTCAGGTTGTCGACGACCGTCTTCTCCGAGCGCAGCGGGCCCGCGTCGGCGATCGCCTCATTGATCTTGCCGTAACCGCTCTTGGGTATGTGGACCCACAAGTCGCGCGGGATCGAGACGATGCCGACCTGGTGCGAAGCGAGGTCGACGTTGACGGCCAGCATCGTGTCCGAGCGCGAGGAGCTGGTGTACATCTCGTCGCCTTGAGTCCAGTTCTCGTCGACGCCCATCACCAGCACGCGCAGCTTCGGCTTGCCGAAGATCTCAGTCAGATCGGGCTGGGCGAGATTGAGCTCGGCCAGCGCGTTTTGCAGGCCGTGCTTGTGCTTCACGTACACCCCGAAAGATATCGCGCCGGCCACTGCGATAAGAGCGAGCAGACTCCACAAGAACACCCTACCCGGGCGCGCAGGCGGCGGCGCGCTGACGGCCGACGGCGGCTGTTGACTCGGTGGATTGACGAACTGGTCGGACAACGGTGCTCCGGTTTCTTATGCGGGTGAGGGCACGGGACTGAGCTGGCGGGCGACGCGGTCGAAATCGGTGTGGCCGACGATGGTCGCCTCGACGAAGTCTCCTACCGTATGTTCGCCGGACAGGTAGACCAAGCCATCCACGCCCGGGGCCTCGCGCTGCGACCTTCCCACATGCGCGAGCCGCTCGCCGACGAGCCCGCGCAGCGGCGACGACGCCGCTACCAGCCGCTTACCCTCGATCAAGACGTCCAAGCGTTCGCCTACCCGGCTCGAGTTGACGCGGGCGCTGATGCGCCGCTGCGTCTCCCGCGCGAGCGCGAGCCGGCGACGCTTGACGCGCTCGGCCACCTGGCCCTCGCGCTCGTACGCATCGGTGCCCTCTTCTCTCGAGTACGGGAAAAACCCGACGCGATCGAGGCGCGCGCTTTCGAGAAACGTGAGAAGATAATGAAAATGCGCTTCGGATTCGCTGGGAAAACCGACGATGAAGGTGCTGCGGATGGTCGCCGCCGGCAGCGCTTCGCGCAGCGCCGCGAACAGTTCGAGATACCGCTGCGGCTGCGGCGGCCGGTGCATCGCCTTGAGGATTTCGGGGTGCGCGTGCTGCAGCGGCATGTCGACGTATGGGACCACCTTCGACGACGCGCGCATGGCGGCGATGATCGCCGGCGTGACCGAAGTCGGATAGAGGTAGAGAATACGGATCCAGCAGATGCCGTCGACGTCTTCGAGCGCCTCGATGAGCCGCGCCAGTCCGTCGCGCAGCCCGATGTCGCGCCCGTAGTCCGACGAGTCTTGCGCCACGAGGATGAGCTCTTTGACGCCGCCCTCCGCGAGGGCACGCGCCTCTTCGACGAGCGACGGAATCGTGCGGCTCTTGCCCACACCGCGAAGCTGCGGGATGATGCAGAACGAGCAGGTGTGATTGCATCCCTCGGAGATCTTGAGATACGCGCTGGCGCGCGGCGTGGTGACGACCCTCGGCAAGAAGCCCAAGCGCTCGACGTAGGCGTCGCGGTCCTCGAGGTGCAACGGCCGCAGCCCCGCTTCCACTTCTGCGATGATCTCGGGGATTTTCGGAAAGGCTCCGGTACCGACGACGGCGTCGATCTCGGGAATCAGTTCGCGCAGTTGGGCGCCGTAGCGCTGTGCAAGACACCCCGCGACTATAAGCCGCTGGCCGTCGCGCTTGGCGGCCGCATATTCGAGGATCGTGTCGGTGGATTCGGCTTTCGCCGGGTCGATGAACGCGCACGTGTTGACGATGACCGCGTCCGCGTCGGCGGCGCGCGCGGTGATCTCCCAACCCTGGCCGGCCAGACGGCCGAGCATCACTTCGCTGTCGATGAGGTTCTTGGCGCAGCCCAGGCTTGCCAGGAACGCACGGCGAGGCACGGCGCGTCGCGGCGCGCCGGCGTCAACGCGTCGCATCAGCGATAGTTCACGAATTGGACGGCAAAGTCGAGCGGCATGGCCTTCACCAGCTCGATCACCTTCTGCAGATCGTCCTTGGACTTGCCGGTCACCCGGAGTTGTTCGTCTTGGATGCGCGTCGTCACTTTAAGTTTGGCTTGTTTGATCGCCTCGGTGAGCTGCTTGGCCCGCTCGGTCGCGATGCCTTGTTCGACCGTGATCGTCTGGCGCAGCGTCCCTTGCGATGCCGGTTCGGGCGTGCCGTACTTGAACGCCTTCAAAGACACGCCCCGTTTGACGCACTTGCCCTGCAAGATGTCCACGACGTTCTTGAGCTTGAGCTCGTCGTCGGCGATGATCGTGATCTTCATCTCACCCAGCTCGATGCTCGACTTCGAATTGCGAAAATCGAAGCGCGTCGCGATCTCGCGCTGCGCTTGGGCCACTGCATCGGCGAGGCTTTGCTTTTCCACCCGTGACACGATGTCGAAGGAGAATTCGCTACTCACGCGGCCCGGTCGTCAGCGTGGGATCCTCGGCCGCGAACTTGCGCTCTTCCACTTGTCCATGCTGTCCCAGCGTGCCGATGGGCTTGCCGTCGATGGTGGCGTTCACGCCGCCGGCGTTGCCTGCGCGCAGCGTGATCTCATGCACGCCGTGGAAATCGCGCACCGTGCCGGCCGGCAGCGTCTCGTAGACCACGCGCTTGCCGTCGACGGTGACCGACAGCCAGCTGTCCTGCGTGAGTTGCAGCTGCAGATTCACACCGGCTTGCTTCGCCCCATTGGCCGCACCCGCGTCGCCGCCGTTGAAGATCGCCTCGTCTTGCGGGGCCGGCGATGGCGATGTGTTGTCTTGCGCTGAGATCTGCGCGCTGTTCTGCGCGCCGCTTTGCGCTTGTTCGCGCGGCGCGGGTCCGAACGTGTAGTAGAGCACCGCGACCACGAGCAGCACCGCGAGCGCGCTCATAGCGCTTAGCAGCCAAGGGTACCATGCGGCTCGAGGCGTTTCCGCGCGTTG
>Ga0209656_10001088_pt1 | contig 17582 bp, 13 predicted proteins | sample BogFormECP12_OM2_FD_188239 | JGI IMG/M metagenome (GOLD analysis project Ga0209656, IMG submission 188239) | Bog forest soil microbial communities from Calvert Island, British Columbia, Canada - ECP12_OM2 (SPAdes) (version 2) | ecosystem: Environmental > Aquatic > Freshwater > Wetlands > Bog ... | reverse complement strand
CAGGACGGACAGTGGATCGTTGAGGACCTCGGTTCGACCAACGGCACCTACTTGGACCGCCAGAAAGTTACCCGGCCCACGCCGGTGCCCGTAGGCGTGCCGATCCGCATTGGCAAGACCGTTCTGGAACTGCGCAGATGACACTAGCACTCCGCTACGCGGTACGCTCCGACGTCGGTCTCCTCCGTGAGGGGAACGAAGATTCGGCGTACGCCGGGCCGCACTTGCTCGCGGTCGCCGATGGCATGGGAGGCCATGCGGCCGGCGAGGTGGCGAGCGCTGCCACGATCACCACGATCGCCTCGCTCGACAACGAAGACCCGGGCGCGGACCTGGTCGACGCGCTGGCCAACGCCGTCGCCTCCGCCAACATGCGGCTGCAGGAGCTGATCATCTCCGACCCCTCGGTCGAGGGCATGGGCACGACGCTGACCGCGCTGCTGTGGTGGGACGGGCAGGCAGCGCTGTGCCACATCGGCGACTCGCGCGCCTACCTGCTGCGGAACGGCCAGTTCTACCAGATAACGCACGACCACACGCTGGTCCAGTCGCTGGTGGACGAGGGCAAGATCACCGAAGACGACGTAGCCACCCACCCGCACCGGTCCCTGCTCCTGCGCGCGCTTGACGGCAGGACCGTCGCCGATCCTGACCTGTCCACGCACGAGACAATGGCGGGCGACCGCTACCTGCTGTGCTCCGACGGGCTGTCGGGTGTCGTAACCGAGCAGACGCTCCACCAGACGCTCGGCTCGGTCTGGGATCCGGAGAAGGCCGCGCTGCAGCTCGTCGAGCTGGCGATCAGGGGCGGCGGCCCAGACAACATCACCTGCATCGTGGCCGACGTGGTCGATACCCAGACCACGTCGCTCCCGGCGACCCAGGTCCCGGTGATGGCCGGCGCGGCATCACACGGCTCCGCGACCGATCTGCGCTCAGCGGCGCGGCAGAGTTCGCCGGCCACCCGGGCGATGCGGCTAACCAGGACCGCGCCGCAGCCCGCGCTGCCGGACGAAGCGGAGCCCGGCGACTGGGGCAGCGGTTACAACGGCCATGGCGATCCGAGCGGCGACGCCACGAGCGCCCGCAACGGCGCGCGGCATAGCCACCGCGCCAGGCGGCAACGGTACGACGACGATGACGAGGAGTACCCACAGCAGCACGACGGCAGGCGGCGATGGCCGATCGTGACGACGCTGCTCGTCCTGCTCGTGCTGCTGGTCGGGGGCGGCCTCTACGGCGGCTGGCAGTACGTCCAGGGGCAGTACTACATCGGCGTGCAGAACGGCAACGTCGCGATCTTCCGCGGGGTCAACCAGAACCTTGCCGGCATCAGCCTGTCCAGCCTTATCCAGCGAACGCCGCTGCCGATCAGCCAGGTGGTGGCCAGCAACCAGGGCATGATCCGCCAGACGATCCCGGCCAACAGCCTCGCCGACGCGCAGAATCTCGTGCGGCAGATCCAGAGCGGAGTCAGTGAGTGCCATCAGAAGTGGCAGGCGCTGGAGAACTGGAACACCGCTGAAGTCAGGTACCTGGCCGAGGTCACCGCGTTCCAGCAGAAGAAGACCAAGATCCGGCCGACGGGCAACCCGGGGACGCAGCCGCCTGCCCCCGACGCGGCCGACTGCGCCCCCGCGTCGGCGTTCGGCATCCCGGCGAGCGCGCTCCCCGGCGGGCAGCCGACCGTCGCGCCGGCTACCGCGCCGTCGACACGGCCGACTCCTCGGCCAAGCACCAAGACGTCGGCCAAGGCGACACCGACCGGCACGCGGACGGCCGCATGAGCAGCATCACGATGCCATCTCCGGCGCTGGGCAGCCAGCCGCCGGATGACGTGCCCGCGGGCCGCAGGAGCACCGAGCTGAGCCTGCTCCTGTTCGCGTTCGGGGTGGTCGCGTTCGCGTTCGCCAGCGTCGCATTCAGCCTCAAGGGACAGCATCTGTCCACGTTCGTCGAGTACATGGTCGTGTTCGCCGTGATCATGGGCGCCGCCCACCTCGCGACGCGGCGCTGGGCCCCGTACGCCGACCCGCTGTTGCTCCCGCTCGGCGCCCTGCTCAACGGTCTCGGCATCGTGATGATCTACCGGCTGCACGAGGTGGGCCGTAACGGCAATCCCGGTCCGGTCAACGACCACGGCAACCTCATCCCGATCACCACGCTGAGCTCTTCGGCTGTGATCTTGCAGATCGTGTACACGGTGCTCGGCATCGGCTGCTTCGCGGCCTTCCTCGCGCTCATCAAAGAACCGCGCGTGCTGCAGCGGTACACGTACATCCTCGGGCTGGCAGGGGTCATCCTCATCGCGTTGCCCGCCTTCTTGCCAAGCAGCATCAGCGGGGTGGCCGGCACCGGCGCCAAGATCCAGATCGCCATCCCCGGCCTGGGCAGCATCCAGCCGGAGGAGTTCGCGAAGCTGGCGCTGGCGGCGAGCTTCGCCGGGTACCTGGTGGCCAAGCGCGACGTGCTGTCGCTGGCCGGCAAGCGGGTACTCGGCATCGACCTGCCCCGGGGCCGCGACCTCGGCCCGATCGCCGTGGTATGGCTGGTCAGCCTGCTGCTGCTCATCTTCGAGAGCGACATCGGCACCAGCGCGGTGTTCATGGGCATGTTCGTGGCGCTGATCTATATCGCGACGTCACGGACCTCGTGGCTGCTGATCGGGTTCGGCGCCTTCGTCGCCGGAGCCTTCCTCACCGCCAAGCTCGTGGCCCACGTAGGCCTCCGCTTCAGCGTCTGGCTGCACCCGTTCAGCACCCAGAACCTCATCGACGGCACGCAGCCCTCCTATCAGACGGTTCAAGGCCTGTACGGGATGGCTAACGGTGGCTTGCTCGGCCGCGGGCTCGGCGGCGGCCAGCCGTTCTGGACGCCGCTGGTGCAGAGCGACTTCATCTTCACGGCCTTCGGTGAAGAACTCGGCCTGACCGGTGTGATGGCGCTGCTCCTGATCTACGGCCTGATCGTGCAGCGCGGGCTGCGCACCGCGCTGATGATCAAGGACCCTTACTCGAAGCTGCTGGCGGGCGGCCTGTCGTTCATGCTCGCGCTGCAGGTCTTCGTGATCGTCGGCGGTGTGACCCGGCTGATCCCGCTCACCGGCATCACCACACCATTTCTCTCCCAGGGTGGTTCCTCGCTGGTCGCGAGCTGGATCATGATCGCGGTCCTGGCACGGCTCAGCGATACGGCGCGCCGTCCGCCGCCACGGCCAATCCAGGAGGAGGGGCTGACCCAGGTGGTGTCGCTGAAGTGAACCGTGCGCTCAAGCGGATCTCGATCGCGGTCCTGGTCATGTTCCTGCTGCTGCTGGTCAACGTGAACTACCTGCAGGGGTTCGAGACCACGAGCCTGTCGACCAGGCCCTTCAACGACCGCGCTACATCCGAGGCCAACCAGTACCAGCGCGGCGACATCGTGACCGCCGACGGCGTGCAGATCGCCACCACCAAGCCCTCCAACGACCTGTACAAGTACCTGCGGGTTTACAACGACGGGCAGGTCTACGCGCCGGTCACCGGCTACGACTCGGTCTACAGCACCACCGGCGTCGAGCACGCGGAGGACGCGCTGCTGTCCGGCAACGGATCGCAGCTCGCCTTCCGCAACTTCATCGACATGATCACCAACAAGCCGCAGAAGGGCGCCACCGTACAGGTCACGGTCAACTCCAAGGCGCAGCAGGCCGCCTACCAGGGCTTGCAGCAGATCCTCCAGGGCACCGGCCGGGTCGGCGGGGTGGTCGCGCTCAACCCGAGCACCGGCGCGATCCTGGCGATGGCCTCCTACCCCAGCTATGACCCGAACGTGCTCGCCACCCACGACGGGACTCAGCTCAACAAGAACGACGAGGCGCTCCTGAAGGAGAGCCCCAGCCCGCTGCTGAACAACGCCACCCAGACCACCCTGCCGCCCGGCTCGACCTTCAAGATCGTCACCGGCTCCGCGTGGTTCACGCAGAACGCCACCCGCAACCCGAACAGCATGGTCTACTCCCCGCAGGTGCTCACGCTGCCGCAGACGACCAGCAGGCTGCACAACGACAACGGTGAGAGCTGCGGCTCGGCCGGCGCCAACGGCCAGACCACGATCCTGTGGGCGTTCTCGCAGTCCTGCGACACCACGTTCGGCAACCTCGGCATGGACCTCGGCGGCGGGGCGCTCAAGACCGCGGCCGATCAGTTCGGCATGAACAACGCCAACCTGAACATCCCCGGGGTCACCGTCGCGCCTAGCCAGTACCTCCTCCCGGACAGCCTCGCCAACACCGCGTTCTCCGCCATCGGCCAGTTCAGCGACACCGTGACGCCGCTGCAGGAGGCGATGTTCTCAGCCGCCATCGCCAACGGCGGCACGCTAATGAAGCCGTACCTCATCCAGCAGGTCACCGCCTCTGACTTGTCGGTCGTCCAGTCGACCCAGCCCTCGACGCTGAGCCAGGCGGTCAGCTCGACCGTTGCTAACAACGTGAAGCAGATGATGATCGCCGTGGTGCAGCAACCCCAGGGCACCGCGAACGCGTTCAACACCAATGCCGAGGGCGGCATCGAGATCGCCGGGAAGACCGGGACGGCGCAGAACGTGCTCAACGGAGCGAGCCCGAATCCGGACGCGGTCTTTACCGCTTTCGCCCCCGCGGACAACCCCAGGATCGCCGTCGGCGTCATAGTTCAAGGCGGGGGCTATGGCGCTGCCGCGGCCGCACCGATAGCTGTGGCGGTCATCAAGGCTTACCTGGCTACTGTGGGGATACGGTGACCGAATACGTACTCGACGGCCGTTACGCGCTGATCGAGCGGATCGCGACCGGCGGCATGGGCGAGGTCTGGCGCGGCGTGGACCAGATCCTCGGCCGTCCGGTCGCCGTGAAGCTGCTGTCCAGCGTGCACGCCGGCGACGAGCAGTTCCGCGCCCGGTTCCGCGCCGAGGCACGGTACGCCGCCGCGCTGTCCCATCCGGGCATCGCGCGGGTCTTCGACTATGGCGAGTCAAGCCCGCTTGGTGGCCCCTACCTGGTCATGGAGCTCGTGAACGGCGAGCCGCTGTCCGAGATCCTGGAACGGGTGGGCAGGCTTTCCCCTGACGTCACGCTGGACATCGTGAGCCAGGCGGCCCGCGCCCTGGACGCCGCGCACCAGACGGGCATCGTGCACCGCGACATCAAGCCGGGCAACCTGCTGGTCATGGCAGACGGAACGACGAAGATCACCGACTTCGGCATCGCGAAGGCGCACGCGGCGCAGGCGGTCAACCTCACCGCGACCGGCATCGTGATGGGCACCGCGCTGTACGTCTCGCCCGAACAGGCGACAGGCCAGACGCTTAGCGGCGCGTCCGATGTGTACTCGCTAGGTGTCGTCGCGTACGAGTGCCTGACCGGCAAGCCCCCGTTCGTGGCGGACCAGCCGCTGGCCATCGCGATCATGCACAAGCACAACCCGGTGCCGCCGCTGCCTTCGGACGTGCCCAGGCCCGTCGGCGACCTGGTGCTGTCGATGCTGGCGAAGACCCCCGAGGGCCGTCCGGAGTCGGCGCGCCACGTGGCCGACCGCGCGGACGTGATCAGGGACGCCCGCGGCCTCTCCGGAGGGGACGGCCCCTATACGGCAGACTTGCCGGTGGTGCCCGACTTTCCCCCGATGCCGGGAACCTTTTACGATGATCCGGAACGAACGGTTGGTTCCCGTCGCGGCAATCGGCGCCTGGCGGCGGCCGGAGTGGGGGTCGCCCTCTGCGGGGTAGGCGCGATCGTCGCGGTACTGCTGACCGGGGGCGGGCACTCAGTGACGATGACCGGCGCGACGAAATCCCCAGCACAGCCTGGGCAGGTGGTGTCCCCGACCACTGCCTCCCTCCACGCAACTGCGGCGGGTGGCACTTCCCCAGGCACTAATCTAGAGACGGCACCGCAGACGCCGGCGGCCCGCTCGGCGCACCCGACAGCGAGCCGCACGTCTCCGAGGCCAACGCAAGACGCGTCGGCGACTAGCGCGGCGCCAACGAAGACCGCATTGAAGTCGGCGACCCCCTCGGCGTCGACAACGACCCCGACGCCTACTCCGACAACCCCAAGCCCGACCACGGCAAGTTCGTCACCGACGACAACGCCCACGGGAGCGGCGACCCAGGCGGCGGTAAACGAGGGATGACAGTTACGATGCAGGGTGGTTTGGAAAAGTGCGAGACATGACACAGCCCCGGCTGCTCGGTGACCGGTACGAGCTAGAAGGCGTCGTCGGACGGGGCGGCATGGCGGAGGTCTACCGCGCCCGCGACATCCGGCTGGACCGGATCGTGGCGATCAAGACCCTCCGCGCCGATCTCGCGCGCGACCAGACCTTCCAGGCGCGGTTCCGCCGCGAGGCGCAGTCCGCCGCGTCGCTGAACAACCCCTCGATCGTGGCCGTGTACGACACCGGCGAGGACCTGACGAGCGGCGTGCCGGTCCCGTACATCGTGATGGAGTACGTGGACGGCCGCACGGTCAGGGACCTGCTGATCGAGGGCCACCGGCTGCTCCCCGAGCGCGCCCTGGAGATCATCAGCGGCGTGCTGCGCGCTCTTGAGTACAGCCACCAGGCTGGCATCGTGCACCGGGACATCAAGCCCGGGAACGTGATGGTCACCCGCAACGGCGACATCAAGGTGATGGACTTCGGCATCGCCCGGGCGATGAGCGACTCCCAGGCCACGATGACCCAGACCGCGCAGGTCATCGGCACGGCGCAGTACCTGTCGCCGGAGCAGGCCAGGGGCGAGCGGGTGGACGCGCGCAGCGACCTGTACTCCACCGGCTGCCTGATGTACGAGCTGCTCACCGGCCGGCCGCCGTTCACCGGCGACTCGCCGGTGGCGATCGCCTACCAGCACGTCCGGGAGAACCCGATCCCGCCCTCCCGGCTGGACCCGGACATGCCGCCGTGGGCGGACGCCATCGTGCTCAGGGCCATGGCCAAGTCGCCGAACGAGCGGTACCAGACCGCCGCGGAGATGGAGGCCGACATCCAGCGCGCCGCCTCCGGCATGCAGGTGGCCGCGATGGCCCCGCCGCCCACCCGCGCCGACTACTACGGCTACCCCGACCGGACCCAGCGGATGGGCCCCCAGACCATGGGCGGCGCCCAGACCGCGGTCTCCCCGTACCAGCAGACCGGGTACGGCGGCTATGACGGCGGGGACATCGAGCCGCGGCGCAGCTGGGCACGGCGCTGGCTGCCATGGCTCATTCCGCTGCTCGCGGTCATAGCGGCGATCGCCGTGGCGGCCGTGATGCTGACCGGCAACAACGGCAAGACCGCCTTCGTCCCGCAGGTATACGGGCAGACGGAACAGCAGGCGGTCACCCAGATCAAGGCGGCGGGACTGAACCCCGTCCCGGTCCAGCAGAGCAGCTCGACCGTCCAGAAGGGCCTCGTGATCACCACGAACCCGGCCCAGGGCAACAGCGTCAGCAAGGGCGCCACGGTCACGGTTTACGTGTCCTCCGGTGCGGCCAACGCCACCCTGCCCAATGTTCAGGGCCTGCAACAGGCGGCCGCGACCCAGAAACTGTCTAGCGCTGGCTTCAACAACGTGTCCGTCCAGTCGGATCCGCAGTCCGCGGCGCCGCAGGGACAGGTCGTCCGCCAGACCCCGGACCCGGGGGCGAGCTACCCGCCGAGCACCCAGGTCACGATCTACGTCTCGGGCGGCGGCGTCCAGGTTCCCGCGGTCACCAACCTTCCGGTCGACAGCGCCAGGAGTGAGCTGCAGAGCTACGGCTTCCAGGTCAACATCGACTACACGGCAGGGCCGCAGGGCACGCAGCCCGGGATCGTCTGGAACCAGAACCCCCAGCAGGGCACTACGGAGCCGAAGAACTTCACGGTCACGATCTTCGCACAGCCGCAGGCGACGGCCAGCCCGTCGACCAGCGCCTCGGCCACCCCGTCCAACTCGGCCACTCCCACCAACTCAGCGACGCCGACACCCACCGGTAGCTCCACCTCCACCCCCGGCGGGGGCGCCAACGGCGGTAAGCCCGGGGGCGGCAGCGGCAACCCCTAAGTGTGGCGCGCAGGCGCACGGTGTGCACTACGCTTACCCCGAAGAATTCTAGAGTCCCCCGCCAGGAGGTGCGCGGTGCCGAAGTCCCGCGTCCGGAAGAAGCCGGTCTACACGCCGCCGCCGACGCGGTCGTCGTCGAGGAAGCGGGCGGTCAGCCCGGCGTGGCTCGCGCCGACCATGATCGCGTGCTTCCTGGTCGGCCTGGCCTGGATCGCGCTGTACTACGTCACCCAGGCGGACATGCCCGGGCTGTCCGCGCTGGGCGGCTGGAACCTGGTCTGCGGCTTCGTCCTGATCGTGGCCGGAGTGGTGCTCGCCACCAAGTGGCGCTGACGACCTACGGGTTCAGCTGGCCGTTCCTGATCACCACGGCGACGGCCAGGAGGACGGCCACCGCGACGGTGGCGGCCACCTGGACCGCCACCTGGTGCTTGCGCGGCGCGTACACGTAGGCGGCGGTGATCACCGCGCCGGTGATGAGCCCGCCTACATGGTCCTGCCACGCGATCGTGCTGCGGTAAAAGAAACTGAGCGCGAGGTTGATGGCGATCAGCATCACGATCCCGCGGCTGTCGAGGTTCAGCCGCCTCGAGACCACGAACCAGGCGCCGAACAGCCCGAAGATCGCACCCGAGGCGCCGAGCGCGGGCTGGTTCTGCGGGACCAGGTAGTAGAAGAGCACGCTGCCGCCGACCGCGCTCAGCAGGTACACGGTCAGGTAGCGGACCCGGCCGAGCAGTTGCTCAAGCCCCGGGCCTACCACGTACAGCGCCCACATGTTGAAGGCGATGTCCAGGATCCCGAGGCTGCCGGTACCCGGCAGGAACGCGGACGTGATCAGGCGGTACCACTGACCGGCTGCCACGCCCTGAAACGGGCCACCCGGGTAGTTCTGCGCGTACCCGAGCATCCACCAGTCCGAGGCGAGGCTCGGGCGCGCCAGCTCGATCAGGTACAGCAGGATGTTGACGGCCATGAGCGTCCACGTCACGACCGCGGTACGGCTGGGCCTGCCGCCGAACACGGTCCGGGCGGGGCGGCTGGCCTTCCCGGCGCCGCGAACGCAGTCCACGCACTGCTGCCCGACAGCCGCCTCACGCAGGCAGTCGGGGCAGGCGTGGCGACCGCACCGGACGCAGGAAACCCATGTTTCCCTGTCGGGGTGCCGGTAACAGGTGGGCGGGTTTTCCTGCCCTGGCTGGCTAGCCTGGTCGCCCGGTGCGGTCATGGATTTACCTTCGCCTAGCTACGTTCGATGGTGACCGACTGGAGCACCACGTCGGGTGTCGGGCGGTCGCCCGGCACGGTCTGCACGCGGCTGATCTTGTCCACCACGTCGGCGCCGCCGATGACTTCGCCGAAGATCGTGTGCTTGCCGTTCAGCCACGGCGTCGCCCCGACGGTGATGAAGAACTGAGAGCCGTTGGTGCCCGGCCCGGCGTTCGCCATCGCCAGCAGGTACGGCTTGTCGAACCGGAGATCGGGGTGGATCTCGTCGGCGAACTGGTAACCGGGGCCGCCGGTGCCGGTCCCGAGCGGGTCGCCGCCCTGGATCATGAACCCGGCGATCACCCGGTGGAAGACGGTCCCGTCGTAAAGCTTGTCCTTGGTCACGGTCCGGGTCCGCGGATCCCTCCACTCCCGGCCGCCCTCGGCGAGCTCGACGAAGTTCCGCACGGTCTTGGGGGCGTGGTCTGGGAAAAGCCGGATAGTGACCGTCCCCTGCGTCGTCGTCAGCGTCGCGGTCAACGTTTCGGTCATTCTGATGGCTCCGGTTCATCGGAGGCCGGTATCTTCGGCCACTGTTCGCGGACTTCCGCCTGCACTAATCACGGTACCGGCTCCACCGTAGTGGCTCCGGGTAGTGCGCCCTAGATGATTGAACGCCCGATCACGGGGAACTTTGAGGTATCGGGAGCGTGACGGGGAGGATGAACAGTGCTCAACACGAAGGTAAACACCAACGCCATCACCACAGAGGCCCTGGCGGCGCGCGCGAAGGACGTCAGCACGACCGCGGCGACTGCTGCCCAGAACGCGGCGGCCGCCGCCCAGAATGCCGCGCAGACCGCCGCGATGGCCGCGCAGGTCGCGGCTCAGGAGGTAAGCAATGCCGCACAGCTAGCGGCGACCAATGTGAACAAGGGCGTCTACAACGCCCGCGTCTGGGCCGCACCGCAACTGGAGAACGCCGCTGATTACGCCACCACGACACTGGCGCCCAAGGTCTCCGCGGCGCTGCGATCGACCGCCCGGCAGGTCAGCCCGGAAGACGTGCAACCGAAGCGGTCTTCCTCGGTGCTTACGTGGTCCTTCCTCGCCGCGGCGGTGCTCGCGGCGGCTGGGGCGGCGGCCGTGCTCATCCGGCAGCGGTACCGCACCGCGATGGACGCCGACACGGAGGAGGAGGCCGCGGGCGGAACCCCCGGCGCGGCGAGTCCCGCGGGTTCACCGGCGGCCGACACCGCCGAGACCACCGCAGATGCCGGAGTGAATGGCCGGGTTTCCTCGTCCGGCTGGTAATTCCGGGGCCGCGGGTGCTCACTTGACACCTTGCGGATGCACGTTCATTTTGAATACGGAGTCCGAGTCCCACTCCTGGGGAGGATAGTCATGGCTGGGTGGGACGAGCAGCTCGCGGAGCTTGAGGCGGAATTTCCCGGGTGGCACGTCTGGCGCAGCAACGTGGGGCGCTGGTGGGCCACCCGGACCGGCTCGGTCTTGCGGCGCGAGGACCTCGGTACTGGCCGGGTCATGACGGTCGACGCGGATGACGCCAGCTCTCTCCGTAATCAGCTTCTCACCCAGGTCCGGCTAGATCGCGAGGTCAGTGGGTTACCCGCCGGTAAGGCGCCTTAACTCGTTCTGAAGGTGTCGTCGGGTACGGTCTGTCCGTCGGCAGGGCTTACAAACTGAAACACCCGCCGACACATGGACTCACCCATCTGCGGAGTGAATACCGTGACTGACCGGAACACGCGGGCAGCCGGCCGAAACCGGGGGCTCGTTTGGACCGCGGCGGCCTGCATCACTGTTTCGCTTCTCGTGATGATTGCGATATCCGTCGCGGGACCGTCTATTAGCGTGCCGGCGATGGCGCATACCTCCGGCGGTCCGCCATGGTGGGTGTCGCTGGGGCTGCCCGACGACACCGTGCTGTTCACCATGTGGGGCGCCGCTGTGCTCGCGACGATCGGCGTGGGCGCCGGGCTGGTCGCCGTCGCGCGCGGCGCCCGGCCGCGGGTGGGGCCACTGCTCGCCGCCTCGTTCATCGTCGTGGCCGTCTTCACGGTGCTGGCGCCCGGCGGCACCACGGACACGCAGTCGTACGCCATCGACGGCAACATGGTGGTCATCGGCCACAGCCCGTACGTGGACACGCCCAAGCAGATGGCATTGCTTGGCGACAAGCTGGCGATCAACAGCCCCGCTACCTGGCAGCACTCGCTGTCGGACTACGGGCCGCTGGCCACCGCCGAGGAGTGGGTGTCGGCCGAGCTCGGCGGTTCCTCCCTGGCCGCGATCACGTTCTGGCTGAAGCTCTGGGTCGCCCTCGCGTTCGGTGCGGTGGTACTGCTGCTCGACCGGGTGCTCCGCGATAATCCCGCGATGCGGCTGCGCGCCCACCTGCTCTGGTCGCTGAACCCACTGGTCCTGTGGGAGATCGTGGCCAGCGGGCACATCGACGGGCTCGCGATCGCGTTCGGCCTCGCCGGGCTCGTCACGCTGCGCTTCATCCCGCCCGACAAGAGGCCGGTGCTGTGGCGGTGCCTCGCGGCCGGGGCGCTGACCGGTGTCGCGGCCGCGGTCAAGTCGCCGTACGCGCTGTTCGCGGTGGGCGCGGTCTGGGCGGTGCGCCGTTCCCCGGCCGGGATCGCGTCGGTCCTAGGCACATGGCTCGCCGTGGTCATCCCGTCCTACGTGGTCGCCGGGTCGCCCGCGATCAAGGTGCTGTTCCAGCGGGGCAACCAGATCACCTGGGACAACCTTTACCAGATCTTCTACCGCCCGTTCGGCGTCGCCGGCGGTCTCGGCGCGGACCACACGCCAGCGCACCTGGCCACGATCGCGCTGATCTTGTGTGTCGCCGTCGCGCTGCTCGCGTTCTTCCGGCTGCCGGACCTCGTTCCCGGGTATCCCGCGGTGACCCCGGCGCTCGCGCTGAGCCTTGCCTGGATCTTCTTCTGGCCGTTCCAGCGCCCCTGGTACGACGTCATGATCATCGGGCTGCTCGCGCTCTACCCGCGCTCCCGGCTGGACTGGCTGGTCCTCATCCGGCTGTGCTTCGGCGCCATGACCTACATGGAGGCCGGCCTGGTACCGCAGCACGTCTGGCTGCAGCAGGTGCAGCTCTTCGAGGGCGACTGGATAACGTCGAGCGTCCGCCTGCTCACCGCGGCCGGGCTGGTCTGGCTGTGCATAACCGGACGCTGGGGCGCGCAGCCCAGCGAGGCGTCCGCCGGCGTCAGGCCGCCTGTGCTGCAGCCGCTGAGCTGACACAGGCCCGCGCCCGGCTGTGGAAAACCCTGTGCACACCGCTGTGCACAACTCTGTGGATAACCGGGACACGCCGAACGCCTAGGCCGCCGCCCGGTCCAGGTACCGGAGCGGCCACCGGCAGTCGATGAACTCGCCGAGCAGCGCGGCCAGCGGCCCGGCGCGTTCGATCGCCGACGGGCGCGCCACGCCGAACGCCACCGCCTCCGTCACCGGGCCGGCCAGCAGCCACCGCGGCTCGTCCATTGGGCATAGCCACTGACCTTGGTCGGCCCGGGCGCGGATGGCCGCCACCGCGTGCGCGGCCAGCGCTCCCGCGTCCGGCAGGCCCGGCCGCGCGGCGACCGCCGCGTCGACCGCGTGCGAGGCAGCGCACTGGCTCACCCTGACTGGCAGTTCCCGCAGCCGGCCCAGGCCAGCCGGCCTGGGCACCGGCATCGGCCAGCCGGTCACGTGGGCGAGCAGGGTGAGCTCCGCCCACAGCCGCACCCAGGGCAATTCGTCCAGCGCGTGCTGGGCGGCACGCATGTCGCGCAGCGTGCACGGGCGGCGGGCGCATTCCGCACCACAGGTGGCCGATCGCCGGTGTACCACCGCCCGGGCATCGGGTGGACGCGGGCCAGTCGCCACCTCTCGTTCTGTGCCATCTTTGACCTTTACCAAGATCGGGAAGTCCATCCCGTCGGAGAAGACAGCCGCCTCGCCGGGGGCGAGGGTGACCAGGTAACGGGACTGGGCCGGCGTCGCGTTCATCGTGGCGCCGACCGCGTCCCGGTCATCGGCCGCGGGCAGCCGGTGGGTGATCTTCACGGCCGTGTTCTTGATCACGTCGGGCACGAGGCGGGCGGGGATCTGCTCGGCGATGACAAGGCCCTCGCCGTAGGCGCGGATCTCGGCGAGCAGTCCGGCGAACATCTCGACGGCGTGCCCGGCGGCGCCCCCGCCGCCCTCCCCCGGCCCGGCCGCGGCCGCCCGGCGGAGCAGCCGGTGGGCTTCTTCGACGACGGTCAGATGCTGCAAACCATGTGCGGCGGAGGTTCGGTGCGCTAGCCGGAGGTGTTCGGCGAGCCGGATGAGCACGGTGCCCATGAGGAAGGCCTTGTCCCCGTCGTCTCCGACGTCCTCGATCTCCAGGACGACGTTCTTCCGCAGCAGCCTGCCGAAGTCAAGGGGATGGCCGCCTTCCAGGAACCGCCCCGTGGTGCCGTGCCGGAGGCTCGCCAGCCGCACCCTGATGAAGCCGAGCACGTCATCGGTGATCCGCTGGCTGTAGCCGATCTCGGCGACCACGCGCTCGGCCGCGCGTTGCAGGTCAGTCAGGGTTGGGTACGCCGCCTCGCCGTCCTTCGGCTCGCCGAGCGCCAGGTCCCAGCCCGCTTCCTCGTACACGCGGGTAAGAGCGGCGCTGAGCACCTGCGGGAACGGCTCTTCGGACCGGAAAGACGCGATGAACAGGGCCTTGACCAGGTCGGCGTGCGTCTGCAAGGGGAACGTGCCGCCGCGGCCGTCGCTGGCGGGTTCCAGCGGGTTGAGTCCGGCCGCTGCCGCGTCAGGCTCGCCTGGCCTGATCGTGATGACTTCGGCATCGGGCAGCCGGCTGGCCATGAGGCGGTACTCCGCCTTCGCGGGCTCGATGACAAGCCAGGGGATGTGCTGCCTCGCGGCGGCTTCAAGCAGGGACCGGACAGTCTGCGACTTGCCGGCACCGGTCGCGCCGCACACGAACACGTGCCGGTTCAGCGAGTCGCGCGGCAGGACGAACGGGCCGGCCGGCATCAGGTTCCGGTCGAGGATGTCGCCCAGGATGATTCCCGCCGCGGCCGCGGGCGTCTCAGGAGTGACGTCGAAGTCGGGACGGAGCGCCAGGCGGACTCCCGGCACCTCCGATTCCGGCGGCCGCGCGAGCGCGGCCAGCAGCTCGGTCGATCCGTGGCAAGGCACGGCCGGCGCCACAGGCGCGGGGCTCAGCGCGTACGGCAGCCCGTCCAGCGCGCTGCACGCGCAGAACAACCCGGCCACGCGCGCCGCGCTCGCGCTGTCGGATCCGCCCGCGGCGATGGTGAGGCGCCAGAAACCGGCGGACAGCCCCCGCCGCAGCTCCGCGTGCCGCTGCGCCAGGCGCCGCGCCTCTACCGCCCGCTCCGGGAAGCGGTCCGCCGCTCCCTCAGCCAGGTGCTGCTGGCCCGCCACCTCGTCGGCTAGGGACCGTAGCTCCGCTGGCCGCAGGGGCTCGGCGATAACTATCCATCCGAACGGGCCGGTCCAGCTTCCCAGCAGTCCATCGTCGAGCGACAGCGTGGGGTTCCGCCCGGCGTGGTCGCCCGGCTGGGCGCCGTCGGCTGGCGCGAGCAGGCCGTCGCTGATGACGGCGATCTCTCGCCAGCAGCCGAGCTGGCCGAGGAGCTTGGCCAGCTCACCGGGTGCCAGCACGGTGCCGCGGGCTCCTCCCGGCAAGGAGAGCAGCACCTGCGCGGCGTCGTGGCACACGGAGCTTCCGGTCAGCGCGTCGCCGACGGCGAGGACATGCACCGGGCCGCCGGCTCGCGTCCTGACCCACCCGAACGCGACGGTGCCTTCCCGAGGCCCGGCGACGCCCGCGTGATAGGCGGCCATCAGCGCCGCCACGCGCTGCCGCCTGCCCGGATCGGTCTCGTCGCGGTTCCCGGGCTCCCGCGCCGACGTGTCGCGGCGACGCGGGATCTCATCGATCCGGTAAGCCCCGAGTCCGCCAAGGAGCGTGCGCGACCAGGGCGCGTCTTCGACCGCCATGGGCGACCTCGTCTCGTGATCGGTTTACTACTCAAAATCACGTAAACCCGGCCTAACCGGCTCGACGCGTTCCGGAAGGCGCGTAACCAAGTGCGGCGTACCAGCGTCCAAAAGGCATGAGACTCACTCTCGCTGCCGCGGCGACCGCCGCGGCGTTGGGGACGGCCGCCTGCGGGACCGCCGCGACGTCGACCGTCGCCTATCAGACGAGCACCGCGACGGCACCTGGCTGGCGCGTCGTGCAGACGATCGGCCCCGAAAAGGGCAACGTCTCCGGAATCCTGAGCGCGGACTCCGCCAAGGACGCCTGGACGGTCTGGAGCGGGCCGGGGCTCCCCCTCGTCGAGCGCTGGACGGGCCGGGCCTGGATACGTATCCGAGTGCCGAGGGCGCTGGCCGACGACGCGGCCTCGGCCGTGGCGATCGGCGCCAGTTCCGCCAGCGACTTCTGGCTGTTCGACGCGTTCCAAACCACCAGGGCTGTCCGCTGGACGGGTGCGAAATGGACGACGCAGGTGATTCCGTCCTGGGTGCTGCGACGCGATTCCTCCGGGACGGTTACCGCCACCACCGCGGTGTTCGGCCCCCGGAACGTCTGGGTGTTCAGCTTCGGAACCGGCGCCTACGCGGCGCACTACAACGGCCGTGGCTGGGCGAAGGTACGGCTGCCCGCGGTCCCGCTCGAGGCGAGCGCGGTCGCGCCCGACGACATCTGGGCGCTTAGCTCAAGCATCAGCTCCGTCATGCACTGGGACGGGACGAAGTGGGTGAGGGTCGGTCTCCCCTTGCTCCCGCTCCCGGCCGGGGCGAAGGTCTCCTACTCCAACGTGACGGCAGTCGGGCCGGCGAATGCCTGGTTGTTCCGGAGCATCTCGTTCCCGTCCCAGCCGATTCCTGTCACCGCCATCATGCACTGGAACGGCAAGTCGTGGCTTACGGCCGCCGGCCCCGCTGACATCATCGGGTCGATGGCTCCCGACGGGAGCGGCGGCCTGTGGGCAGATGGCATCGACATCAACCCCGGCGGCTTCTGGAATCTCTACCACCTGGCCGGCGGGCACTGGACCGAGCACACGCCGCCAGGCGTGGGCACGCACTCACCGACTCCGCTCACGCACACCCCGGGCACCCGCTCGCTGTGGGCTACCGGTACGGCGTTCGGCCCCAAGGGCTACTCCGGCGTCATCCTCAAGGACGGGCCATGACCGGTCACCGGCCGAAGACCTGCTCCAGGTAGGGATTGGCGAACCGGCGCTCCGGGTCCGTCTCGTCACGGACCCGGAGGAAGTCGGCGAAGCGAGGGTAGCGGGCGCCGAGGCGCTCGGCGTCCAGCGTGTGCATCTTGCCCCAGTGCGGGCGGCCGCCCACCTGGGCGGTGATCGACTCGAAGAGCCTGAAGTACTCCTGGTACGGCAGCCCGGTGTACTGGTGGATCGCCAGGTACGCGCTGTCGCGCTCATACGCCGTGGACAGCCAGATGTCGTCGGCCGCGGCGACCCGGACCTCGACGGGGAACATCACCGGATGGGCAAGCCGCCGCACTCCGGCCCGCAGTTCGGCGAGCACGTCGAGGACGGAGTCGCGCGGCACGGCGTACTCCGACTCCACGAACCGGACCCGGCGCGGCGTCACGAACACCCGGTGCGAGGTGTCCGAGTACGACCGCGTCGACAACGTCGCGGCGGCGAGCCGGTTCAGCGGCTGGATCAGGCGTGGCATCGCGCGCCCCGCCCGGCACAGCGTGCCGAACGCCGCGTTCTCCATAACCTCGTACTCCCAGTACCGCCGCCAGGCCGGCATGCGCGGCGGAAGGTACTCGGCGGAGACATTATTCCGTTTCACGAGGGCGTTGCGGCCGTAGGGAAACCAGTAGAACTCGAAGTGGTCGTTGTCCGCCGCGAACTCGGCGAACCGCGCGGTGACCTCGGACAGCGGCATCGGACGCTCGTCCGCGGCGAGGGTGAACGCCGGAACGCAACTCAAGGTCACCGTCGAGATCACCCCGAGCGCGCCGACGCTGACCCGCGCGGCGCTGAACAGGTCCGGCCGTTCCCGCGCCGAGCAGGACACGACCGACCCGTCGGCCAGGACGAGCTCGAGAGCCGCCACCTGGGTGGCGATGCCACCGAGCCGGGCGCCCGTGCCGTGTGTTCCAGTGGCAATCGCCCCGGAGATCGTCTGGGCGTCGATGTCCCCCAGGTTCGGCATCGCCAGGCCGAGGGTGTCCAGCGCGGCGTTGAGCGCGCGGATGGTGGTGCCCGACCGTA
>Ga0209656_10001087_pt1 | contig 17592 bp, 12 predicted proteins | sample BogFormECP12_OM2_FD_188239 | JGI IMG/M metagenome (GOLD analysis project Ga0209656, IMG submission 188239) | Bog forest soil microbial communities from Calvert Island, British Columbia, Canada - ECP12_OM2 (SPAdes) (version 2) | ecosystem: Environmental > Aquatic > Freshwater > Wetlands > Bog ... | reverse complement strand
ACCGTTCTTCAGCCGAACAATCTGCTACCTGGCTGCTCTTGGCATGGCGCTCTCCCCGGGATTCATCTTTTACGACCGCTACTCCATTCACGAATCGTGGATGGTCCTTTTTCTAACGGTCACCTGCTGGGGAATTCTTGGTGTCTGGACATCGAGGGAAGCAAAGCATTTCTGGGGACTTATTCTCGGATTGACTGGAATGATCCTGACGAAAGAAACTTATATCATTCATGTTGCGGCTTTTGCCGGAGCGGGTTGCGTGTTGCTGATCGCAAACAGATTTTCGAAGAATAAGGAACCACAGCGACCCACTGGACCTTTACCGATCAAGCAGATCGGTTCCGCAGTCCTGGTCGGTATTTTTCTGATTCTCTTTTTCTATTCCGGTAATTTTCTGTACTGGAAAGGTTTGCGAGGACTTTACGAGACATTCCTCCCCTGGACGAAGACAGGCATCGACTCCGCAGGTCATGGAAAACCGACGTATGATCTCTGCCCGTTGATTCCCCCGTTTATGCAGAACCTGCCCGGTTTCCGAGGACTGGCGGCCTTCAAACTGAACTGGTATTGGGTGCGATTGCTGGTCAAATACGAATGGTTCGCATTGGCCGGCCTGATATTTTCTCTGCGATTTCTCTTTTGGGGCCAACCCGCGCTCCGTTTCCTTGCACTCTACAGCCTCGCAGTTCTGTTCGCGTACAGCATCGTCCCGTACAAAACTCCCTGGTGCGTCATTTCCATTGCCTGGCCGTTCCTGTTTCTGGCAGGAGCATTGATCGACTTCGTTGCGAAGTGGACACACCCGAACGTGGCAGCAGTCGTCAGTATCCCTTTATTCGCCCAGGCGTCCTGGAAATCATACGAATTGAATTTTGTGCGATATGACAACCCAAAGGAACTCTATGTCTACGTCCAGACCGTCCGGGACTATCATAAGTTCGTCGACCCGATTCTTGAAAAGGCGGCAAAAGATCCGAACGCAAAACGAGAACTCTCTGGCGCAATCTTTTTGTCGAGCTACTATCCAATCCCATGGGTTCTGGGGGATTTTTCGAGAATCGCGTACTACAACAAAGAGGACGTCTGGCCACAAGACTGCGACGCCGACTTCATCGCGATCGACGATGACAAAGCCGACGACTTGGAAAAGCATCTGAAAAACCGGTATTTCATTGCCGATTTTCAACTCCGCGACGGAATGGGCGACTGTCGCGCATACTTCCGCTTCGAGACATTCCGCGACATTTTCCCAAATCGGGAACCTGAATTTGACCCAGCCCACCCGGACGAATGAATCTTTCGCTCGTCGCTCTTTGTTGGATCGCTGTATCGACTCTTTTCGGGGTGCTCTTCAGCTACTCCTCCCTCGGGCTGACTACCTCAACTTCCGCCGCTGCATTGCTCATTGGTGCCTTCATAGCGACGCTCCCGTTGTACCTCCGGAAACGAAAACCGTTGGTCAGCCCACCTGAAAAGTACCGATACTTTGGATTCGCGCTCTGCACGTTCTTCCTGGTCTTCGCGGTCAGAGAATTTGGTCAGGTCATTTTCGTCGTGAACGACCGGATCAGAGTGATTTCCCCAAACAACCTCGGAGATATCTGCCTTCACCTGACGCACATTAATTATTTGGCGACCAGCCCGCATTTCTGGCCGGAAAACCCGATATTTGCGTTCGACAAACTGCGTTACCCGATCGGTCTGAACCTGTTCAATTCCGAGCTGAAGCTGATCGGTATCGAACCGAAGCTCGGAATCATCCTGGTTGGTTTGCTCGGTTCCCTTCTTACGTTGCGCGCGCTGTATCTGTTCAATGGTTCGTTTGGCGTCGCCACTTTCCTGTTCAATGGCGGCTTGGCAGGGTTTCTCTTTTTTCAGTCGCTGACGCTGAAGGATTATCAGGCCGACGTCGCATGGAAGTCGATTCCGCTGGCATTGTTTGTCACGCAGCGCGGATTGCTCTACGCGATTCCAGCCGGGATTTTCTTGCTGCATCATTGGAAAGCCACTCTGCTGGAGCGCCGCAAGGAACAGAGTATTCCTGCCTGGGTCGAATGGCTGCTGTACAGCACGATGCCGCTGTTTCATTTGCATACATTTCTATTCTTGTCGTTCCTGATACTCTGGTGGTTTCTGTTCGGAGACCCGAATTGGCGCGGTCACTTTCTCCGACTGGTCCTGCTCTCGCTTGTTCCGGCCACGCTCTGCGTCTACATGGTCACCGGATTTGCAAAGACCGGTGCAATCGGCTGGAAAATCGGCTGGATGGCTGGTCCGAAAGAAGCGCCTTGGTGGTTCTGGCTCGACAACTTCGGCCTTTTTCTGCCGGCGTGTTTCGCACTGCTTGTCTATCTTTTAATTCCCGCAAAGCCCCTGGGACGCGATGCCAAGAATAAAATCCGACTCCTATTTTTCCCATCGGCAGTCGTGTTTCTCGCTTGCGCTTTCATAAGATTCGCCCCTTGGGAATGGGACAACACGAAGCTCTTTTTCTGGGCGTATCTTGTGATGATGCTCTGTCTCTGGGAGGCGTTCTTCGCCAAGTGGAGTCCCTGGCTGCAAGCTCCGGCGATGATTGGACTTTTCTTTTCGGGATTTATCAGCCTGCTCGGAGGTATTTGCGCGGATCCCGAAGGGTATGATATCGGCAGCGCGACTGAATGGCAGCAGGTCGCAGAGATCACCCGCTCCTTTCCTCCCGCCACGGTATTCGCCACGTTCCCAACCTACAATCACCCGGTGCTGGTCAGCGGACACCGGGTCGTCATGGGATTTCCGGGTCACCTCTGGAGCCACGGCCTGAATTACCTCCCGATCGAAGAGAAATTTACGGTGCTAATGAATTCGGAAGCGGGATGGCAAAACATCGCCAAAGACCTGCGTGTTGATTATCTGTTCTGGGGTCCGCTCGAAGAGACAAACTATCCCGACTCGGAAAAGGGATGGGAACAAACCTGCCGGCTTATCGCGCAAGGTTCGTGGGGCAGGATTTACGACCTCCACAACTTCTCCGGCAACGCGGCACCTCAAAGTGCGACAGATCTCCAGAAAACTATCGGCATTGATTCCAGCGATTAGCTCAGATGGCCTTTTGCCCTGGACTCAAATCCAGGCGGCCTTTGGGCAGCAAAACAAGCTGCCGTAAATTTGCTTTTTGCTTCACGTAGAACGGTATCCCGTACCCGTCAGAGACGTGGCCGCGCCCGGCGAACACGACCAGCTTTACTGTCGGCGTTCGACGTTTGAACTCCAGGATCCGCCTCGCCATCGTCTGGTCCCAAACATTTTGCGCAGCAAAGAACCGTCGCTGATCGAGCTCGCTCAATCCGGGATGTCCGCCCATCATACCGAGAAAGTGATTGAAAGCCTGTTCGTTCGATACGAACCCATTCGGAAGCATCGCCTGTTCTCCAGTTGACAGCGGCATCCCGCGAGCGATTTTTTGGACCAGTTCGGGCGCCGCATTCAGTGCGACATTCTTCACACGAGCTTTTTCGGTTAGCTCCAAAATCTGAGCGTAAACCGGTGAATAGACCCCCCAACTCTTGTCGAAACCGGTCTTCGCCAGCAACTCGTTCAGCGAAATCGAATGAGACTCCCAGGCGTCAATCGAACTTTGCTGTGTCCCGTCGAACATTTCCCACCCGAGCGCGAACTTTATTTTTCGATTCAGGAGTCCGCGAACCAGTTCGAGCTCGTATTGGTGGTGCGCTGGGTCATCGTGGGTTTCTCCGACGTAGACCACATCCGATTGTTTGATGCCATCCGAGAATTTTTCATCCAGATCGTTCGATGCATTGAGCTGCCCGTTACCGGGATGAAGCGCACAAGCGCCAAGGCTCAGGCAGAATACCAAGGAGATCCAACGCGTAAGAAACTGCGTCAGCGAGTCTGCTCTCATCTCCCCGAAACAGTATGGCCTTCGTCCCGCGGCCGAGGCCGGATCAGTTGGCTGTCTTTTAAAACGGTCCAAATTGATCGCAACGATAGTCATGTTTTTCGGGGACAGGACACTAGCCGAAGCGCGCGCGATTTGCGACTCCGTGATCCACACAGGCAGGTACTTGACCAAAAACGTGTTGAAAGGGCATTTACGCCCGCCCGCTTCCCTTGATCCTGTTCCGCTTTCGGTAAACCGTAGCAGCATGTCGTTTTTCGATCTCATTGTTGTGGGTGGTGGCCCGGCCGGATACACTGGAGCCATACGAGCTGCTCAAATCGGTCTGAACACAGCGATTATCGACAAACGAGAAGTTTTGGGCGGGACCTGCCTGAATATCGGGTGTATCCCGAGTAAGGCCTTGCTTACCTCCTCGCATCTCTACCAGTTCGCGTCTCACCAGGCGTCCCGGCACGGACTCAAAATAGAAGGTGTCACCATCGATCTTGCTCAAATGATGACTCGCAAACAGGGTGTCGTTCGACGGCTCACTCAGGGCCTCGAACTCCTGATGAAGAAGAACAAAATTACACGCCTCTTCGGAGTTGGGCAGGTCGTCGCCCCTGGCAAAGTGATCCTCACCAAACCGGATGGGACGCAGGAAGAACTTCAGGGGAACAGTGTCATCCTCGCGACAGGGAGTGTCCCGATGGAATTACCGAACATCACGATCGACCGCCAGACAGTCGTCACTAGCGATGAAGCCCTCGCATTCAGTGAAGTCCCTGGCAAAATCGTCGTGGTTGGCGCGGGCGCAATCGGCTTGGAACTCGGGTCCGTTTGGGCTCGGTTAGGTTCCGAAGTCACGGTCATAGAGTTCCTGCCTCGGATCGCTGCTTTTTATGATCCGGACGTGACTCAGGTCCTTCAAAAGGCTCTGGAAGCTGACGGGATTCGATTTCACCTCGACACATCCGTGACCGGGATCTCAATGAACAACGGAAAAGCCACTGTCGAGGCGGTCGCCAAAACCGGCGAGAAACTTCAACTCGGCGCGGACAAGGTTCTTGTCGCAGTCGGCCGGAAACCATTTACCGACGGTGCGGTCGCGAAGGATCTGGGCCTCCAACTGACCGAAGGGGGCCGCGTCGCGGTCGACGAACAATACCGGACCAATGTTCCCGGCGTATTCGCAATCGGGGATATCATCAAAGGGCCGATGCTTGCGCACAAAGGTGAAGACGAAGGTGTCGCCTGCGTGGAACGGATTGCGGGGAAAGCGGGCCACGTCAATTACGACGCCATCCCGAACATCATCTACACGAACCCGGAGGTCGCTTCTGTCGGGCTTACCGAGGAAATCGCAAAGCAACAAGGTAAATCAATCAGGATCGGCAAATTCCCGTTCATTGCGAACGGCCGAGCGCTGGCCAACGACGAAACAGCCGGGTTCGCAAAGATTGTGGCAGACGGAAAGACGGATCGATTGCTGGGAGCACAAATCATTGGGTACGGTGCCTCGGAACTGATTGCGGAAGCAGTTTCCGTCCTCGAATTCGGTGGTAGCGCCGAAGATATCGGCAAAACAGTTCACGCTCACCCGACCATGAGCGAGGCGGTGAAGGAAGCCGCACTAGCGGTGCACAATCGGGCATTTTCAATCCCCCCCGGCGCCCCCGCCCAGCAAGTGAATTAGGCCCGGCGCAAGAGCGCCGGAGAGCCCGCTTTTCTTGAATTGAGAATTACATTTTCCGCATCCGATCTCAGGGTCCGTTCTCCGCAAACAATTATTCTCATGGCACGACAATGCCCGAGATCTTGAATGGCATATTGCTCCGTCGAATCCGGTTCTCAGAGACGAGTCTGATACTGGTCTGGTTCACGGACCTCCACGGAAAAACGAAGACAATGGCAAAAGGCGCCCTTCGCCCGAACAGCCCGTTCACAGGCGAGCTCGACCTATTTTTCCACTGTGAACTATTGTTGACCCTTTCCCGGAAATCGGAAATACACGGACTCCGCGAGGTTTCGATCAAGTCGCCGTTCGGAGGAATCCGCACGAACTATCTCAAAACCTCTACAGCCGCCTATTTCGTCGAACTCATCGACAGCGTTTCTGGGTTGGAGCATCCGGCGCCGGAACTTTATCGTTTGCTTTTGCGTGCCTTGGGCTACATCGACAGACAAAAGCCGGACATCCGTGGCGTCCTCTTCTTCGAATCCGAACTTTGCAAATGCCTGGGATTATACACGCCCGACCTCCACTCTGCCGCCGACAAACTCGTCGAGGCGTATGGCCAACTGCCGAGAACACGAGCGCCTCTTATGTCCCAGCTATGAGCCACAGGAAAAGGCGGGCCGGCTATAGGCGCCTCGCCTGCGGAAAGGCTTTTTGCTCGGATATCACCCCACCAAGATCCACCGAACCTCCACGTTGGTTCGGCAAAGGCTTGCTTACATCCTACGAAACGCGTACTGAACCGGTGGATTCACTTCACCATGATCTTCGGTTTTCTAGGCTTTGGCAAAATGGCGTCGGCCCTCGTCCAAGGAATGTTGCAGGCGGAAGCTTGCAAACCGCATCAAATTATCGTGGTCAACAGACACCCGGAGACGATCGAAGAGGATGTCGAGAAGTATGGCCTTTCACTCGCTTCTTCGCCGAGGAAGCTTGTGCAGCAAGCCGAAACGATCGTTCTCGGGACAAAACCCGCAGACTCCGTTCAACTCCTACGGGATGTCCGTCAGGACCTGGACGGCAAACTGCTGATCTCCGTCGCGGCCGGAATCACTCTACAGGATTTGCAGGAGGCAGCCGGACATCGCACCCGAGTCATCCGCGCAATGCCGAATACGCCCTCATTGGTCAAGCGAGGCGCGACAGCCTACGCCGTCGGAGATCACGCGACGGCTGAAGACGCCGAGATCGCGGAAAAGTTGTTTACTTCGGTCGGCCTAGTCTTTCGCGTTCGAGAACCGGTCCTGAACGCGGTCACCGGTCTGAGTGGGAGCGGTCCTGCTTACGTTTTTACTTTTGTCGAAGCTCTTGCGGACGGCGGTGTCATGATGGGATTGCCGAGGGATATCGCTCTGGAACTGGCGATCCAGACTGTGCTCGGCTCGGCGGAAATGATCCGGTCAACAAAGCGCCACCCGGCAGAGTTACGGGAGATGGTTGCGAGCCCTGGCGGAACGACGATGGCAGGCATTGAGTCGCTGGAAGCCCACGGCCTTCGCTACACAATCATGTCTGCCGTTCGGGCTGCCTCAGAAAGAGCCCGCGAGCTCGGCGGGGAACGGTAGCTTGTCACTCCTGCCCACGACCCGCACGGTTCGCAGATCCCGAGCGAGTTCGCAGGATTTCGCTCAATGTTATCCAACGACGAGATTCTGAACCAGCTTCGAGACCAATCACTCTTTCGCGAACTCCGAACGATTGAGCAGATTAGCGGTCCGCTGGTACGTGTGAACGACCGCATAATCGTGAATTTTGCCTCTAACGACTATCTCGGTCTCTCCCAGCATCCATCGGTCAAGATGGCGGCAAAGGCCGCGATTGAAGAGTTCGGCGCCGGCGCCGGAGCATCCAGGCTCGTCACGGGCACAGAATCACCGCACACAAAGGTTGAAAAAGAGATTGCGGCTTTCAAGGGCGTGGAATCGGCAATTGTTTTCAGCAGCGGTTATGCAGCAGCCGTCGGTACAATCACCAGCGTTGCAGGTCCGGGAGACGTGATCATCCTGGATAAACTGGCGCACGCTTGCCTGATTGACGGAGCAAAACTGTCCGGCGCCGCGTTGCGCGTTTTCCCTCACAACGATATCGCAAAACTGCAAAGTCACCTCACCTGGGCGCGGCGAACTTATCCGTCCGGAAAGGCGCTCATAGTCACAGAGTCAATCTTCAGCATGGACGGAACTTTCGCTGATTTGGCTCCGATCGTAGAATTGAAAAGAAACTTCGACGCCGTGTTGATGGTCGACGAAGCCCATGCCACCGGCGTCGTCGGACCGACCGGGACTGGTTGGATAGCGGCTCTCGGCCTCACAAAGGAGGTCGACATACAGATGGGGACTCTTGGTAAGGCGCTCGGCGCCAGCGGCGGATTCGTTTGCGGGTCAGCATCCCTCATCCAACTGCTGGTGAACAAAGCCCGCAGTTTTATTTATTCCACCGCGTTGCCCCCCGCTTCGGCTGCCGCTGCTTCCGAAGCGCTCAAGATCGTCCATTCGCAAGAGGGAAAGATTTTACGGGGCCAGCTTCTTGATAACGTCCTCCGCTTCGCCCAGTTACTGCCGCATCAATCACACCGGACGGGTGACACGATCAGCCCGATATTTCCGGTAATCATCGGTGACGAAGGAAGAGCCCTTGTTCTGGCAGCGGCGCTTCTGGAGCGAGGTATTCTCGCGCCGGCAATTCGTTACCCAACCGTTGCCCGCGGCTCTGCGCGTATTCGAATCGCTCTCTCCTCATTGCATAGTAGCGAACAGGTGAGGGTGCTTGCCGAAACGATCCTTTTGTCCAAATGACCGATCGAAGGCTTCCAGACTCATTTTGTTCCGGTTTCTCCGAGGAGGGTAATTCCGGAAAAGGCGTGAAGTTATCGCGATTTTCAACTTAAATCCGGTGAAAACTTGGCGTAGAGAGCATTTAGTCATGGAGGCCGTGACGTTAGGGACACAGTATTCTTGAATACGCTCCACACAATGCTGGCTGCAGTCTGCCTACGAGCGTTAGCGCTCGTGGTGCCGATTGTCACCGTCGGCACTGCAGTTGCCGACATTTGTGATGACTACGCCAGAGTGATTGATGTTCATATTGCGACGCTGCGAGCGATTCGGAAGCGAGCGAATACCGTTTTGGACTCAAAGCAGGCCGTCGATATCATCAATACATACGTGGATGAAATGATTAATTGGCGCCGGCAAATGGCGCCGCTCGATCGTGCCGTATTCGAAATGGACCAGGGTAACGTCGAAAATGCGCCGCCGTTGTGCCAGAAGGCGATTGAACGGTTCAATTTCTTCGCCAAAGAGGATCTCGATCTCGCGGAAAAGCTGGGGGATCTGCTCGTCAAATATATAAGCGATCCGGCTGTTGTTTCCGCTTGGCGGCGCATGCAGGATCTCCCAAGCGGACACTAGCCCCTGAAGGAGTCAGAACTCAGGAGTCAGGAGTTGCAGAATGAGACGGCGGCCCTTCCGGTGTGCGGGTGCCGATTGACTCCTAACTCGTAATCGCGCGTGGAGAAGGATTTCGGCGGCGCGCCGTACCTTGCAACTCTGCCGCCTCGGTGCAACTCTGAGCATTTCATTCGGTTGACGACTTTGTTATGGCGCCAAGCAATCACGATTACGACGAAAGCAAGATCAAGACGCTTTCTTCCCTCGAACACATTCGTACCCGAACCGGCATGTATATTGGCCGTCTTGGTGACGGTGCACATCACGACGACGGTATTTATGTTCTCCTGAAAGAGGTGATCGATAATTCCGTTGACGAATTCATCATGGGGTTCGGTCGCCAGATCGATGTAAAGATCGACGGTTCAGTCGTTCGGGTACGCGATTACGGACGCGGGATCCCACTCGGGAAAGTGATCGAATGCGTTTCGCAGATCAACACCGGCGCAAAATACAATAATGACGTGTTCCAGTTCAGCGTCGGACTGAATGGAGTCGGTACGAAAGCCGTTAACGCGCTGTCGGTCAGTTTTGTGGTCACAAGCCATCGGGACGGACAATTCTTTCGAGCTGAATTCGAGCGCGGAAAGTTGAAATCGCAGCAGAAGGGTAAACAAACGCAGCCGGATGGGACCGAAACTCAGTTCGAACCCGACGCAAGAATATTCAAGGAGTATCGTTTCCGCGAAGAACACATCGCTCGGAGGATCCGGCTCTACACGTTCCTGAACGCCGGCCTGAGGATCTCATGGAACGGAACTATCTACTCGTCGGCAAACGGCTTGAAAGACTTGCTCGAGGAGGAAGTTGGTGAAGAGCCGATTTATCCGATTGCGCATTCCCGGGAGAAGATGCTCGAAATCGCATTTACGCACACCAACCGGCTTTCGGAAGACAATTACTCGTTCGTGAACGGTCAATACACCTCGGACGGCGGCACACACTTAAGCGCGTTCCGCGAAGGCATGCTCAAGGCGATTAACGACTTTAGCAAATCGAAATTCGACGGGGAGGACGTGCGGGAGGGACTGGTCGGGGCGATCGCCATCCGGCTGCAGGATCCGTTGTTCGAATCCCAAACAAAAAACAAACTTGGTAACACCGAAATTCGAGGCGACCTCGTCAACAAAGTCCGGGAGACGGTGATCAGGCTTCTCCATCGTAATCCTGAGATTTCAGAGCGCCTGGTGGCAAAGATTAACGAAACGCGGCGACTTCGAAAAGAATTGCAGGATGTCCGCAAACTCGCTCGGGAACGAACAGCTGCAATCTCGCTCCGGATCCCTCAGCTCAAGGATTGCCGGGTGCATTTGAATCTCGAGAAACAATCGGGAAGCGATTCGATGATTTTTATCACAGAAGGTCAATCAGCCGCCGGGTCGATCACGAGCTGCCGCAATCCCGACCTTCAAGCGGTTTTCACGCTCAAGGGCAAACCGCTCAATGTCTGGGACCTGAATCGCACCATCGTTTACAAGAACGATGAGATTTTTAACCTGATGCGCACGTTGAACGTCGAAGAAACCGTCGACGGATTGCGCTACGGCAAGGTGATCATCGCAACGGACGCCGACGTGGACGGATTGCACATACGGAATCTGCTGATCACCTGTTTTCTCCGTTTTTTTCCCGACATCATCATCCGCGGATTTGTTCATATCCTCGAAACGCCGCTTTTTCGCGTTCGAGACAAGAAATCGACAATCTACTGCTACTCCGAAGCGGAACGCGACGAAGCGACGACCAAGCTTCGGAACAATGAGGTCACACGATTTAAAGGGCTCGGCGAAATCTCTCCCTCAGAATTCAAAGCGTTTATCGGACCGGATATGAAGCTGACGCAAATCAATGTTGACGACGTCCACACCATTCAACCCCTCCTGCAGTTTTACATGGGGAAGAACACGCCCCAGCGCCGGGAATATATCATGGGCAATCTCGTCGTTGAAGGGTAGTTCCAGGAGAACACAATGGAAGGCAGAAGTAAAAAGGAAGAAGTATTAACTGTATCGTAATCGTCCTCGAATTCGAACTCGGCTTGCCCAACGAAGCCTTGGCGGAGGTGGGTCCTCGGGCATTACTCGAACGTCCTACTCGCGCTCGTCATCGTTCTCGCCGCGCCGGAACATACACGCGGGAGCGTATACTAGTGCATCGACGTTTTTGCTTTAGGCAACAGCCCGCATTTCGCGTAGCCCGTTTTCCGATCGTTTATTATGCCGCCTGACACCGTATTGCATCTGCCCGAGGATCCGTTGAAGGATTTCGTTAACGACAATTTTCTTCAGTACGCCTCGTATGTCATTCGGGACCGAGCCATTCCCCAGCTCGAGGATGGACTTAAACCGGTCCAGCGCCGAATCCTTCACGCGCTTCATGAGAAGGATGATGGCCGATTTAACAAAGTCGCCAATATCGTGGGACACGCCATGCAGTATCATCCGCATGGCGACGCTTCGATCGAAGAAGCGCTGGTCAATCTCGTGAACAAGACCTACTTGATCGAAGGTCAGGGAAACTTCGGCAACCTGTATACGGGAGATCCCCCGGCCGCATCTCGATATGTAGAGTGCCGCCTGTCGGATCTAGCGCGTCAGGAAATATTTAATCCGAAGTTGACAGAGTACGCCCCGAGTTACGATGGCCGGAATCGCGAGCCGGTCATTCTTCCGGCAAAACTTCCTCTCTTGCTCATGCTAGGGTCGGAGGGCATCGCGGTTGGGCTTTCGACCCGGGTAATGCCGCACAACTTTATCGAACTGCTTAAGGCGCAAATTGCAATCCTGCAGGATAAGCGATTCAAGCTTCTCCCGGACTTCCCGCAGGGAGGTCTAATGGACGCAAGCGAGTACAGTCGCGGTAATGGCAAAATCAAGCTGCGTGCCAAAATCGAAAAGCGGGAAAACTCGAAGCTTGTCATTCGAGAGATACCGTTCAGCACAACGACTGAATCTGTAATTGCCTCGATTGAAGAGGCGACCCGAAAGCGAAGAATAAAAATTCGGTCGATTAACGATTTCACCGCGGCGCAGGTAGAAATAGTGATCACGCTCTCGCCCGGCGAAGACGCTGAGAAAGCAATCATTGCACTCTACCATTTCACCCAGTGCGAAGTGACACTTCACTCCAACATCGTAGTGATCAAAGGGGAGCGGCCGGTCCAAATGGACGTAGACGAAATCATCCGGTTCAATACCGACCGCCTGATATCACTTTTGAAGGAGGAACTCGAAATCAGGCAGAGCGAACTGCAGGACGAGCTGCATTGGAAATCGCTGATCCAGCTCTTCATCGAGCATCGGATCTACAAACGAATCGAAGAGTGTGAAACGTACGAGGATGTGCAACAGGCCGTTTTGAACGGCCTTCTCCCGTTTCGGAATCAGCTGACGCGCGATATCACACTGGGCGATGTCGAAATGTTACTGAGTCTGCAGATTAAACGGATCTCCCGGTTTGACCTGAAAAAGAACGAAGAGGAAAAACTGAAAATCCGCCTCGCTCTCAAAGAAGTCGAAAAGCACCTCACAAGGCTGACCAATTATGCAATCGACTATCTGAATCGCCTGATTCAGACCTACGGCAAGCAGTTTAGGCGGAAGACGCAGCTTACAACGGCCGAAGAGATCGATGTCCGCGAACTGACTGCGAACGAGTTGGCAATTGCATACGACCAGGAGCGAGGATTCCTCGGGCACGAAGTGAAGGCCGATGCCGCCTTTCGCTGTTCGCCGCTCGACCGATTGCTGCTTGTCTGGGACACCGGCCGCTATCAAATGGTTCCGCCTCCGGACAAACTGTTTGTCGACAAGAACCTCATCTACTTCGGAATATTCGATCGGGACAAAATATTTACCCTTGTTTACAACAGTCCGACAACAACGTTTCTTAAACGATTCGCCTTTGGCGGCGCGATCATGAATCGCGACTACAATTGCGCTCAGGAGGATGCGAAGGTTAAGTATTTAACCGATCGCGCCGTGTCGGAAATTCGCCTGCGATACCGTCACGTCAAAGGCTCCAGAATCGATGAACAGACGTTTCGGGTCGCCGATTTCCCGGTGCGCGGCCCAAAGACGAGAGGGAATCAGATCACCCGGCGCACCGTCACAAGCGTCACCGCGAAATAGCTCGCCCGCAATTCTCGCGGCGCAGAGCGCGCATGCGCGAACAGGTATAGCCCCACGAACACGAGGCCCAACTCAAATGAAGAGGGTTCGGGCACGGATTCAGCCGTGACGGTCAGAATACCGCCGCTGGTGTTTCCGGAACCTTATATCGCGCTAAACACATACTCCGCCTAGGAGGATGAGGCATGCAGGCTAGGGATACATCTTTGCCACCTCACTTACGACCGCGGCGAGCTTGCCGGCCAAACCTGGGCGAAGCTTGCTTTGTTTGTGGTTGGCGAACAAAAACGCCTGGTCCGATTGCGCGATCGTTAAGGCGTCATCCCCGAGCTCGAAGGTCGCCAGACGAACGTTCTCGATGTTCCGATCTTCCACCTTGTTTTTGAGTCGATCGAAAAGCAGCCGATAATCCCGGTCGGGAACGATCAGCTTCGCATGTAACCGTTCAGGCAGCTTTGAAGCCAACACCGGGCCTCGGTTCTTTACCAGCATACAGCCATCAACGCCTGGCAGCGTCGACACGAGCTCAGCAACCTTCTTCGCGTCGATTTCGTCCTCCGTGTGAAACTCGCTTTCCAATGGGTACGAATCCCATTCCGGAGCAATCTTCGGGGCGGCGGTCTCGAACAAGAGCGGCAACCCCTGCGCATTTATCGTTGGCTCCCCCTCTTTTGCGGCGGCGACCAGGCCGCGCAAATGAGAATCGAGCGCGGCAATGTCGGCTCGCAGCGCGCGATGCTTGTTCCCGGCTTCCTTGATCGATTGTTCAAGGTTGCGTTTGGCGGCCAGAAGGTTACTTACACGTATCTGCTCCTCGGCCAACGATTGGTGCAACCGGTGTTGCTCCGCCGACCGTTCTGCGATTTCCGCATGAAGGTCATTCAGTCCTGCCTTGAGTCGGTCACTTTCGCCGGCATGCTGCACGACGGTCTGATGTAAAGCCTCGATCTGCCCAACCAGGGAACCATGCTCAGCCCGTAATCGGTCGATGCGATCTCGAAGATCTGATTGCGTCCTTTTAAGCTCTGATACCTCGGCCGCATTTGATTCCTTCAGCGCAGAAAGCTCAGACGCACACCCGTGTAGCATGACCGCTTCTTCGATCAAAGCTTCCCTGGCTCTGATGCGCTCGTCGACTTCCTCATGCAATCGCACCAGACTCTGTTCTAACGCGCCCTTTTCATAATGAGCCTGCGTCAGTTGATCGACCGTTTCGCGGTGCGCAGCGATCTGCGACTGCGTCGCTTCTTTGACCGCGTTGAGATTCTCGTGCTCCTCTTGCAGCGCTTGCTGCATCTGAGCCGCCTTGTTTTGGAGACTAGAAACCAACTCAGCGTGCTGAGCGTGTTCGAGCTTAACATTCTCCAACTCGCCGCGGACCCGCGCTATCTCGTCGTTGATCCGGCTCTGTTCGTTCAGGCGCGTCGCCACTTCTTCCTCTGCTCGCCGAACCTGTGTGCGGACCGATTCAAGCTCTTTTTTCGCTTGCCGGGTGTCGACGTGCGTTTGGGCGAGCCGGCGGGTAATTTGCTCGTGCTCGACTTTGTTCCTCATCAATGCCGCCAGACCGCCCAGCAACTCCTCTTCCGTTTTGGCTAGAACGGCCCTGGTGATCGATGGATCCATTCGAAGCCAATGGGCGTCCTCAGAGTCAAGTTCGGCCGGATGCACCTTGCCGACGTCGAGTTCTTTCCCCTGGCCCGCAGACAGCCGTCCGACGCTCTCATGAGAATCTGGCTCACTCGTTTCCATCGCGGTAGAACTTTCGATCGGCTCAGCCTGGTGTCGAGAAAAAGATTAGCCGCATTTCTCATGGCCCCGTGAGAATTGAGTACGGAGTGCCGATCCCGCGGGTATGAATTCCCACGGTAACACCGTGGGCTCAGGGCCGCTGCCCCTCCGGGGCAACTCAAAGCGCATTTTTGCTGAACATTTTTTCCTGAAAAATGCGCTCTGACCTAATGGATGTCTGACCTGGCCCAGTTAGTACCCCGCAAACGCCAGCCCAAATACAACGCCCGCAGCTATCAGGCAGTAGTAGCCGAAGAATTTCCAACGCCCGGATTCCAACCAGCGCGACAGCAACCGTAGAGCAAGCAGCCCCGCAACGAAGCTGCAAACCAATCCGAACAATCCGGGGACCGCAAGCCCGGCCAGATGAGAGGGCTGCGTCACTTCGGTGTGGGCTTTGACCAATCGCAACGCCTCTCTGGCAATCACTGGCGGTGTCAGCAGCACGGCCAAAGCAAAGCTGAATTCCTCCATGCGATGTTGACCGACACCCAGCAGCAAACCGGTCGATATGGTAGCACCCGATCGCGAGAAACCACGAAATGGCAAACAGAGCGCTTGGACAGCTCCGATCCAGCAGGCCCGCTGAGCATCGACTTCGCCCCCGCGTCTGTTTCGTTCTTTGCGAATTCCGGAATAGATGATCAACACGCCCGCCGCGACAAGCGCCGCCCCAATCAACGGGAGCTGTGAAAACAGCGTTTCCACTTCTGCTTTCTCCGCGCCCTTAAGAAAGAGCTTCTCTATCACCCACTGAAGTGCCAACCCGATGACGCCCGTAATCGCTGTCGCGATCACTAAGTTGATCACTACGCCACGAAATGCGTCGATGCTGGAAAAGTAATGATCCTTCCAAGCCCTCCAGAAGTAGACGATCACGGCAAACATCGTTCCCGTGTGGAGCATGACGAGCAGAAAAGTCATCTCAGGACTCGACGGGTCCAGACCCATTAACTTCTCCACAATAATGACATGAGCCGAACTCGAAACCGGCAGAAGCTCTGCCGCGCCTTGCACCAGTCCAAGGATAACGATTTGAAGGAAATTCACGCTGATCCGTTTCTGTCAGATTGTTGACCGGCGTACCTTTAGGTACCGGCATCCAAAACGCAAGCAGAACGCTTTGCCATGAATCGACCTTTGACCAATCACCGGATTGGCGCTCTGTTTTTATCAGCAATGGATCCTAACGTCCGGAGATTCACCGGGTTCGCCGACATCTACGATCAACATCGTCCGCAACTTCCTTCTGTTATCGGCGACATTCTGTCGCAGTTGGCCGGTCCGCAGCGCCCGGTGCGCGTTGTTGATATCGCATCCGGCACTGGGCTTTCGACCCGGCTTTGGAAGGGGCGTGAAGCAACCGTCGTCGGCGTTGAGCCCTCCCCGGATATGCGCGCCATCGCCGAAAGCCTGAAAGTAGGCGACGACACCCAATCCAACATCTCGTTTCAGGAGGGGATGTCGACCAGGACCGGTCTCCCCGACGCCTCCGCAGACATCGTGACAATCTCGCAGGCGCTACACTGGATGGAACCCGAACCGACATTCCAGGAAATTGCGCGCATCCTCCGGCCGCGCGGAGTCTTCGCGGCGATTGACTGCGAATTTCCTCCTACGATTCATCCAGAGATCGATGAGGCCTACTATGACTCCATGCACCGGGCTGAAATCAGGGAAAAACGACACGCTCTCTCGAAAGGTGTGCGCCGCTGGGACAAAGATGGGCACTTGGCCCGTATGAGCGCGAGTGGCCTGTTCAGCTTCACCAAAGAGATCTATTGTCACAGCATCGAGGAAGGCGGGACAGACCGCCTGATCGGTCTGATCAAAAGCCAAAGCACCGTGGCTGAACTATTGAACAGCGGCGTGAGTGAAGAAGAGATCGGCCTCTCCGATCTCCGCAAATCTGCCAATGCCATCTTGTCCGGTCGCTCGCTCCCCTGGTTCTGGAGCTATCAGATCCGCGTCGCCGTCAAATAACGCAAAGCGGCCATACGCCTCGAATTCTGCGACCCGGCGGCCGAGTTGCCCCGAAGCCGAAGGGGCACAAGGACTCAGCCCGGGGTGCAAACCCCGGGAAACCACGCCCCGATAGCGAGCCGCCCTGTAGGGGCGGCAGGCGGGACGGCTCTCATTACGGTTTTGAACGAGCTCCTCTACACCAATGTCCAACCCACCGAACATGCGCCATATTGGATTCCTGCTTAGTGCGATCGCGGCGTATTTTGTCGGGACGAACATCATGGCTGCCGAACCCTCGCATTTTCACGATCAACTCGATACGTTCGGGTTCAACCTCGCCCAAAAACTGGATGCCTCCGGGGAACAAAACCTCTTGATTTCTCCTGCGAGTATTGAGTTTGCGCTCAGCATGGTTTACGCGGGTGCAAGCGGCGATACCGCCGCGGAAATGCGTCAGGCGCTCGGGCTCACTTCGGCCTCTCAGGACCAGGCTCTCAGCGAACTAGGAGACATGCAGACGGCGCTGACCAATCCGGGAGCCGGCATCACGCTAAAATTGGCAAACGCCGTCTGGGTCGATCGATCGATTCGCCTCAACAAGTCGTTCGCTTCCGACCTTCAAGCGAAATTCAATGCGAG
>Ga0209656_10001086_pt1 | contig 17593 bp, 13 predicted proteins | sample BogFormECP12_OM2_FD_188239 | JGI IMG/M metagenome (GOLD analysis project Ga0209656, IMG submission 188239) | Bog forest soil microbial communities from Calvert Island, British Columbia, Canada - ECP12_OM2 (SPAdes) (version 2) | ecosystem: Environmental > Aquatic > Freshwater > Wetlands > Bog ... | reverse complement strand
GCCGCTTGCTCGGCCTGTATGAGAAGTGCGTCACGGGACGCTGAGGTATCGCCACGAGTGGAAGGAATGCGAAGGATGGCATTGGCGGAGGTCTTCGAGGCATTGGCGGGGCCGGACGCCCCGGTGGAGTTCCGGGCCTATGACGGCAGCCAGGCCGGCGCGGCCGGATCTGCGGTGAAGATCACTGTCCGCTCGCCGGCGGCCGTGGCCTACCTGGCCCAGGCGCCGGGAGGACTCGGCCTGGCCCGGGCGTATGTGGCCGGGCACCTTGACGTCGAGGGGGACATGTACCAGGCCCTGGCCAGGATGACCAGGGCCCAGTCCATCAGCATGACGATGGCGGAGAAGCTGCGGCTGCTGCAGGCCCTCGGCGGCCCGAAGCTGCTGCTGCACCGGATGCCGCCGCCGCCGCAGGAAGTCACCCAGACCCGCCGCTGGCTGGCCGGCCGGCTGCACTCCAAGACCCGCGACGCCGAGGTGATCTCCCATCACTACGACGTCTCCAACCGGTTCTACGAGTGGGTGCTCGGGCCGTCGATGGCCTATACCTGCGCCTGCTACCCCGGCCAGGACGCGACCCTGGAAGAGGCGCAGGCGTACAAGTTCGACCTGGTCGCCCGCAAGCTCGGTCTCAAAGAGGGGATGCGGCTGCTGGATGTCGGCTGCGGCTGGGGCGGCATGGTGACGCACGCGGCCCGGGAGTACGGCGCCCGGGCGCTCGGGGTCACGCTGTCCGCCCGGCAGGCCGCCTGGGCCCAGGCGGCGATCGAGCGGGAGGGACTGTCCGGGCTCGCCGAGGTGCGGCACCTGGACTACCGCGACGTGCCGGAGACCGGCTTCGACGCGGTCAGCTCGATCGGGCTGACCGAGCACATCGGCAAGGCGAACCTGCCGTCCTACTTCGCGTTCCTGTTCGCCAAGCTGAAGGCCGGCGGGCGGCTGCTGAACCACTGCATCACCCGGCCGGACAATACCGAGCCGCCCATCCGCAGGCGCGGGTTCATCAACCGGTACGTCTTCCCCGACGGCGAGCTCGAGGGACCCGGCTACCTGATCTCGCTCATGCACGATGCCGGTTTTGAGGTGCGGCACGAGGAGAACCTGCGCGAGCACTACGCCAGGACCCTGGCCGCCTGGTGCGCCAACCTGGACGCGCACTGGAGCGAGGCGGTCACCGAGGTCGGCCAGGGCACCGCCCGGGTCTGGCGGCTGTACATGGCCGGCTCGCGGCTGGGCTTCGACCGCAACCACATCCAGCTGCACCAGGTGCTCAGCGTGCGGCTGGCTGCCGACGGGACGTCCGGCATGCCGTTGCGGCCCGACTGGGACCTGCCCCGGGTGCTGGCTAGTTAACCGGCCGAACGGACCTCGGTTCTCCCGCCCCCGCCGCTACCAGCCTCGCTGGCGGCGAGCGCGGGCGGCCCAGACAGCAGGTCACCCGCAAGCCGAGTTCCGAGATCAGCATGCGACCGGTGGTCACGGTCGCGTAAAGGACATGACCGGCCAGCAGTTCGCGATTGTGGTCCGCCCATTCGCGGAGATCCTGCTTTTTATGGTCGTGAGCGACAAGCGCGATCCGCCCGATCGCCGACGGCGCGGCCGCGGGGACACAATGGGCGGACAAACGTCATGGTGCGCTATCCTGTGCGCATGCGTGCCGTCCGGCTGCTTCTTACCTAGCCGCGCCGACTTACCGTCGTTGGCGCGGCTGCCCCTCGTCTCGAGGGGCGTTTTCATTGCAGGCGATCACCGCCCCAGGGTAAACAGGCCCGGACCGATTCAATGGTGAGGAAACGATGACAGCGGCCGAGAGCGCCGACCTGGCGCAGCGCTATGACCCTCGTGATGTCCAGGAGAAGTGGCAGGCGCGCTGGGCGGAGCTAGAACCGTTCCGCGCCAGCGAGGATCCTGCCGACCCCAGGGAGCACTTCTACCTGGTGGACATGTTCCCGTACCCGTCGGGTGACCTGCACATGGGCCACGCCGAGGCGTACGCCATCGGGGACGCCCTGGCGCGCTACTGGTTCCTGCGGGGCCGCAACGTACTGCACCCGATCGGCTGGGACGCCTTCGGCCTGCCCGCGGAGAACGCCGCCATCAGGAACAACTCCCACCCGGCCGACTGGACCTACGCCAACATCGAGACCCAGGCCGCCTCGTTCCGGCGGTACGCGACCTCGTTCGACTGGAGCCGGCGGCTGCAGACCTGCGATCCCGCGTACTACCGCTGGAACCAGTGGCTGTTCCTGCGGTTCTACGAGCGCGGCCTGGCCTACCGCCGGGACGGTTACGTGAACTGGTGCCCGGTGGACCAGACCGTCCTGGCCAACGAGCAGGTCATCGCCGGGAAGTGCGAACGATGTGGCGCCGACGTGGTGCGCCGGATGCTGAATCAGTGGTACTTCAAGATCACCGAGTACGCGGACCGGCTGCTCGAGGACGCCAAGCAGCTGGAGGGCTGCTGGCCGGACCGTGTCCTGCTGATGCAGCGCAACTGGATCGGCCGCTCGGAGGGCGCCGAGGTTCACTTCACCGTGGAAGGCCGCGACGAGCCCGTCACGGTCTTCACCACTAGGCCCGACACGCTGTACGGCGCTACGTTCTTCGTGGTAGCGGCCGACTCGCCGCTAGCCGAGCAGATCTGCGCCACCGATCGCCTGCCGGAGCTGCGCGCCTACGTGGAGCAGGTCAGGAAGCTGACCGACATCGAGCGCCAGTCCACCGAACGAGAGAAGACCGGGGTCTTCCTGGGCCGGCATGCCGTCAACCCGGTGAACGGCGAGCGGATCCCGGTGTGGGCGGCCGACTACGTGCTGCCCGACTACGGTACCGGGGCGATCATGGCAGTGCCCGCGCACGATCAGCGGGACCTGGACTTCGCCCGCGCCTACGGGCTCGATGTGCGAGTCGTGGCGGATACTGGGCAGCCGGACCCGGCGCAGACCTGGGTCGCGACCGCGGGCGACGGCACGCTGGTGAATTCCGGCCCGATCAATGGGCTGCCCAAGGCCGACGCGATCGCCGCGATCACCGCCATCCTGGCGGAGCGGGGCCAGGGCCACGCGGCGGTCAACTACCGCCTGCGGGACTGGCTGGTGTCCAGGCAGCGCTTCTGGGGCACCCCGATCCCGATCGTGCACTGCCCGTCCTGCGGCGAGGTACCGGTGCCCGACGACCAGCTCCCGGTGGTACTGCCCGACCTGCGTGGCCAGGACCTGGTGCCCAGGGGCGTGTCCCCGCTGGCCGCGGCCCAGGACTGGGTGAACGTGCCCTGCCCGGCCTGCGGTGGCCCGGCCAAGCGCGACACCGACACCATGGACACCTTCGTGGACTCGTCCTGGTACATGTTCCGGTACTGCTCGCCCGAGTACACCGACGGTCCGTTCGACCCGGCCGAAGTCCGCCGCTGGGCGCCGGTGGACATGTACGTGGGCGGCGTCGAGCACGCCATCTTGCACCTGCTGTACAGCAGGTTCTTCACCAAGATCCTGAACGACATGGGCCTGGTCGACTTCACCGAGCCGTTCACCCGGCTGCTCAACCAGGGCCAGGTGATCAACCACGGCAAGGCGATGTCCAAGTCGCTCGGCAACGGCGTCGATCTCGGTGAGCAGATCGAGCGGTTCGGCGTGGACGCGATCCGGCTGACCATGATCTTCGCCAGCCCGCCCGAGGACGACATCGACTGGGCGGATATGCACCCGGAAGCCATGGTCAAGTTCCTTGGCCGCGTCTGGCGGATCGCCGCTGACGTGGCCGATGCGCACGCTGACGTGGCCGACGCGGACCAGGGCAGCGGGAGTCCCGGCGGTTCCGGGGACCACGCGGCTGCGGCCGGCGACATCGAGCTGCGCCGTGTCACCCACCGGACCATCGACGAGACCACCCGCCAGGTGGAGGCATACCACCTGAACGTGGCCGTGGCTCGGCTGATGGAGCTGGTCAGCGCCACGCGAAAGGCCATCGACTCCGGCCCGGGCGCGGCCGACCCGGCGGTCCGCGAGGCGGCGGAGGTGCTAGCCGTGCTGCTGTCGCTGTTCGCGCCCTACACCGCCGAGGAGTCCTGGCAGCTGCTCGGGCACAAGCCGTCGGTTGCACGCACCACCTGGCCAGTCGCCGACCAGGCCCTGCTGACCCAGGAGAAGGTGACCTGCGTGGTGCAGGTCAACGGCAAGGTCCGCGACAAGCTAGAGGTCTCGCCGCAGATCGGGGAGGATGAACTCCGCGAGCTCGCGCTGGTCGCGCCCGGGGTGGTCCGCACGCTGGGTGAGGCGCAGGTGAGCCGGGTCATCGTGCGGGCGCCCAAGCTGGTCAGCATCGTCGCCGCGTAGCGCCCGCCCGCAGGGATTCCCCGGTACGGGGTTTCCCGGGGACGGGCGCCGGGGCGGACGCGTCCGGCCGTTTAGTAGCCCGAACGCCTCCGCACCGCCCGGCGGCTGCGTACTCAGACGCGGCGGAGCACGGCGACGACGCGGCCGAGGATGCTGGCCTCGTCGCCGAGGATCGGCGTGTACGCCGGGTTGTGCGGAATCAGCCAGACGTGCCCGTCGCTCTGCTTGAACGTCTTCACCGTCGCCTCGCCGTCCAGCATGGCCGCCACGATCTCGCCGTTCTCCGCGACCGGCTGCTCCCGGACCACCACCCAGTCCCCGTCGGCGATGGCGGCGTTGATCATCGAATCGCCGGCCACCTTGAGCAGGAACAGCGTGCCCTCGCCGACCAGCTGCCTGGGCAGCGGGAACACGTCTTCGATCGCCTGCTCGGCCAGGATCGGGCCGCCTGCGGCGATCCGCCCGACCAGCGGCACATAGGCAGCCTCCTGCGACGGGATGTCGATGCCCGGGATGTCGCCGGCCTCTTCCTCTTCCCGGCTGGCTTCCCGGCCCGGCTCCGGCCGCACGGCCGGGTAACCCGGCAGCCGCACCTCGACTGTCCGCGGCCGGCCTACGTCCCGGTGCAGGTAGCCCTTCTTCTGCAAGGTGCTGAGCTGGTAGGAGACGCTGGACGTACTGGTCAGGCCGACGGCCTCGCCGATCTCGCGCATCGACGGCGGGTAACCGCGCTTCTGCACCGACTCACGGATGACCTGCAGCACCTTGCGCTGCCGCCAGGTGAGCACGTGATCGGGATCGGGCTTGTCCGGGGTCTCCGGTATGACGACTGGCACGCTGCCCTTCGGCTTGCGCCCTGGCCGCCCCTTGGGTCTGGGTGCCTCCGCTGGATCGGTGCCGGAAGCACCGGTTGCGGTGCCTCCCATGGCGGTTTCCTCCATCTGATGACCTTCCGTGTCCGAGTTCTTGCGTGCTGACTAGAGAGTAACGGTTCTCGTCCGAGATCCCAAACATCTGTTCGACGTGTCGCAAAAATGTCAGACCCCCGACGTACAACAGCTACATACCCCGTTCGATCGAACGTTGATGCGATCGAATGGGTGTACGATCGAACAGATTACGGTACGAACGAAAGTTTGATCATGGAGGTCGCCATGAACGCGATGCCAGCACTGACGCGGCCCGACGATTCCGGGATCCGCCCACGTCACGGCGGTGTGACGCATTCGGCGCGCCCGCACCGCGCCCTGGCCCGCCGCCCACACCGCGTCCTGGCCCGCCGCCCATACCGCGCCCTGGGCCCGGGCGACGCGCCGAGGGCCGCGTTGCGGTTGACCAGGCGGGGCCGCGTGGTGGCCGCCGCCGTGGCCGCCCTGCTGGTGACCGTGGTGTCGCTGCTCGCGGCCGGCGCGGCGCAGGCGACGAACCACGCCCTGCCGTCGGGCGCGGCGCGGCAGAACCTCATCCAGGTGGTCGTACGCCCGGGCCAGAGCCTGTGGTCGGTGGCCGAGAGCGCGGACCCGGACCAGGACACCCGCGCCGTCATCCAGCAGATCGTCGACCTCAACTCGCTGAGCGGCGACTTCGTGTTCGCCGGCCAGCAGCTCTGGGTCCCGCGCGGCTGAGGCTCCGTAAACCCCAGAACCCCGGAAAACCCCAAACCCCGGAAAACCCCAGCAGCCTCGAAATCGCCGACAGCCCAGGGAACCCCAGGGAACCCAGGCGCTCCCAGCCCGCCGCAGTCGTCCAGGTAAAAGCCGCGACACGCCGGCGCGCGCCTTGCCGCACCCGCACAGCGGCCAGGGATTCGGGATTCACCGCTCGCGCCCGCTTGCCTCTGGCCGCCAGGTGGTCTACGGTAACCACAACATCTAGTACTTACACTGTTGTGTTTTTTCCACAAGTTGTGTTCACAGGTAAGCCTGAACAGGTAAACTGATCAGTGAACACGCGCGGCGGCCAGGGAGGTGATCGCGTGCACTGCCCGTTCTGCCGTCATCCGGACAGCAGGGTCATCGACAGCAGGACGGCTGACGACGGCGCCGCGATCCGCCGCCGGAGGTCGTGCCCGGAGTGCGGTCGGCGGTTCACCACCCAGGAGACGGTCATCTTGATGGTGGCCAAGCGCAGCGGTGTCACGGAGCCGTTCAGCCGGGACAAGATCGTCCGAGGCGTGCAGCGCGCGTGTCAGGGACGGCCTGTCAGCGAGGACAAGCTGGCGATCCTGGCCCAGCAGGTGGAGGAAACGATCAGGGCGCGGGGGCTGGGCGAAGTCCCCTCGCACGAGGTGGGCCTGGCCATCCTGGGCCCGCTGCGGGATCTGGACGAGGTGGCCTATCTCAGGTTCGCCTCGGTCTACCGAGGGTTCGAGTCGCTCGCCGACTTCGAGGACGAGATTGCCACCCTGCGCCAGGGGCGCCGTAACGCCGCACCGGACGGCGCGGGCACAGAACCGGCGTCCTAAGGGTGGCACCAGAGTTGACATTGTTGCGGCATGGCCACGCAGGTCTGGCAGGGATCCAGCTGGATCCCGGAATGGGGACGAAATGACGGAGACGGTGAGCGGCGCGACGACTCGCAAGGGAAAGGGATCCCTGGCCCCGCACAAGGGTCTCAAGATCGCGCGCATCCACACCACCCCGGGCGTGCACCCCTATGACCAGGTGACCTGGGAACGCCGGGACGTCATGATGACGAACTGGCGAGACGGCTCGGTCAACTTCGAGCAGCGTGGCGTGGAGTTTCCCGACTTCTGGTCGGTGAACGCCGCCAACATCGTGACCACCAAGTACTTCCGCGGCGCCGTCGGCTCACCGCAGCGCGAGTGGAGCCTCAAGCAGCTCGTGGACCGGGTCGTCGACACGTACGAGCAGGCGGGCCGGAAGCACGGCTACTTCGCCACCGACGAGGACGCCGAGATCTTCGGGCACGAGCTCAGGTACGCCCTGGTCCACCAGATCTTCAGCTTCAACTCCCCGGTCTGGTTCAACGTCGGCACCGCCTCTCCGCAACAGGTGTCGGCGTGCTTTATCCTCGCCGTGGACGACACCATGGACGCCATCCTCGAGTGGTACCGGGAGGAGGGCCTGATCTTCAAGGGCGGCTCCGGCGCCGGCGTCAACCTGTCCAAGATCCGGTCGAGCAAGGAGCTGCTGTCCTCCGGCGGCACGGCGAGCGGCCCGGTCTCGTTCATGCGCGGCGCCGACGCCTCGGCCGGCACGATCAAGTCCGGCGGTGCCACCCGGCGCGCGGCCAAGATGGTCGTGCTTGACGTCGACCATCCGGACGTGGCCGACTTCATCACGACCAAGGCGCGCGAGGAAGAGAAGGTGCGGGTGCTGCGCGACGCCGGGTTCGACATGGACCTCGGTGGCAAGGACATCGTCAGCGTCCAGTACCAGAACGCCAACAACTCGGTCCGCGTGTCCGACGAGTTCATGCGCGCGGTGGAGGAAGGCAAGGAATTCGACCTGCTGGCCCGCCGCACCGGCGAGGTCGTCGAGCGGGTCGATGCGCGCAAGCTGATGCGCATGATGGCGCAGGCGGCGTGGGAGTGCGCAGACCCCGGCATCCAGTACGACGGCACGATCAACGACTGGCATACCAACCCCGAATCAGGACGAATCACCGCAAGTAACCCGTGCTCGGAGTACCTGAGCCTTGACAACTCCTCCTGCAACCTGGCCAGCGTCAACCTGCTCAAGTTCCTTCGCGACGACGACACCTTCGACGCAGCGCGGTTCGCGAAGATGACCGAGCTGATCATCACCGCGATGGACATCTCCATCTGCTTCGCCGACTTCCCGACCGAGAAGATCGCCGCCACCACCCGTGCCTACCGGCAGCTAGGTATCGGCTACGCCAACCTGGGCGCGCTGCTGATGGCCACCGGCCACGCCTACGACTCAGAAGGCGGCCGGGCCATCGCCGCCTCGATCACCTCGCTGATGACCGGCGCCGCGTACAAGACGTCGGCCGAACTAGCCGGCGCCGTCGGTCCCTACGACGGCTACGAGCGCAACGCCAGGCCGCACAAGCGGGTCATCCGCAAGCACGCGGACGCCAGCGAGAACATCCGCCCGATCGGCCCGATGGAACGCGAGATCCTCGATCTGGCCAACGAGACCTGGCAAAAGTGCGCAGAGCTCGGCGAGGCCAACGGCTATCGGAACGCCCAGGCCAGCCTGCTGGCGCCCACGGGCTGCCTGACCGCGGACACCCTGATCACCACCGATCGCGGTCTCGTCCGACTCGGTGAGATCGGCGATGTTTACGGAGACCGCTGGCAAGACCTCAATCTCACCGTGTCGACCGACGAAGGTCCCCGTCAGGCGACGAAGTTCTTCATCAACGGAGAGGAACCGACTCGCCGGATAAGCACCGAGGGTGGCTACAAGATTCAGGGCACTCTCACCCACCGCGTCAAGATCGTGGACTCCGCGACAGGCGCATGGGATTGGAAGCGGCTGGCCGATATTGCCCCCGGTGACGTCGTGCCCATGCAGATGCGCACGCTGGTCGGCGAACCCCGCCAGGTCCCGCTGCCCGTCCTCGACCAGGCCTACTACGCCGGGGACCGTCATGTGCGTGTCCCGGATGTCGTCACGCCTGAGCTAGCCGAAGTCGTGGGTTACTTCATGGGCGACGGCAGCCTGCATGCCAAGGGAATCAGGCTTTGCGTTGCCAATACGGACCTGGACGTCGCGGAACACCTCGGCGTCCTGGCCAAGGATCTCTTCGGGATCGAGCCCGTCATCACGGCGAAGGAGGGGTACCAGGAACTGACCCTGCACTCAGTTCGGCTGGCACGCTGGTGGCAGGCAGCCGGGTTCGCCAAGAGCCTGCCGAACACCGACCACAGCGGCAAGGGATGGGTCCCGAGGGTTCCCTCGGCAGTTCTCGAGGCCAACAACCCAGTGGTCTACTGCGCTTTCCTGCGCGGCCTCTTCGAGGCCGATGGCACCGTGCTGGATGGTGTGCCCAGCCTTTCGACCGCTCATGAGTCGTTCGCCGCCGAGGTCCGCACCCTGCTGCTCGCTATCGGCCTGGCCACCACGACGAGGGAGACAGTAAGTGGCTGGGGCGGCGCCATCTTCCAAGTCAGGCTCCGCAACGTTGACCATGCGCTCAGCTTCAGCGAAATCATCGGCTTCATCGGCCAGCGAAAGGACCGCTTGGTTGCGGAGCTAGAACCGGGGCAATCCGCGAAGAAGGACTACGTGTTCCTCCCGGGCCAGGCATGGGCCGAACTCGTTCCGGCGGAACATCCGGTCCGCAACGCCATGATGCTGTCGCTTCGGAAACACGGCGGTGTCCCGCGCATGCTCGCCTCCCGTATCTTCGAGGAGACACTCGACGACAGGCTGGGTACTGCGCTCGGCTACCTCTTCGAGCGGGTGGCGGACAACGAGGACGGCGGCGTCCAGCCCACCTACGACCTTTCGGTGCCGGAGAACGTCACCTACGTCGCGAATGGCATGGTGAGTCACAACACCATAGGCCTCATGATGGATTGTGACACCACTGGTATCGAGCCCGACCTGGCCTTGGTCAAGTTCAAGAAGCTGGTCGGCGGCGGCTCCATGCAGATCGTCAACCAGACCGTGCCGCGCGCGCTGAAGAACCTCGGCTACCCGCACGAGCAGGTCGAGGCGATCACCGAGTACATCGCCGAGCACGGCCACGTGGTGAACGCCCCCGGGCTGCGACCCGAGCACTACGAGGTGTTCGACTGCGCGATGGGCGAGCGTGCGATCGGCCCGATGGGCCACGTCCGGATGATGGCCGCCGTCCAGCCGCACCTGAGTGGCGCCATTAGCAAGACTGTGAACATGCCTGAAAGCGCCACCGTCGAGGAGATCGAGCGGATCTACTTCGAAGGCTGGAAGCTCGGCCTGAAGGCGCTGGCCATCTACCGCGACAACTGCAAGGTCGGCCAGCCGCTCTCGGACGCCAGGAAGAAGCCCGCCGAGGCTGGTGCCGCGCAGGGCGTGCCAGCCCCGGCCGCCGCGCCGCACGAGCACCGGCCGGTCCGCAGGCGGCTGCCCCGGCAGCGGCCCGCCACCGTGACCAGGTTCTCCGTCGCGGGCGCCGAAGGCTACATGACCGCCTCCAGCTACCCGGACGACGGCGTGGGCGAGGTGTTCCTCAAGCTCGGCAAGCAGGGCTCGACGCTGGCCGGCGTGATGGACGCCTTCTCCATAGCCATCTCGGTCGGCCTGCAGTACGGCATCCCGCTGGATTCCTACGTGGCCAAGTTCACCAACATGCGGTTCGAGCCGGCCGGCCTGACCGACGACCCGGACATCAGGATCGCCAGCTCGGTGATGGACTACATCTTCCGCCGCCTCGCGCTGGACCATCTGCCCCACGAGGACCGCGCCGAGCTCGGCATCCTGTCGGCCGCCGAGCGCACCGCCGAGGTCGCGGGCCACGACCCGGCCGGGCTGAGCGAGGAGGTAGACCCGGTGGAACTTGCCCAGTCGGCCGCCGTGGAACAGCCTCATCATGCCGAACGGGTCGTAGTGCCAGCCCCGGCCCAGCCGCAGCCGCCCGCGGCCGCGTCGCCCGCGGCCCCGCACAGCTCGACCGAACTGATCGAAGCTCAGCAGGGCCGGACCGCGGACGCCCCGCTCTGCCTCACCTGCGGCACCAAGATGCGCCCGGCGGGCAGCTGCTACGTCTGCGAAGGCTGCGGCGCCACCAGCGGCTGCAGCTAGGTATTGCTTTGTCCTGACGGAATTTTCCTGGGCGGGGTGCAGGCGATCGCCTGCACCCCGCCCGAGCTATTCCGACAGTTTCGGATCTCTGTTTGATATGTTAGCTCCTAATGCTAGGATGATTGAAAATATATCCGCCGGAGCCTGGAGGCCTGACGATGAGACGTGCAGAGCCACCCGATACGACCGGTCCGCAGCTTACCGACCGTCAGCGCAAGATCCTGCAGGCCATCGAGGGTTCCAAACAGGTCAGCGGCTATCCGCCGACCCTGCGGGAGCTAGCGGAGGCGGTCGGGCTGGCGAGCACCTCGAGTGTCGCTTATCAGCTGTCGGTGCTGGCGGAGAAGGGATACCTGAGCCGCCGGGCGGGGCGCCCACGCACGGCGGTGGTGCGCCCGCTCAATGATCCGGGCGTCGAGGAGCATGCTGATGGCGCGGATGGTGACGCCGGGGGGCTGACTGTTGCCCGCGTGCCGCTGGTCGGCCGTATCGCCGCAGGCGGTCCGATTCTCGCCGACCAGCTGATCGAGGACATCGTCCCGCTGCCCAGACAGCTGGTCGGCGAGGGCGAGCTGATGATGCTCGAGGTCGTGGGTGATTCGATGATCGACGCCGCGATCACCCACGGTGACTGGGTAGTCGTCCGCCTGGAATCGGACGTCGAGAACGGTGACATCGTCGCCGCCATGATCAAGAGCGATACGTCGGCAGACGGCGAGGCGACCGTCAAGACGTTCAAGAAGACCGACGGGCACGTTTGGCTGGTCCCGCACAACCCCCTCTACACCCCCATTCCGGGCGACGAGGCCAAGATCCTCGGCAAGGTAGTCGCCGTGCTCCGCCGGGTCTGGCGGTAGCGAGCCACGCCGGGGCTGCGCTGACCTACATCAGCCCGGGTTGACGTCCGCCGCCGTCCTGGCCGAGATCCTCCGCGGGGAAACCCGTGACGCCGGGGTCCACCGGGTGCTGGCCAGGGTGGGGGTGGAGCCGGTCACCGAAGCGATCGGCCAGCGGGCCGGCCATCTGATCGGGGCGGCGGGAATGTCATCCGTGCAGGCGGTGGACGCAATGGTGGCCGCGACTGCGGTGGAGGCGGCGGATCAGGCGGAAGCGGCCGACCGGACCGCTTCGGTCCTGATCATCACGTCCGATATGCCGCATCTGACCAAGCTCGTCGCGGGCCGGACCGGTATCGCGGTAGCGCACGTCAGCAAGCTCGCCAGCATCAGATGCTCCAGCGAGATCTGCTCGACGGCTTCGGTGTACCGTTCCGCATGCTCCTGCGCAACGCCCGCCGCGCGCAGTGTCTGCAGCGCAACCCACGCGTCGATTACCACGGGGACCGAGTAGCCAGGCGCCGGGACCAGGACCGCGGTGCGCGGCAGTTCCGGCAGGTCGAACTCGTCGCCGCGGTCCGTCTGACGGTCTGGCTCCGGCGTGATCAGCTCGATCCCGATGTCGGCCAGTACGTCTGTGATGGCCCGCAGCACGTACTCGTCTTGCAGCACGTGGCCAGGGACCAGCAGCGTCCTGGCCCGGTACACGGTCGGCAGGGGCGGCTGGTCATCGCCCACCACAGCGGCCTTCCCCGGGTCGAGCACCAGGGCGCCATGCCGCTGCAGCAGCGCGGGCGGCAGGCCGATCAGGCCGGCGACTGGTCATCGTCATGGCGCGGCGACTGGTAACTCTCAGCAGGCGGCGTGAAGAACCACTTCATGTCTGGCTCCCGCAGGTGCGGCGCATGTCATCCCAGGCCCGTGGATCGCGAAAATCCGGCGAACTGGGCTGGATGCCTCCACTCGGTTGGAGCCAGGGGCGGCACCATGAAATACGGTCACCCGTATAACAAAATGGTAACGAAGGTCAAAATCATGAGGCCGAACGAGCCGCGGTCCACGCCCCGGCGTCCCCGCCTGCCCCCGGATCAGGCCGCCAGACCGGCCGTTACTGCGCCACCTCAGCACGGTCTCACCCACGTCCCTGCCGTTACCACGCCATCGTCAGCAGGGTCTTGCCCACTGTCCTCCTGGCCTCGATCGCCGCGTGCGCGCTGGCCGCCGCCGCCAGCTCGAATTCCTGGCCGATGACCGGCCGCAGCCGGCCCGCCGCGGCCTCCGCCAGCGCCGTCCGGACCAGTAGCGCCAGTTCCTCCGGGCTCGCGGCCGCGCCGGCCTGGATGGTGACCTGGCGAGCCCGGGCGAGTTCGGGCGTGACCGAGGCGAAGCTCCCGCTGGCCATGCCGAACGGGCAGAACCGGCCGCCCGCGGCGAGCAGGCCGAACGCCGCCAGCCCGATGTCTCCGCCCACGCTGTCGAACACCACGTCCACCTCGCCGACGGCGTCCCGGACCTGCTGGTCCCAGCCGTCGTGACTGTAGTCGACGGTCAGGTCGGCGCCGAGATCCCGCGCGATCGCGAGCTTGCGCGGCTGGCCGGCCAGCGCCACGACCCGGGCCCCGGCGTTCCGGGCGATCTGCACCAGCAGCGTCCCGACACCTCCTGCCGCGGCCTCGACCAGGACGGTATCGCCCGTGCGCAGCCTCGCCCGGTCCGCCAGGCCGAGCGCCGTCCGGCCGTCGGCCAGCAGCGCGACCGCGTCCCGCAAGGCCACCCCGTCCGGGACCTCGATCAGTCGCGCGGCCGGCACGACCACGCGCTCGGCGTATCCGCCGGTGCCGTTCAGGCTGGCCACCACCCGGCGCCCGGTCCCAGGTCCGGGCCCAGCCACGGCGGACGCAGCCACGGCGGACGCAGCCACGGCGGACGCAGCCACGGCGGACGCAGCCACGGCGGACGCAGCCACGGCGGACGCAGCAACGGCGGACGCAGCCACGGCGGACGCAGCCACGGCGGACGCAGCAACGGTGCCGCCGACGCCGTTGCCCAGGATGGCCGGCAGCGGCGGGAGCATCGACGGATGAGGCGGCTTCCCGGCCCGGACCTGCGTCTCGACGAAGGTCACGTTGGCGAGTTCGACGTCGATGACCACCTCATCAGGCCCGGCCCGGACCTCGTCTACCTCGCTGGGCTCGAGCACCTCCGGCGGACCGAACTCCCGGATCACCACGGCACGCACGACGGCGCCTCCCTTATCGGAGCGAATCTGTCCGACTCCGATCTTATCGGAATGATTTACTCCGAATAAAGGTAACCTGAACAGGTGACGTTCCGGTCCCTGCGCCCGCAGTCCGTGCACGGCCGGCAGGCCGAGGCCCGCCGCAACGACCTGGTCGTACTCGAAGCGGCCCGCGACGTCTTCACCGCCCAGGGCGCGAGCGCGCCGATCTCGGCGGTCGCCGAGCGCGCCGGGGTGGGCATGGGCACGCTCTACCGCCGGTACGGCAGCAAGACCGAGCTGCTGCAGCGGCTGTGCCTGCTGGCGATGGACCAGGCGCTGGCCGCGGCCGACGACGCCCTGGCGGCTGGCGACCCGTGGGACGGCCTGTGCGGTTACATCCGGGCCTGCGTCCAGCTGCGCAGCGGCGCGCTCGCCTCGCTGGCCGGGCAGATCGAGACCACCGCCGAGATGCGGAGCACGGCCCGTCGGAGCATGGCGCGGACGGAGGAGATCGTCGCCCGGGCGCACCGCGACGGCCGCCTGCGAGCCGACATCACCGCCCTGGACATCACCTGGCTGATCGAGCAGTTCAGCCGCCGGTCCCCAGATCAGGTCGAGCCGGCCGAGGAGCGCAACGTGCGGTCACGGCTGGTCGCCATCGCCCTCGACGGGCTGCGCGATGGACCGGGCCAGGCCCTGCCCGGCCAGCCGCCAAGCCGCAGCCGCTACGTGAACCGCTGGTCGCCGCGGTCCTAGGCCCATCGGCCGACGCCAGGCGGGGCTGCCGGCCGATGCCCAGGGCCGTGGGACCGGCCTACGGTGCCGGCAAGACCGATCCGAGGGAGTGATGGTCATGCTCGTGGTGGAAGCCGGACAAACCCCCTTCCACCCACGCGGGCCTGCCGCGCCTGGCGTACGCCGGGCCGCTGCCGCAGACGCGACCATTTACTAAGTCTAGGCTTATCAGTTTAGACTTAGGGTATGACCGGGGATATCGACGTCCGCGACGTCGCCGCAGCGCTGCGCGTCAGCATTGGCCTGCTCCTGCGGCGGATGCGGCAGGTCCGGGTCGAGGGTGAGCTCACCGTGCCGGAGACGTCCGCGCTCGCGCGCCTGGACCGCAACGGCCCGGCCACCTCGAGCGCGCTGGCCAAGCTGGAGCAGATCAGCCCCCAGTCCATGGGCGCCACCCTGAGCGCGCTCGAGGCGCGCGGCCTAGTCGGGAGAGGTCCGGACGCGCAGGACGGCAGGCGGGTGGTCCTCGCGGTCACCGAAGCAGGCCGGCAGGTCCTGCGGAACAAGCGCGACGCGCGCACCGAGCAGCTGGCTCAGGCCCTGTCGGCCGGGTTCACCCCAGCCGAGCTCAGCCAGCTGATGGCGGCTGCGCCGCTGCTCGAGCGCCTGGCGCAGAGCATCTGACCGGGAGTCTCATGAGGCATCTGAGGGGGAGCAGCTGATGCGGCCGGCCGTGCGGAACCAGCGGGAAACCGCCCGGGATGACCGTTACAAGTGGGTCGCGCTGGCGAACACCACCGCGGCGATGTTCATGGCGACGCTCGACGGGTCGATCGTCATCATCGCGTTGCCGGCCATCTTCCGCGGCATCGACCTGGACCCGCTGGCGCCTGGCAACATCAGCTACCTGCTGTGGATGATCATGGGCTACCGGCTCGTCCAGGCCGTGTTCGTGGTGAGCGTCGGCCGCCTGGGAGACATATTCGGCCGCGTCAGGATTTACAATTCCGGCTTCGTCGTCTTCACGGCCGCCTCGATCCTGCTGTCATTCGACCCGTTCCAGGGTAGCCGCGGGGCGCTGTGGCTGATCGGCTGGCGGGTGCTGCAGGCCGTCGGCGGATCCATGCTCATGGCCAACTCGGCCGCGATCCTGACCGATGCCTTCCCGGCCAACCAGCGAGGTTTCGCGCTGGGCACGAACCAGATCGCCGGCCTGGCCGGCATGTTCGTCGGGCTCGTGGCGGGCGGCCTGCTGGCTGCTATTGACTGGCGCGCGGTGTTCTGGGTCAACGTGCCCGTCGGCATCTACGGGACGGTCTGGGCCTACCTGCGGCTCCGCGACAACGGCGAGCGGCATCGCGCCCGCATCGACTGGTGGGGCAATATCACCTTCGCCGTCGGGCTGAGCGCGGTCCTGATCGTCGTCACCTACGGCATCCAGCCCTACGGCGGACACACGATGGGCTGGACGAATCCGCGGGTGCTCGCCGGGCTGGTCGGCGGCATCGCCCTGCTGATCGTGTTCGGGTTCGTCGAGACCAGGATCCCCGAGCCGATGTTCCAGCTCAGCCTGTTCCGCATCCGGGCCTTCACGGCCGGCAACCTCGCGGGCCTGGCGGTGTCGATCGCCCGGGGCGGCCTGCAGTTCATGCTCATTATCTGGCTGCAGGGCATCTGGCTGCCGCTGCACGGCTACGACTACAGCGACACCCGCTATGGGCGGGCATCTTCCTGCTGCCCCTCATCGCCGGGTTTCTCGCCTCGGGGCCGGTCGCGGGGTTCCTGTCCGACCGGTTCGGTTCCCGCGGCATCGCCACAGCCGGGCTGACGGTCTTCGGCGGCAGCTTCATCGGCTTGATGCTGCTGCCTGTCGACTTTCCTTACCCCGCCTTCGCGCTGCTCATCGCCGCGAACGGAATCGGCAGCGGGATGTTCGTCGCGCCCAACTCCTCCTCGATCATGGGCAGCGTCCCGGCCCGGCAGCGCGGCGCGGCCTCGGGCATGCGCTCGACGTTCCAGAACTCCGGCACGGCGGTGTCCATCGGGGTGTTCTTCTCGGTCATGATCGCCGGGCTGGCCAGCAGCCTGCCGAAGACGCTGGCCAGCGGACTGCAGCACCAGGGCGTGCCGTCCGGCGTCGCCCACCAGATCGCCTCCCTGCCGCCGGTGTCGTCGCTGTTCGCGGCGGTCCTGGGCGTGAACCCGCTGGGCCACCTGCTGGCGGCCCACGGTGTGCTGTCGTCCCTCCCGGTCGCGGCCCAGCAGACCATCACCGGCCGGGAGTTCTTCCCCGACCTGATCTCCGGGCCCTTCCAGGACGGCCTAATCGTGGTGTTCGCCCTGGCTACCGGCCTGACCGTGCTGGCGGCCCTGGCGTCCGCCCTGCGCGGCGCCCGGCACGTCCCCTCGCCGGACCAGGCCAAAGAGCCGGAGCACGGCCAGCCGCCGGACTCTGGCCAGCAGCCGGACCCGGCCAAGACGCCGGAACCCGGCCAGCAGCCGGCGCCCGGCCAGCAGCCGGAGCCCGGCCAGCAGCCGGAGCCCGGCCAGCAGCCGGAGCCCGGCCTGCAGCGGGAGACCGGACCTGCACGGTGACTGAGGTCGCGGCGGCGCATGTCGCGGTGCTCGACGCGCAGATCCGGACGCTGCGGCTCCGCCGCGCGGTGCTCAGCACGGTCGCCAGGGGAGGCCACACGATTGAGGCAGGACACCCGCCAGGCCCAGGACACCCGCCAGGCTCAGGACACCCGC
>Ga0209656_10001084_pt1 | contig 17599 bp, 16 predicted proteins | sample BogFormECP12_OM2_FD_188239 | JGI IMG/M metagenome (GOLD analysis project Ga0209656, IMG submission 188239) | Bog forest soil microbial communities from Calvert Island, British Columbia, Canada - ECP12_OM2 (SPAdes) (version 2) | ecosystem: Environmental > Aquatic > Freshwater > Wetlands > Bog ... | reverse complement strand
CCCGGTGGGCATCGACATCACCGAAGAAGCGGCCGCGATCAGATCGGACGTCGCGTCGGCAAAGGGGGGGCGGCATGGAAACTCTTGAGCGCATCCTGGGCGAGCACCCGTTCTTCGCCGGCTTCGCACCCGACCATCTGCGGATCGTCACCGGTTGCGCCCGCAACCACCGGTTCGACGCCGGCCAATACCTGGTCCGCGAAGGCGACAAGGCCGACGAGTTCTTCCTGATCCGGCACGGCCGCGTGGCACTCGAGATCGCGCCGCCGGGCGGCGCCCCCATGGTGTTCGAGACGGTGCGCGAAGGCGAGATCGTCGGCGCATCGTGGCTGGTGCCGCCGTATCGCTGGATGTTCGACGCGCGCGCGCTGGACATGACGCGGGCGATCGGCATCGACGCCGCCTGCCTGCGCGGCAAGTGCGACGCGGACCACGACCTCGGCTACGAGATGATGCAGCGTTTCCTGCCGGTCCTGGCCGACCGGCTGCAGGCGACACGGCTGCAGATCCTCGACGTGTACGGCAGGCGCTGAGATGGTGCCGAAGGCGCACCAGGACCCGTTCTCGCCGTCGCTCTACCGGGTCGCCCGCGTGCAGCGGGAACTGTCGGACACGGTGACGCTGGAACTGGCGCCGCAGCTCGGCATGCGGCCGGACTTCGCGCCCGGCCAGTTCAACATGATCTACGTCTTCGGCGTCGGCGAAGTCGCGGTCAGCATGAGCGGCGATCCGGCGCAGGCGATGTTCGTCCACACCGTCCGCGACGTCGGCGCGGTTAGCAGCGCGGTCGTGCGGCTCGAATCCGGGCAGACGGTCGGCCTGCGCGGCCCGTACGGAACGGCGTGGCCGGTCGAGCAGGCGGCGGGATCGGACGTGGTCATCGTCGCCGGCGGCCTCGGGCTGGCGCCGTTGCGCCCGGCGATCTACAGCGTGCTCGCCAACCGCCACAAATACGGGCGCGTCGCCATTCTGTTCGGCAGCCGCAGTCCCGCCGACATCCTGTTCCGCCACGAGCTCGAGCAATGGCGCCAGCGCCTTGATGTGCAGATCGAGGTGACCGTCGACCATGCCGACGCCGACTGGCGCGGCAATGTCGGCGTGGTGCCGTCGCTGCTGTCGCGCACGGCCTTCGATCCGACCGACACGTTGGCGATCGTGTGCGGGCCGGAGGTGATGATGCGCTACAGCGCCGTGGCACTGCAGGGCGCCGGGGTTCCGGCCGAGCGCATCTTCCTGTCGATGGAGCGGAACATGAAATGCGCCATCGGCCTATGCGGGCACTGCCAGTTCGGCCCGACCTTCGTCTGCAAGGACGGAGCGGTGATGCCGTTCGACCGCATCGCCGACATCCTGACCGTGCGCGAGGTCTGAGATGCCCGACCGGCCCAGCCTTGCCGTCTGGAAGTTCGCCTCCTGCGACGGCTGCCAGCTGTCGCTGCTCGACTGCGAGGACGAGTTGCTCGCGGTGGCCGGCGCCATCCGCATCGCCAACTTCCCCGAGGCCTCGAGCGCGTTCGAGCCCGGCCCCTACGACCTGTCCCTGGTCGAAGGCTCGATCACCACCGCCCACGACGCCGAACGCATCAAGCAGGTGCGCGAGCAGTCCCGCACGCTGGTCACCATCGGCGCCTGCGCGACCGCCGGCGGCATCCAGGCGCTGCGGAACTTCGCCGACGTCAACGACTACATCGCGGCGGTGTATGCGTCGCCGCAGTACATCTCGACGCTGGCGACCTCGACGCCGATCTCCGCCCACGTGCACGTGGATTTCGAGCTGCGCGGCTGTCCGATCAACAAGGCGCAGCTCGTCGAGGTCATCACCGCCTTCCTGGCCCGGCGCCGGCCGCAGATCGCCGCGTACAGCGTCTGCCTCGAGTGCAAGCGGCGCGGCACGCCGTGCGTGATGGTGCAGGGCACGCCGTGCCTCGGCCCGGTCACGCATGCCGGCTGCGGCGCGATCTGCCCGGCCTACCGGCGCCGCTGCTACGGCTGCTACGGCCCGATGGAGACGCCGAACACTTCCGCCCTGGCGCGCGAGTGGACGTCGCTCGGCGCCTCGCCCACTGACATCCGCCGCGCCTTCCGCTCGTTCAACGCGGCTGCCGAACCCTTCGCCAAGGAGAGCGCGGCGCATGGCGACTAAGACCATCACGGTCGACATCCTCGCCCGTGTCGAGGGCGAAGGCGCGCTCGACCTGTCGATCAGCGACGGCCGCGTCACCTCGGCGCAGCTGCGGATCTACGAGCCGCCGCGCTTCTTCGAGGCGTTCCTGCGCGGCCGGTCCTACGCCGAGCTGCCGGACATCGTCGCCCGCATCTGCGGCATCTGCCCGATCGCCTACCAGATGGGCGCCGCGCACGCGATCGAGGATGCGTTCGGCGTGACCGTCGGCGGCGAGCTGCGCGCGCTGCGGCGGCTGATCTACTGCGGCGAATGGATCGAGAGCCATGCGCTGCACGTGCTGATGCTGCACGCGCCGGACTTCCTCGGCTATCCGGACGGCATCCGCATGGCGCAGGATCACGGCGAGCGCGTGCGCGCCGGCCTGACGCTGAAGAAGGCCGGCAACGAGCTGATGCGCGTCCTCGGCGGGCGCGAAATCCATCCGGTCAGCGTCCGCGCCGGGGGCTTCCACCGCGTGCCCGCGCTGGGCGAGCTGGCCGAGGTCGCCGAAAACCTCAAGCGCGCGCGCGACATCGCGGTGGGCCTGGTGGAATGGGTCGCGACGTTCCCCTTCCCCGATCTGGAGCGCGACTACGAGTTCGTCGCGCTGCGGCATCCCGACGAGTATCCGCTCAACGAGGGGCGGCTCGCCTCCAGCCGCGGCATCGACGTCGACATCGCCGAGTACGACGCCGAGTTCGAGGAGCGCCACGTCGCGCACTCGACCGCGCTGCATTCCGTCATCAAGCGGCGCGGCGCCTACATGGTCGGGCCGCTGGCGCGCTATGCGCTGAACTTCGACCGCCTGCCCGGCTCCGTGCAGGCGCTCGCGCAGGCGGCGGGACTCGGGCCGGTGTGCCGCAACCCGTTCAAGAGCATCGTCGTGCGCGGGCTCGAACTCGTCTACGCGTGCGAGGAGGCGCTGCGCATCATCGACGCCTACGACCCGCCGGAGGCGCCGTTCGTCGATGTCCGCCCGCGCGCGGGCGTGGGCTTCGGCTGCACCGAGGCGCCGCGCGGCATCTGCTGGCACCGCTACGAGTTCGAGGACGACGGGTCGATCCGCACCGCGCGCATCGTGCCGCCGACGTCGCAGAACCAGCCGAGCATCGAGGAAGACATCGCCGCGGCCGCGACCACCGTCGCCGACCAGCCGGACGACGTCATCCGCCACCTGTGCGAGCAGACGATCCGCAACTACGACCCGTGCATCTCCTGCTCGACCCACTTCCTGAAGCTGACCGTGCACCGGACTTGAGCCGGGTCGTCGTCATCGGCCTCGGCAACCCCGATCGCGGCGACGACGGCGTCGGTCCGGCAGTGGCGCGCAGCCTCGCGGCCCGGCTGCCGCCCGCGATCCGCGTCGTCGTGCGCCGCGGCGACATGCTGTCGCTGCTGACCGACTGGGCGGACGCGGATACCGTGATCTGCATCGACGCCGCCGCGCCCGCCGGCTCGCCCGGCCGCCGTCACCGCCTCGACCTGTCCACGGACGTGCTGGCGCCGGAGCCGGCGCCCGCGTCCAGCCACGGGTTCGGGCTGGCCGAGGCGATCGCGCTGGCGCGGACGCTCGGCGTGGCACCGAGCCGCATCGTCGTCCACGCCATCGAGGGAGTGTGCTTCGAGCCGGGCGCGCCGATGACCCCGGCCGTGCTGGCGGCCGCCGTCGCAGCCGCCGACCTCATCGCGGCGGAGTTGGCGTAGCCAGGGTGGCGCGGGTCAGAACGCGCCCCTCAGAATGCGCCCCTCAGAATGCGCCCCATTGGGGCGCCGTCCAGCCGAGCACGGCCAGCACGGTCCCGATCGCGCCCATCAGCAGCGCAAAGCGGAACAGCGGCTTGGCGACGGTGATCGCCGAGGCGGTCGCCAGGACGATCCCCAGTTCGAACGCGGCGGCGGCGTTGTCGAAGCTGTGCGCCCGTTCCAGCGACTCGTCGCGCTCCTCCTCGAAGCCGCGCGCGCGCGCGAAGATCACGTCCTTGCCGTCCTTCGGATCCTTGGCGAAGTGCTCGGCATCGTCGTTGAACCGCTTGATGACCTCGGCTCGCCGCTGCACGAGCGCTGGGTCGGACGGCGCCTCCAGCGCGGTCAGCATCGCCGCCATATCGAGCGAGACCAGCTGGCGGATCGATTTCGCCTGGTACTGGGTCCAGGCGTCGGCCGCGAGGATGCTTCTTGTCTGCACCTTGATGTCGGCATGCTTCGCCTGCTGCTCGCTGACGGCGAGCAGCGCCGCCAGCACGGCAACGACGATGGCGGCGTTCTTGGCGCCGTGCTCGAACGCGTGATGGGCGTGTTCCTGGTGTTCCAGAACCTTCGTCGCCGTCATCCGACCCCCCGCTGTTGTCCCGGCCCTCGCGGCGCACGCCCCGACCGCCGAGTTAGCTGCTCCGCATGCACTCGCCAATACGGCCCGAGATGGGCCGGCCCCTCGGAAGGCAAACTGTCATGCATGGGGCCGCACGCATACCGGGCGGTTCGGCCGCGGTAGCGGCGCATGCCCTTGGCGACGGCCCCGCGATTCCGCATGGCCCGCGCGCTCGCGACAGACGAGCCTGCCGCCTGCGTCGCCGTCGCAAAAGCTGTTCTGGACTTATTGTTCTAGATCGGTTCTGATCTCCGCCGTCGCAAGACAAGGCGGGGAGGCCTGAAGGTAGGCATGCGGTCCAATAGCCGGGCCCGTGGTTTGGGCCGTGGCAGCGATGCGCAGGACGTGATGGCATGCGGCCGGTTCGCGATCGCGGACCGCACCGGGACGGACGTTTGCCGGGCGCGCCGGGACCGCTGACATGGCTCCGCTCGATCTGACCGGCGGCCTGCCGGACCTGGGCGCCGATGCGCCCGCGGGCCCCAACCTCGAGCTCGATGCCGAATTCGGCGAACTCGAGCGCGCCGCCCAGGGCACGCCCGAAAAGCAGTACGGCGACACGATCATTCCGGCCGTGGAGCCGGAATGGAAGGAGGTCGCGGCCCGCGCCGAGTCCCTGCTCGAGCGGACGCGCGATCTGCGCGTGCTCGCCCATCTGGCCGTCGCGCGGCTGCACCTGTCCGGCCTGCCCGCGTTCGCCGCGGTGCTGACGATGATCCGCCAGCAGCTGGAGACGCGCTGGGAACACGTGCATCCGCAACTCGATCCCGAGGACGACAACGACCCGACGCTGCGCGCCAACGCCCTGCTGCGCCTCGGCGAGCCGCTGCTCGTGCTGCGGGTGCTGCGGAGCTTCCCGCTGGCGGTGTCGCAGCGCGACGGTCCGGTGTCGTGGCGCATTCTCTCGGTGTCCTCCGGCGCGCTGGAAAGCGACGACCCGGCGGAGAAGAAGTCGGACGCGGTGATCCGCGCCGCCTTCGCCGACACCGGCGCCGAGAAGAACGCCGCGCTGCGCGAGCTCGTCGGCGGCGCGCAGCGCGACATCGCCGGCATCGGCGCCGCCTTCGACGCCAACTGCGGGTACGGCCACGGACCGGATCTCGAGGCCCTGACCAAGCTGTTGCGCGAGATCGAACATCAGCTCGAAAAACACGCCCCGGCTTCCGTCCCCGACGCGGCCCTGCCGGATGCGCCTGCCGCGTCGGCGGGCTCGGCGGCGGCAGGCTCGGCGGGGGCCGGGGCGCCCGTCGCCGTCCGGCACGTGGCCGTCACCGCTGCCGGCCTCACCTCCGTCGACAACCGGGCCGACGCGCTCCACCTGCTCGATCTCGTCTGCCGCTACTACGAGCAGAACGAGCCATCGAGCCCGCTGCCGCTGATGATCAGCCGGGCGCGCAAGCTGGCCGACAAGCACTTCCTCGAGATCCTGCAGGACCTGGCGCCGGACGCCGTCGGTCAGGCGCAACTTGTCGTGCAGTCGCGCGAACCATGAGGCTTAATCCGCGGCATGAACGCCGCAAACCAGCCGACCCACTCAACCGCGTTCTTTAGCGAGGCACACCATGGCCAAAAAAAGCGCCCAGAAGTTCATCGGCCGCAACCGCGCCCCGCGTGTGCAGATCGAATATGACGTCGAGACCTACGGCTCGGAAAAGAAGGTCCAGCTGCCGTTCGTCGTCGGCGTGATGTCGGACCTCTCCGGCAAGCCGCCGGAGCCGCTGCCGGCCGTCGCGGACCGCAAGATGCTCGAAATCGACGTCGACAACTTCGACGACCGCATGAAGTCGATGAAACCCCGCGTCGCCTTCACCGTGCCGAACACATTGACGGGACAAGGCAATCTCGCCGTCGACATCACCTTCGAGAGCATGGACGACTTCTCGCCCGGGGCGATCGCGCGGAAGGTCGAGGGACTGAAGCAGCTGCTGGAGGCCCGGACGGAGCTGTCGAACCTGCTGACCTACATGGACGGCAAGACCGGAGCGGAGAACCTGATCGCGAAAGTGCTGAAGGACCCGGCACTTCTGCAAACGCTCGCGTCGGCACCCAAGCCGGCCGAAACAACGTCAGGCGGAGAGGAATAAGCGATGTCCGACACCCAGCTCCAGACGCCGGCCGCCGGCGTTGCCGTCACCCAGGAAGCCGGCGACTTCGCCGCACTGCTGACCAAGGAGTTCAGGCCCAAGAGCGATCGCGCCCGCGAAGCCGTCGAGGCGGCGGTCCAGACGCTGGCGGAGCAGGCGCTCGCGCATGCCACGCTGATCTCCGACGACGCGCTGACATCGATTCAGTCGATGATCGCGGCGATCGACGCCAAGCTGACCGAACAGGTCAACCTGATCCTGCATCACGAGGACTTCCAGGGGCTGGAATCCGCCTGGCGCGGGCTGCACTACCTGGTCAACAACACCGAGACCGACGAGATGCTCAAGATCAGGGTCTTGAACATCTCCAAGAAGGAACTCGGCCGCAACCTGAAGAAGTTCCGCGGGACCGCCTGGGACCAGAGCCCGATCTTCAAAAAGGTCTACGAGGAGGAATACGGCCAGTTCGGCGGCGAGCCGTTCGGCCTGCTGGTCGGCGACTATTACTTCGATCACAGCCCGCAGGACACCCAGCTGCTCGGCGACATCGCGCAAGTGGCCGCCGCGGCGCATGCGCCCTTCCTCGCCGCCGCCGCGCCGACCGTGATGCAGATGGAAACCTGGACGGAGCTGAGCAATCCGCGCGACCTGACGAAGATCTTCCTGACGCCGGAATACGCGGCCTGGCGTTCGCTGCGCGAGAGCGAGGACAGCCGCTATATCGGACTGGCCATGCCGCGCTTCCTCGCGCGCCTGCCCTACGGCGCCAAGACCGAGCCGATCGACGAATTCGCCTTCGAGGAAGATACGTCCGCCCCCGAATCGGCCAACTACACGTGGTGCAATTCGGCCTACGCGATGGCGACCAACATCACAATGGCCTTCAAGCTGTGGGGCTGGACCACGCGGATCCGCGGCATCGAAAGCGGCGGCGCCGTCGAAGGCCTGCCGACGCACACCTTCCCGACCGACGACGGCGGGGTTGCCATGCAGTGCCCCACGGAAATCGCCATCTCCGACCGGCGCGAAGCGGAACTGGCGAAGAACGGCTTCATGCCGCTGATTCACAAGAAGAACTCGGACTTCGCCGCTTTCATCGGCGCGCAGTCGCTGCAGAAGCCGCAGGAGTACGACGATCCGGCGGCGACCGCGAACGCCAATCTGTCGGCACGCCTGCCGTATCTGTTCGCCAGCTGCCGCTTCGCGCACTATCTGAAGTGCATGGTGCGCGACAAGATCGGCAGCACGCTGACGCAGGCGCAACTGCAGTTCTGGCTGCAGAACTGGCTCAACCTTTTCGTCGACGGCTCGCCGGATTCCTCGTCGGAAGAATACAAGGCGTCGCATCCGCTGGCCGAGGGCAGGGTGGTGGTCGAGGCCGACGAGTCCAACCCCGGCTACTACAGCTCGAAAATCTTTCTCAAGCCGCACTATCAGCTCGAGGGTCTCACCGTCTCGCTCCGGCTCGTCTCGCGGATGCCGAAGTGAGCCTCGCTCACGTCTCGAAAGGAACGTGCGTAGTTCGGGGGCGTCGCGGCGGCGTCCGCGAAACCCGGCAGCCCGGCTGACGGTCCGTCATGAACACAGCAGCGTAACCACAGGAGAAGACCATGGCAGTCGACGCATATATGGCCTTTCAGCAGTACACGGGAAGCAACTGGCTCGATGCCGAATCGCAGGTGAGCTTCGCGAACAACCCCGAGCCGCTGATGAAGCAGCCGGTCGCGCTGACCCAGGGCAAGATCTTCGAGGTCGAGGATTTCAGCTTCGACATCGAGCAGACGCTGAACATCGGCAGCCAGTCGAAAGGCGCGGGCGCCGGCAAGGTGACCTTCAATCCGTTCTCGATCACGCGAAAGATCGACAAGGCGTCGCCGATCTTCTTCCAGATGGCGTGCTCGGGCACGCCGTTTCAGTGGGTCGTGCTCGCGCTGCGCAAGAGTTCGGGTGCCCCCGGCGGGTCGACCACGGGCACCGACGCGCCGTCGGGAAGCATCTACCTGCGCTTCGACTTCCTGCTCGTCGCGGTCAAGACGATCAGCTGGAGCTACGATGACGAATCGCCGAAGGAGGAGGTGACGTTCGAATACGGCGCCTTGCAGGTCCGCTACAGCATCCAGGGCGCGGACGGCATCATGGCGTCTCCGATCCCCGGCGGATGGAACCGTGTGACCAACACGCAATACACCGGAACCACGCCGATCCCCGCCAGCTAGGGCGTTGAACGGCGAGCTTCTTGCGACCGATGCCCGGAGCCTGCTCCGGGCACAGGGTCCGCGAGCCGCGATCGAGCAGCTCAAGCAGAACGTGCGCAAGGCGCCGCGCGACGCGCGTCTGCGCACGTTCCTGTTTCAGCTGTTCTGCATCTTCGCCGAATGGGACCGCGCGCTGACCCAGCTCACGGTGGTCGCGGAACTCGACCCGCTGGCGCTGCCGATGGCGCAGACCTATCGGGCGGCGATTCGCTGCGAGATGCTGCGCGAGCGCGTCTTCGCCGGCGCACGCACGCCGACGGTGCTCGGCCAGCCGGACGCGTGGCTCTCGCTGCTGATCGAGGCGACGCGGGTCCTCGCGCAAGGCGCCCCGGACAAAGCCGCCGAACTGCGCGACGCGGCGTTCGAGGCAGCGCCCGCCACGTCCGGCACGCTCACCGTCGCGACCGCAGGCGACGCGCGGGGCGAACCGGTTCCGTTCGAGTGGATCGCGGATGCCGACCAGCGGCTCGGCCCGGTGCTGGAGGCGATCTTCGACGGCAAGTATTACTGGGTGCCGTTCCACCGGCTGAGCCGGCTGGATATCGAGAAGCCGGCCGATCTGCGCGACCAGGTCTGGATGCCCGCCCATTTCACCTGGTCGACCGGCGGCGAGACCGTCGGGTTCATCCCGAGCCGCTATCCCGGTTCCGCCACGGCCGACGAGGACCTGGCGATGGCGCGCCGCACCGAATGGCGCTCCGCGAGCGGCGCGCCGGCGACCGATGACGATCTCTGGTCGCTCGGCCTCGGCCAGCGCATGCTGGCCACCGAGGCGCAGGAAGTGCCGCTGCTGGACCTCCGGCGCCTCGCGATCACGCCGCCGCAAGCAGCCTGACCGTGCCCGACGAGTTGTTCCGTCGCGAGCGGTTGCAGCCCTCGCTGCTCGATCGGCTGACCGACGATGCGCCGGAGAATCGGCGCGAATCCCTCGACCAGCAGACGCTCACCATGATCCAGCTGCGCCAGGCGGTGTTGCGCGACCTGGCGTGGCTGCTCAACACGACGAACCTCGGCGCGATCGAAGACCTCGACGGCTATCCCCGTGTGGCCGAGTCCACGCTGAACTTCGGCATCCCCGGCTTCACCGGCCTGATCGCCGCCACCGAGCGGGTCTCCGACCTGGAGAGCGCGATCGCCGATGCCATCCGCCGGTTCGAGCCCCGTATCCGCCCCGACAGCCTGAGCGTGCGGGCGCGCGAGGGCGTGCGCGGTCACAGCGCGCACAGCCTGGTGTTCGAGATTCGCGGCGAGCTCTGGGCGCAGCCCGTGCCGCAGCAGCTGTTCCTGGAAACCATGGTCGATATCGAGAGTCGCCTCGCCGTCGTTTCCGACGCGCCGGGCGCGGCCCGCGTGGGGCGCGGCTGATGGATCCGCGCCTGCTGCGACTGTACGAGAACGAACTGGCCTTCGTGAAGGACATGGGCGCGGAGTTCGCCGCCGAGCATCCGAAGGTCGCCGCCCGCCTGGACCTCGGCAGCACCGAAGTCGCCGATCCCTATGTCGAGCGCCTGCTGGAAGGCTTCGCGTTCCTTACCGCGCGCATCCAGCTCAAGATGGAAGCGGAGTTCCCGACCTTCACGCAGTCGCTGCTGCAGATGGTCTATCCGCACTACCTGGCGCCGACGCCGTCGATGGCGGTGGTGCGCTTCCGCGCCGATCCCGCCGCCATTCGCGGGATGCCGGAAGGTGTCGTGCTGCCGGCCGGCAGCGCGCTGCGCAGCCTGCTCGGCACCGAGGACCAGACCAACTGCGAATTCCGCACCGGCCATGCCGTGCACCTGCTGCCGATCGACATCACCGAGGCCGAATACATCAGCTCCGCCGCGGCGGTGGCAGCACTCGGCCTGCCCGAGCAGCGCGGCGTGAAGGCGGCGCTGCGCTTGCGGCTGAAAACGTCGGGCGACCTCCCGTTCAACAAGATCGGCCTGGAGCGCCTCAGCCTGTTCCTCGGCGGTCCGGAAGGATCGCGGGCGCGCCTGTACGAACAGCTCGTCGCCAACGTCGCGTCGATCTTCGTGCGGCCCACCACGCGTCCGCTGCCGTGGATGGACAAGCTGCCGCCCAGCGCCATCCGCGCGCGCGGATTCGACGAGGACGATGCCCTGCTGCCGCGGGCGCCGGAATCCTTCGACGGCTACCGGCTGCTGCAGGAACACTATGCGATGCCGGAGCGCTTCCTGTTCGTCGACATCGAGGGAATGGACCGGTCGGTGATCCGCTGCGCCGGCGGCGAGCTCGACGTCGTGCTGCTGCTCAACCGCAGCGAGCCCGTGCTCGCCACCAGCTTCGGTCTCGACCACATCAAGCTGTTCTGCACGCCGGCGATCAACCTGTTTCCCCGCCGCAGCGACCGCGTCAACCTGTCGGAACGCGAGGTCGAGCACCAGATCGTGCCCGACCGCATGCGGCCGCTCGATTTCGAGGTGTTCAGCGTCGAAAGCGTGGAAGGCTATGCCGCCGACGGCAGCGAGGCGCAGCGGTTCATGCCGTTCTACGCGGCCAACGACCTCAGCCAGAATGCCGGATTGCGCAGCTACTACCTGCTGCGCCGCCAGCCGCGCCAGCTGTCGTCGCGGGCGCGGCAGCGCGGGCCGCGCTCCAGCTATCTCGGTCACGAGGTGCTGATTTCGCTGGTGGATCCCGAGGCGGCGCCGTTCAGCCACAGCCTGCGCCAGCTCGGGCTCGACCTGCTGTGCACCAACCGCGACCTGCCGCTTTCGATGCCGGTGGGCAAGCAGAATACCGACTTCACCATCACTGTCAGCGCCCCCGTCCAGTCGGTGCGCTGCGAGGTCGGCCCCACCGCGCCGCGCCCCTGCCGCGCCGACGGCGACTACGCCTGGCGCTTCATCTCGCATCTCGGCCTCAACTACCTCAGCCTGACGGACACCGACACGGCTCAGGGCGCGGCGGCGCTGCGCGAGTTGCTGCGGCTGTATGTGCCGTCCGCCACCTCGCCGGCGGCGCGGCAGCTCGAAAGCCTGCTGTCAGTCGCGTCGCATCCGGTCGTCCGCCGCATCCCCGGCGGCGGTCCGGTCGCGGTGGGACGCGGGCTGGAGGTGACGCTGCTGATGGAGGAGGCGGCGGCCTTCGGCGGCAACACCGGCATCCTGCTCGCCGCCGTGCTCGACCGCTTCTTCGCGAAATATGTCTCGATCAACGGGTTCACCGAAACGGTGCTGCGCAGCCCCGAGCGTGGGGAGGTGATGCGATGGCCGATGCAGATTGGCCGGCGCCCGACACTCTGACCGCGCCTGCGGCGGCCGCCGCGCCGGCAGACGACGACGCGCGCGCACCGGCGCCGCCTGACGACCTCATCGCCCGGCTCGCCGCCCGGCCGACCGATTTCGGCTTCTACCAGGTCATGCGCCGGCTGGAGGCGCTGTACCGCGACCGGCCGCGGCTCGGCAACAGCGTGCGCCCCTCGCAGGATGCCGTGCGCCTGGCGCAGGAGCCGTCGCCGATCTTCGCGCCCGCGAGCCTGGCCGGCTTCGAGATGCGTGACGACGGCCGGCCGCCCAAGCTGCTGGTGCATTTCTTCGGCCTGTTCGGCCCCGACGGTCCGCTGGCGCTGCACCTGACCCACTACGCCCGCGAGCGCCGCCGCAACGCGCGCGATCCGCACTTCCAGCACTTCGCCGACATCTTCCACCACCGCGCGCTGTCGCTGCTGTATCGCGCCTGGGCCGACGTGCGGCCCACCATCGCCTTCGACCGTCCCGCACAGGACCGCTTCGCCGTCTATCTCGGCGCGCTGATCGGGCTGGGCATGGACAGCCTGCGCGACCGCGACGCGATGCCGCAACTGACCAAGCTGCATTTCGCCGGCCGGCTGGCCAACCAGACCCGCCACGCCGAGGGGCTCAGCGCCATCCTCTCGTCGTTCTTCACCATGCCGGTGCGCGTCGAGACCTTCATCGGCACCTGGCTGACCATGCCGACGACCGATCGCACGGCACTCGGCGGCGATCCGCGGACCGGCACCATCGGCCGCAGCGTGCTGGTGGGCGGGCGGGCATGGAGCCGGCAGGCCAAGTTCCGCATCGTCTTCGGCCCGCTGAGCCTGGCCGACTACCTGCGCCTGCTGCCGGGCGGCCTGAGTTTCCACCGGCTGATCCCGATCGTGCGAAACTATGTCGGCGACGTGCTGCTATGGGACGTCAACATCGTGCTCAAGCGCGAGGAGGTGCCGCCGACCTTGCTGGGCCAGCAGGGCCGGCTGGGCTGGACCTCCTGGATGGGGACGCGCCGCAGCCTGGACGACGCGGCCGACCTGTTCCTCGACGCCAGCGCCGACAGCTTCGCCCAGCGCATCGACGAACGCACCGCGACGGAGTCACACTCCGCCGATCATCCTCCTGCCGCCGAGGCCGTCGCATGACCGAGATCAGCCGCTCCGCCCTGTTCGGCAAGCTCAATCCCCTCGCCTACAAGGCGATCGAAGGGGCCACGGTGTTCTGCAAGCTGCGCGGCAACCCGTATGTCGAGACGGTCCACTGGCTGCAGCAGATCCTGCAGAACCCGGATTCCGACCTGCACCGCATCCTGCGCCACTTCGAGGTCGATCCCTCACGGCTTGCCGCCGACATCACCGCTGCCCTCGACCGGCTGCCGCGCGGCGCCACGTCGATCTCCGACTTCTCGCCCAACATCGAGGAATCGATCGAACGCGGCTGGGTGTTCGCCACCCTGATGTTCGGCGAATCCCAGGTCCGCACCGGCCATCTGGTGTTCGGCGCCCTGCGCACCACCACGCTGCGCAACGCGCTGTATGCGATCAGCCGCCAGTTCGAGCGGGTCAAGGCCGAGACGCTCGGCGACGACTTCGACAAGATCCTCGGCGGCTCGCCCGAGGAGCAGATGACGGCGTCGGACGGCTCGACGATGGGCGCCGTCCCAGGCGAGGCATCGAGCGCCATGGCGCCCGCGCAGATGGGCAAGCAGGAGGCGCTGGCGAAATTCTCCGTCGACCTGACCGAGCGCGCGCGGAAGGGCGAGATCGACCCGATCGTCGGGCGCGACGAGGAGATCCGGCAGGTCGTCGACATCCTGATGCGCCGGCGGCAGAACAACCCGATCCTCACCGGCGAGGCGGGCGTCGGCAAGACCGCGGTGGTCGAGGGCTTCGCGCTGCGCATCGTCGCGGGCGACGTGCCGCCGATGCTGAAGGACGTCAGCCTGCGCACGCTCGACGTGGGCCTGCTGCAGGCGGGCGCGTCGATGAAGGGCGAGTTCGAGAACCGGCTGCGCCAGGTGATCGAGGAAGTGCAGTCCTCGCCCAAGCCGATCATCCTGTTCATCGACGAGGCCCACACGCTGATCGGCGCCGGCGGTGCCGCGGGCACGGGCGATGCGGCGAACCTGCTGAAGCCGGCGCTGGCGCGCGGCACGCTGCGCACCATCGCCGCCACCACCTGGGCCGAATACAAGAAGTATTTCGAGAAGGATCCGGCGCTGACCCGCCGCTTCCAGGTCATCCAGATCGACGAGCCCAGCGAGACGAAGGCGATCCTGATGATGCGCGGGATGGTCTCGACGCTGGAGAAATACCACCGCGTGCAGATCCTCGACGAGGCGATCGACGCGGCAGTACGGCTGTCGCATCGCTACATCCCGGCGCGCCAGCTGCCGGACAAGTCGGTCAGCCTGCTCGACACCGCGGCCGCGCGCGTCGCGATCAGCCAGCACGCCGTGCCGCCGCAGGTGGATGACTGCCGCCGCCGCATCCAGGCGCTGGAGACCGAGCAGGAGATCATCGAACGCGAAAAGGCGGTCGGCCTCGACACCGAAGCGCGCGAGGCGTCGGTGCTGCATGACCTCGCGACCGAGCGCGAGCGTCTGGTCGGACTGGAAGCGCGCTGGAACGAGGAAAAGGCGATGGTCGATCGCATCCTCGACCTGCGCGCACAGCTGCGCGGCGACGCGGCGCCGGTCGATCCGCCCGCCGCGAGCGCGGCCGCGGCGGACAAACCGGACCACGCGGCGCTGCTGGCCGAGCTCAAGCCCCTGCAGGACGCGCTGGCGACGCACCAGGGCGAGAACCCGCTCATTCTGCCGAGCGTGGACCGGCAGGCGGTGGCGACGGTGGTGGGCGACTGGACCGGCATCCCGGTCGGCCGGATGGTGAAGAACGAGATCTCCGCGGTGCTGCATCTCGCCGACACGCTGAAGAAGCGCGTCATCGGCCAGGACCACGGGCTGGAGATGATCGCCAAGCGCGTGCAGACCTCGCGCGCCGGCCTGGACAATCCGTCCAAGCCGATCGGCGTGTTCATGCTCTGCGGCCCGTCCGGCGTGGGCAAGACGGAAACCGCGCTGGCGCTGGCGGAATCGCTGTACGGCGGCGAGCAGAACCTGATCACCATCAACATGAGCGAGTTCCAGGAGGCGCACACCGTCTCGACGCTGAAGGGCGCGCCGCCGGGCTACGTGGGTTACGGCGAGGGCGGCGTGCTGACCGAGGCGGTGCGGCGCAAGCCGTATTCCGTCGTGCTGCTCGACGAGGTCGAGAAGGCGCACAGCGACGTGCACGAGATCTTCTTCCAGGTGTTCGACAAGGGCATGATGGAGGACGGCGAAGGACGGCTGATCAACTTCAAGAACACGCTGATCATCCTGACGTCGAACGCCGGCACCGACCTGATCATGTCGATGTGCCGCGACCCCGAGCTGATGCCCGAGCCGGAGGAGGTGGCGAAGGCGCTGCGCGAGCCGCTGCTGAAGGTCTTCCCCCCGGCGCTGCTCGGGCGGCTGATCGTGATCCCGTATTATCCGCTGTCCGACGCGGTGATGGTCGACATCATCCGGCTGCAGCTCGGCCGGATCGCGCGCCGCATCGCCGAGCATCACAAGGTGCCGTTCACCTACGACGAGGACGTGGTGAAGCTGATCGTCGCGCGCTGCAACGAGCCGGAGAGCGGCGGGCGCATCATCGACGCGATCCTGACCAACACGATGCTGCCGGCGATCTCGGCCGCCTTCCTCGAGAAGCTGATGGAGGGCAGTCCGATCGCCCGCGTGCGTGTCGGGGCGACGGACAGCGAGTTCAACTACGCGTTCGACTGACCGACGCCGCGCGATGGGCGAACGACGCGCATCGCGATCGCGCTGATACCGGCAGACGGGGCTCTCGACCGGTCATGCCGGGCCCCGGTCCGGCGGCGCAGCAGGACCACACGCCTGCTCCCTCCACTGGCACGCGGACGCGCGAACATGCGTTGAAACGATCGGAAATCCTGTGATACACTCACGGAACGAACTGGACGGAACGGACCCTTAGGAGCTGACCGATGGCCGACAAGAAGGGCGACAAGAAGGGCGACAAGAAAACCAGTCCCGACGACATCATGGATCCCAAGGAGATGAAGCCGATCCTGGCGGAGTCCAAGCGCGGCAGGCCGGCGGCCTGCGCGATCGCGCTGACGAAGGACAAGGACGGCGTCATCCTGCTCGACAAGCGCAAGAAGCCCAAGAAGCTGCTGGCGGAGCTGAAGAAGCAGGCCACCGACCTCGGTCTCGAACTGGAAACGACGACGCTGCGGTTCGGCCGTGCGGTCGTCGATGCCGACACCGACCCCAAGCTGCTGTCCCTCACGGTCAACAAGGAAGCACCCGGGGCGATGCGTCCCAGGCTGCTCGAGCAGATCAAGAAGGCCGGCTTCTCGAAGCTGGAGATCGTCGTCGATGCGAACCTGGAGGCCGAGCCGGAGGAAGACGAGCCGGCGGCCGCTCCGGGCGCGGCCGCCGCTCCGCCGTCCGGCAGCGCCGCGGCGCCCCCGCCCGGCGCAGCTGCGACGCCGGCCGCTGCGCCGCAGGCGCCCAGCCAGCCGGCCCCGGCCGATGCGTCCACGCAAGCGACAGGTACGGGCCCGGACGCCGCGGCGCTGACGAAGGAGCTGACGGAACTGGTCCGTCAGGTGGTTGCGGCCAGTGCGCAGAACCCCGCGCAAGCGGCGAAGCTCGCCGATCTGGCGAAGGCCGCGCAGGCCAGGCTGAAACGCGGCGAGCTGGACCAGGTAGCGGCCGAGATCAAGGATCTGCGCGACGCCCTGGCCAAGGCCGGATCGGACGGCGGGACCGCTGCCGCCGCACCGTCCGGGTCCGCCCCGAACGGCGCCGACCCGGCGATGATCAACAAGCTGAAAAAGAGCCGCGACGTCTGGGACGCGACGGTTGCGAAGATCGCCCGCGACCTCGACCAGCTGGTGAAGGCCGTCACGGCCGCGAGCGCCGGCCACGAACTCGGCGACGGTTTCGAGCGGGAGTTCCAGACCGTCGTGAAGCCGCTGCTGGACACGGTGGACACCACCCTGTCCGACCTGCTGAGCGAGGCCGCGAAGGCCGGCACGCCCGAGGAGCATCAGCGCATGCTGAGCCAGGCCCGCGAGACGGTCGGGAAGCTGACGAAGTTCGTGCAGTCCCACCCCGTCGTCGGACATCTCGACGACAACCCGTTCGTCCCGATGTCCTTGCAGAAGACGTTGAGCGCGTCGCTGACGGCCGTTTCCAACACGCTCGGCTAGTAGGAACGTCCTCCGATGTCGCTGACCGACGACCAGATCGCCTGGCTGCAGCAAAACAAGGCGATGAGCGGTGGATCGGGGGACGGTGGCTCTTCGAGCACACCCTCGCCGCAGGTCAGCACGCCCTCGCCGCAGGTCAGCACGCCATCGCCGCAGGTCAGCACACCGTCGCCGCAGGTCAGCACACCGTCGCCGCAGGTCAGCAC
>Ga0209656_10001083_pt1 | contig 17601 bp, 11 predicted proteins | sample BogFormECP12_OM2_FD_188239 | JGI IMG/M metagenome (GOLD analysis project Ga0209656, IMG submission 188239) | Bog forest soil microbial communities from Calvert Island, British Columbia, Canada - ECP12_OM2 (SPAdes) (version 2) | ecosystem: Environmental > Aquatic > Freshwater > Wetlands > Bog ... | reverse complement strand
TTCTCGCCGAGCCGTCTTTGTCCCCTGGAAACCGAGCAGAAGGCCGGCGTTCGGAATGGGAAACCCGACTTTTCGTTGAGGAACCAATGCTGTCGACGGGGTTGCACTTCGCTTCGGAATCCACCACGGCTGATTGCCGGCACCTAGAAGTTCAAGCATCTATGCGCCCTGTCAGCTACATTTCGCTTGTGTAGCGCGACCAGTTTGATTCGCATTGCTCGCGCTGCCGACTTGCTCGCTACTAGTTGGAACAAGATAACCCCTCCTCCCCGGAATACCTAGACGGCCGGGACAAGGCCGGCCATAATGACAGGGTCCAGTCGCGGACCCTCACCTAGCCTCGCTCCGCCCTCCCGCGATCCCCGGGTCAAGCCCTGGGTCAAGCCCGGGGAGGCGAGGGGAATCACACACCCAGATTCGCGACCGTCAGCGCGTTGTCCTGAATGAACTCGCGGCGCGGTTCGACGACGTCGCCCATGAGTTTCACGAACATGTCGTCCGCCTCATCCACTTCGCGGATCTTGACCTGCAAGAGCGAGCGGGCTTCGTGGTCGAGGGCGGTCTCCCAGAGCTGGTCCTTGTTCATTTCGCCGAGGCCCTTATAGCGCTGGAAGGTCACGCCCTCGCGGCCGGCGGCGTTCAGCGCCTTCAGCAGGTCGGAGGGCCGGGGAGGCGGAGCGAGCAAAAAGAGGGAAACCCGGCTGCGGCCGAAATCGTATTCGAGGTGTCGGCGTTGTGCACTCATCGCATGCGTTCGAGGACGACGCGTCGGCGCGTTTTTTCGATGGAGGGAACCGCAGAGCGCTATGAGGCCGGGACCATGACACTCCCAACCAACGCCATGGACACGGCCGCTCCGTAAGACCATCATCGGCTCGGTCCGGCTGAGGAAACGGGATGGATGTCGGCGGTTGGCTCAGGAGCCTCGGCCTCGGGCAGTACGAGGCGGCGTTCTGCGACAACGAAATCGACGGCGACGTGCTGCCGGCGTCGTGGTGGTCGGTCACCGGCGCAAGATCATGTCCGCGATCGAGGCGCTCAACGCCCCGTCCGCTGCGCCGGCCGAAGCTGCGCATGCGCCTGCGACGCAGGCCCCTGTCCCCGCCGACGCAGCCGAACGGCGCCAGCTCACCGTCATGTTCTGCGATCTTGTCGGCTCGACCGCGCTTTCGGCTGGGCTCGATCCCGAAGACATGCGCCAGGTCATCCGCGCCTATCAGGACGCCTGCTCGGGCGTGGTGGCGCGGTACGACGGATTCGTTGCGAAGTTCATGGGCGACGGCGTTCTCGCTTATTTCGGCTTCCCCGCGCGCACGAGGATGACGCGGCGCGCGCGGTCCACGCGGGGCTCGAAATCGCCGATGTCGTCGCCTCGCTCCAAACCCGCGCGCGGGAAAAACTTGCCGTGCGGGTCGGGATCGCTACCGGCCTCGTTGTCGTCGGCGATCTTGTGGGCCAGGGCTCGGCGCAGGAACAGGCGGTCGTCGGCGACACGCCTAATCTCGCTGCGCGATTGCAGGGTCTCGCCGAGGCGGGCGGCGTCGTGGTTTCAGCATCGACTCGCCGCCTGATCGGCGACCAGTTCCGCCTGAAGGAGCTGGGCAAGCATGCGGTGAAGGGCCTCGCCGAGCCGGTCGAGGCGTATGCTGCGCTTGGCGTGTCGCAAAGCGAGAGCCGGTTCGAGGCGGCGCATGCGGCGCGGCTCGCCGGCTTCGTCGGCCGCGAGGCCGAGAGCGCCGAGCTCAGGGCGCGCCAGCGCCGCGCCTGGGGCGGCGAGGGGCAGATCGTGCTGATCTCGGGCGACGCCGGCATCGGCAAGTCGCGGCTTGCCGCGTGGCTCGCGGAACAGGTAGCGCACACGACCCACACGCGACTGCGCTACCAATGCTCGCCGTACCATCGCGACAGCGCTCTCTATCCTTTCGTGCAGCAATTGGAGCGCGCTGCGGGCATCGCGCCGCAAGAGCCGGCCGAGGCGAAGCTCGACAAGCTCGAGAGAGTGCTCGGCCTCGCGACCGACCGCATGGGCGAGGTCGCGCCGCTGATCGCATCGATGCTGTCGATCCCGACGGGCGCGCGCTATCCGCCGCTCAACCTCTCGCCCGCGCAGCAGCGCCGGCAGACGCTGTCGGCGCTGCTCGACCAGATGGAGGGTCTCGCGCGGAAGCAGCCGGTGCTGATGCTGTTCGAGGACGCGCACTGGGCCGACGCCACCTCTCTCGAAGTGCTCGATCTCGCGATCGAGCGCGTGCGGCGGCTGCCGGTCATGATGCTCGTCACCTCCCGCCCGGAATTCGAGGCGCCCTGGAAGGGTCTGCCCGACGTCGCCGAAATTGCGCTTCAGCGCTTCGATCGCGCCGAGGCGGAGGCGCTGGTCGAGCGCGTGACGGGCGGGCGAAAGCTGCCGGTCGAGGTGCTCGCTCAGATCGTCGCCAAGACCGACGGCGTGCCGCTGTTCGTGGAGGAATTGACCAAGAACGTGCTCGAATCCGGGCTCCTGGTCGAGGAGGCGGAGCGCTACCGTCTCGACGGCCCGCTGCCGCCGCTGGCGATCCCCTCGACGCTGCAGGACTCGCTGATGGCGCGGCTCGACCGCCTCGCGGCGGTCAAGGAGATCGCCCAGATCGGCGCTGCGATCGGGCGCGAATTCTCCTACCCGCTGCTGCACGCGGTCGTCGGCCGCGACGAGCCGACCTTGCGCGCCGCGCTCGCGCAGCTGGAGGAGTCGGAACTCGTCTTCCGCTCCGGCGAGCCGCCCAAAGCGCGCTATGCGTTCAAGCATGCGCTGGTGCAGGATACGGCCTACGAAAGCCTTTTGAAGAGCCGCCGGCAGATCCTGCATCGGAAGATCGCCGAGACCCTTCGCGAGAAATTCGCCGACGTCGTCGAGGCCGAACCGGAACTCATCGCCCACCACTTCACGCAAAGCGGGCTCACCGAACCCGCGATCGAATATTGGGGGAAGGCGGGCGACCTTGCGCGGCGCCGCTCGGCGTTCAAGGAGGCGATCGCCCATCTGGGGAAGGCGATCGAGATGAGCGAGGCGGTGGCGAGCGCGGGGGACCAGACGGGGGCGGGCGGCAAGCTGAAGCTCCAGGTGGCCTACGGCAACGCGATGATCTTCGCGCGGGGTTATGGCGCGCGCGAAACCTCGGCGGCGTTCGAGCGCGCGCGGGATATCGCCACGAGCCTCGAGGATGTTTCCGAGCGCCTCTCGGCCCAATACGGCCTCTGGGCCGCGAGCTTCGCCCGCGGCGAACTCGGCCCCATGCGCGAATTGTCGGCAGCAATGCTGCGCGACTGCGCGGGGCGACCGCAATCCGGCGAGGCGGGCGTCGCCCATCGCATCGCGGCCGCGACGCATTGGTTCGCGGGCGAATTCGTCGCGGCTCGCGACCACGTCGATCAGGCTTTGGCGATTTTCGATGCGGAGCGAGACGGCGATCTCGGCTTCCGCTTCGGCCAAGACCCCGGCGTCGCCGCTTTGGCCTATTCCGCACTCGTGCTTTGGCCCCTCGGCGAAGTTGGGCTGGGTGACGAACGGCTGAAACAGATGACGGCGCGCGCCACGAAGAGCGGCCATATCGCAACCGCCGTATACGGACTGATCCACGCTGTCATGTTCCAGTTCGTTAGAAGGAATCCTGACGGCGCCGCGCCTTCCGCCAGGTCGGTCATTGTCATCGCCAATGAACACCAACTGCCGTTCTTCATACCCACATCCATTTGGCTCGACGCCTGGCTCGAATGGCGGTCGGGAAACCGCGACGCCGGACTTGCCGGGATGCGTAACGGACTGGCCCGCATCGCAGAACACGGCACGATCCTGGCCACTTCGCTCTTCCAGACGACATTGGCTGAGGCCGAAGCGGAAAGCTGCGAGACCGACGTCGCGCTCGCCACGATCGACCACGCGATCGCCGAATCCGAGCGTACCGGGCAGCGCTGGTTCGAAGCCGAAAGCCATCGCATTCGCGGCGGAATCATCCTCAAACAAAATCCCGCCGACTCCGCCCGCGCCGAAGAGGCCTTCCTCACCGCCATCGCCATCGCGCAGGCCCAGAAAGCCCGAAGCTTCGAACTGCGGGCCGCGCTCTCACTCGCAAAACTCTATCGCGCGACCGGCCGCCCCGCCGACGCCCACGCCGTGCTCCGTCCCGCGCTCGAAGGCTTTGCGCCGACGCCGGAGTTTCCCGAGATCGCGGAGGCGAAGGCGCTGTTCGACGCGCTGGCGGAGACCGGCGCGGTCAAGGCCGCGAGCGAAGCGCGCAAACGCCACATTAGTCTGCAGGTATCGTACGGCAATGCGATGTTCGCAGCGCGGGGCTTTGCTGCGCCGGAAACAACTGCGGCGTTCGAGCGCGCGCGTGAGCTTGCGGTTACGGACGCAGATTCGGCCGAGCGCTTTTCCATCAATTACGGGCTTTGGGCCGGGAGTTATGTACGCGGCGAACTTGGTGCGATGCGGGAGCTGTCCGAAGCGTTCTTGCGCGACTGTGCGAGCCGACCAAATTCGCCAGAAGCCGGTGTTGCTCATCGCATCCACGGCGTAACGAAATCATTCGCGGGGGGTTTTGACGATGCACGCGCTCATCTTGAGAAGGCGCTGGCGATCTTTCAAAACGAGCAGGATGACGATCTTGCCTTCCGATTCGGCATGGATATCGGTATCGCGGCAATGATCCAGGCGGCCATGGTGTATTGGCCTTTGGGCGAGTTCTATCTCGCCCGTCGGCAGGCCGACGCGATGGCGACGCGACTTGGGCGTGTCCGGCATATCGCGACCGCGGCTTATGGGCACACTTTTGCGACGGTGTTCGAGATCATGCGTCGCGATTACAATCGCGCTGCGCTCAGCGCTTCGGCGCTCGTGAACCTCTCAAAAAACCAAGAGATGCCGCAATGGAATGCCTTCGCCAAATTTCTCGAAGGCTGGTCGGAATCGCGAACTGGCGGCGCAAGCGCCGGTATTTTGGGAATGCGCAACGCAATCGCGTTTCTTCAGGAGCAAAGAATCGCCCTCTTTGGTCCTCTCTTCAAGTCTCTGCTGGCCGAGGCGGAAGCGGAGACTGGTCAGATTACGGCGGCTATCGCAACGCTCAATCAGGCGCTCGCCGAATCCGATCGGAACGGGCAGCGCAGATACGACGCCGAACTTCATCGCACGCGCGGCGAAATTCTGCGCAAACAAAACCTCGCTGACCCCATCGCCGTCGAACAATCCTTCCTAACCGCCATAGCCATCGCGCAAGCCCAGAAAGCCCGCAGCTTCGAGCTGCGCGCCGCGCTCTCGCTCGCTAAGCTCTATCGCGCGACCGGCCGCGACGCCGACGCGCACGCCGTGCTCGGCCCCGCGCTCGAAGGGTTTTCGCCGACGCCGGAGTTTCCCGAAATCGCGGAGGCGCAGGCGCTGTTCGATGCGCTTGCGGCGGACGAGGACGTGAAGGCCGCCAGCGCGTCTCGGAAGCAGCGCGTCGATCTGCACGTGGCCTACGGAAGCGCACTGCTGAAAGGGCACGGCATGGGCGCGCCGGAAACGAGGGCGGCATTCGAGCGCGCCCGCGAACTCGCCGCCGGCGGCGTCACGGCTCCGCGTCCCGAGATAACCTTTGGCCTCTGGTCGGCGGCCGAGGGGCGAGGAGAACTCGGGGCGATGCGAGAGTTCGCGGACGCGTTCCAACGTGAAGTCAAGGATTCCGGACAATCCTTTTTGGCCGGGATCGCGCATCGTGTCCAAGGCGTCACGAAATATCTTGCCGGCGAGTTCCTCGAAGCGAGGGCCCAATTGGAACAGGCGGTCGCGATGTCGAATCCCGCGCGCGACGCCGAACTCGCGCACGGCTTCGCCGCCGATCCCGGCATCTTGGCGACGGCATATCTCGCCCATGTTCTGTGGCCGCTCGGCCTGGTCGATGAGGCGCGTCGAATTGCCGAGGACTTGACGAGCAGAGTCGCGCGCGCCTCGGACCTCGGGTCGATCAGCTATGGGCGCGTCAATCGCGCGCAGTTCGAAATGATGCGCGGAGATTTCGAGCGCGCGGCGCCTCAAGGCAAGGCGTTCGCCGATGCCGTTCGCGAAAACAATAGTCCGCAATGGGAAGCCTTGGTCCTGAGTCTGGACGGTTGGAGCCGATGGCATGAAGGCGATCGCGACTCCGGTCGCGCGCGAATGCGCGAAGGCGTGGCGAAGTTGGATCAACTGCATTTCGTGCCGTTCGACGGGCTATTCAAAGGGACGCTCGCCGCGATGGAAGCCGAAGGCGGCGACTTCGGAGCCGCTCTGTCGTTGATCGACAGCGCGATCGCGGTGTCCGACCGCAGCGGCTTCTGCAATTTCGACGCCGAGGTCCATCGCATCCGCGGCGAAATCCTCCTCAAACACAACCCCGCCGACCCCGCCCCCGCGGAAGACGCCTTCCTCACCGCGATCGCCATCGCGCAAGCCCAGAAGGCTCGCAGCTTCGAGCTGCGCGCGGCGCTCGCGCTCGCCAAGCTCTACCGCGCGACCGGCCGCGACGCCGACGCCCACGCCGCGCTCGCGCCGGCGCTCGAAGGCTTTGCGCCGACGCCGGAGTTTCCGGAGATCGCGGAGGCGAAGGCGCTGTTCGACGCGCTGGGGGAGACCGATGCGGTCAAAGCCGCTTTGGCCTCACGCCAGCAGCGCGTCGATCTGCATGTCGCCTATGGCAGCGCGCTGCTGCACGGGCGGGGTCTGAACGCGCCGGAGGCGAAGGCGGCGTTCGAGCGGGCGCGCGAACTCTCTGCCGGCGACGCGTCCCGTCCGCAAATCACCTTCGGCCTCTGGGCGGGCGCCTATGCCAGGGGAGACCTCGGGCCGATGCGGGCGTATGCCGACGCGCTGCAGCGGGAAGTGGCGGATGCGCCGCGCTCGTCCGTTGCGGGAGTCGCGCAACGCGTCCAGGGCGTCACGAAGCATTTCGAGGGAGACTTCCTCGGCGCACGGCCCCATCTCGAGCAGGCGCTCGCGATCTTCGACCCCGCCCGAGACGGCGAACTCGCGCTGCGCTTCACCGCGGATCCCGGCGTGCTGGCGATGGCCTATCTGGCTCATGTGCTATGGGCCCTCGGCGAAGTCGATCGGGCGCGCCGGGTCTCCGAAGACTTGAGCATGCGAATGAGCGAAATCTCCGCACGTCGGCTCAATCGCGTATGACAAACTCACCGCGCAACGTTCGAATTGATGCGCAGAGATTTCGAGCGCGCCGCGCCTCACATCAAGGCGCTCGCCGAATTCGCGCGCGACCATCAAATTTCGCAATGGCAGGATTTCGGGTGGTTCCTTGAAGGCTGGAGCCACTGGCATGCCGGCAATCGCGTGGCCGGCATCATGGAAATGCGCCGGGCGGTTTCAAGATTAGCGGAACAGAGTTTTGTGCTTCTAGACGGACTGTTCAAGTCGGTGTTGGCCAAGGCGGAAGGCGAAGGAGGCGAGATCGAGGCCGCCCTTTCGACCATTGAGAGCGCCATCGCCGTGTCCGAGCGGACGGGACAGCGAACATACGACTCCGAGGTTCTTCGCACGCGCGGCGAGATCCTGGCTCAGCAAAACCCCGCCGACTCCGCCTCCGCCGAACAATCGTTCCTCGCCGCCATCGCCGTCGCGCAGGCGCAGAAAACCCGCAGCTTCGAATTGCGCGCGGCGCTCTCACTCGCGAAGCTCTACCGCCCGATTGGCCGCGACGCCGAGGCGAACGCCGTGCTCGGCCCGGCGCTCGAAGGCTTTTCGCCGACGCGGGAGTTTCCGGAGATCGAGGAAGCGCGGTTGTTCATGGCCGCTAACGACGCCGGTGCCCGATCGTGATGCGCAACCCCTTCTCCGCTTGCGGGAGAAGGTGGACGCGAAGCGGCCGGATGAGGAGTCGGCGCCGTCCGGCGCCGTGCTGAAGTGCGCCTCCTGGCGCGTTCCCTCACCCGGCGGGCTTCGCCCGCCACCCTCTCCCGCAATGCGGGCGAGGGGAACTACACATCCAGATTCGCCACCGTCAGCGCGTTGTCCTGGATGAACTCGCGCCGCGGCTCGACGACGTCGCCCATGAGCTTCACGAACATGTCGTCGGCCTCGTCGACTTCGCGGATCTTGACCTGCAAGAGCGAGCGCGCGTCGCGGTCGAGCGTGGTCTCCCAGAGCTGGTCCTTGTTCATTTCGCCGAGGCCCTTGTAGCGCTGGAAGGTCACGCCCTTCCGGCCGGCGGCGTTGAGCGCCCCGAGCAAGTCCGAGGGGCCGGAGACGGGAGTGGAATCGCCGCGACGGGTGAAGGTCGCGGGTTCGGCGAAGGCTTCACGCAGAGGCCGTGCGTGCTCGTCGAGCCGGCGCGCCTCGGCCGAGGCGAGCAGCGCCGAATCGAGGATCGCCGCCTGGCGGACGCCGCGCACCTCGCGGGTCAGCACATAGCCGCCGGCCTCGACGCGGCCGCTCCATCCGCGCTCGGTCTCTTCTGCGATGGCGTTCATGCGGAGCGCGAGCTCGGCGGCGCGCGCCTCGCCCTCCGGGTCATCGGCGGCGCTCAATGGTCGCAGCGCGCCCGCGAGCGCGGCCTGTTCGACCAGGCTCCTGTTGTAGCGCGAGTGCAGCCCTTCGAGCAGGCGGCGCATGGCGCGGGCCTCCTCGACCAGCGCGCGCAAGTCCGCGCCCGCGCGCACTTCTCCGCCTGCGAGCTCAAGCGACGCGCCCTCGAGTCCGGTCTCGACCAGATAATCCTCGAGCGCCCGCTCGTCCTTCAGATACTGCTCCGATTGGCCGCGCTTGACCTTGAACAGCGGCGGCTGGGCGATAAAGAGATGCCCGTTCTCGATGATCTGCCGCATCTGGCGGAAGAAGAAGGTGAGCAGGAGCGTGCGGATGTGCGACCCGTCCACGTCCGCGTCGGTCATGATGATGATCTTGTGGTAGCGCAGCTTCTCGATGTTGAAGTCGTCGCGCCCGATGCCGGCGCCGAGCGCGGTGATGAGGGTGCCGATCTGCTCGCTTCCCAGCATCTTGTCGAAGCGCGCGCGTTCGACATTGAGGATCTTGCCGCGCAGAGGCAGCACGGCCTGGTACTCCCGGTTGCGGCCTTGCTTGGCGGTGCCGCCGGCCGAATCTCCCTCGACAATGAAAATCTCGGACTTGGCCGGATCGCGCTCCTGGCAGTCGGCAAGCTTGCCGGGCAGGTTCGCGACGTCGAGCGCGCCCTTGCGCCGCGTCAGCTCGCGGGCCTTGCGCGCCGCCTCGCGCGCCTGCGCTGCCTCCACCACCTTGCCGACAACGACGCGGGCCTCCTGCGGATGCTCCTCGAACCATTGCGCGAGCAACTCGTTGACCAGCCCCTCGACGACCGGCCTCACCTCGGAGGAGACGAGCTTGTCCTTCGTTTGCGAGGAGAATTTCGGGTCGGGGCATTTGACGCTGAGAACGCAGGTGAGACCCTCACGGGTGTCGTCGCCCGAGAGATCGACCTTCTCCTTCTTGAGGAGCCCCGAGCTTTCCGCATAGCCCACGACCTGCCGGGTCAGCGCGCTGCGGAGGCCGACAAGATGCGTCCCGCCGTCGCGCTGCGGGATGTTGTTGGTGAACGGCAGCACGTTCTCGTGGTAGCTGTCGTTCCACCACAGCGCGACCTCGACGACGATGCCGTCGCGCTCGCCCTTGATGAGGATGGGCTTGTCGATCAGCGGAGTCTTGGTGCGGTCGAGATAGCGCACGAAAGCCTCGAGCCCGCCCTGGTAACAGAGTTCCTCGCGCTTCGGCTCGACATGGCGCGCGTCGGTGAGCACGATGCGCACGCCGGAATTGAGGAAGGCGAGCTCGCGTAAGCGGTGCTCGATCGTCGCGTAGTCGAACTCGACCATGGTGAAGGTCTCGGTCGACGGGGTGAAGGTGACTTCCGTGCCGCGCTTCGACATGCCGTCCGCGACGGGCGCCGGCCCCACGACCTTCAGAGGCGCGACCGTCTCGCCATGCGCGAATTCGACGAAATGCTCGAGTCCGTCGCGCCAGACGCGCAAGACGAGCCTGGTCGAGAGCGCGTTGACGACGGACACTCCGACGCCGTGCAGTCCGCCCGAAACCTTGTAGGAGTTCTGATCGAATTTCCCGCCGGCGTGCAACTGGGTCATGATGACCTCGGCAGCCGACACTCCTTCCTCGTCGTGGATGCCGGTTGGAATGCCGCGCCCGTCGTCGCTGACGGTGCAGGAGCCGTCGGCGTTGAGCGTCACCGTCACCAGCTTCGCGTGGCCTGCGAGGGCCTCGTCGATCGCATTGTCGACGACCTCGTAGATCATGTGGTGAAGGCCGGAGCCGTCGTCGGTGTCGCCGATATACATGCCCGGGCGCTTGCGCACCGCGTCGAGGCCCCTGAGCACCTTGATCGAGTCGGCGCCGTAGGCCTCGCTGGCCGCCTCGGCATGGCGAAGCAGATCCTTGTTTTCGTCGTTCAACATCAACGCCTTTTTACGGAAATCTCGCGCGCGCAAATCTACGATTCGCCGTCGGCCGCATCCTACCCTGCCGGGGCCGCCGATGCACGACAAAACCCCGCTTTTCGGCATTCCGGCGCGACAGATTCCCCTCGATGCAACACAATGATTATATAGGGCTATTTCTCCCGCTTGCCAGGCGCTGACGCTCGCGCCGCCGCCAATTCCGCCCGCGCCGCCTCTCGCAACAGGATTTGATCGGACGAAACGGTGCAGAGGCGGAAGCCGTGAGCGGCCATATCGCGGGCGTCGGCCCCGTCGAAGCAGAACATCGAGGCGTATTTGCCGTGGGCCTTCGTCCGCTCGACGACCCTTGCGGCGGCCTTCATCAGGGCCTCGCCGCGCGGCTCGGCGCTGCGGCCGTCATTGAGCGCGATCGACAGGTCCGACGGCCCGATAAAGACGCCGTCCACGCCCTCGACCTCGAGGATGTCGTCGAGCGCGTCGAGCGCGGCGCGGGTCTCGATCATCGCGATCGTCTGGGTCATCGCGTTGGCCGCGCCGAGATAGGCGGGGCCTTCGAGGCCGCTCAACGGCAGGACGGCGCGCGGGCCCCAGGACCGTTCGCCAAGCGGCGGAAACTTGGTGAAAGCTGCGAGCCGCCGCGCGTCCTCGCGGCTGTTGACCATCGGCGCGATCACGCCGGCGGCGCCCGCGTCGAGGAGACGGCTCGCCAGCGAAAATTCACCGACCGGCGCGCGGACGATCGTCGGCTTGCCCGCGAGCGCGACCGAGAGAATGGCCCGCGAGGCGCCGACGAAGTCGAGCATCCCGTGCTGCAAGTCGAGCACGACGGCGTCGAAGGGTTCGCGCGCGAGCGCTTCCGCGACCGCCGGCTCGTTCATGACGACCCAGGCGCAGAAGAGCGGCGCCTCCGCCCTCAGACCCGCCGCCAGCATTCCCACCACAGCGTCGCTCATCCGCTTTCCTCTCGCTCGAACTCTCCCCTCTTCCAATCATTACGGCGAGTTAATTTGAAATTCATCCGTTGCGCTCACATCATCGCAATCGAAACTCGATGAGGGCAGTCATGAAACACTATCTTCTGGCATCCCTGACGGCGGCCGCGGTCTGTGCGTCGGCCTTCGCGCTGAGCGCGGCGGCCGCTCCCAACGATCAGACCTCCGGCGCCCCGAACATGGAGCGCATGCAGCATTGGGCCGCCGACCGTGAGGCGGTGCTCGAGGCCAAGCTCGCCGGCATGAAAGCCGGGCTGAAGCTCACCCCCGACCAGGAAAAGCTTTGGGGACCGTTTGAAACCGCCGTCCGCGACAGCGCCAAATCGCGCATGGACGCGATGCAGGCGATGATGGAGACCCGCGAGCACGGCGAACACATGTCGCCGGTCGATCATCTGGACGCCATGGCCGATCGCCTGTCCAAGGCGGCAGCGGACGTCAAGACAATCGCAGACGCCGCCCGGCCCCTCTACGCCAGCCTCGACGATGGCCAGAAGCACAATTTCGGCACGCTCGGCAGAATGCTGATGCCTGAGCGGGCCCGGTTCGCGGAAGAGATGTGGCGCCGGCACGAAGGCGCCGGAATGCCCGAGTAGTCCGAGGCTGTTAGCTTCGGGTAGTGGAAGACGCGGCCGCCTCCCCTTCGGCCGCGTCTTCTTTCTTGTGCGCCTTGTCGCGCGAGACCTCGGCTCGCCGTCATCAACCTTACGTGGAGTTGATTTGTAATCCGGGTTTGCCGCTCGTATCCTTTTGCACGCCGAAACTGTCGGAGGACATCGCTCATGAGATCGCCTTTTCGCGCTTCGATGACCGCGCTCGCCGCTTCCCTTTTCGCCGTAACGATGGTCGCCGGCGCCCTCGCCCAGGCCAACAACGCGGCGGAGCCCCCGACGACGGGCCGGATGCAGCACTGGGCCGTCGACCACGAGGCGCTGCTTGACGCCAAGCTCGGGGGTCTCAAGGCCGGCCTGAGGCTGACCCCCGATCAGGAAAAGCTGTGGGCGCCGTTCGAATCCGCGGTGCGCGACGCCGCGCGGATGCGGATGGAGCACATGCAGGGCATGATGGACCGCATGGAGGAGATGCGCCACATGGACAACGACATGGGCATGGAAGAGGGCGAGGCGATGTCGCCCGTCGACCGGCTCGACCGGATGGCGAACCGCCTGACGCAGGCCGGAGCGGCTCTGCAGAAGGTCGCCGACGCCGCGAAGCCGCTCTATGCAAGCCTCGACGACTCGCAAAAGCGCATTTTTGGGTTTCTCGCCCACGAGATGATGACGATGGGGCATGGTCCCGGCGAAATGGGGCCTCAACGCCGCCATCCCCGCTACGACCAGGACGAAGGCGGGGCGGAGGAACAATAGCGTCGGAAGGTCATCAGCTTCCGGACCCGGAAGACGCGGTCGCCTCCCCTTTGGCCGCGTTCGGCGGGCTGAGAAGACTCAGCGTCGCGCCCTGAACGATCAGAGCGCCGGCCGTCGCAAGCGCGAAGGCCGCGCCGGTCGCCATATGGGTGAGGGCCATCCCGGCGATCAGGAAAAAGACGGCGAAGGCGTAGAGCGCGGTCGCCATGCCGCGCATGACCGAAACGCCCGCCGCGGGCCCGTGGGCCAGATGGGCGAAGGCGGCAATCGAAGCGCCGATCAGCGGAAACGACGCCATCGCGCCGCTCGCGCCGGGCCCGAGCGTCCCCGCCGCCGCCGTCAACCCGATGACCAGCGCGGTCGTGACCGCGACGCGGAGCGCGATGTCCAGGCTGCCGAAGGCCTTGGCGCTCGTCGGTTTCCCGCGCGGTACGAACCTAAGGACGAGCGTCAGAGCGACGACAGCGCCGAGAAACAGCATGAAGCGCGGCGGACCGGCTGCGACCAATGCGCCGGCCAAGATGGCGTAGCCGACCGCGCCGGCGGCGAGCGCGGCGGCGACCCCGCGTGGGGCGAACACCGTGTAGCCAAGGCAGAAGACCGCCTGCGCGACGACGCCGCCGAGCGACCCGTTCGCCGCTTCCGCCGCGAAATGCGGCCCCTGCTCGACGGCGAGAAAGACCGACACCGGGGCTGACGTCAGCGGCAGGCCGACCAGCCAGCCGCCGATCGCATCGCCCCAGCGCCGTGCGGCGAGCGAAGCCGCAAGCACGACGAGCGGGGTGAGGATCAGCTTGATCTCGAGAAGCCACATTCGAGGCGTTTCGCACATCCGCATCGCCGGGGACAGGTGGACGCAGCGCCAAATCCGGCTCGCGCCAGCAGCTTTTGAGATTGGCGAACCGCAATTGAACATGCATCCCGCCGGCGCGAATCCTTGCGCGGGCGATCGGACTGACGCAAACCTTTCACAAAACGGATGGCGAGACTCTTGAATCCGAAAGTCATCATTTCCTGCGCCGTGACTGGGGCCGGCGACACGGTCGGCAAGCATCCGGCGATTCCGGTGACCCCCACGCAAATCGCCGACTCGGCGCTGGAGGCGCATGCGGCCGGCGCCGCGATCGTGCATCTGCATGTGCGCAATCCCGCGACCGGCAAGGCCGCGCGCGATCCCGCGCTCTACCGGGAGGCGGTCGCCGCGATCCGTTCGGCGAACGCCGACGTCGTCATCAACCTGACCGCCGGCATGGGCGGCGACTTCGTCTTCAATTCCTCGAACCCTGCTTCGGGCGGGCCGGGCACGGACATGGCCGGCGCCGCCGAGCGCGTTGCCCATGTCGAGGAACTTCTGCCGGAGATTTGCACCCTCGATTGCGGCTCGCTTAATTTCGGCGACGGGGCTTTTCTCGCGACCGCCGATGTGCTGCGCGAAATGGCCCGGCGCATCCAGGCGGTGGGCGTGAAGCCGGAGATCGAGTGCTTCGAACTCGGCCACGTCTGGCTCGCCAAGCAGCTGATCGCCGAAGGCCTCATCGACCCGCCGCCGCTCTTTCAGCTCTGCCTTGGCATCCCCTGGGGCGCCGAGGCGACGACCGAAACGATGCTGGCCATGCGCAATCATCTGCCGCCGAACGCCAATTGGGCGGGCTTCGCCATCGGTCGGATGCAGATGCCGTTCGTCGCACAGGCGGCTCTGCTCGGCGGAAATGTCCGGGTCGGCCTCGAGGACAACATCTGGCTCGATCGCGGCGTGCCGGCGAGCAACGGCGCGCTCGTGACACGCGCGCGGGAAATCGTCGAGCGCCTGGGGGCCTCGATCGCGACGGCTGCCGAGGCGCGCGCGACGCTCGGCTTGAAAAGGCAGCGATGAGCCAGGCGCCGGGTCGCGTCGTCACTCCGCTCGAAGGCGTTCCCTTCGCCGGCTGGGACGCCAAGAAGCCGATACCAGCGCCGCTGGCCCTGCACGCCTGCACGGTGAAGTCGGAGTGGACCGACTACAACGGCCACATGAGCGAGAGCGCCTATCTGCTCGTGTTCGGCGATTCGTCCGACGCATTCTTCCGCTTTATCGGGATCGACGAAGCCTACCGTGCCAGCGGCTTTTCGCTCTATACGATCGATACGCGCATCCGCAATCTTGCCGAGCTCGGCGCGGGCGATCCGCTTCGTCTTAGCCTGCAGCTCGTCGATCTCGACGCCAAGCGCCTGCATATTTTTCATCGCATGACGCATGGCGGCACGGGCGCCGAAGTCGCGGTCGCCGAGCAGGCGCTTGCGCATGTCGATATTCGCGCGCGACGCTCGGTCCCTTTCCCGCCCGAGCTCTACGACCGTCTGGCGGCGATCCGCGCTGCGCATTCTGGCTTGGCGCGCCATCCGATGATCGGCGCGCCGTTCGGCATCGCAGCGTCGCGAAGGGAAGCGCGATGAGCTTCCCCCTGACGCCGGAACAGACGATGCTGGTCGAGAGCGTGCGCGCTTTCGTCGAAAAGGAACTCTATCCGCATGAGGACCTTGTCGAGAAGCTCGACGACGTCCCGGAGGACCTGGCGCGCGATATTCAGACCAAGGCGCTGAAGGCCGGCTTCTACGCCGCCAATATGCCGGCCGAACACGGAGGCGGCGGCCTCGACGCGCTGTCCCTCACGCTGATGGAGCGCGAGCTCGGACGCGCCGGCTATGCGTTGCAGATGTGCGTCGGGCGCCCGTCGAATATCCTGCAGGGCTGCAAGGGCGAACAGATCGAGCGCTATCTCATCCCGACCATCAAAGGCGAACGCCACGACTGCCTCGCGATGACCGAGCCCGGCGCCGGCTCCGACGTCCGTTCGATGAAGACGCGCGCTCAGCGCAAGGGCGATGGCTATATCATCAATGGGGCCAAGCATTTCATCAGCCACGCCGACAAGGCCGACTATGTGATCCTCTTTGCGGCGACTGGGGCCGAAGAGAGCGCCGGACGCCGCAAGGCGGAAATCTCGGCATTCCTCATCGATGTCGGCACACCCGGCTTCACGCTCCGTCGCGGCGCCTCATGCGTCTCCAACCGCGGCTATCATCAGTGCGAACTCTATTTTGATGATTGCTCCGTGCACGGATCGCAATTGCTCGGCGCCGAGGGACGCGGCTTCGACCTGATGAACGAGTGGCTGGGCGCGACGCGTCTCAGCGTCGCCGCGACCTCGGTGGGGCGCGCTCGGCGCGTGCTGGAGAGCGCGCTCGACTGGGCCTCGACTCGGGTCCAGTTCGGCCAGAAGATCGGGCGCTTCCAGGGCGTCTCGTTCCAACTTGCCGACATGGCGACCGAAATCGAAGCCTCCGATCTCCTGACGCTCAGCGCCGCCCATCAGGTTGATCAGGGAACGGCGCGCGACCAGGACTTCGCCATGGCGAAGCTGTTTGCTTCCGAGACTCTGGCCCGCGTCACCGACCGCGCGCTGCAGATCTACGGCGGAATGGGCCTCATGACCTCGATGCCGCTCGAGCGCTGGTGGCGCGACGCGCGGGTCGACCGCATCTGGGACGGCACGAGCGAAATCCAGCGCCACATTATTTCGCGCGCGCTCTTGCGCCCTCGCGGCTGTTGAGCGGGATGACGCACCTCTTGGACGCTCGTTCCCGCCTCGCGCGTCTGCTGGCGCCCCGCTCGATCGCCGTCATCGGCGGACGCGAAGCCGAGGAGGTCGCACAGCAATGCGACCGCATTGGCTTTTCCGGCGACATTTGGCCGGTCAATCCGCGTCGAGCGGAAATCGCCGGGCGGGCGTGCTTTGCTTCTGTCGCCGAGCTTCCCCGGGCGCCGGACGCAGCTTTCGTCGCGGCGCCGCGCGAGGCGGCGATCGCAACCGTGGGTGAACTCGCGGAGTGCGGCGCGAACGGCGCGGTCGTCTACGCCAGCGGCTTTTCCGAGGCCGGCGCTGAAGGCACAGCGCTGGAGCGCAAACTCGTCGCCGCCAGCGGAGGAATGGCGCTTATCGGGCCCAATTGCTACGGCGCGCTCAACTATCTCGACGGCGTCGCGCTGTGGCCCGATCAGCACGGCGGCGCTCGCGTCGAGCGCGGCGTCGCCCTCGTGCTGCAATCGGGCAATATCGCCGTCAATCTGACGATGCAGGCGCGCGGACTTCCGATCGCCTATGTGGTCGCCGTCGGCAACAAGGCGAAGGGCGACTTTGCCGACTATGTCGAAGCGTTTCTCGACGATGAGCGCGTGACTGCAATCGGGCTCCATATCGAAGGGCTCAGCGACGTCGAGGCGTTCGACCGCGCCACCGGACGAGCGCGCGAATTACGAAAGGCCATCGTCGCGATCAAGACCGGGCGCAGCGAGGCGGGCGCGGCGCTGACCTTGTCGCACACTGCTTCGCTCGCCGGCCCCGACGCGCTCTACGACGCGTTCTTCGCCCGGCTCGGCGTCGCCCGCGCGCCCGACCTCTCGGCTTTCCTGGAGACGCTGAAGCTATTGCATGTTTGCGGGCCGCTCAAAAGCCGGCGGCTCTCCTCGATGAGCTGTTCCGGCGGCGAGGCGTCGCTGATGGCCGACCTCGCTCACGCGCATGGGCTCGCTACGCCCGACCTGCCGGAAAGCGCGCGCGAGGCGCTCGGCGCCGCGCTCGGCCCGAAAGTGGCGATCGGCAATCCGCTCGACTACCACACCTATGTGTGGGGCGAATTCGAACCGACGCGCGCCGCGTTTTCCGCCATGCTCACAGGCGGCTACGACATGAATGCGCTTGTGCTCGATTTTCCGCGCGCTGATCGCTGCGACGGCTCGAGCTGGAAGACGACGCTCG
>Ga0209656_10001081_pt1 | contig 17607 bp, 18 predicted proteins | sample BogFormECP12_OM2_FD_188239 | JGI IMG/M metagenome (GOLD analysis project Ga0209656, IMG submission 188239) | Bog forest soil microbial communities from Calvert Island, British Columbia, Canada - ECP12_OM2 (SPAdes) (version 2) | ecosystem: Environmental > Aquatic > Freshwater > Wetlands > Bog ... | reverse complement strand
GCGCCAATCCCAGTCCACCGCTTGGCTGGTCGCCTGCGGCGTATTTTCCGCCATTGAATTTCGGATCGAGCCGAATCGCCTGTCGTTGCAGATGGTTCAAAGCGAGGCCCATCGCCGAAAGGGGCGCTGTGCCGATGGCGATGCAGTGCTCGACACGCTCGGGATAATCCACCGCCCACTGCAACGCCTGCATGCCCCCAATGGACGCGCCGATTATAATTCGCAGCCGCTGCACGCCTAGTTCGTCGAGCACCTGCGCCTGCGAGCGGACGATGTCGCGAACGGTCACCAGCGGAAAATCAGGTCCGTACGGCTGTCCGGTGGCAGCGTTGACGGAAGTTGGCCCGGTCGAGCCGTAACACGATCCCAGAATGTTGGTGCAGATGACGCAATCGCGCGACAAGTCAAAAACACTGCCGAACATTTCCGGCCACCAGTCGGCAGCGCGCGCCGAGCCTGAAAGCGCATGGCAGATGAGCACCGCGTTGTCCTGGCGTTCGTTCAACTCGCCATAGACGGCGTAGCGGACCGAGACCGGCTGCAGCGTGCCGCCGGCTTCCAGGCGAAACGGCGCATCCTGCGCCAGGACGACGTCGCCTTCCCGAGTTGGTTGCAACACCGCGCTCATGTTCAATGTCCAGCCGCCTGTGCTGCCGGCCGCTCGTCGACTGTCTGCGAAGCGGGCAGTTTGCCGGTGGCTGCCCGAAGACCATGATCGAGGTCCGCAATAATGTCGCGAATGTCCTCGATGCCAACGGACAGGCGCACCAGCTCGGGCGTCACGCCAGTGTCGCGCTGTTCGGCTTCGCTGAGCTGCTGGTGAGTAGTGGACGCAGGATGAATCACCAGCGACTTGGCATCGCCGATATTGGCCAGCAGGCTGAACAGCTTCAGAGAGTTGATAAAGCGCTTGCCGGCTTCGAAGCCGCCGCGAATACCGAAGGTGACCAGCACGCTGCCGCCGTTGGGAAGGTACTTTCTGGCTCGCTGGTAGTACTGGCTGGTCGGGAGCCCGGGATAGTTCACCCACTCCACGTCGGGATGACTCGATAGAAACTCCGCAACTTTGAGCGCGTTCTCGGAGTGCCGCTCCATGCGCAGATGTAAGGTTTCCGCGCCTTGCAGCAGCAGGAAGGCGTTGAACGGCGATAAACACGCGCCGGTGTCGCGCAACCCCTGCACGCGCGCCTTGATGATGAAAGCGAGGTTGCCGAACGCCTTGGTGTAGGAGACGCCGTGGTACGACGGGTCAGGCTCCACAAAGTCGCGAAAACGTCCCGAAGCTTCCCAGTCGAACTTGCCACTGTCCACGATAACGCCGCCGATGGAATTACCATGCCCGCCGATGAGCTTGGTGGCGGAGTTGACGACGATGTCAGCGCCCCACTCTATGGGTCGGCACAGGGCCGGGGTTGCGCAGGTGTTGTCGATGACCAGTGGCACTCCGTTGTCATGCGCAATTTTCGCCAGTTGCTCGACGTCTACGATGTCCAATTTGGGATTCCCCAGGGTTTCGGTATAGACGGCCCTGGTCTTTTCATTAATGGCGGCGCGCAGCCCGGCGAAGTCGTCGGCATCTACGAACCTCACCCTGATGCCAAGCTTGGGTAGCGTGTAGTGAAACAGGTTATAGGTGCCGCCATAGAGCGAAGTAGTGGAGACGATCTCATCACCGGCTGATGCCAGCGTGATGACGATGAGGGTTTCAGCGGCTTGTCCTGAGGCCAGCGCCAGGCCGGCCGCGCCACCTTCGAGCGCGGCGATGCGCTTCTCGAAGACGTCGGTGGTCGGGTTCATGATGCGGGTGTAGATGTTGCCGAACTCCTGCAAGGCGAAAAGCCGCGCGGCATGGTCGGCATCGTCGAACACGTAGGACGTGGTCTGGTAAATGGGAACGGCACGCGACTTGGTGGTCGCGTCAATGTCCTGACCGCCGTGGATGGCGAGGGTATTGAAGTTGAAGGTTGGCTTTCCGTTGCTGGCACTCATTTTGGTAACTCTCCTCGACTTTGGATGTTTCTGGAAACCCCGGGCCTCAAAACAAAACGGCCCACGATTATCGGGACCGTGGGCCGTTTGAGAATCTTTGCGGCTATTTACCTTTTAACGATTGCCGCTCCTCGCTCAACCCACAGACCGACACGGGTACACATGCACATGGCCATGACCGCTGTCGTGTTGTAGGTCGCGTAAGACATGTAATTCATCTCAGTATAAGCGGCAATTGGCAAATGTCAAGCCGCTAAGGTCAAATTCACATGACTCTAAAGTGGGATCGGCCTATTTGTCCTTGCCCGCAGCAGCGGCAGCCCCGTCGTCGGCCTTGGCGATCCGGAAGCCATGGGGATGATAGTCCGGGGGCAGGAATTCCGCCGGAATGGCCGTCTTGTTCCCATCACGAAGCGAATGGTAAACGGGTGACATAATCTCGACGCCCGCAGCATAAAAGCAGTCCTGGATGTTTGAGTGCAGGTGCGAATAGATGACGAACATGGCGTGCGGATTCCGCGTGTAGGCATTGATTTCATATTGCACGTAGGAATCATCCAGCGCTTTTTGAAGAACAAAGGGCGCGGGATCCGCCAGAATATCGGGGGTCTTCAATGCCGCTTCGATCATCAAGCGTTGGACGGTACGCCAGGGCACGTCGTAGCCAATTGTTGCCGACGTGTGCAGGATTATGCCTTCCGTCTGCCCCAGCAGGCTATAGTTGACGACATGGCTGTTAAGCACCACTGCGTTTGGGATCACGATCTCTTCTTGCTGGAAGGTCCGCAAGTGGGTGGCCAACACGTTTTGCGAAGTGACATCTCCTATGTTGTCGCCAATCTTCACCCAGTCTCCTACGCGGAAGCCGCGCGTGTAGGTCAGAATGATGCCGGCCACGGCGTTGGCCACCGCCGAGGTTGAACCCAGGGACAGCAGGACGCCGAGGAAAATGCCCACGCCCTTGAAAGCCGGCGAATTCTCACCCGGCAAATAGGGATAGACGAGCACAGCGGTGAAGGCAATGAGCAGGAAGCGGACAATGTTGTAAGTCGGCTTAATCCACTCCGGATAAAACCCGCGTATGCGAATGGTGCCCCGTTCGAACTCGCGCGCGAGGATCCTGACGAACTTCATCACGTAATACATGACGGCGAGAATTATCAGGATGTAAACCAGCTTGGGCAGGTAGTTCAGGACAGCGGTCCCCATAAAGCGCAGGGGGGTGAGAACATAGTCCAGCAGATGCCTGCCGTGAACGCGGGTCCACGGAAAGAACTTGAACTCAGTGCCGAGAAACACCAGGGTAAGAAGAAAGATGATGATGGCGCGCAACAGGCGCACCAGCCCCGCAAGGATGGCCGCCAAACGCTGTCCTGCCAGAATCTCCGACTCCTGAATCTTGAAGCCTTTGATGAGCGGGTCCCCAGGGCGCTGCAGACGCTTCAGCAGCGCGCGCGACCCGGCCGCCACAAGCCAAACGACCAGCACGTAAAGGAGCAGTGTCGCCAGAGCGTAAATCGCCGCTCGAACCAGGAATTTCGCGCCATGCTCCTGCCGTGCCTGCATGACGGTGTTCTGGATTTGAGTGGCATAGTACTTGGCCAGGGCGGCGCGGTTAACGTGCATGCGCTCCGCGTCGTTGTCGGTGACGATTGTCAGGACCTCGTCACCGAGCTTAATCAGGGTCCCGTAATCGGAGTCGGATGGGGCGATAGCTGTGAGGTCGGCGCCAGGCGTGTAGACCAGCTTTTCGAGGCGGGCTGAGGCCCTCTGTGCCCGATCATGAGCTGAAATCGGGCCAAGTGGTTCAAATATCTGGAAGGCTTCGTGGCCCTCGACTGTGACGGGGTATCCCTGAGCCGCCGGAGGCGAGGGCGGTGCGGATTGCTGGCCCTGCAGGAGTACAGAACTCGCCAGCGCTATGCAGATACATAGAACGATCTTGAGGCAGCGCTTGAGACTCAATGATTTCAACCTGAAACTGCGCATGAAGACTCACGGCCATGTTAGGCCATGAGGCCACCGGACTCAAGGATTCTGTGATTCTGTAGGAGCCGGCCAACTCCGGCTAGGTGGCGACGCTTTGCAGCTTCGCCCGCGCTTTCACCTGGCGCGCTGCCAGCCATTTCATCCAGCGGTCGAGACCTTCGCCCGTGGTGCTGGAGACGTCGATGATTTCCATATCGGGGTGCACCCTCCGGGCGTTCTCGCGAGCCACATCCGCTTTGAATGGAACGTAAGGCAGTAGGTCAATCTTGGTTAGCAGCATCAATTCCGACTTAAAGAAGATGGAAGGATATTTGAGCGGTTTGTCCTCGCCTTCAGTGGTGCTAAGCAGCACGATCTTGGCGTCTTCGCCGAGATCGTAGCTGGACGGGCAAACCAGGTTGCCGACATTCTCGACGATCAGAAGATCGAGGTCCTCCAGCTTCCAGCCTTCCAGATGCTTGCCGATCATCCTGGCGTCGAGGTGGCAGGTGCCGCCGGTGGTGATCTGCTTCACTGGGAATCCGAACTTTGCCAGCCGCTTCGCGTCGTTTTCGGTTTGCAGGTCGCCGGTCAGTACCGCGACTCGGGTGCTCTTATCCATGCGCTCGAGGGTGCACTCCAGCAAGGCGGTTTTCCCCGAGCCGGGAGCGCTGATGAGGTTGACGCATAGCAGTCCGAGCTGCCGGTAACGCTCGCGCAACTGTTCAGCCAGCACCTGGTTCTCGTTGAGGACCTTCTTCTCGACGGCGATGCGGTTCATGCTTCCACTTCCATATATGCGATGTCGAGTTCTTCTCCGCTGATGCACAGAGTGGACAACTCGCCACAAAGCGGGCACTGCGGGTCGAAGTCGGTCATGCGGAACTCGTGGGCGCAGTTGCAGCAGCGCTGCATCCGTGGGATGTACTCAAGGTCCAGCACCAGCGGCTCCCATTCGGTATCCTTTATCAGCACCTCAAAGCCAAACTGGAGCGCTTCCCGGTCAACGCCCGAGAGTTCCCCAATCTTAACGCCCACTTTGGTGATACGCCCTTCGGGATGACGCTGCGCTTCCGCCTGAACGCATTCCAGAATCGAGGTTGCGATGCCCAACTCGTGCATAGCGGCCCGACCCATTGTCGCACGCAACCGGCAGGCGCGGGTTCGCGGTGACCGGAATTGGACACTGCTGGCTGTTTACAAATTGTTGACAAGTACACGCCAACTCAATTTTTACGGAACCTTTAACACTGGCGTTCGTCTATCACTCTGTCGGTGCAGCTCGTCTTCGTTTTTCTGGGGTTTAACGCAGAACAGGTAGCTCACCATGTGGAAACAATGGGTCCGAGTCTGGGCCATCGGTTTCGTTGTGTGGACCGTGCTCGCGGTGCTGAGTGCAACGGGCGCACACCTCTATATGGCCTCCGTGGGCAGCCCCGAAGGCTGGGGGCAGGTGCTGGCCTGGAGTGTTACCGTTGCCTTGATCTGGTCCTTCCTGACGCCGGTAGTGTACGAGCTTACCCGGCGGTTTTCCTTCGACCGCAACAGTTGGACCACAGCGCTGCCGATCCATCTGGTGGCGTGCGTCGTGCTGACCTTCCTCGGCTCGGCAGTCATTGTGCTGCTCGATCCACTGGTCACCTGGACGCCGGAGAAACACGTTCCCTTCCTGGCGCACACAGCCTCACGCGTTTTGATGGACTTCCAGCGCTATTGGTACATCGTGCTGATCACGCAGGCAATTGCCTACTACGGCAAGTATCGCGAACGCGAGTTGCAGTCATCGCAATTGGAAGCCCAACTCGCTTATGCCCAGCTTGAAGTGCTGAAGATCCAGCTTGAGCCGCACTTCCTGTTCAACACCCTGAATTCCATCGCTGCACTGGCGCGCAACGACGGCCTGGCTGCCGAAAACATGACGCTGCAGTTGGCCGACCTGCTGCGCTTCTCCCTCGACGCCGTGGGCGTCCACGAAGTGCCGCTCAGCCGCGAGCTGACGTTCCTGCAGAAATATGTTGACATTCAGCAGACACGTTTCCAGGACCGGCTGCATGTGGAAATGGATGTCCAGCCCCATACGCTGTCGGCGCTGGTTCCGAACCTGCTCCTACAGCCTTTGGTGGAAAACGCGATCCGCCACGGGATCGGCCCCCGCCGCGCTCCTGGCTTCATTCGCATTTCAACCCGCAAGGTCTTCGACGAACTGTGGATGGAGATCAGCGACAACGGTCTGGGGCTCACCGGTTATGGGGGAGTGGCGCCCCCTGAAGGCGTCGGATTGCAGAATACACGCGCCCGCTTGCAACAGCTCTACAACCGCGATCACAAGTTGACGCTTGAGGATGCGCCCGCTGGAGGCTGCATCGTCAAAATCCACATACCATTTCGCGAATGTTCTCCGGAGGTCAATAGTAACCATGCCCATTCGAGTGTTGCTTAGTGACGATGAATCACTGGCGCGCGAGCGGCTGCGCAGACTGCTGGAAGAAGAGCCCGACTTGGAGGTCGTGGCCGAATGCGGCGACGGCAAGTCAGCCATTGCGCTCATCAGGCGCGAGAAGCCGGACCTGGTACTCCTCGACGTTCAGATGCCGGAGGTGGACGGCTTCGGAGTCGTCACGGCGCTGAAAGAGCAGATGCCGCTCACCATTTTTGTTACCGCCTATGACCGCTATGCCATGAAAGCTTTCGAGGTTCATGCTCTCGACTACCTGCTAAAACCGGTGGGCAAAGAACGGCTATCGGAAGCGCTCGGCCATGCGCGTAAGCAGATACAGCATCCTTCTGACGGCATGTTCCAGCGGCGAGTGCTCGATCTTCTGGGCGACCTGGAGTCGCGCCAGCATGCGCCGCAGCGCATTGTGATCAAGGCCGACGGAGAGATCGTCTGCCTGAAACCCTCCGAGATTGACTGGGCCGAGTCGGCAGGCAATTACGTTTGTCTGCATGTTGGCGGCAACACGCATATCTTGCGCGAGACAATCACTTCTCTCGAGGGGCGTCTCGGCCCGCGCCAGTTCATGCGTGTGCATCGCTCCACGCTTGTAAATGTGGACCGTATCAAGACGCTGCGGCCGTCGCTGTATGGGGATTATGCGATCCTGTTGCGCGACGGAACCAAGCTCACGCTAAGTCGCGGCTTCCGCGAGAACGTGCTGCGGCGGTTAGGGACGGCGTAAGTCGCTCTCGCTTTTTCGCAGATTGGCTTCGGTGAAAGTATTGTCCGGCCGGGGCGGACTTCCCGTCGCTGGCTGGGAATGGCTGCGTTTGACAGCCTGCAAAGCCACTTCTAGAATCAAGATTGGGGCCGGACGCGCTCATGTCCGGCTTTTGTTTTTGAACTAGCACAGGCCATGAGGGCGGTGCTATTTGCGCGGCAGGCTCTCTGCTGTGCTCGCTTTGCGGCGGCAAATGCCGCGTCTGGCCTTTGGCGGTGTAGCTCAGGTGGTTAGAGCGACGGTCTCATAATCCGTAGGTCGCTGGTTCGAGTCCAGCCGCCGCCACCAGTCTTGAAGCGATATAACTTGGTTGCCAAGGGACCTCGAGCCGCGTGCTAACGCGCAGCAATACCTTGTCGTCTTTCGGGAGCGCTCATTTGCCGCATGCATTTTCCGATATGAAACTCTCGGTAGTTATACCGGTCTACAACGAATGCGCCACATTGCATCGCGTTATCGCCAGAATTCTGGCCGTGCCGCTGCAAATGGAATTGCTTTGTGTCGACGATGGCTCGACTGATGGGTCGCGCGAGATTCTCGCGGAATTGCAGAATGAGCATCCCCAGATCCGTATGTTTCTGCAGCCGCGCAACATGGGCAAGGGCGCTGCCCTTCGCCGGGGAATCCGGGAAGCGACCGGCGACTTCGTCTTGATACAGGACGCAGACCTGGAGTATGACCCCGCTGAGTATTCCATTCTTCTGGAACCATTGATCGCAGATAAGGCAGACGTGGTGTATGGCTCGCGCTTTATGGGTGGAAGGCCGCATCGTGTGCTGTATTTCTGGCACTCGATCGGCAACAAGTTGCTGACCCTGGCCTGCAATGCCGTAAGCAATCTCAACCTCACCGACATGGAGACCTGCTACAAAGTATTCCGGCGGGAGGTGATCCAGTCTATTCCACTCGAGGAAAACAGATTTGGCTTCGAGCCGGAGGTCACAGTTAAGATTGCGAGGCGGCGGTTGCGCATCTACGAGGTGGGCATTAGTTACTCGGGACGCACCTATGAGGAAGGCAAGAAGATTGGCTGGAAAGACGGTCTCTGGGCCATCTGGTGTCTGGCGAAGTACGCGCTGAAGGAGCCACGATCGGCACGCAACGCCGTCCCGGTGCAGCCAGCATCTCCGGACGCTGGAGATCGAAAAGGGACAGCCCCGTCCGACGGTACGCTTTGACAAGGATTGGTCCCTCCAAGCAAACCCGATGGCGCCGCTGTAAGCGATCCCGACCAGGCGAAGGCATTGAATAGGATGATACGCGGCGGTCGAACGGTCTGCGCATAACCCGTTTCCCGATGCGGTCATTGAGGCAGTCCCAGTGTCTAGTTCTGGGCCGGTGACATCGAAGCGCCAAGACGAACGACATCTTGATATCCTTCGCAAGAGGCTGATTCAAATCCAAACCGGAAAACTGGCAATGAAGCTGCTCTCCCTGAGTACCGACCCGGAACTTTCGCTCCTGCGCAAACGACTCCTGGAAACCGCCGGCCACGAAGTGCTCGCTCTGAGCACCGAGAAGGAAGCGTTGGAAGAGGTCGCCGGAACGACAAAGTTCGATGTTGTCCTGATCTGCCATCGGTTGCCGGACGCAACCGCGCGCAAAGCCATCCGTCTCTTGCGGGACAATCACCCAGAGGCAAAGGTGGTGTACATGGTCCACTTGTACGGCGAGTGGCCAGAGGTCGAGGCCGACCGCTACGTAGTCGGCGCGGATGGGCCTGATGCGCTGCTTCGCGTGATACGGGAAGCGGTTTCGGCGTCGTGAGTTGGCCGAGACGAAGTGCAGGATCGAAACCGAACCGTTCTGGCATGCAACCATGGAAATAAAACCGACGTCGTTTGATTTTTCTCACTGCAATCAGGCGGATCTGTGTTACAAAAGATGCACCCCTTCGGGACGACGCAGAATCTATAATGGCGGAGCGAAGAAGGAGATACATCAGGGACGAACGAGTATAGCTTCGGCAGCCGTCGGGCCGAAGCGGGGTGAGGTGCCACATGGACGTCGTAACCATCGCTGTTGTGACCGTGATTCTGGTCAGCTATCTGGTCGGCTCGCTGACGAGCTCCGTCGAAACCGAGCAGAAATTGCCGCACCGCTACTGAGCGGCTGCACATCGAGATTTGGAGCGCGGAAGGTCCCTGTGGATTTTTCCGCGCTTCCTCGTTTCAGGGGCTTTCCCGCCGCTCTCGGGTACAATGGCGCACGTCGTTTTCTGGAGCGCCCATGACTCACGCCTGGCACGACATCTCTCCCGGCGAAAACCTGCCCCGCGAGTTTTATGCCGTCATCGAAATCCCCTTCGGCTCCAGCGTCAAGTACGAACTTGACAAGCAGAGCGGGCTCATCAAGCTTGATCGCGTGCTCTATTCCGCGGTTTACTACCCTGCCAACTATGGTTTCATCCCGCAGACGCTGGCTGAGGATGACGACCCCCTCGACGTGCTGGTCTTGTGCCAGGAAGAAGTCGTGCCTCTGACCCTGATACAAGCGCGCGCCATCGGCCTGATGACCATGATCGATTCCGGCAAGAAGGACCACAAAATAATCGCCGTCGCCGCGCACGATCCGGAGTTCAATAGCTACCAGGAAGCCAGCGAGATGCCCGAGCATCGGCTGACCATGCTGCGCCGCTTCTTTCTCGACTACAAGCAGCTCGAGGGCAAGGCCGTTGAGGTGGATGAGATACAAGCCTCGATGCACGCACTGCCGGTGATTGAGGACGCGCTGGCGCGCTACAGCCAGCAAAGACGTAAAGGCTTCGGGAAATAGGGTCCGACTTGGAGCCTCCTACCATCGCCTCGCTGCCATTTACGACTTGGTACAATCAAGCCTGCATCCCGCGATTCTCTCCATTTCGGACACCATCAGTTAGTCAGTTCCCCTCTCCATCCGGTTCTTTAGAATCATTGGGTTAGGAAGGCGATAATATCGTTGACTCCTCAAGCGATTTCGGGCAGGATGAAACTGACAGTTGAATTCAATTCTGCCTCCGGCCGACCGCGCATCCGGCGCTACTAGCCGACCCCTGGCAGCGAGCAGTTGCCGCCGTTCTGGAGCCAACGGGCACCCGAGCCGGTAAGTTCGAGAATGTTGATGGGCCCGCTCACCTCCGCCGGATGAGCGCCGATTTCCAACCGAATCAGCCGGTCGAGAGACGCAGCCGAGGCGACGCTTCGCGGCTGCCCTGAACTTGCCACGTACGGCTTAATACGCTCCCAATATCCGAAGAAAAAAATTCCGGGTCGTCGGCTGCAACTTCCCGGACAGATGGTCGTGCTGGAAGTGAACTGGTTGCCCACGCCCGTACGTCGCAACTCGACAATGCCCAGCATCGGTTGGCCCCTAACGGTCTGGGCAACGGCGAGCTGTATGACATCCGAGCTGACATTCGCCGATGAAATCAAGGACTGATACTCGCTCGTATTCCGGGCTTGTAGGGCAGCCAGTTGTTTCTCTACCTTGCGCTGGAGAAGGACTGCAGTGTTGGAGACGTAGCTTGCAAACGTACCGTTGCCCGTGAAACCTTCTCGAATCGCGTCGCTGACGTGATAGCTCCTGCCGTAATGAGCGAATCCTGAGACTGTGGCGTAAACATCGCGAACCTCGAAAAGCTTGCACTCCGTCGCCGGTCTCGTGTCGCCGTACAACGCGCGGCTGTCCGCAGCCAGGACAATTCGATGAGGACTTCGCAAGATGATTTCGGTTGTCGCTCTTGATTGCATCAGGGGGATAATGCAGATCAAAGCCAGCATGAACGGTCGAATCGCGGTGAGCACTCGTGGCGAGCGATGCATTGGAGACCTTGATCTATTAAACCCTGTTTGGCGGGGAAAGGCTCATTCTGAAGGTGCAGACTTCCGGCTTCACTGCTGATTCAATAAAGCGCAACTAATAGGTTGCTTTTTCTGCGAAGGCTGAGCTAACATGCAACCTGGAGGTTGCTTAAGATGAATGACCGTATCGAGAAGCGGATTGAGTTGAAGGCGCCGGTCTCGCGTGTCTGGCGCGCGCTGACGGATTACCGGGAGTTCAGCGAATGGTTCCACGTGAAACTGGAAGGCCCCTTCGTGTCGGGTCAGGTCTCGCGCGGCCAGATCACCCATCCTGGTTACGAGCACGTTAAATGGGAAGCCGTGGTGCAGCAGATGGAGCCCGAGCGGCTATTTTCCTTCACCTGGCATCCTTGTGCGATCGATCCCAATGTCGATTATTCGAAGGAGACACCGACGCTGGTGGAATTCAGGCTGGAGGAGACCGCGGGCGGCACCCTGCTTCTGCTCACCGAATCCGGCTTCGACAAAATTCCCAGTGACCGCCGCCGGGAAGCCTTCCGCAGGAATGACGGCGGGTGGGAGCAGCAGATGAAGAACATCGAAAGCCATGTCGCGCAAAAGCCATAGCCGAGTGGCCGCTAAACGGCGGGTTCATGCACCTGTCTTTGCCGCGCTGGGCGACGCCACGCGGCTGGCGCTGGTGGCGAAGCTCAGCCGCGGCCGGCCACATTCCATTTCACAGTTGACCGAGGGTTCCAGCCTGACGCGGCAGGCGGTCACCAAGCATCTTCGCGTGCTGGAAAGTGCGGGGATCGTGCACGGCGTCCGAGTCGGCCGCGAGAGCCGGTTTGAGTTCGATCCGCAGCCACTGGAAGAGATCAAGCAATACCTCGAACTCGTCTCCGAGCAGTGGGACCAGGCACTGGCCAGGCTGAAGTCGTTCGTCGAAGACTAAGCGCGAGTGCCAGACGGCAGGCCTCAGGGAAGGCTGGGTTCCGGCGTGGGATTCGACTTACGCTTGGCCGGGGCTCTCAACTGATCCCGGGTGAACTTTCCGCCACAGGTACTGCAGCCCCAGTGCACAAGCGGGATGGGCGGAGTATTGGAAGAGCGTTGCGGTTGCCAGGTTCTCGACATCTCGCCGTGGCAGATGGGACAGGTCATTGGGAGTTCCCTTCTTCGATTCGTGGCCAGGGGACAACTCGCACCAGTCCGGCGCGCTTTCCGTTGCTTCAGATCTGTTCGGTGCGGCCCTCGGTATCAGAGCGGCATCTGCTTGCTGCTGACCGGCAGGATGGTGGCCTTGGACGCCAGGCTGCTTTCGTCCTTGATGCCGAGCACCTTCCTGGCATGCTGCTTCGCCTTCTCTTCGGTGCGGAACCGCTTCGGCTGGCGGGGGGTGTTGCTTCCGGTCAGAAACTCAACTCGGTAATAAGTCATGTCTTATTGTCTCACTTGGCGGGACCCAGTGCCCATTATTCGCTGCGATCTCTCAGGAATCGTCCACCAGGCTACGACAGCGCTGGCGAGGGCGAGAGCTGCACAGATCCACATCGTCAGGCGGAAGGCGAACACGAACGAGGCAACGATCGCTGACTCAATCGCAGCCGCGGTCCGAGGCTCGATTCCTTCAGGCGGTTTCAAGCCAGCCACCTTGATCTCGTTCGATTGCAGGCTGGTCCGCACATTGGCAGGTACGACCATCTTCGCCAAGTGGCGATTCAGGTGAGCGCTGAACTCGGTCACCATGACGACCCCAAGAACTGCGATAGCCAGCAGACCCGCCACCCGAGCCACCGCATTGTTTATGCCTGAAGCCGTTCCCACATGGTCCTGATCAACGGCATCCATCACGACCGTGGTCAACGGTGCGACACTCACCGCCATCCCGAGACCGAGTGTGACCACGGCCGGGAAAAACGTACTCCAATAGCTGCCTCCGACGGAGGGGACCGAGAACAGAAGAAATCCAAAGGCCGCGATGACTGGGCCGACAATCAGTGGCAGCCGCGCGCCATAACGACTGACCAAACCTCCCGACCAGCGAGACAGCAAAAACATAAGCAGGATCAAAGGCAGCACCGCGCCTCCCGCAGCCGTCGCCGAGTAACCCTGCACCTGAATTAGATTCAACGGCAGCAGAAAGAAAAAGATTCCGATGGCCGCATACAAGAAGAGCGTAAGCAGGTTCGCGCCGCTGAAGGCCCTTGACCGGAACAACTGGAGCGGCACCATCGGTGAGGCCCTCCTCGCCTCGATGAGTGGAAACACAGTCGCTCCGATAACTCCGGCGACGAGGCCCGTCAGGACAAGCGGATGTTTCCAGCCCAAGTGGCCGGACTCAATAAATCCGAAGACAAGTCCAGTCAGGCTTACAGTGGCGGCTGTCGCGCCCGGCCAGTCAACCCGGCCTCGCTGCCCGCTGTGGCTCTCAGGAACACGCCACAGACTGATAGCAATCACCGCAGCCGCGAGGGGCACGTTGATGAAAAACGCCCATCGCCATGACAAATGTTCGATGAGCCATCCTCCCAACACGGGGCCGATGGCAGTCGTAATAGCGGTGGACCCTGACCACGTACCAATGGCCCGTCCACGTTCGCTCTCCCCGAAAGATGCGCTGATTAGAGCCAGACTGCCGGGAACAAGAAACGCAGCCCCTATGCCCTGGACCGCCCGGGCTGTGATTAATTGCTGCAGGCTTGAAGCGAGGCCGCAGACGATTGACGCGGCCGCGAAGACTGCTACCCCCAGCAGGAACATCCGTCGACGGCCAAACAAATCCCCCATCGACCCGCCCACCAGGATGAGCGCGGCAAGCGTCAGCCCGTAAGACTCCACCACCCACTGCACACCGACTACACTGGCGCCGAAACTGCTTTGCAGCGCAGGCAGCGCTACGTTGACGACGGTGCCATCGATGAAGGCCATGCTGGAACCAAGGATCGTCGCCACCAGGACGCACACACCCTGTCCGCGACGGCATGGCGAGGTTGTGATCTGCGAATCGATTACCGATTCGTCACAGGGTGGCTTCATGCGGAGTTATGGATGTGTGGGTTCAGCGGCGAGATTCTTCTGGGGCAGCAGGCGAAGAACTAGAGGCGATTGATTACGCCGAGGTTCCAGCCACCGTAAGATGGAAGTCTTCCCGCCATCTATTGCCAAAGTGGCGGTTACAAGCGCTGCACAAAGCTCGTCCGTTGGACGGCGTTGTTGGCCCACCACGACTGTGCGGCCGCGTGTGGTCCGCATGGAAGTCGGACTTTGAAAGTGGGGTTTTACACGACTGGCAGTGGCCGCCGGACCGTTCAAATATGTCCTGTCGCTGTGATCGGGTGAAAGTTCCGTCGAGGATCTCTTGGATCTGCAGCTGTCGCATTGATGATTCGGTTGATCAACTCGGCAATGCACGCCTTCACTTCTGCGGTGTCGACGCGACCTGTTCTACCGGTACTGAGATATTGAGTCCACTCGGGAGAGTGTTCCTCCTCGGCGGGTCCGCTTCGGAGCATACCCTGTTGAATCTTGCCTGTTTCCGGCGTATAGTAAGCAGAGTACTGCTGTGTTTTTGAGGGTTGTTGTAGCCCCTCCCGGCGTGGCGGCAGGGCTGCGCGCATTTGGCGAAGCTCATCGGTGGGCGCGAGCCCACTTTTTATTTCCACCCGTAATCCGCTGGTGTACGGCGACTCCAGGCGGCAGCGAAAGCCTGAGGGGCGGTTTGTGCTTAACAGCTTGCTGGCAAGGCACTGCCGAGTCGCGGAATTTTCAGCGAGCTGTATTGGCCGGGGGGGCGGTTCGAGGAACGCCGTGGCAGGCAGTGTGGAGAAAGTACGGGAAATCGTAGACCGCGTGGCCCAGTCGAGCGGTCTGGAAGTGGTCGATGTCGAACTGCACGGCGGGGGCAAGGCCCGAATGCTGCGGATTTATATTGACAAGCCCGCTGGCGTGACGCATGAGGATTGTTGGAACTTCAGCCGCGAAGTGGGAACGATTTTCGACGTGGAAGAGGCGGTGCCCGGCGGTTCGTACCTGCTGGAAGTTTCGTCGCCAGGCTTGGACCGGAGACTTTCGAAGCCGGAAGAATACCAGCGTTTCATTGGTAGCTTGGTCAAGCTGATGACCCGCAATCCGGTGAACGGCAACCGGCACTTTGAAGGACGGCTGAAGGCGTTTCACAACGGCCGGCTGAGCCTCGAACTGACTGGCAGGAAGAAGTCGAAGAAGCATGAAGCAGTGGAACACGGGACGGAAATCGAGATAGACCTGACCAACGTGGAGAAGGCAAACCTGGTTCCCGAGTTCTAGGCGCACGAAATCCAGATCGAGAAGTTAGCAAGGTGGCAAACATTTTATGGCGAGTGAACTGTACAACGTAATCGACGCTCTGAGCCGGGAGAAAGGTATCGATCCGCAGATCGTCGTGAGCGCGGTTGAGGATGCCATCGTTGTAGCCACCCGAAAGTATTACAAGACACAGGAGAACTTGCGCGCCGAACTGGACAAGGAGAGCGGCCAGATTCGCGCCTATGCCGTGCGCACGATTGTTGAGAACGTGGAGCAAATCGAGGATCCCAACCTGCAAATCACGCTCGACGAGGCCAAGCGCATCGACCCGGCTGCCGAAGTCGGCGGTGAGCTGCGCACCTACAAACCCACTGATGTGCTCGGCCGGATTGCGGCGCAGCTTGCCAAGCAGGTCATCTTTCAAAAGGTGCGCGAGGCAGAACGGGACACGATTTACAACGAGTACATCGGCCGTGTTGGGGAGATTATCAACGCAACCATCAAGCGCCAGGAAGGGCAGGATGTCATCGTTGATTTGGGTAAGGCCGAGGCCAAGATGCCCCGCAAGGAGCAGTCACGTTTGGAATCGTTTGCTCCCGGCGAGCGCGCCCGCGTGGTGATCGTTCGCGTAGAAAAGGCTTCGAAGGGTCCGCAGGTGGTCGTGTCCCGTGCCGTGCCGGAGCTGGTGTCGCACTTGTTCCAGACGGAAGTTCCCGAGATTTACGACGGCACGGTAGTCATCCGCGCGATCGCCCGCGAGGCTGGTGAACGCACCAAGATCGCTGTTATGTCGAAAGACAAAGACGTTGATCCGGTGGGCGCCTGCGTTGGCATGAAGGGCATGCGGGTGCAGTCGATCATTCGCGAATTGCGCGGCGAGAAAATCGACATCATCGAATACCACGAAGACTCGGTGGTCTTTGCCGAGAAGGCTTTACAGCCGGCCAAGGTCAGCCGCGTGACCGTGCTCGAGGGAGAGGAAAGGCATCTTGAGGTGGTGGTGGATGACAGCCAGTTGTCGCTGGCGATTGGCAAGAAGGGGCAGAACGTTCGTCTGGCCGCCAAGCTGCTGGGCTGGAAGATTGACATCAAGAGCGAGGAAGAGAAGCGCCAGGAGGTGGAAGAGCGGATGACAGCCGTGATGAACCAGACGGCCACTCCGCTGGAGTCGATTCCTGATCTGGAGCCCGGCATCGTGGAGAAGCTGGTGGCAGCCGGTATTACTACCGTTGAGGCGGTTGCGGATATGACTCCGGAGCAGCTCGAAGAGGTGCCTGGTATCGGCCCCAAGACGGTGGAAAAGATCAGCATCGCCGTTAACAATTACTTTTCCAGCTTGGAAGCAAGCGAAGCTCCCACGGAGGAATCCGTCGCCGAAGGGGCGGCAGAGGAAGTTGTACCGGAAGGAGTGCCAGCAGAAGTTGGGGAAGCTGCCGCGGAGGAGGTGGCGACCGAAGAAGCTGCTGGAGAGGGCCTACCGGGAAGTGAGGAAAATCCGCTACCGGAAGAAGCCGCCCTGGAGGGCGGTGGTGACGAGAGTGCGACTGGACCCGATTCCGCTGGAGAATCCGGCGACGTTGAGGGCCTCTCGGATGAGCCGGAGGCATCGTCAGACAGCGTCGAGGAACTGGTCGAATCCGGGCAATACTTCGAGGCGGAGGTCATCGAGGGCATCGAGAATGCTCCTGATGCGGATGTGGCCGAAGTGACCACACACGAGCGGCCGGCGACCGAAAACGAAAACGTTCCTGAAGAGGAAATGCCTGGGGGAAAAAGATAGAAGTCCTGAAGTTCGCAGCTTGTGTTGCGAATCGGTAAATCTTAAGCGCGAGGATGCCATGAAGTCGTAACCGGACGGCACAATACGGAGGAAGCAAGGCGGCATGCAGAAGATTCGAATCAATGATCTGGCGCGAGAACTTGAGGTCAAGAGCAAGGCGATCCTCGACGTTCTCGTCAAGGTCGGCGTAACGGAAAAGAAAACGCACTCCAGCTCGATTGAAGTGGATGAAGCGGAGCGGGTGAAGAGGTACTTTGCGGAGCATGCCGAAACCGGCAGCGGCCGTAGCTCCCGGCCGATGGTTCAAACCGAGGAGTTCAAGCCCAAGATTGACCTGTCGCACATCTCCAAGCCCGGCGATGTGAGGAAACTGGTCGAGCAACGAGCCGTGCAGAGTTCTGTAGCACCGCGATCGGCCGCGCCTCCGACGCAAGTCATGCCTCGCCAGACCGTGGCGCCCCCGCCAGCCGTCACAGTAAAGCCTGTACCTCCGATTGCCAAACCGATTGCTCCGGCCGCGAGCACTGCCACCGTAACTCCTGAAGCAAACAAACCGGCGCCGCGTTTCATAACACCGCAACCAACG